>VOFK01001047.1_pt1:5000-82472 | contig 82472 bp, 130 predicted proteins | sample 5384121 | NCBI WGS metagenome assembly VOFK01 (sample SAMN12384730, study PRJNA508395) | human gut metagenome | isolation source: healthy gut J | host: Homo sapiens
TCCTGTGGCAGACCGACACCTTCTTCTTTTGCTCCCAGTGTGATCGTTTTTCCTGCCTGCTTGCCTGACCATACGCCTCCGTTTTCATAAAGTGTATCCAGCGCTTCGGTCACAGCTCCTTTTAAGTTTTTTCCGGCAGAAGTCAGAACAGTTGGTGATACCGCTGACTGATCGGCATCTACTCCGATTACTTTCCCATCCAATTCTTCTGCTGTCTGCATCACGGAAACAGATGCGCCCCCATTACAGGCAAAGATCACCTGTACTCCATCTTCGTACCATTCCTTACTTTTCTGCTGCACTTCATCGGACGGTAAAAATGTGTCTGTATACTGATATTTTAATGTAATTTCCCGTTCCATTTCCATAGCAGCATATTCTGCCCCCTGTATAAAGCCACTTCCATATCGCTGGACGGGTGCGATCTCTTTTCCTCCAAGAAAACCTAACCTGGTATAGCCTTCGCAAACGGCTGCATAACCGGCAAGGTATCCCGCTTCTTCTTCCCGAAACAGAATACAATGCACATTGGATGCAAGTTCCGCCTTTTGTCCTGATTTACGCGGTTTTGCATCCAACATTAAAAATTGTATTTTCGGATACTCATTCTGCATATGGGCAATCACCTCTTCAAAGGGATATCCCTGTGAAATAATGATCTTTGCTCCCTTTTTGGCGGCAGTCCGCACTGCTTCCTCCCGTGCCTGCCTTGTATCATTTGCCGGCCGGTAATAGCTATAGGTGATCCGGTTCTCATCCGCATACTCTGCGATGCCCTCCCAGCTGCTCTCATGAAAGCCGGAATCATCCAATTCACCTTCACCGCTTATAAAGGCGATCTCGTAGGTTCCGTCCTTACTGATACTTTCATCTGCGGAATTCTCCTCTGCCTGCTGCCTGTTTTTTTTTCTTCTTTGACACCACAGGCGCTTAAGCTGACCGCCATAAGGAATATGAGTGTCCCTTTTATTTTTTGTTTTATATATCGATGTTTCATGATCTTACCCTCCTTTTTTTCTTCGGTACGGTAAAATCAGTTGACTTCTAACTTTCTTTCTGAATCTTTACTAATCTGCTGGTGCCAAGACGATCTGCCCCAAGGCGGACAAATTCTTCTGCATCCTCAAAAAAGAAGATATCCCACCGGCTGCCTTGATCTTTATGTCCTTGCCGACATGCTTTGCAAAAAGCGCTATATCGACGGGTGTTGCTCCTGCTGTTGAAAAGCCGGTAGAAGTCTTGATATAGTCTGCTCCCGATACTGTAACGATTTCACACAGTTGTATTTTTTCCTCTTCGGTCAGAAGGCATGTTTCGATAATGACTTTTAAAATTTTTGTTCCACATGCTTTTTTTAACGTTCTGATCTCTTCTTCGATCTGTGCAAACTTTTTGTCTTTGACCCAGCCGATGTTGATGACCATATCGATTTCATCCGCACCATTTTTCAATGCATCCTCTGTCTCTGCTTTTTTTACCGCAGTAGTATTATATCCATTTGGAAAGCCAATAACCGTACAGACTGCCATCTGATCCTGTACATATGCTTTTGCCTCTTTTACATAGGATGGCGGAATACATATCGATGCGGTCTGATATTTTATCGCATCGTCACAAATTTCTTTGATTTCTTCCCATGTGGCCGTCTGTGCTAACAGTGTATGGTCCACTTTTTTTAATATTTCCTGTCTGTCCATATTTTTTCTCCTGTTTTTATTCTAATTCTTTCTGATTACTGTAAGATGTTTCTCATTGCTTCCTGCACATTCTCCACACCGATCAACCGGATTCCTTTCATGTCTTCAAGTCCTTTTAACGACACTTTTGGAAGAATACAGGTGGAAAATCCCAGTTTTTTCGCCTCTGCGACACGCTGCTTTGCCATATTGACCGCACGGACTTCACCGCTCAATCCCACTTCGCCAAAACAGATCACATCTTCCGGTATCGCACAGTCTTTGTAGCTGGATATCATGGCAAGTACAATCCCTAAATCCACTGCCGGTTCATTCATACGGATTCCGCCTGCAATATTGATATAAGCATCACAGGATGACATACTGAGTCCCAGTCTTTTTTCTAATACCGCCATCAACAGATTGACTCTGTTGATATCGGTTCCGGCTGCTGTCCTTCTTGGGATTCCAAGGTTGCTTCTGCAGACAAGTGCCTGTATCTCTAAAAGGATCGGTCGGCTTCCTTCCACGGAACAGGCTACCACAGAGCCTGACGCTCCTTTGGGTTTTCCGCTCAGCATATATTCTGACGGATTCTCCACCTCTACTAAACCGATATCCCGCATTTCAAATACTCCGATCTCATTTGTGGAGCCAAAACGGTTCTTAACTCCCCGCAAGATCCGATATGCCGCATACCGGTCTCCTTCAAAATAAAGCACCGTATCTACCATATGTTCTAAAACCCTAGGCCCTGCAACCACTCCTTCTTTTGTTACATGACCGACGATAAAAATCGAAATATTCATCCCTTTTGCAATCTGCATCAGCACCGATGTGGATTCACGCACCTGCGAGACACTTCCCGGTGCGGAGGATACATTTTCATTGTACATAGTCTGTATCGAATCTATGATGACAACTTTTGGTTTTTCCTGACGGATGACTTCCTGAATGATATCTAAATTGGTTTCACAAAGAATTGCAAGAGATGTTCCGAATTCTCCCATACGTTCTGCTCTTAATTTTATCTGCTGCAACGATTCCTCTCCCGAAATATAGAGTATTTTTTCTTTACCCACCGAAAGATTCCGGCAGACCTGCAACAGTAATGTGGATTTTCCGATTCCCGGATCTCCTCCAACTAAAACTAAGGAACCCGGAACGATCCCGCCTCCTAAGACACGGTCAAGTTCTAAAAATCCTGTTCCCATACGGCTCTGCTCTTCCACGGAAATATCTGAAATGTGGCTGACCTTTGCAGCAGATGCCTGCTTTCTTTACTTTTTCTGTCTGTTTTTTATCTATGACTTCTTCTACAAATGTATTCCATTCTTTGCAGCCCGGACACTGCCCCATCCACTTTGAGGACTCATATCCACAGGACTGACAAAAAGTATACGGATGTCTTTCCTTTTGCCATACTACTCCTTTCCTGTTTTCCTATAGAGCGAAAAAGACCCGAAATCTCGGGTCTTCTGACGTTCTTTTAACATTTTTCCACTTTGACAGCTACCTGGCTGACTACATCTAACTCTACGCTCAGGCTTAACTTTCCGCCTAAATTCGTCTTCATTTTTCCCATGTTGCTGCCGTCAATGAATATCTCATATTCTGCATTTTCTTCTAATTCTAGAGTAATCTGCGCATCCTCCGGTCCTTCTACTGAAAAACTGACTCCGTTATCTGTCACAGAAAGCTCGGTTACTGCCGTTCCCGGTACAGATTCATATACAAACATTCCGTTGCGTTCTAATTTGGTAATCTCATGAAAGGTCTTTACTTTGTATAAATCACCGTCATGCTCAAAGTTGTCCAGCTTTTCCTTTTTATCCAAAGTATAATCACCAAAACTGATGGTTCCGTCTTTTTCTGTGCGAATCAATTCGCTGATTGCTCCCATTTCTTTCTTCTCCTCCTGTAAGTGAACTGCTTATATGATCATTATATAATATTTCAGTCTGTGTGGCTAGTAATTTTGTAAATTTTACGATACTACTTTTGAAACATTATGGTTGCACTTCTTTGCTTTTTGGCACTTCAAATACAATTTCTTTTTTCTTTAGTCCGACCTCTACCCGGTCGCCTCTTTTGATCCTGCCTGCTAAAATCTCTTCTGCAAGTGCATCTTCGATCTTACTCTGGATCATCCGGCGCAACGGACGTGCTCCGTATTTCGGGTCATATGCTGTTTCAACAATATAGGCTTTGACGGAATCACGGATATGCAGCTCGATCTCCATCTGTGTCCTGCAGCGCTCCACTAATGTCTTCGCTAACAGTGTAACGATCTGCTTCATGTCTTCTTTCGTAAGGGCATGGAATACAATGATCTCATCAATACGATTTAAAAATTCCGGCTTGAAGATCCTTCTGACCTCTTCCATAACACCCTGCTTCATATATTCGTAATTCTGTTTTTCATCATCCTGCGAACCAAAACCCAAGTGTTTTGGCGAAACGATCGACTGTGCTCCTGCATTGGAGGTCATGATAATGATGGTATTTTTAAAATCTACTTTTCTTCCCTGGGCATCCGTGATGTGTCCATCGTCTAAGACCTGTAATAAAATATTGAATACATCCGGATGGGCTTTTTCTATCTCATCAAACAATACGACCGAATATGGGTTTCTGCGTACTTTTTCACTCAGCTGACCTCCTTCGTCATATCCGACATATCCCGGAGGAGAGCCTACCATTTTAGAGACACTGTGCTTTTCCATATATTCGGACATATCTACACGGATCATTGCCTGTTCGTTTCCAAAAACTGCTTCTGCCAGTGCTTTGGATATCTCGGTCTTTCCAACTCCTGTCGGTCCTAAAAACAGGAACGAACCGATCGGACGATTCGGATCTTTCATTCCTACGCGTCCACGGCGCACTGCTTTTGCCACAGCACTTACCGCCCTTCTTCCTGTCCTATAACTCTTTTTTGTGCAGTGTTTTCTCTAATTTTGCAAGTTTTGCACTTTCATCTGCCGTTAATTTTTTCACAGGGATTTTTGTCCAGGAGGACACTACCTCTGCAATTTCGTTTTCGTTGACTAACGGCTCTTTCTTCTCGGCATCTTTATGATATTTTTTTATCTGCTTTGCATGCCTTTTTAAGTTCTTCTTTTTTTTTCTTCGCGGGCTGCTTTTTTGCATCACCTAAACGAAGTCCGCGGACTGCTTCTTCTAAAATGATATCCAGTTCACGGATACGTTGCTCTGTTTCTTTCATCTGTTTCGGTGTCTTAAAGCTGCCAAGCCGCACTCTGGAAGCCGCCTCATCCATAAGATCAATGGCTTTATCCGGCAGATTCCGGTCATTGATGTAGCGCTCTGACATCTGTACGGCTGCACGGATTCCCTCATCGGTAATCTTTACATGATGATGTGCTTCATACTGCGGGCGCAGTCCGGTTAATATTGCCACTGCCTGCTCTTCATCCGGTTCTTCGACCGTAACCGGCTGAAAACGGCGTTCCAGAGCCGCATCTTTTTCGATATATTTTCGATACTCTTCGATCGTTGTTGCTCCGATCAACTGTATCTCGCCTCTTGCTAACGACGGTTTTAATATATTCGATGCATCTATGGCCCCTTCTGCTCCACCGGCTCCTATGATGGTATGCAGCTCATCAATAAACAACAGTATATTTCCTGCTTTTTTTACTTCTGCAAGAACTTTTTTGATCCGTTCTTCAAATTCTCCACGATATTTAGAACCGGCAACCATGCCTGATAAATCTAAAGTTACCACACGTTTGTTCAATACACTGTCCGGCACCATTCCGGATACGATATTCTGTGCAAGTCCTTCTACTACTGCAGTCTTTCCTACACCCGGCTCTCCGATCAGACACGGATTGTTCTTGCTTCTTCTGCTCAGGATCTGAATGACACGCTGTATCTCCTCTTCCCGTCCGATCACCGGATCTAATCCGCCCTCTTTTGCAAGCTGTGTTAAATCTCTCGAATACTGGTTTAAGGTTGGTGTTGCTTCTAAGTTTTTCTTCTTTGCTAATTTTCCATTCTGAAATTCATCCTTATGGAGACTGACATCCTCTCCCATTGCCGTCAAGGTCTCTACATAGAGTCTTTGCAGATTTACTCCTAAGGTATTTAAAAGACGAACTGCTGCACAGTCGGCTTCTTTGATCAATGCAATTAACAAATGCTCTGTTCCTACTTTTTCATTTTTAAAACGCTCTGCTTCTTTTGCTGCGTTCTCAAGCACTCTTAAGGTTCTTGGAGAATAGCCGCCTGCATCCGCTGTGATCACGTTTCCGGATGGCGCGATCAGGTTCTCGATCAATTCTAATATCCGCTCTTCATCTACACCGGCAGAACTTAAAACCTTCGCTGCTGCTCCGCTTCCTTCGCCCAGGAGTCCTATTAACAGGTGCTCTGTTCCGATATAGCTGTGATGCATGGATCTGGATGCTTTTTTTGCGATCTCTAATACCTTTTCTGCTTTTTTTGTATATGGTTTCTGCATACTATGCCTCTCTTTTATAAGTCATTTAAATCTATGATCTCTATATCACTTTCGTATTTTTTCTTTACCGGTTTTTCCTGCGGTTCATTCTTTGGTGCCTTTGGATATTCCTTTTGCGGTTCCTCGTCCGGCTCCTCATCAAAATAGTATTCGTCAGACTCTTCGTCTGTATCCTCGTCAAAAGAAATCTTCCTCCGGTTCCTGATCTAAATCCTCATCAAAGAAATCCTCGTCCGGTTCTTCTTCGTCATACTCGTCTCTTGGGTTTCTTTAGGTCCTTTTAATAGGGTATTGATCAAAAGAATCACCAATACTGCAATGATAATGATCAATACGGCAATGATCATACAGTATTTTGTCTTCATGCTTTTCATTTCCTGCTTTAATTCTTCATACTGCGTACTCTGAGAATTATCCTGACTCTCCGAAGAAGTATCGGTTACCTGCTGCTCTTCTCCATCTGTCGGTGTCTCTTCCTGACTCCTCTGTACTTCATATGCCTGATATGTCTTATCTGTAGTCTGATACTCATACCATCCCTTTTTTGACCTTCACTGTTCATAGCATAGATCAGGCAGGTGTCTGCACCGTCCTGCTGATAAACCTGTATCGTTCCTTTTTCAAATTCCATAGGGTCTCGGCATAGCTCTCCGGAGCCTGTGCACCATCCATCATGCTCTGTGGCATTGCAATGATATAATCATTCCCATTTTCAATTCGGATAAACGGATATACACTCTGGTCTGCATCGTTATAGATATGATATGCCGCTGCTCCTGTCTTCTGATTCAACAGACAGATCAGTTTGATATCTGCTTTGCTGAATTTCAATCCTTTATACTGTCTTCCCTGACATTCTACCTTTGTCTCTGTAAAATCTTTTTGGATATTTATTTGGATTCAGATTTTCCGTAACCACTAAATCTGCTCCATTTACGGTAAATCTTGCATTGTTTGCCGTTGTATTGGCTGTTGTCGTTGTAGTTGTTTTATTGCCTGTTGCAAAAGCGGTCATAATTCCCATATCTGATGCCGCAATAGACAATCCCATCACTACTGCCAGTCCTATTCCAAGCCATTTCTTTTTTCTGATCCTACTCATAAGTATATGCCTCCATATAAAATCTCATATCTGATTTTTTTTCTATTTTAGAACATCCTTATTATAGGAAATTATGTAGATTTCTGTCAACCTAAATATCGTGACGCTTTTTGTGTCCTGATTTCCCGCAAAAGCAGGATTCCCCAAATCAATACACTAAGCAGCAAATAAGTACCAACCATTCCCTTTTTACTCCATTGGCAGATATCTGCACCGGTCAATACCGCAAACACTGCAATGATCCCGATCCCTCCTGTAAATGCGGTAAGTGCCGTCACAAAAAGTGTCTCTAAATCTACCCCCTGTTTTTCTTTTTTATATTTGTAATCTATGATCCCTGCTGTCATCTCTTATTCCTCCTTTTTGTATGCCATGACTTCCCACGGAAAGCATGCCTTATCGTCAATGTATACGTCTGCGTAAATCTTTCTCGAATCGCTTCCGTATTTTTCTAAAATCTCATCTGTATTCCGGTTGACTTTGTCAAATTCCAGTCCGAACTCTTCGCACCACTGTACTGCCTGCTCTAATTCCCTGCCACACCTGCAGGTCCAGAGAATGATCCGGCAGCCCTCTTTTTAATGCCTTTAACAGTTCTATCAATGGTAGGTTGGGCTTTCCGATATCCGGATAACAATCGCTGCACAGCGTTCCATCAAAATCCACCGCTATGATCTCATATTTTTTTCATGGCTTCTCTCCTGTTAATCTTCGATGTAATCGCGATAATCTTCCTCATCTGCAAATAACATATATTTTCCATTCACATATCCCATGTAACCGTCTGATACAACATATCCTTTCATAAAATACATCTCCTTTCGTCTGCCTTCTTTTTGTTCTCCCCTTCGTCTTGAGATTATTTTTATGATATAAGGTGTCCAAAAAAACGGACTTGGTTGTATCAAAACAAAAAAGTCCCCATATACCAGATTTCTTTTTTCTGATATATGGGGACTCTGCTCAATCACTATGACCAGATTTTTTGTATAACTTCTTTTAATTCCAAAGGCTTTTCGATCCGCGGCACTTCGTCTTCTATTTCGCCAAAGCCGTACGCTGCGTGGATAAACTTTACTCCCGCCGCCTTACTCGCATCATAATCTCCCTGGATGTCTCCGACATAGACCGCATCCTCTAAATGGTTTCTCTCTGCCACAAGACGGATATTCTCTCCTTTTTGGAACCTCATTCATGCCAAAACACTGTATGTCATCGATGTACTTTCCAAATCCATAATGCTCTAAAAGGCTTCGATATAACCACACTGACAGTTACTTACAATTGCTAAAAAATATTCTTTTTTCAGATCGGCAAGCATCTGTTCAATGCCCGGATACAGTTTCGCTCCCTTTTCCCGTAAATAGGCATTTTCCACTTTACAACAGTCTTCTAAAAAGCTGGTTCTGTTCCGCTTTCGAAAGCTCCGGGAACAGTGCCTCGATCAGCTCGTCCATCGGTTTTCCCATGACACGCATAAAGTCTTCCTTTGTCAGAACCTTATCCGTGATCGTCGATGCTTGGATGGCTTCCTGCCAGGAATGTGCCACTTCTTCGGACGCATCCCAGAGCGTTCCGTCCATGTCAAAAATGATTCCTCGTTTCATATCCAAACCACATCCCTATGCTTCGTCAATTGCCTTTTCCAATATCATGACGCATACATATATTTATTGGAAAATTCTACCCATTCCGTTGCTTTTATATGCATTTGCGCGTGCTTCTTTTAAGTCTGCACCTTTTTGCGGTTACACCTAAGACACGTCCGCCGTTGGTTACGATCTTTCCGTCTTTCCATGCAGTTCCGGCATGGAAACAGTAGTATCCTTCTTCTTTTTTTCAAATCGCTCTAAACCGGAGATCTCTTTTCCTTTTTCATAAGATACCGGATAACCGTCAGAAGCTAATACCACACAGACTGCCGCATTATCTTCAAACTGCAGATCGATCTCATCAAGTCTGCCATCCACACATGCCTCCATCACATCAATGATGTCATTTTTCATGCGAGGCAGTACTACCTGTGCCTCCGGGTCACCAAAACGTGCATTATATTCTAACACCTTTGGTCCGTCCCCTGTCAGCATCAGTCCGAAGAAAATAACTCCGGTAAATGGTCTTCCCTCCGCCGCCATCGCATCCACGGTTGCCTGATAAACATATTTTTTACAAAATTCATCCACTTCTTTGGTATAGAACGGACTTGGTGAAAATGTTCCCATTCCTCCGGTGTTGAGTCCTTTGTCTCCATCCTGTGCACGCTTGTGATCCTGTGCAGAAGACATGATCTTGATGGTCTTTCCATCCACAAAGGAAAGTACGGAAACCTCACGTCCTGTCATAAACTCCTCAATAACCATATGATTTCCGGCATCACCGAATTTCTTATCTAACATGATCTCTTTGACTCCGGCTTTTTGCCTCTTCTAAGGTATTACAGATCAACACTCCCTTTCCAAGAGCTAATCCATCTGCCTTTAATACGATCGGCATTTTTGCGGTCTCTAAATAAGCCAGTGCTTTATCCGCATCGTCAAAGTTCTCATATCCTGCTGTCGGGATATTGTATTTTTTCATCAGGTCTTTTGAAAAAAGCCTTGCTGCCTTCTAAGATAGCTGCGTTTTTACGAGGGCCAAAGACTTTTAATCCCTCTGCTTCAAAATACATCTACCACTCCGCCGACTAACGGATCATCCATTCCGATAATGGTAAAGTCAATCTCTTTCTCTTTTTGCAAATGCTGCTAATTTTTTCAAATTCCATTGCTCCGATCGGTACACATTCTGCGATCTGACCGATTCCGGCATTGCCCGGCGCACAATATATCTTATCAACTCTTGCGCTTTTTGCACAGGAATATGCGATTGCATGTTCACGTCCGCCACTTCCTACGATCAATACCTTCATGTTGTTTCCTCCTGTATCTATTCTTCTACAACTGCTTTTTTGTCTTTTACAGTTACTTTTCCGTTTGCGATCAGATGGATCGCCCTCGGTAAAATCTCCCATTCTGCCTGTTCCATCACACGCCGCTGCAGGATTTCCGGTGTGTCTCCGTTTTGAACCTCTACTGCTTTTTGCAGGATGATCGGGCCGGTATCAGTTCCTTCATCCACAAAATGCACGGTTGCTCCGGTGACTTTGACTCCTCTTGCTAACGCACCCTCATGCACCTTTAAACCATAATAACCGGTTCCGCAAAAAGACGGGATCAAAGATGGATGGATATTGATGATGCGGTTCTCATATTTTTGTATCATTGCAGGCGGGATGACTACTAAAAAGCCCGCGAGTACCACTAAATCCACCTGATAGCTGTCTAATGTTTTTTAAAAATTCCTGATTGAACTGCTCACGGTTTTCGTAATCTTTCGGAGAAACACAGACTGCCTCAATGCCTGCCTGTTTCGCTCTCTCTAATGCGTAAGCATTTTTATTATTGCTGATGACCACTGCAATCTCGGTATTTGTGATCACGCCTTCTGCTATTTTATCTATGATCGCCTGAAGATTTGTTCCTCCTCCAGACACCAGTACCGCTATTTTTTAGCATAAAGTAACTCCTTTTTCTCCGTCCTCGATTTTTCCTACGACATACGGAGTCTCTCCTGCTGCTTTGACTGCTTCCATGGTCTTATCTACATCTGCCGGATCCACTGCTAAGATCATGCCAAGTCCCATATTGTATGTATTGTACATCATCTGCTCTGCAATCTCCCCTTCTCTTGCAAGCATTTTAAAGATTGCCGGAATTTCGTAGCTGTCCTTTTCTACAACTGCACACTTTCCTTCCGGTAACATTCTTGGAATATTCTCATAGAAACCGCCGCCTGTGATATGGCTGCATGCTTTGATGCGCACGCCTGCATCCTTGATGCTGCGAAGTGCTTTTGACATAAATTTTTGTCGGAGCGATCAATGCTTCACCAAGCGTCGTTCCTAACTCCTCATGATAGGTATCTAAGGTCTTTTTATCCATGGAGAACACCTTGCGTACCAGTGAAAATCCATTGGAGTGTACACCGGAGGATGCCATTCCGATCAACACATCACCCGCTTTGACATCTTTACCTGTAATCAGGTCTTTTTCGTCAACGATTCCTACTGCAAATCCAGCAAGATCGTACTCATCTTCCGGATAAAATCCAGGCATCTCTGAGCGGTCTCGCCACCGATCAATGCAGCATTTGACTGCTTGCATCCTTCTGCCACACCGCTTACGATCGATGCGATCTTTTCCGGATAATTCTTTCCACATGCAATATAATCAAGGAAAAACAGTGGCTCACCACCGGCACATGCGATGTCATTGACACACATTGCCACACAGTCAATTCCTACACTGTCATGCTTGTCCATAATAAACGCCAGCTTTAATTTTGTTCCAACTCCATCTGTCCCTGATACTAAAGTTGGTTTTTCCATATTTTTAAATGCTTCCATTGAAAACGCACCGGAGAAACCGCCAAGATTTGTCAATACTTCTTTTTCTCATGGTCTCCTGCACATGTTTTTTCATCAATTCCACTGATCTGTAACCTGCTTCAATATCTACACCGGCATTCTTGTAATCCATCTTTTTTTCCTCCTGAATATCCTGATTCTGTATCACTGTATCTTCCGCACGATCGCGGTTTTATGTCACTGTCCTTATTGTACAAAAAAAACGCTAAAAAAGCCAATAGTATTTTATTATTGGTTTTATTAGCGTGGCTAATTAATCTATGTGGTAAGTTTTGTTTTTCTTATAAAATATTGTAAGAAATTTTTCCCGGTTATCCTTCTATCCCCTCTGTTGCTGAGGCAACGACATCGGATACCTCCATGATCTCCGGGGTACCACCACCGTATTCTGCATCGTTTGCCACTTCATCCGGGTCCGGATTTTCTTCTTTTTTTTCATCATCCCAAAGGGAATCATACTCTTCTTTCTTCTTATTTTCGTTCAGCACTGCCATATTCTTTGCTGCCATATACAGTTCCATGCTGTATTCCATCAGTTTTTCTCATCGGAGGCTGGTACTTTTGCACCCTTCATGATCCTTCGTGCCACTTCCATGATCTTTATCATATCCTCTGAATATTCTTCCATGGCCTCGCCCTGCTGCTTAGAAACCTCTGCATTAAATAGTGCTGTATGCTGTGCCATGATCTGTTCCATGGTCTTGCTGTACTCTTCATATTTTTCTGAAACAGCACGATATGGCAGGTCTAAGGTTACCGCCTCTTTGGCAAATTCCTCTTTTCCACTTGGGGTTGCCTTTATTTTTTCATCTAATGCTTTTTTCTGTTTTGCTAAAGACTTTTTCTCTTCCCAAAATTCACGCAGTGGTGCGGAATAAGTCTTTCTTGCTTCACCGATCTTCATATGATCACATCCTTGTCTGTGTTTTTGAACTGTCGTGTTCTTTGTAATATTTTTTATGATATGCTTTCTCATGTTTCTATCTATATCATATGTATCGACCGGATGCAGGAATTTGATTATATGAAAAACCAAAAAGAAGATACCTGCCCTGCAGCAGATATCTTCTCCTAAAGATCCTATTTCTATTTTTTACAACTCACAATTATTAACAGTTCTTGGGAACGGAATGACGTCACGGATATTACCCATTCCGGTCAGGTACATGACACAACGTTCAAATCCAAGGCCGAATCCTGCATGACGGGTGCTTCCGTATTTACGCAGATCTAAATAGAATCCGTAGTCTTCTTCGTTTAAACCAAGCTCTTTGATCCGTGCAAGCAGTTTGTCGTAATCATCTTCTCTCTGGCTTCCACCGATGATCTCACCAATGCCAGGTACTAAGCAGTCCATTGCTGCCACTGTCTTGCCATCCTCGTTTAACTTCATATAGAATGCCTTGATTTCCTTCGGATAATCGGTTACAAAGACCGGACGTTTGAACACTTCCTCTGTCAGATAACGCTCATGCTCTGTCTGTAAGTCACAGCCCCAGGATACCTTATATTCAAACTTGTCGTTGTTCTTCTCTAAAATCTCGATCGCCTCTGTATAGGTCACATGTCCAAAATCAGAATTTAATACATGATTCAGTCTTTCCAGCAGTCCCTTATCCACAAAGTTGTTGAAGAAGTTCATCTCTTCCGGTGCATTCTCAAGCAGATAGCGGATCACATATTTTTTAACATATGCTCTCTGCTAAGATCATATCATCCTTTAAATCTGCAAATGCCATCTCCGGCTCGATCATCCAGAACTCTGCCGCATGACGGGTGGTGTTGGAATTCTCAGCACGGAAGGTCGGTCCGAATGTATAGATGTTTTTAAATGCCATCGCATATGTCTCACCGTTCAACTGTCCGCTTACCGTCAAATTGGTCGGCTTATTAAAGAAATCCTTTGTATAATCTACGGTACCGTCCTCGTTTGTCGGCACATTGTCTAAATCCAATGTGGTAACTTTAAACATCTCGCCTGCACCTTCACAGTCACTTCCCGTGATCAATGGAGTGTGTACATATACAAAATCTCTCTCCTGGAAAAACTTGTGGATCGCATATGCGATCAGAGAGCGCACACGAAAAACTGCCTCAAATGTATTGGTTCTTGCTCGCAGATGAGAAATTGTTCTTAAATACTCAAAACTGTGGCGTTTTTTCTGCAGTGGGTAATCCGGTGAAGACTGACCTTCAATGGCAACCTCCTCTGCCTGGATCTCAAATGGCTGTTTTGCCTGTGGGGTCGCTACTAATTTTCCGGTAACGATGATTGCCGCACCGACATTTAATTTTTCTACCTCTGCAAAAATTTTCTAAGCCATCTGCATATACAATCTGTAATGGCTCAAAAAAAAAGTTCCGTCATTTACAACAATAAACCCAACATTCTTAGAGCTTCGGCTGCTTCGCACCCAGCCGCCGATCGTCACTGTCTTATCCGGATATTCTTCCTGGTTCCGATATAATTCGCGTATATTTACCAATTCCATCTCTAATCCCTCTGTTCTATTTCTTACTTTCCTGTCGTTGTATCAATGGTATCCTTTACTTCTGCATTTTCAGAAGTATTGTCTGTATTACCTGTATCTTCACTTCCATCAGACTGTGTCTGTTCTGTAGTGTCCTCGGAAGTAGTCTCTACATATTTTACTTTTGCCTGTTTGATCAATTTATCTTTGGCTTCCTGCTCAATATACATACGTTTTACCATAGTTTCCGGATAGACGTCAAACAGATCATCTTTTTATCAAATTTCAGGGTGCTCATCATCTTGTCTACGAATTTGTCATAATCCTCACCGCTGGCTTTGATCCCTTCTTTTGCAGCAACTGCTTCCCATACTAAATCGCTCTTGATATAGTCCGGCATCAGTTCTTTGAGCTGCTTGTTAAAATCATCCTCTGACATTCCATAGGTGTTCTGTAAGAAATCTGCAAATTCCTGATCCTGATATTTTGCCATTCCTTTATAATAGCTCTTTAATTCTTTGGTACGCTCTTTGGTCAGAGAATCCGGAATATCACTGATCTTACTGATCTCTTTTAACTTATCCGTTAAAGCATCTCCTACTGCTGAATTGTTATTGTTCTCTAAAGAATCGGATACATATTTCTTTAACTCTTCAACTGTAGATACTCCGTAATAATCGTTGTAATTGTCTTTGACATATTCATCGTTCAATGTATCATAAGTCGGATAACTCTCATCCTGAATGGAGTTGATCGTTACTTTAAAGACAACATCTTTTCCTGCTAAGTCCTCACTGCCGTAATCTTCCGGGAATGTCAGGTTCAGATCTACGGTTTCACCGACTTTTTTACCGATCAGACCGGACTCAAATCCGTCAATAAATGTACCGGAACCGATCTTTAAATTGTAACCTTTTGCGGAACCGCCGTCAAAAGCCTCTCCGTCTTTGGTTCCTTCATAATCAATATTTGCAACATCACCATCTGCAACGGTGTCTTTTTTCCTTATTTTCCGTATAGATCGGGGCAGTTAAGAAATAATTCTCAATGGTCTCCTGTACACTGTTATCAGAGATTTCATAGCTCTTATCTACTTCCACTTCAATATTCTTATAATCCCCAAGTTTTACCAGTTTTTCTGCGCTGTCCACATTTCCTGTACTTGTACTGCTTTTGCTGCTACCACATCCGGATAAAGCCGCCACTGTAGAAATGCACAGAAAAAAGTGCTATCATTTTTTTTTTTCTCATAGTCTCTACCTTTCCTTACGATATTTTTAGAACTTCACAAGTATTTACGATACCACACTTTGTGGGGATTGAAAAGATTCTTTCCGATAAATTAATAAAGATTTCACATATTGCTTTTTCTATAAATCAATGATACAATGAAAATCAAGTCTGATGATAAGGAGGTCTATATCGTGAGCCCATTAACAGTTGTACTAATTGTTATCGCCGTGGCTATGTTAGCTGCCGTCATCGCACTGTATTTCGTAGGAAAGAAAGCACAGAAGAGACAGGAAGAGCAGAATGAACAGTTAGCCGCTACTGCACAGACAGTATCAATGTTGATCATAGACAAGAAAAAGATGAGATTGAAGGATTCCGGTCTTCCGGCAGTTGTCATTGAACAGTCTCCAAAAATGCTTCGTCGTTCCAAACTGCCTATCGTAAAGGCAAAAATTGGTCCAAAAGTTATGACATTGATCTGTGATGCTTCTATCTATGACAGTATTCCTGTGAAAAAAGAAGTCAAAGCAGTGGTCAGTGGTCTTTATATTACCGAGGTAAAAGGACTCCGCGGTCCAATCGAAAATAAAGATGAGAAGAAGAAAAAGAAATTCTTCAAAAAATAGGACATGCTAAAAAGGAGCTACCACACCAGCTGATTGAAATCAGCAGTGTGGTAGCTCCTTTTTTATCTGTTTCTCTTTACTCGTAATCTAACATTGCATCCATATTTCCATGAAGCTGGTCTAAATATTCTTTCAACTCTCCGGAAACTTCCGGATTGCGAAGTGCAAATTCAATATTTGCCTGTAAGAATCCAATCTTGCTGCCCACATCATAGCGGTGTCCCTTGAAGTCATATGCATAGACTTCCTGCTGTTTTGCAAGACGTTTTAATGCATCGGTAAGCTGAATCTCGCCACCTTTTCCTGCTCCCTGTGTCTCTAATAATGGGAAGATCTCCGGTGTGATGATATAACGTCCTAATACGGCAACATGGGAAGGTGCATGTTCAGGGTCCGGTTTTTTCTACCATATCATGTACGCGGTACATACGATCTGAAACCCGCTCTCCATCAATAATTCCATATTTATTTACAACTTCTTCCGGTACCGTCTGAACGCCTAAAATACTCGACTGACATTCCTCAAACTGCTCGATCATCTGACCTAAGCATGGTGTTTTCGATACTACGATATCATCGCCGAGTAATACGGCAAACGGTTCATCTCCAATAAACTGTTTTGCTACTAATACGGCATGTCCAAGTCCTCTTGGCTGTTTCTGGCGGATATAATGTACATTTGCCATATCTGCGATCTCGCGTACCATTTTTAAATAGTCTGTCTTTCCGGTCTTTTCTAATTCCATCTCTAACTCGATAGAGCGGTCAAAATGGTTCTCAATGGTCTGCTTGCCTCTTCCTGAGATAATGATAATATCTTCAATACCGGATGCTACTGCCTCTTCAATAATATACACTGGATGGTCGGCTTATCCACGATGGGAAGCATCTCTTTTGGCTGTGCCTTGGTTGCCGGCAAAAAACGTGTTCCTAATCCTGCTGCCGGTATAATCGCTTTGCGTACTTTCATATCTGTTCCTCCTATGCCTGTAGTTTAAAATCCCTTGCATCTTTCGATTTAATATTCATCTGTATCCGGCAATCTGCTAAATGCTCATAATTGGCTTCTAACGCGTATGCCACGTTTACGTTAATATTCTCTTCTGACTCCTCTACCTGTATTTTTTCCGCATCAATGCCGATAAACAGGTTTCCAAACGGCGTATTGTAATAAGTGATATTTTTCTTATTTTCTTCAAACACCATATGGACATTCGTCACACCTTTTTTCGTGACATCCAAAGAATCCTCGGTCAGCTTGATGATATTTTTCGTGCTTCCCTCAAATCCCTCCATGACTTCATCATAGATGATATAGTGCTTTCCGTTTTTCTTATAATAACTTCCGGCTGTTACAATCTCGACCGGCTCTGTTTCTGTCTCGTGTGCGAACTGTAATCCGCTGATGGTTACAATTACGTCTTTTGTGATATCAATACTCCTCTATCGGAATGAGCTGTGTCTGTTCAATGTCATATGGCAGAATGGAATTGGCAAACTGCATAAACTTCTCCGCCGCATCGCTGACATAGAACTGGTATTTTTCCTCCCCCATCCTGTGCTTTTCCATCATTTGCAATTCCCTGCTCTGCTAAAAGCCGCCGCAATTCCACGGCTGTCTCATAAGCCGGGTTAACCAGATTCACGCCTTCTCCCATAATCTCTCTTACGGTTGAACGCAGCAGCGGATAATGGGTACAGCCTAGGATCAGTGTATCAATATCCGACTCCTTAAACGGCTGCAGATAACGTTCTGCCACGGCAACGGTTACCGGGTCTTTGATCCATCCCTCTTCCACTAAAGGAACAAATAAAGGGCATGCCCTGCCCATAACCTGTGCGTCTTTATTTTCTCTATGTATGGTTTTCGTATAAATCTCACTGCGGATCGTACCTTCTGTTCCGATGACTCCGATCTTCCCATTTTCCGTTCTCCGCGCCGCAACCTTCGCCCCCGGCTTTACAACACCGATAATCGGAATGTCTAACTCCGGTTTGATCGTCTCTAATGCAAACGCACTCGCCGTATTGCAGGCAACAACAATCGCCTTGACATTTTTTTGTCCGTAAAAAACGGATGATCTGTCTGGAATATCGGATAATGGTATTCGGTGACTTACTTCCATACGGTACGCGTGCTGTATCTCCAAAATATACAATTCTCTCATCCGGTATCTGACGCATGATCTCCCGTGCCACCGTCAGACCGCCGACACCGGAATCAAACACGCCAATCGGAGCATGGTTCAAGTCACAATGTTCCGTCATGTTCTATTCCTCTCAAAATCTTTCTACTCTTTTCATTTTAACTGTTTTCCATAAAATATTCAAGTCAGCAAACATAAGCATTACGAGATAATGATTGAGAAATGACAAATATTTAAACTGTATCTTATAGTCGCTGTCCTCTATAATAGAGTCATATTCTTCCTGTGTCAACACTTCCTGCAAAGATGTTTCGGCTTTCTCATCGATCACCTCATACATGCTCCCCTGAAAGCACATATTCGGATACATCACACACCACCAGTTTTTTCCGGCTCCTTCTCCGATAACCACTTCGACCGCTTCATAAGTTCCTGCCGGGAAAGAATATGCTCCATAGGTTTTGACCGGAAAATCCACCGGTCCGATAAAAGCATTTACAGTATATGATCTTCCTTCTTTGGCTATGACATCTTCAGCCACTTTTTCTATCTTTTTTTAAATTGGCATTCGCTGTCTCTTCTGCTTCTTTTCGGTTCGTGACTTCTTTCATCTGATCTTTCATATAAAGCCCGACTGCATCACGGACTTTTAATTTCAATTCCTGATCTTCTCTGCTGTCACTGTTAGCGATCACATGAAAACGCAAAAATTTTCTCTGCGATCTCCTTTTGCATTCTCTGTTCTCTATACATATGTATCATCGGCATCACTGCTAAAAATAATAGCAGGAAAAAGATTCCTTTTTTTCCAGTTTTTTATTCATTATTATTCCTTCTTTCTGACTCTTATCACAGGGATCCTGTCCGATCACTGTCTTTTGACCCCGGATCTGTTTGTCAGATACATCTTTCCCGAAAAAAAGAAATCCTAAACCTGTTTTATTTTAAATTTACCACCGATACCTCTGTCTCCACTTTGATCTGAAGATTTTTCTCATATTCCTCTCTTCGTTCTTCATAATAGACATAGCCTTTCCGATAGGAATTTCCAAGTTTTTTATAACTGTTGCTGATGTCAATCCCTTTTTCCAATGCCGCTTTTGCATCCGTATTTAACCGGTTCTGCAATTCCTCTTCTAACGTTCGTTCTAATGTCTCTTCATGCTTCCAGTCTGTTAAGGTTGCATTTTCCAAAGAAGCCGTACAGGCAAGATGGATCTTTATGATCGGATGCTCTATATTTTTTTTTCAAACTCATAAGACGGATGGATCTTTGTGATCCTCCACTCACAGCCTGCTGCATCCTGATAGGAAAATCCTTTGAGTTTTCCCTGTAACAGCATACTTTCCATGGCAAGTTCCGATGACACTCTCTCTTTTGCTTTTCCATTTCTTAACACATAAAATCCTGTCACCTCCGGCTCTTTATCTTTTTCTCCCAAAACCGGAATATACAGTGTTTCCATCTGATTCTGCCGCTCGTCATAGAGCCGTCCAAGTGTCATGATCCGCTTATCCTTATAGTCCTCATCACTCTCTAAAAGCTCCTCTAAATAAGTTCCCAACGGCTTTTCTAAGTTCTGATCCATTCAAATAAATGTTCCATTTTCAGGTCAGTTGCAAACAGATAAGTGTTCCTTGCCATCAGTTCCTGCGTCTTTGCATATTCTAAGAACTTCTGCAGTTTTTCTTCGTCCTTTAAAAATTCTTCACTTAAGATCAGTGCTTTGTTATGAGAAAAGTCGATACTCTTAGAGCTGTTTTTTTCGTAATTTTTCTGTATGGTAAAAAAATCCTTTCCCTTTTTAGAAGCCACTGCCGTATAGCTGCCATCGGCATTTTCATTTGCAACCTCCGAAAGCACCGGAAAGTTAAAGACCACGCGGCATCCCTGTTTCTCACTTTCTAAATCGACCGCTAACGGAAAACTGCGGTTCTCCAGTTCATGGTCGCCACAGCCGCAAAGCAGCAGGGATAAGACCATAAGCATGAAAAACATTTTTCTTTTTTTATGCATGCTCTTTCCTCCTTTTGCGCTTTACCAGAATGTATGCCAGAATCGAAATCCCAATAGAAACCGGGACTGCCGCCAGATAAAACAACTGCTTTAAAAGCTGTAAAAAAACAGGGACTCCCAACATCCTCTGGCAATGGCATAGACCAGAATTAAGATCAGAATGGACGGATATTTTTTATTTTTTTAAAAGAAAATGTATGCATAAAAATATTCACACTGTGAAAGATCATATGATCCATCAAAGCATACAGCGCAAAGAACCATATCCCCACCATCAATACGTCTAACCGCTCTAAAAATCCACCCGGCAATTCTACCATGCTCATAAGTGCCACAACTGAGAACTGCGTTCCCGCCAGTGCCTTTGTTCCAAAAATCCCCATCAGAAGCAGATAGATGAAAAAAAAGCAGTCCACCGGTCACAAGGACTGCCCTTGCCGCTGTATTTCCCAATTTTTCCGGTTCTGCACAGTGAGGTCTTAAAAAACAGCAGAAAAATGATCCAGGAAAAGATTCCAAATACCAGATAGGTACTGCCTAAAAAAATCCATTCCACTGTCATACAAAAACGGCATCCACTTATCCGTATCCACACTTCCTACAGAAAATGCCAGCATGATCAGCAGCAGGACCGCCAGCGTCCAGTATATGATCTCATAGACTCTTCCGCGGCTTTCAATCCCTCCGTAAATCCCATATGCTCCCAGTAAAAGGAGCAGGAGCAAAATGACCTCAAAGGATTCCTGCTGCAACAGATTTTTTAAGATCAGATGGCAGATCGTATATGCTGCAAAACCCGCGATACTGATACTGTAAAAAAATAAAAGATTTCACAAAATTCCGTTCCTTTTTCCCCAAATGCTTCTTTTAAATAGGAAAAATAATCTCCCCGCATCTGCTTAAAATTACCGCCCAGAAGCCACAGCAGTAAAAACGTGCAAAATATGCCACACAGGATCGCAACTGCTCCGTCCACCCCACTCCTTCCTGCAAGGATATCCGGCAGCAGCAGGGATGCCATGCCAAAGATATTAAAAATGAGCAGCCGCTTTATCTGACGTAATGATATTTTTCCATTGTCTGCAAACATCTTACTCCTTCCAGCGCAGACGCGTCTTATTCCGTCTGCTCGCAAAAATCGGTCTTTTCTTCAGATAAAATAGCGGCACCCGAAGCAGGGAATCCCGCTCATCCTGATAATTAGTCAGATCTGCTCCCGCAAATGGCATCAGATACGGAATACCAAAACTTTTCAGACTTGCCAAATGTAAAAAAATATAGCAAGAAGTGCTATCAAAAATCCAAAGAAGCCTAACCACGCACACATTCCGATAAAAAAGAATTTGAGCAGACGGAATGCCGTCGCAAATTCCTCATTTGGAATTGCAAAGGAACAGAGTGCCGTAAAGGCAATGACGATCACCACGACCGGGCTTACAATATTCGCTTCCACTGCTGCCTGTCCGATGATCAATCCACCTACGATCCCGATCGTATTTCCCATTGCTCCCGGCAGACGGATGCCCGCCTCCCGCCACAGCTCAAAAAGACAGTTCCATCAGGATCACTTCTACCACGGAAGGAAACGGTACGCCCTGTCTTGCCGCCGCAAAGGATAAGATCAACGTAGTTGGCAAGATCTGCGTATGGAAATTGGTCACCGCCAGATACAGTCCCGGCAGTGTCATTGCAAAAAAAGATGCCAGATAACGGATGATCCGTCCTAAAGAGGCAATTTCAAACCGGTTGTAATAGTCATCACTGGTCTGAATAAATGAGTTGTAATCCGTAGGCAGGATCAATGCCACCGGAGAATTGTCACAGAGCAGGATCACTCTTCCTTCTAACAGACACATCGCCGCACGATCCGGCCGCAAGGTTGTCTGGAACTGTGGAAACGGCGACAGCCACCGTTCCTCTGAAAGCTGTTCGATCACTCCGCTGTCCATCACGCCGTCAATCTCAAATCCCTCTAACCGCTTTTCAATCTCTGCTAACACAATGTCCGGTGCGATCCCTCCATGTAGAGCAGACTGATATTCGTATTGCTTCTGACTCCCGCTTTTTTTTCTCCTTGACTTTTAGCTGTGGCGAACGGATCCTTTTTCGGATCAGTGCAGTATTTGTTTTTATGGAATTCGCAAAACCTTCGTTCGAACCACGGGCAACTTTTTTCCGAATCGGTCTCTGACACTCCTATTCCCGGATAACCTTTATCCGAAACCTTGATCGCCCTTGCAAATCCATCGATCAAAAGCAATGCGGCACCGGATAACATCCCATTGATGGCATCCTCTATTGTCTCAAAATATGCCATGTCGGACACGCCAAAGCTGTTCTGTTCCAAAGAGGTATAGACCTCCTCTTTTTTTTTCATCGTGCATAACATAGTGAGCATTTTTCCAAGTACGGTCTCATCTAACAGCATATTTTCCACCGTTGTTTCGATAAAGGCTACGATACAGGAAATATTATGCTCCGTTCCTAAATGGATCTCATTATATTTTAGATCACTGCATCCTTCAAAGAGATCAAACAGCACCGCACTGTCCTTTTGCAGATTTCCGGTTACCGGATGCTTCTCTTCATCAGGACGGTATTTTTTATTCCGTTCATCCATATTCATGGTAATTCCTCCGAATCCTATAACGGTGTTTCCTATAAAGATTAGGGTGTCAAAAGGCGGCTCACAACTTAGTGGGCTGGCAACTTGCACAAAACCGGGACTGCTTTTGTGACTTTGGGAGAAAATGGACTCGGCTTTGTGCAAGTTGCCCATCAAAAAACTTGAAACCGCCTTTTGACACCCTAATCCTATAAGCAAAAAAGAGATAAGCTGCACTTATCTCTTTTAATATCTTCATATTCTAGCCATTTTATACCATAACGGACGATTCTTATCTGATTTTAAGATCACTCCTGATCGCGAATAATCTGTTTCACTACTTTTGCCTGTTTTTCCACATGTACTTTCATGACTTCGATGACTTTTTCTTTTTCGTGTTTGTCTAATAACTCCAGTATCTTTCGATGCTCCTGTATCAGTGTCGGATATGCATTTTCATCTTTTAGATATTCCACTCGATACCGGTAGATCTGCTCACGCATATTATCTAACATCGTTACTAACTTTGCATTGCCTGCCGCATGGTAAATCGTATCGTGAAACGCCACGTCGGCTTCCGCGATTTTTTTGATATCCCCCTGCTTGGTGCTGTTTTCAAACTGCAGCATCTGCTTTTCTAATTCTTTGATCTCTTCTTTTGTGATATTATCACAGGCAAGCCGGACTGCTAATTCATCTAAGACCTCACGGATCTGCAAAACATCTTTCATGTCTTTTTCGGTCATCCGTGCGACTTCCGCACCTCTGCGCGGGATCGTCACTGCCAACCCTTCCTGCTCTAACATTCGGATTGCTTCACGGATTGGTGTTCTCGACACTCCTAATTTAGATGCAAGCTGCAATTCCATCAAACGCTCCCCCGGTTTTAACTCTCCTTTCAGGATTGCCTCCCGCAGTGTATGAAATACTACATCACGCAGTGGCAGATATGCATCCACATTTAATTTTAAATTGTCTGTCATAAATCCCCCTACTTTCTGTTATTATAAATCGTTGTCAGATAGAGCTGCTTTGCCAGCCCGCTCTCTTTTACCGCACGATACGCTCTCTTCGCTGTCTTTTCATCTTCAAACAGTCCAAATACCGTCGGACCGCTGCCACTCATCAGTGCGTTGAGTGCCCCATGCTCTTTCATGATCTCTTTTAAACTGGCAATCTCAGGATAATGTGCAACGGTTACTGTCTCTAAGATATTTCCCATATCCTGCGCCGTGCTCTGTAAATCCTTCTTACGGATATCTTCTAATAAACGGTCAATGTCAGGATGTGGCGGATCATTCTCTAAATGCAGATTCTCATATACGAATTTTGTAGAAACCGCAACCGATGGCTTCGCTACTAAAACCGGACATTTTGGCATCGGCGGAAGTGCTGTTAACTTCTCTCCGATTCCCTCTGCTAAAGCGGTTCCACGCATCAGACAATATGGCACGTCTGCTCCGATCTTTACACCACGTTCCTTCAACTGCTCCATATTAAGACCTAAATCAAACATCTGGTTCATTCCATATAATGCTGCTGCCGCATCGGTACTGCCTCCTGCCATGCCTGCCGCAACCGGAATATGCTTCTCTAAACGGAACTCTACACCCTCTGTGATTGAAAACTCATCCATCAAAAGAGCTGCTGCCTTATGAATTAAATTGTTCTCATTGACCGGAAGGTAATACAGATTCGAAGAAATCTGAATCCCCGGCTCTTTTGTCTTTTTGATATGAAGACGGTCAAATAAGTGAATCGTCTGCATGATCATGCGAACCTCGTGATATCCGTCCTCACGCTTTCTCAATACGTCAAGTCCAATATTAATTTTTGCCAATGCTTTTAAATTTAACTCATCCATGTTTTTCTCCTGCACTTTGTATACAATATACTCTAACGTGATATTTTAAAAATGTCAAGTGACATTTCCTGCCGAGATCCGGGTGTCAAAAGGCGGCTCACAACTTAGTAGTTTGCAACTTGCACAAAACCGAGACTGCTTTTGTGACTTTGGGAGAAAATTAGTAAATCTTAGTCTGGCTGTTCATGTATAGTGTTTTGCTGCCATGGACGGCAGCAAAAGTCTTAATGCCCCATGGACGGGGCATTTAAGACGTACACGTCACTCTATCACAGCCTAACTCAGGCAGACTTAGATTTTCTTATTTTTGTACAGCGGAACAAAACAGACTCGGTTTTGTGCAATTGTCAATACAAAAACCTGAAACCGCCTTTTGACACCCTAATCTGTAGAGTAAAAAAAGCGGAGAATCCCTTCGCCTTTTCCGTAAGAGATTACTCCGCTTTCCTGTCATCTGACCTCCCTGTTAGGATGTCTTTGATGATAAATTTTAATCATTATTCTTCTGTTTCTGTCTTAGCTGTCTCTGTACCGTTCTTCCATGCATCAAATTTTTTCATAACGGCATCATAGGTTCTGCTCGAGATATCCGGCAAGGATTTGCCCCATGCTTTGGTTGCCTGATCAAAACCTTTTTTGAATGCTGCGATCATTTCGTCTGCTTTTTCTGAATCGCCGCCGGATAATGCTTTTGCAAATTCCACGATACGGTCAGAGGTCTGCTCTACGCCCCAGTAACCATCGTCTGCAATATCTTTTTGTGCCTGGGCTCTTACCTCAGGAGATACATTATATTTACCGCTTGCTAAGAATGACCAGATATCGTCTGCCTGTCCGATCTTCTTGCCCTGCTTCGTCATCATCTGCTCTACCATGCTGCGAAGCTGGTTGGTTCTGTTTGCTGTATCTGCTTTCATCTTTTTTCGATCAGTGCGGTATTTGTCTTTCCGCTTGTCTTTTTATAAGTTCCTGCATTTTCTACGGTCTTTGAACTTTTCTCATAGACTACCCTACATCTTTGCCATAGGATTTTTTTCTGTCGTTGCCTCTGTATTCTCTTTTTTGCAGCTGCTTTGCTCTCATAAACTGTTGTTGTATACGCCGCTGCTGTTACACTGTTAATTGTACTCATATCCATCCCTCCGTGGTTTTGCTGCGTTTTGATTGTGTCCTGCTAAGCCGGCTCCGCCCACTTATGCTGCTTTCTTATACTATATATCGTACATTTCTTTCAATAGTTTAGTGTTTCTGCACTGTTTTAGACTTTTTTCTTTCAGATTTCTATTGCAGACTGTTATTTCAGGCCTTCCCGCCAGGATTTTACCATTGCAATCTCTGCCGCATAGCCCTCATCGTCATTCGGTGTCTCTAAGATGAACGGAAGTCCCTGCAGCTTTTTTCATGACATACGATCCTCTGCAATGCTTCTGGTCCGATCTGCCCTTCTCCTAATCTTGCATGACGGTCCTTGTGGCTTCCTAACGGATTCATACTGTCATTTAAATGTATGGCTTTTTAATCTCTCTAATCCGATGATACGGTCAAATTCCTTTAACACTTCATCGAGATGTTCCACGATATCGTAACCGGCATCCCAGACATGGCAGGTATCGAGACAGACTCAATCTTTTTCCTTTAAATCCACCCGTTCTATAATTGCCTGTAATTCCTCAAAATTTCTTCCGACTTCACTTCCCTTGCCTGCCATGGTCTCTAACAAGACGGTCGTAGTCTGCTCCTGATACAACACCTGATTGAGCAGTTCTGTGATCAATGTGATCCCTGTCTCTGCCCCCTGTCCGACATGGGAACCCGGATGAAAATTGTAATAGTTTCCCGGCGTATATTCCATGCGCTTTAAATCATCGGTAAACATGGTATATGCCAGTTCCCGAATGTCTTCTTTAGCTGCACAGGCATTCATCGTATAGGGTGCGTGTGCCACGATCTTTCCAAAGTGCTGCTCTTTTGCAATTTCTAAAAATTTTTCCACATCCTCAGGCTTAATCTCTTTTGCCTTTCCACCTCTTGGATTTCTGGTAAAAAAAGCAAAGGTTTCACCGCCTAATCGGACTGCCTGCTTTCCCATTGCCTCATAACCTTTTGCCGAGGACAAATGATTTCCTATATACATAAAGAATCTTCCTTCCTGTTTTTTTCAAGCATACCACATTCTGTTCCCGACATACAACGCCCTGCATATGATATAAAAAACTTTTTAAGGATTTTCGTATGTATTTATATATTGGTATGATTCTTCTGCTCTGTGTGCTGCTTTTTGTCCTGAGTATGCTTTTCAGAAAGGCAAAGACTGAAAAAATCTGTAAGATGAGCTGTCCGCAAAAACTGCAGATCATAGAAAACCTTGTGTTTCCTTTTGGGTATACCTATATTCCAAAAAGGCGATTTCTTTTCTTCTGCCTTAGAAGCATGGCAGAGACGCTTTGGATACGCTGCCCTCTATGATAAGAGTGCTTCACATTTTCATATGGTCTTTAATGCTCTCCCGGTCTATTTTGACTATGACGGCCGCACCTGGCTCATCGAGTTCTGGAAAGGTCAGTACGGACTTCACACCGGCTGCGAGATCGGCGTCTATTGTTCTGACCGCATTTTAAGACCGGCAGAGCGTTCCGCGGAACTGTTCCATGCCGTATCGGATGAGGAGCTTCTTCCGATGTCCTTTGTCTTAAAACAAAACGATACGACCGTGGCTGCACTTTCCGGTATCCACTGGTGGCTGACTGCTTTTTGTCCGGGTGTCTTTTCTGATCCGGAGGATTTGACGATGGAGACCTCCATTACTTTTCCAAACCTTTGTATGGCATATGCTTTCCGGGATGCCCTTGAAAAAGAAGGTTATGATGTCTGTATCTGTGGTCTGAAGATCTGCTTTACGTTTTCAGACTGCAAAAACTGTTCTTTTTTCCTGCCTGCAAAAATGCTACCGCAGATGGATCCAGTGGCAGAACCGCCTCTTATGCCGTCTGTTTCTGTGGTATACCAGACCATTTGACACTGCCTTAGACCGCATATTGTTTCTCTGTGAAAGTCTTCCTTTTGCTTTTCATAAGACACTTCAGCTTCATAAAAGTAATCGTAAGATCCGGAGGCAGCTATGAGTTATCTATCCCGTATTGACCATGCTCTTTTCCGATGCCCCTGTTCTCCCACTTTCGGAGAACGGGCGGTATGTCCTCTTTAGTGACTGCCACCGTGGCATCGGTACTTCTAATGACAATTTTTTAAAAAACCAGCATCTCTATTTTGCTGCTTTAAATTACTATTATCAACATTCTTTTTGCTATATTGAACTGGGGGATGGGGATGAGTTGTGGGAAAACAGAAGTTTTTCCGCTATTCAGAATATCCACAGCAATGTCTTCTGGCTGCTTTCTCTCTTTTATGAAGAACACCGCCTGTTCATGCTGTTTGGAAATCACGATATTGCCAAGAAGGATTTTCATCCGTTTTCGGACTGTTGCTTTCACGAGGGTCTTCGTTTGAAAGACTGTGTCACCGGACAGGAACTGTATCTGACACACGGACACCAGGCGGATTTTTTTAATTCCACGCTCTGGCGGCTCTCCTGTTTTCTGGTGCGTTATCTCTGGAAACCGTTAGAACAATTCGGCGTACTCGACCCGACAAGTGCTGCTAAAAATTATAAGGTGAAAAACAAAACCGAACAAAGACTGCAGGAATGGACCAAACTCCACAAAAAAATCCTGATCACCGGGCATACCCACCGTCCCGTATTAGGTTCTAAAGACAGCCTGTACTTTAATACCGGAAGCTGTGTACATCCCCGCTGCATTACCTGTATCGAATTGGTTCATCGGGAATTGTCTTTAGTGAAATGGACACTCTCCACCAAACCGGACCGTACTCTCTTTGTCGCAAGAGAAGTGCTTGCAGGCCCGGTAGGACTTGATGATTTATTAAAATACTCTTAAGAGCTTACTTCCATTTTATCTCGTAGGTTTCGCCGGTTGCCTCTCCCATCCGGTTGACATAATCCGTGATCAGGTTCTTAGCTCTCTCTTCTGCCTGTGAAAGCAGCTCGTTATCTTCTTTGGCTGCTTTTTTCAGGTTCTCCTGTGCCGTCCTGATCGTCTTGGTCTGTATGTCTGCCGTGATCTTTCCGGCTCCTAACCCATGTTTTTCTACGACATAGGAATCCTCGGTCAGAGAATCTTTATCGACCTTGCAACTTAAGATCTCCGCCTTTGGAAGGGATATGGTAAGTGTATTTCCATCCACTTTCATATCGATTTTATCTATATCAACGCCTGCTTTTACGATTCCTGTATACTCTATCCAGAGCCGCCTGTCCGTATTCCACCACAACACCTTTTTCATAGTATCTGATTTTGCGACATTGTGATAATAACATTCTAATACCGCAAATTCTCCAATGGATTTGATCTGCTGTAATTCGATCTCCGGTTTCTTTTTCGCTCTGCTCAGAAGTGCATCCCGCAAAGGAAAATGCCAGCATCATGACACATATGTAAATACTGATCCGCTTCTTCATCCGTCCTTCTCCTTATTTTACTTCTAACGTATATGCTTCTTCCTGCTGTGCTAACAGTGTTCCTAAAACTCCTTTGACAACATTTTTTTGCATTCTCTTTTGCCAGATCTTTGATCTCCTCATTGTCCTTACATTCTTTGGTCACATCCTCGCAATGGCTGCCTGATATGCATCTTTGGACACACTTTCTGTCTGACTTCGTTTGCTCTCAAACATATAATCTAACGTTCCCATGTCCACATCGATGTCCTGGATCTGAACCTCCGGCAGCGTAACGGTTACTTTTGGCTTCTTTCTCTATTTTGATCTTGATCTTATCGGTATCAATGCCTGCTTTTACCGTCGCATCATATGCCACATGGTATAGCACGCGCTCATCATTTTTCGGATCATACACATGTGCGATCCCATGATAAACTGCCTTACCTGTCGATAACTCACTGATATCCAATACTTTTTCTAAGGTTGTCTTACTGATGACCGTAGTCGTCTCTTTTTCGTCCCTCTTTGATATGAAAAAGCCGTCCATACTCCTGCTACGGCTATGACTGCAAGGAGCAGGATTAGAATAATGTATTTCACCGGCTTTTTCTTTTGTTGCTTTTTCACGTTTTTTCCTCCTAAATGAACCTGTCTAATACTTTCCGGATCGGCCGGTATAAGATCAGCATCAGTACAAAATTAGAAATCCCATGCAAGATATCATAGGGGATTCCGGCAATCCACCATGCAAATGCCGTCTTTATTCCACCAAATCCCAAATATACCAGACTGCACAATCCGCCAAACATCAGACCATAGATGCCGGAAAAAAACTGCCCAGAACCATGCAGATTTCTGTTTTTTAAAAAATAGTGTCAATACGCAAAGCAAGGGCCAGATGTATAAATACATGATGACCCATATTCCCATTCCCCAGATCAGACATTCCACACCGACAAAGGCAAAGGCTGCATAGAGCACTTTTTTGCCAAATGCTAAGGTATAGAGTATCAAAAGGAATGTAACCAGTTCCACATTCGGGATAAATGACAGGGACAGCTTTGCCGCTTCTAAAGTTGCGATCATTATTCCGATATAAGCGACATCGCGTACTGTCAACGACCAGGAAGATTTATTCTGCAGCATTTTTTTCATAAGACAGTGTGATCTCGTCTTTATTCCGGACTGGCTGTGTATCAATACCGTTCTGTGCATACTCGCCATTCATATACAATGCCCAGTAAGCACCGTCCTTGTTGTAATCTGCTTCTAATCCGTTTTACTTTTTCAATATAGAGCCCATAATCGGATTCACTGCCTTCTAAGGTAAAATCTTCCGTCTTTTCTAACTCTTCCAATGCGCCTCTGACATACTCCGCATCGGTATGGCCTTCATAGACTTTTTATCCCCTTTATCATCCTGTACGGTCAGTGTATAACTCTTTGCACCCTGTGTGGTCTTTGCTCCGAATACTTTCCAGCATCCGAATAAGACTGCTATCACAACTGCAAACAATACGACGCCTAACACTATTTTTTTCGTGTTTTTCGTATTCTTTGTATTCTCTTCCATTGATTAAATCCTATACTCCTGTTTATTTATTTTTACCGCATGATCTTTCACTAGCAGGCAATGATCACACCGCCGTCATTTGCATTACAGGGAGCTGACTCCTGCCGTATCGAGTACAAAAATATCTTTGAAATTTGCCGCTTTTTCTAACTTTTCTTTTACCAGTGCGGCTCTCTGCGGGCAGTTGCAGTGGGCGATCGCAAGGATTTTTTCTTCACAGTTCTTAGTCTTTGCCACAACCTCCTGCACCATTTTTTTTCTAATGCCTTATTCATTCCACGAGCCTGGGAAAGCTGACAGATCGCCCCCTCCGGTGTCGAACCCATGACCGGCTTGATGTTCAATGCTCCTGCCACAAGTGCTTTCAGATTGCTCAAACGTCCGTTTTTACGAAGTGTATCTAAAGTCTCTAACACAAAAAAACGTATGCTGTGTCTCGATATACTGATCCACCTCTTTAACTACTTCCTGAAACTCCATGCCTGCTTCCTCACATTCCTGGATCTTCATAGCGATCAGTGTCTCTCCGATCGAGGCCGATTTTGAATCAAACACATGAATATTCTTATTCTCATTTTCTTCTAAATATAGAGCTTCTTACCAAGCTCGGCACTGTTATAAGAACCGCTCAACTGTGAAGAAAGTGTCACTGCATAGACATTCTGTGCCTCTCCCTCGAATGCTGTCATATAACGCTCCGGGGAAGGACAGGTAGATTTCGGGCAGTTCGGACTCTCCTTCACTCTTCTTAAAAATTCCTTCTGGTCAAAACTCTCATCATCCACAACATGATAATCGTCCACATCCAGCTCTAAGGACGCTGACGCAAAATGAATGTCACTCTTCTGCTCCGGCTTTAATTCTCCACAACTGTCTACTACAATTTTATAGCTCATAAAAACATCCTCATTTCTCTTTTTTCTATTGCTCTCATTTGTTATTAAAAAAAATATATTATCTTTTTTTCTTTTTCTATAACATGTAGTTTTTAATACTACATTATATTAGCACAAACCTATACGTTTGAAAAGAGTTATTTCTATATTTTAAAAATTTTTAAAAAGATATACTTAAAATTTTCTGTTCCTTATTCTCGATATAGTACATTGTAGTGATTCCGTCGCAGTAATTTGAAATTTTTTCATCATGGATAAAAAACTGTACTGCCTGCTCATAAAGCTCCGGTGTCGCAAACTTCACTGACACCTTCTTTTTGTCCGTTCTCCCATGCTTTGGCATATTTTTCTCCAATCGCATCCGGGTCCCATTGGTCAAAGTAAAGCCCCTCATGTACATAATAATTGTCCGCTGTTGCCGTACATTCCGGCAACGTATAGATGGTATCTGCCTGATGGGAAGTGCTGATCTCCTCACTGGTAATTCCCAAATAATTGTAATTTACATACTTTTCTGCGGAACGGTCTTTTCCATAATAACGGGAATTGCCCCAGGTGGTATCTAAATAATAATAATCTCCGTCCATCCGTACCAGATTCCACGCATGCGCATCTCCGTCAGCTTTTCCTGTTACAATCGTACATTGGATATTCAACAGACGTAACAGATACTGCGTTGCACAGGCATATCCCTGACAGACCGTTTCCCCATTTAAAAATACGCTGATGATATTCTGATTATTCTCTGCTTCAGGATTGTAATCCACCTGTTCGATCAGCGTTTCAAACACATACTTTACTTTTTCATAATCGGAAGCCTCCGTTGGAATGCCGGTAAGCAGTTCCTCCACGCAGCTGTCGATCTGCGCCTGGATTTCTTCCCGCTCACTCTGCTCCATCGTGTAGCTTGGTGAAAAATCCATGCCTATGATATTATCCCCTCTGCTATGCTGGGTATACATATATCCAGACACCCAGAACAGTCCGCCGTAGTCTGCATTTACCGCATTATAGGCGTTGTCTAGCACTTCCCGCTCGGTTGTCGATACTGCCACACTTTCTTTATTTTTTAAGATTGCATCCAGTACCTCATCATAGACTTTTTTCGTCTGTTCATCCAGTGTCTGATATGCATAGGCTTCCGTCGAAATACTCTCTACTTCTTCCGGCTTTTTGATCTCTTTGGATGCCTGCTCTGTGATGGTATCCGCTGCTGTTTTCCAGTCAACCGGACTGCATCCCGTTATCAGACAGAGCATTGCTAAAAAACAGAATACCTATCCTGCATTTTTTTCCACAGCTCCACGCTTTACCTCCTGTATTCTCAGATTGAAAAATAACTACCTACAAAACGGCTCAAAGCTGCCATATCATCTGCTCCCATCAACTCCCTTGCAGAATGCATTGCAAGGATTGGAACTCCGATATCTACGGTCTGTACCGGCATCAGGCTTCCTGCAATGGCTCCAAGCGTACTTCCTCCTGCAATATCGGAACGGTTTACATATTTCTGATAAGCAATCATTTCCTTTTTACAGATCTGTTCCACAATCGCAACCACTTCACAATCTGTCGCATAGGACTGGTTGCCGGATTCTTTGATACAAAATCCCCGGTTCAATACCGGCTGATTCGTCACATCCGCTTTCTGGTTCTGATTTGGATGCATGGCATGTGCCACATCCACGGACAACAGCATACTCTGGTAAAGTGCCTCTTTTACCTGGCATGCATCTCTGCCAAGTGAAATCTGTATTTTTTCTACGACATCACGAAGCAGCATTGAGCCTGCGCCCTGTTTCGTTCTGCTTCCGATCTCTTCATGGTCAAATAATGCGATCAGATTGATGCCGTCCTCACGCTCACCCGTTATGATCCCATCTAACAATGCCTGTACTGAAGTCAGGTTATCCAGTCTTGGAGCTGAGATCAGTTCTTTTCCCATGCCAACGGTTTCCGGCATTTCCGTATTATACAGATACAGGTCAAAATCCAAGATCTCCTCTTTTTTGATAACTGTAATTCTTTCGCTAAATATTCATAGAAGAAATTTTTTTCTGCATCTCTTCTCCGGCAATACCGACGATCGGTATCATATCCTTTTGTTTATTCAGTTCTACGCCTTTATTTAATGCCGGGTTCATATGGATCGCAATATTCGGTATGACCGCAACCGGACATTCCGAGGAAAAATGCACAATCCGCGGTGCAAATACCTCGTCACTTGCAAGTGCCACTTTTCCTGCAATTCCAAGCGGACGGTCTAACCAGGTATTTAAGATCGCTCCACCGTATACCTCGACATTCAACTGCTGATAGCCGGACATCTCCATTTCCGGATTTGGCTTGATTCGCAGACACGGAAAATCCGTATGTGCCGCTGCCATACGAAAACTTTCTCTGTAATACAGCGTTTTTGGAATCGTAAATGCGATCAGCGTTGTGCCATGGTGGATCATATAATAACTTTTTCCACCGGTTAAGCCCCATGCCGTGTGAAACTCTAATTTTTCAAATCCTGCTTCTTTCAGTCTTTTTTTTCTGCCTCTTCCACAACCTGATACGGCGAGCCTCCTTTCTCTATTAAATGGAACAGTTGCTCTGCTGTTGTGTTCATTTCTATGACCTCCCATCATTTGCTTCACATTGTACTATATTCTCTTTCTTTTTTCTACCGATCTATCCGGTATTTTATCTTTATTTTATATTTTGATCAGGGTGTCAAAAGGCGGCTCACAACTTAGTGGCTGGCAAGTTGCCAATCAAAAAAATGGGAACCGCCTTTTGACACCCTGATCATATTTATAAAAAAAGTTCTTTTTTTCGTCATATCGTTGCGTTATAATAATATGCATAATGCGTTTTAGCGTACATAACACAGGAGGATTTTTACATGATTGCAGTGCAGATTGCAGATATCGGCAGTTTTATGACTAAATTTTTTGCGTTCGGAAATATTTGATCCCTTTGAATTTATGGAGGGAACTTTGCAGACACGCATTACCTATGACTTCGATGGCCACATTCTGAGTGACTCTTATTCGGAAGATGAACTGAGAGAAGAAGGACTGTTCGGACATACTTATCTGCCTTTTTCGATGCAGCGTCCGGTACTGTTTGATCTGATCAAAGGGAAAAAAACTCCTGTCTTTTTTAAATTTACTCTGTTTTTTTTATCCCCTTTGAATTTTTATGAAAGGACACAGCTTCCACCGGACCCTTCGGATGCGATCAGTGGCTTTTTATTAAATCTGAGATTTATGCATGGGGAGCTGACTGCCTCGACCGGTGTCTCCTATCGTACTTTTTCCACCGATAAATCCTTAGAATTTGAGTGGGATTCCTATATCCGGCAGTTTTTTAAGGAACATTCCCTTTACTTTTCGGAGGACCTATGATATGGTTAGTTTAGTGTTGCAGAGTGCACACTGATATTATTTATTTGGAGGTACTTTCAATGAACAAAGGTACAGTAAAATGGTTTAACAACCAAAAAGGTTACGGATTCATCTCCGATGAGCAGGGAAATGATGTATTCGTACATTTCTCCGGTCTGAACATGGAGGGATTCAAATCCTTAGAGGAAGGCGCATCTGTAGAGTTTGATATTACAGAAGGTGCTAAAGGTCCTCAGGCAGTCAACGTAACCGTTTTAAATTAGTCTTTTCAACGTACCTTTTTCTATTTTCGATAATAAACAGATAGAATCAGATTTTTTATTTTTTATTATGATAAAAGTTAGGTATTGGGTAATGGCTATGAAGCAAAAAGAAGCTGAACACCGGGTAATCTGAGATCAGATCATCCTGATGACAGCTTCTTTTTTATTTTATTGTTCTTTATCTTACTACTGTTCATCCTTATGAAGTCTTGAAGTAATAAATAGTATCACTGCTCCAACAAGGACATAGATATCCGACAGGTTAAAAACCAGTTTGTTCAGGCGTTTATCATAGGTCTTCAAACGTATGTAATCGACCACATAACCTCTCCGGTAGCGGTCAAGAAGATTATTGAGTCCTCCTGCTAATAACAGTCCCGTGCCTGCTTTCATCCCTGCATGATCGCGATGTTTGTTCAGACAGGTCAGATAGCCTGCTGCGCTAAACCATGCTCCGGCATGCAGCTTTTTCATAAGTTCCGGTCTTTTTTCCAGGGCATTGAGTGCTGCCCCTTTATTGTGATATTTTTCAATCTGAACTTTTCCACGAAAGAGTTCTTTTTGCTTCTTTTCATCATATGTTTTTTCTACTTTTTCCTTTGCAGCATAATCACATAAAAAATGCCGCTGTACTTCCTAATAAATAGTTCATGTCGTTCTCCTCATATTTGTAAATGCCTTGTATACATTCAGCCGTCCGTAGCCTTCTTCCGGGTTCGGATAGACCCTTCCCGGCGTTTTATCCGTTCCGACCAAAAGATAATTTTTGATCAATGCATTATTCATGTCACTGGAATTTCCACGCACGACTCCCCATTCTAACAACTGTGCCGCTGCCCCTGCCGTAACGGCGGCTGCCGCACTCGTACCGGTACGCCTTGTAAAATTCCCGGTCAGGTCAGGACCAAAGACTTCTACCGCCGGTGCTAAAAAATCCGGTTTGACCTGATTATCAATATTATATCCTCTGCCGGAATCTAAGTAAAGACTATCGTCTGATGCATTAAACCCGCCCACACTGATTGGCGCATAGGCACTTGCCGGTCCGGTAATGGTAGTTTCGGGATTTGACCTTAAAAAGAGGTCTCCCTGTACAAATTCCGTGACCGGAAGCCAGATATGGTATCTGCTTGTCACATAATTTTCCGGGTATACCCGCAGTCTCCAGATTCCCTTGCTCGGATTCGTAAACCGCAAAAAAATCAGTTCCCTTTCTCTGGTAAACTCTCCCAGACTATAGCTGATACTGACTGTTGTTCCCTCTAACAAAAAACGGTATTCCTCACTACTTCCCTGCCTTGCCGGGATCAGTGGTTGACTTTCTCCGGTCGGTGACTGCACGGCTACCGATACAACTTCCGGTGAATTTGTTAAAAGCTCGGCGGTAAATCCTCCGATATTGTCTCCTACACTGATCTCCACATCCTCGTATTCCTGCAACGGTGCTAAGTTTCCCAGATAGTGCCGCCTTGCATTTGCCTCATTTCCTGCTGCAACGACCACTGCCCGCATCCGTTTTGCCGCCACATAAGAGAGCAGCATCGACAATGCCGAAGTCCCCCCATGCCCGCCACTGTTCGTTCCAAGTCCCAGACAGAGCACCAGTGGTTTACTCAGTGTATATGCCAGATTGTGCAAATAGGCGATTCCTGCCATAATGTCATTTTCCTGATATGCCACGGCACCCTCTTTGATGTGGTAAAAATCTCTTAAATACTGCTTTGCTTCTTTTAATTTGACTACCGCAATATCTGCAAGGGGTGCTGCTCCGATAAAATCCCGCTCTAAGACTTCCGAGCCTGCCGCAACTCCTGCTAAAAAAGTTCCATGTCCGTTTGTGTCACGGCTTGGCACGATCGAATAAGAATCTTCGGAACGGATCGCATAATTGATATCCTCTGCCGTATACTCACTTCCATAGAGAAATCCTTCCGGCTGTGTCCCGGTCCGCACAGTCTGATCCCAGATCCTTAAGATCCTGGTAGTTCCGTTTTCCGATTGAAATACCGGATTTTGATAGTCAATCCCGGTATCGATAAATCCCATCAGCACTCCGTTCCCTTTTAATGGAAGGGTCGGAAAATTCTGCATGGTAAGTATTCCGGTTCCTTCAAGCGCAGAGGTATCCATCAGTGCATAGCATTTTGGCACTCCGATATAAGTCAGTCTTGCAATATTAAAATCCCCATTCTCTACAACTTCCCTGGGATAAAAAAGGACTTCAAAACCATTGTCAAGTGGCTGGGAACACAAGATTTCATCTCCGTTTCGCATGTTCACTTCCCTTGACAATGTATTTATGAAGTCAAAATAATCTTCCGAGTAAACGGCCTCTGTACAATCCATTTTTCACCTGATGCTTCTATTTATTGCATTTTATGCCGAAAATAGAAAGTTATGCCACTAGATCACACTCTTTTCTTCCAATTCCGGGCATCCACGCATCATAATGACAGGTCCGCCTGTTTTCTCGATATATTCTTTTGTGATAATTACTTTTCCAATGTTGTCATCCTTTGGAATCTCATACATGATGTCTAGCATGAATTCTTCAATGATGGCACGAAGCGCTCTCGCTCCGACTTTCTTCTCCTTTGCTTTTTTTGCAATCGCATGGAGTGCCTCATCTTCAAATTCTAACTTGACCTCATCCATCTCTAACAGCTTCTGATACTGTTTTAAAATGGCGTTGCGCGGCTCTTTTAAAATCCGCACTAACATATCTTCTGTCAATGCCTCTAAAAAAAAAGGATTGGCAGACGACCGATGAATTCCGGTATCATTCCAAAAGTACGGATATCCTCTACCGTTACCTTCTGTAAAATGTTTCTCATCTTCATCGTACCGGTCTTTTTAATGCCGCTTTAAATGCCATGGAGGATTCCTGGTTCAGACGTTCTTTGATGATGCTGTCTAAATCCGGAAATGCTCCACCACAGATAAACAGGATATTTCTGGTGTTGACAGTTACCATCGGCACCATGGCATTTTTACTGCTGGCTCCCCACCGGAACCTCTACATCAGCACCCTCTAACAGCTTTAGCATTCCCTGCTGGACGCTCTCGCCGCTGACATCTCTCTGATTGGTGTTCCGCTTTTTGGCGATTTTATCGATCTCATCGATAAAGATAATCCCACGCTCTGCCTTTTCTATGTCATTATCGGCTGCCGCTAAAAGTTTGGAAACTACACTTTCAATATCATCACCGATATAACCGGCTTCTGTCAGGGGAAGTTGCATCCGTAATTGCCAACGGCACATCTAACAGCTTTGCTAACGTTCTGACCATATAGGTCTTACCGGAACCGGTCGGACCTACCATCAGCATATTGGATTTTTCAATTTCAATATCATCATTTGCCTCGGATGCCACTCTCTTGTAGTGATTGTATACGGCAACGGACATGACTTTTTTTTGCATAGTCCTGTCCTACACAATATACTCATCCAGACTTGCCTTGATCTTATGAGGTGCCGGGATCGCACGGATATCGAGTGCCGTGGCTTTTTCTTTCTTTTTCTTTTGGTTTTTTCTTCTTGATCTGCTGGCTTTTTGGAAGCATCCCCTGTAAATCAGAAAGATTGATCATGCTGATATTGGGCATGTTCCCAAATCCCATATTTGCCGGATTGAAATCTCCAAGATTAAACCCGGAACCGCTCATGCTGTCAAAGGTCTTTTGCATACAATCCCGACAAATACAGATATTGTTTGGGATTTTTATCATTTTGCCCGCTTTGCTCTCCGGCCGGCGGCAGATATAGCAGATATCTTCGTAGCCATCCTTCTCGTCTTTGTTCGTATCCGGGGCATCGTCTGTCTGTTCTTTTTCTATGATTTCCTGTTCTAAATCTTTATCCTGATCTGACATGTTATTCTCCTATCATCTATCTTATCTATAACTGCCCCCATTATAAGACATTCCATTTGCAATCTCAATTGATAATTTGGAGAAAATGCCGAATTTATAAAATTTCTTTCAATATCTTATTGACCATTCCCAGGATCTGCTTTTTTTCCCTTCATGGCTTTCATTGTCTGACCGACTAAAAATCCGATGGCTTTTTTCCTTACCGTTGTGGTAATCTTCCACGGATTTCGGATTGTCTGCAACAATCTGCTCAATCGTTTTCCGCAATGCGCCCTCATCATTTACGGTCTTTAAGCCTTTTTCTTCCACATATTTTTTCCGGGTCGATATTCCTTGCAAAAATCTGCTCAAATACTTCTTTTGCAACATTGCCGTTGATGACTCCGCCATCGACAAGCTCGATTAATTTTGCCAAGTTTTCAGCAGAAAAGGCGATGTCCTCCGGCTCTTTCTCATGCTCTTTTAACAGCCGCAGTGTTTCGCCCATCAACCAGTTTGAGACTTTTTTTCGGCTTCTTACAAATGGCTGTGGTCTCTTCAAAAATATCTGCCATATGCTTTGAACCGGTAATAATCTGTGCATCATAGTCCGGCAACTCATATTCTTTTTTTGTAACGCTCTAATTTTTTTGCGGTACGAAGTTACGGCTCTTTTGCCTTGATCTCTGCTAACCATTCGTCACTGATGACGATCGGTACCAGATCCGGCTCCGGGAAATAACGATAATCCTGTGCATCCTCTTTGCTTCTCATCGCATAGGAGTATTCTTTGTTGTCATCCCAGCGTCTGGTCTCCTGAATGACCTGTTTGCCCTCTTCTAACAGCTCGATCTGTCTCGCACGCTCGCCCTCGATGGCACGGGCAATTGCTTTGAATGAGTTCAGGTTTTTCATCTCGGTACGCGTTCCAAATTCTGTTGCTCCCACCTCTCGGACTGACAGGTTGACATCGGCACGCATCGAACCTTCATTTAATTTGCAGTCTGAAGCACCCAGATACTGGATAATCAGTCTTAACTTCTCTAAATATGCAATGACCTCTTCTGCGGAACGCATATCCGGCTCGGATACAATCTCGATCAGCGGTACACCGGAACGGTTATAATCTACGATCGAGCAGTCCTCCCACTCGTCATGCACCAGTTTTCCGGCATCTTCTTCCATATGAATCTCATGGATTCCCACACTTTTTTTGCCGCCGGCTGTCTCGATCTCTACGCTTCCATTCCTGCAGATTGGCAGATATAGCTGGGAAATCTGGTAGTTCTGCGGATTGTCCGGATAAAAATAATTCTTACGGTCAAATTTGCAATACTGCGTGATCCAACAATTGGTTGCAAGTCCGACTGCCACGGCATACTCTACGACCTGTTTGTTCAATACCGGCAGAGAACCCGGCATTCCGGTGCAGACCGGACAGGTATGTGTATTTGGTGCTCCTCCGAACTGTGTACTGCAGGAGCAGAAGATTTTTGTTTTCGTTGCAAGTTCCACATGAACTTCCAGTCCAATGACGGTTTCATATTGTTTGCTCATTTTCTCCTCCTCCTATTCTGCTAACGGGCTTTTTGTGATATGCTCTGGTCTGTTCAAAAACTATATGCTGCACGAATGATATTTTTTTTTTCTTTAAAACAATCTCCGATCAACTGCAATCCGATCGGCAGTCCCTTCGAATCGATCCCGCATGGAAGTGTCATTCCCGGAAGTCCTGCTAAGTTGACGGATATCGTATAAATATCTCCTAAATACATTTTGATCGGGTCTTCTAAGGAAGAACCTAACTTCGGTGCTGTTGTCGGTGCTGCCGGTCCTAAGATCACGTCGTATTTTGCAAATGCTTTATCAAATGCCTGTTTGATCAGTGCTTTTTGTTCGAAGTGCCTTTAAATAATATGCGTCATAATATCCTGAACTCAGTACGAAGGAACCTAACATGATACGGCGTTTTGCCTCTGCACCGAATCCTTCGGAACGTGTCTTTTTGTACATGTTGTGAAGTCCCTCGTATTCTTCGGTACGGTAGCCGTATTTTACACCGTCAAAACGTGCTAAGTTTGAACTCGCTTCGGCACTGGCAATGACATAATAAGCAGGGATTGCATATTCCACAAGGCTCAAGTCAAATTCTTCGACAATGGCTCCTTTTTTCCTCTAATGCTTTTTGCCGCCGCTAAAACTGCTGCTTTCACTTCTTCATTTAATCCTTCGCCAAAAATAATCCCCTTGGAATTCCAATCCGCATTCCTTTTTACATCATCCACCAGAGCAGATGTAAAATCCGTATCTTTTCTTTCTATTGAAGTGGAATCCTTCTTATCATAGGAAGTAATGGCTTCTAAAATTGTTGCACAATCCGTCACATCTTTTGCTACAGGTCCGATCTGGTCTAAGGAAGAGCCATAGGCGATCAGCCCATAACGGATACTGTTCCATAGGTTGGTTTTAAGCCGGTTTACCCCAAAAGAACTTGGCTGGCGGATGGAACCGCCAGTATCAGAACCTAAGGCATAGCTACACTCCTCTGCTGCCACCGCTGCACAGGAACCGCCGGAAGAACCGCCCGGTACATGCTCTAAATTCCATGGATTCTTTGTAACTCCATATGCGGAGGTCTCTGTCGTGCTTCCCATTGCAAACTCATCCATATTGGTCTTGCCTATGATGACCGCGCCTGCTTTTTGCAGATTTTCTACTGCCTGTGCGGTATAGGTTGGTACAAAGTTATTTAATATCTTGGAACTGCAGGTTGTCAGAACTCCTTTGGTACAAAGGTTGTCTTTCAATGCCACCGGTACGCCCGCAAGCGGTCCGGTCAACTCTCCTGCATCTATTTTTTTTCTGGATCTCCCCGGCATCTTTCAATGCCTGCTCTTTGGTCAGGGTGACAAAGCTATGCACATCGCCCTCTACTTTTTCTATCTGTGCAAAGGCTGCTTCTACGGCTTCTTTTACCGTTACTTCCCCTGCTTTTATCTTTTTTCCCAGCTCTACGGCTGTCAGACTCATCAGACTCATTGTATTCCTCCTTTAACCGATCGTCTTTGGCACCTTAAATCCATCATCTTTAGCACAAGGTGCGTTTGCAAGTGTATCATCATGTCCGTCTCCATTGGTTACAACGCGTCCTCACGGAATACGTTATTGACCGGGAATACATGGGACATCGGCTCTACGCCGGAGGTGTCTAATTCGTTTAATTTATCAATATAATCGAGCATTTTTTTCCCATATCGGCTTTTTGCCTGTTCTTTTTTTCTTCTTCGGAAAGCTCTAATTTTGCAAGAATACCAACGTATTCAATAGTTTCATCTGAAATTATATTTGCCATTTTTTTTCTTCTCCTTGTTTTCCTAAGGTTCTAATCTGCTTAAATCTCTTGGGAACAGTGTGGTCTCTCTGACATTGTCCTCGCCGATCAACTGCATCGTCAGTCTCTCTAATCCTATTCCAAGACCTCCATGCGGCGGCATTCCGTATTTGAATGCACTCAGGTAGTCCTCCATTCCTTCCTCTGTCATTCCTCTTGCTGCAATTTTGTCTGTCAGCATCCGGTAATCATGGATTCTCTGACCGCCGGTTGTAATTTCAAGGCCACGGAACAATAAGTCAAAGCTCAGTGTAAAAATGTGGTATCCTGTGGATCATCCATTGCATAAAATGGACGTTTTTTTTTTGCTTGATAATGTGTAACAAATACAAAATCCGCATCATATTCTTCTTTAAACAGAGTTCCGATCAGATGCTCTTCTTCTGGCTCTAAATCATATGGGTTTTTGATCCTGCGGTCATATTTTTCTGACACCATTTTCTTTTTGCCTCGTCAAAACGAACCACCGGTATATTCTTTTCCACGTTCGGAAGCGTTACACCTAACATTTTCAACTCTTTTGCATAATCTTTTTTTCTAACAGTTTCATTGCATACTGCAAAAAATCCGGTTTCCATTGCCATGATGTCTTCAAATCCGTCGATATATCCCATCTCAAAATCTAAGGAGGTATATTCGTTCAAATGTCTTTTAGTGTTGTGCTTTTTTTCTGCTCTGAATACCGGTCCTGTCTCAAATACTCTGTCAAAAACACCAACCATCATCTGTTTGTAGAACTGTGGACTCTGCTGTAAAACTGCCGGTCTGTGAAAATATTCCAACCGGAACAGGTTTGCCCCGCCCTCTGCACTTTTTGCTCCGATCTTTGGTGTATGGATCTCTGTAAAGCCATCTTCGTATAAAAATTCCCGAAAACCTCTGACTAAGCCCTCCTGGATCTTGAACTTTGCCCGCTCCCTGATATTTCTAAGAGATACGGCACGGTTGTTTAGCTTTGCCTCTAAGGATGTATTCAGTTTCCATTTTGAGATTGCAAGCGGCATTGGAGCACTCGGCTCTGACAAGATACGGATCTCTCTTAAACGGATCTCAATCCCGTTTGGAGCACGATCTTCTTTTGCTACCACTCCCTCTACTTCTACGGTTGCTGCCTCTTTTTAAATCTTTCAGCTCAAACTTGGTTACGCCTTCCTCAAATACACACTGGATCAGTCCTTCTCTTTTTCGCAGGATCACAAATGCGACCTCGCCCATATCACGAATGGTATGAACGGCACCGTTGAGCTTTACGCTCTTGTCCTTCGTAATCTCCTGCTAAGAGGGTTGTCAGTTCTAAAGTTTCCTGTTCTTTTTTACTCCTGTTAAAAATTCCATCATGTTTGTACTCTCCTTTTCTTCATGTTTCAGTCGGAAATATTTTCCTCTGAAGGATAGGTGCGGGACGGAAATACATTCTTGTGAAAAAAATATCATTTTTTACTGATTCATTTTTATGAATTTAGAAATAATAAAAATTAGAAATAAAAAAACGCCCCGGAACATTTCACTGTTCCGGGGCGGGATCTCATTCTTCTATATTCCCGCGGTACCACCCGCATTGAAAAATCATGGCAATCACAACTTTTTCCACTCTTGATATTTAACGCATATCAGACGTACTGACCTACTCTGCATTTTGCAAGTTCTCATTCCTTTTCCTGCAAAATTCTGTTCAACCAGTCTGCTCCAGAGTGTTCCCTGTATCTCCTCTTTCAAACAGCGCTCTCAGTCGGTGACGCTGTATTCCTGTCGACGTCTGAAGATAAGAGTCTCTTTCATCGCTTTTTTTGTTGCCTGTATGTTAGCATAGTCTTGGTTATTTTGCAAGTATTTTTTTGGAAACTTTCAAAAACCGGAGTCTTCATTCGTCATTCCTTTTTCTTTTTTTCACAATAAACAGGTCTCTGACGTTCAGACTCTGCATGATGTTTCCTGCATTCGTCACATTTCCCATGACGTTCACACTTTTTTCTTTTGCATGGGCAATTCTCATTTATTATCATTTTAGCTCCATAAATCTACAATTTTAAAAACCTATATTTTCCGGCACTTAAGCCGGTAACCTTTTCTATGACTTTTGCTTCCTTTAAAACATTCATTACATTTGTAGCCTTAGACTTTGAACATCCCAGCCATTCCATCACATTAGCTGCCCAAATATCGTATCTGTTCCACAATGCTTAAATACCTTCTCAATATTGTTCACAAAAACATCTGTCGCATTTGCTTCTTTTAACAATGGCTGATATTTTTTCAAAAGCATTGCTTACTTTTCTAAAGATTGTGACCTTAAATCCATCTCCAAATTCTTCAAATAACGGATCAGGTAAGCCATATTCCTAACATCACTTGTCCCCCCCTGTACTGTTAGAAAAAGCAATAATGTCCTTTAAAAATTTCTCATGATTACTTGGAAGCTTCCGTTGAAATTCTATATTTTTACCTTTTCCAAAATATTCTTTCCTATTAAGTTTAATTATATCATTCGCTTTTTATACTTACAATTGGAACTTTTGATAGAATAAAATCTATTCCCCAACCTTTTTATTGAAAAACGAAGTCTATATGGTATAATAATGGCAAACGGATCAACATGCCCGCATGATCGACATGATCGATCCGTAACAAAATCAAACTGACAGAATCGAGGATACATATGGATCACTTAATTATTCCAAAAGATTACAAACCCGACCTGAATCTCCATGATACACAGGTTGCCATTAAAACGGTTAAGGACTGCTTTCAGGAACTGTTAGCAGAACGTCTGAATTTAACAAGAGTTTCTGCTCCACTGTTTGTTGACCCGGATTCGGGATTAAATGACAACTTAAACGGTGTGGAACGCCCGGTGGCTTTTGACATCAAAGAACAGGATGGAAAAATTGCCGAGATCGTCCACTCCCTTGCAAAATGGAAACGCTATGCATTGGATAAATACGGTTTTTCCGTTGGTGAAGGACTCTATACGGACATGAACGCCATCCGTCGTGATGAAGAGACCGACAATATCCACTCTATTTTTTGTGGACCAGTGGGATTGGGAAAAAGATCATCACTAAGGAAGACCGTAATATCGAGACATTGAAAGAAACCGTCCGCACCGTATATAAGGTTTTGCGTAAGACGGAAAAATATATGTCCATCAAGTATGATTACATTCAGGAAATCCTTCCAAAGGACATCTTTTTTATCACCACGCAGGAATTAGAAGATGTATTCCCGGATGTATCTTCTCCAAAGGAACGTGAATATATTATATTGCAAAGGCCAAGGGTGCTGTCTGCATCATGCAGATCGGAGATGTTTTTAGAAAATGGCGAGCGTCATGACGGACGTGCCCCGGACTATGATGACTGGAGTCTGAATGCAGATATTGTCGTTTACTATCCGGTTCTTGATATTGCACTGGAACTTTCTTCCATGGGAATCCGTGTAGATAAGGATGCACTGCTCTCACAGTTAGAAAAAGCCGGCTGCCCGGAGCGCGCAGAGCTTCCGTTCCAGAAAGCAATTATTGAAGAAAAACTTCCATATACCATCGGTGGAGGTATCGGTCAGTCCCGTATCTGTATGTTCTTCTTAAGAAAAGCCCATATTGGCGAAGTACAGAGTTCGATGTGGCCGGAAGAAGTTGTACAGGAAGCCACTGCACACGAAATTTCTTTATTATAGGCAACGAAAGGGATATATTTCATGAAAAAATGGATGACTTTTTTATGTATATTGTTGTTATGTAGCAGCCAGACACTGTTATCTGTGTCTGCTGCACCTGCAAAATCTGTATCTTCCACTCCTCGCCAAACACAGATTACTGTTCGGACAGCCACAAATTTCAAGACTGAATCAGATGTTAAAAAATTCGTTCAGCTGGCTTCTAAATATAAAATATCTGTCATCTACTTAAATGTAAAGCAGGATGAGGATGATGAAGTACCGTCCGGTTATGTTTATTATAAGAGTAAGGTTGCACCCATCGCCAAAGGCTACAGGAATTTCGATATTTTAAAATCTATGATTAAAGAAGCTCATAAAAAATCTATCAAAGTCTATGCGTGGGTTCCTCAGTTTCATGACCGTGCAGCATTAAAAAAGTATCCCAATGCACAGATGAAAACTCTGGTTGGAAAAAAAAACTGTGGCTTACAACCAAAATGGTGAATATTTTGTAAATCCTTTAAATAAGAAAATCCAAAAATATGAGATTTCCATCTTAAAGGAAATCGCTAAAAAAAATATGATGTTGACGGTATTATTTTAGACTGGCTTCGCTTTGATGATTACAAAATGGATTTGAGCAAGTCTACCAGAAATGCTTTTAAAAAGAAATATGGCTATGATCCGATAACCATTTCGTTTTCAACCAATAATGCCAAACGCAGACAGTGGAATAGCTGGAGAACTTCACAGCTTGCATCTTATGTCAAACAGGCTTCTCGTAGTGTCCGGCAAACTAAAAAAAGACATTTTACTGGGTGTATTTATTCTCCCTCCAGAGTTCACAGAATGTGGGCAGGATGTTGGAAAATTTAAGTCGTATATTGATGTTGTTCTGCCAATGTCCTATTACAAGGACTGGGATTTTACTCCTTCCTGGGTTTATGGGAAAAATTCGGGTATTCTTTACGATACACAAAAAAAAGCAAAAAACACCTCCATTATTCCAACATTTGATTTGCCTTCATCCACACAAAAGGATAGTTATAAGACAATTTTCAAAAAGACGCAAAAAAATCATCCTAAGATTAAATGCATAAATTACTTTATTTACGGAAAATGGAAGGAATCCCATTTTAAAAAAATTGTATATTATTGAAAATTGCAATGTAATTTCTCTTACACAATAAAAAATGAAACCGAAGACTTCATGATTAGTCAACGGTTTCATTTTTTTTGTGCTATACCCTATCGTATTACTGCATGATATTAAATGCCAGCATCATCATAAAGGAATCTCCAATGCATTTGCAGCGGTGCGTGCAGCATAATGGAAATCATAAGAAAAGCACGATGAAAATATGATTATTTTTTCATTGTTATGCAATCTTCCAGAATTCTTTTTTGCATTGGCTACTCTTTCCGCACTCGGCGGACAGACACCTTCTAACGGATAATCAAGTCCAAGATTTTCCCATTTAAAAATTCCCATGGTATGATACGGCAGAACTTCTACCCGTTCCACACTCTGCAATTCCCTGATAAATTCCGCTAAACGAAACAGATATTCATCTTTATCATTTCGCTCCGGCACAAGGACATGACGGATCCACATTGGTTTTTTCATTTCGGATAAGAGCTGTGCCATGCGTAAAATATTTCGGTTACTCTGTCCGGTCAGTATACGATGCTGCTCTTCGTCAATATGTTTGATATCTAACAATACCAGATCCGTATTCTTCATCAGTTCCTTCCACTTGGAAAAATAAGGCTCTTGTTCTGTGAACGGATTGCCACTGGTATCTAATGCGGTATGAATTCCCCGCTCTTTTGCTTTTTGGAACAGCTCATTTAAGAAATCAATCTGTAACAGCGGTTCTCCGCCACTGACGGTAATTCCGCCTTTTTCGCCCCAGTAACTGCGGTATCTCCACGCTTTGTCCAGCAACTCTTCTGCTGTTGCCGGAGTTCCTGCATTTTTTTTTCTCCCAGGTATCGGGATTGTGGCAGAACTGGCATCGCATGGCACAACCGCTTAGAAAAATAATGTAACGGACACCCGGTCCATCCACAGAGCCGAGCAATGAAGCTCTCAAGTGAATGGACGTATCCGATATTCTGTTCTTGACTCATAGATTATAAACTTTCGTGGCAGGTTCTTGAAATAACATCCATCTGCTGCTCTTTTTGTCAGGTCGATGAATTTTACAGCGTATCCAGATACACGGATTGTAAAGTTTGCATACTCTTCTTTTTTCCGGATGCTCCATTGCATCGATTAACTTTTTCTTTTCCAAATACATTGACATTTAAGTGATGTGCACCCTGGTCAAAGTATCCGTCTAAAACATGTGTCAGATTTTTCCACACGTTCTTCCGGACTATGTCCTAAAGCATCCGGGTTCATGGTCTGTGTATTGGAAATACCGTCTAACGCATCCTCGTATGGCAGTTTTGCTACGGAGTTTAAGGATGCTAACAATCCGTTTGTCTCTGCACCATAAGATGGGTTTGCTCCCGGTGACAATGGTGTCCATGCTTTTCTTCCATCCGGCATTGCTCCGGTTGCTTTTTCCGTATACGACGTTTGAAGTAATGGTCAGAATGGATGTGGTAGCCTCTGAATCGCGGTAAGTATGAACTTTCTCTAATTTTCTCATGAAAGTCTCTAAGAGCCATACAGCAATCTCATCGGCACGCTCATCGTCGTTTCCATATTTCGGGGAAATCTCCGGTTGTCTCAAAGTCTACTACCAGTCCGTCCTCATCGCGGATAGTTTTTACTTTTGCATATTTGATCGCACTTAAGGAGTCTACAACATGGGAGAATCCTGCAATACCGGTTGCAAAGGTACGGCGTACTTCGGTATCGATCAGTGCTAACTCTGCTGCTTCATAGTAATATTTATCATGCATATAGTGGATCATGTTTAAGGTCTCTACATAGAGTTTTGCCAACCAGTCCATCATTGCATCGTATTTTTTCCATTACTTCTTCATAGTCTAAGTATTCAGAAGTGATCGGACGGTACTTCGGTCCTACCTGATCTTTGTTCTTCTCATCTACTCCGCCATTGATCGCATAAAGTAAACATTTTGCAAGGTTTGCTCTTGCTCCGAAGAACTGGATCTTCTTTTCCTGTCTCTGTTGCAGATACACAGCAGCAGATAGAATAATCATCTCCCCAGATTGGACGCATTACATCGTCATTTTCATACTGGATAGAACTTGTCTCTACGGAAATATGAGCTGCATATTTCTTAAAGTTCTCCGGCAGACGGGAAGAATAAAGTACTGTCAGGTTTGGCTCCGGAGAAGGTCCCATATTCTCTAATGTATGTAAGAAACGGTAATCGGTCTTTGTTACCTGGGAACGTCCGTCGATGCCGATTCCTCCAACCTCTAAGGTTGCCCATACCGGGTCACCGGAGAATAACTGATTATAGGACTCGATTCTTGCGAATTTTACCATACGGAATTTCATGGTCATATGGTCGATCAGTTCCTGTGCTTCGCTCTCTGTTAAGATTCCTGCTTTGATATCTCTTTCGATATAAATATCTAAGAATGTGGAGATACGGCCTACGCTCATTGCTGCACCATTCTGTGTCTTAATGGCTGCAAGATATCCAAAAATAGAGCCACTGTACAGCTTCTTTTTTGCATTTTTTGCCGGTACGGAAATGTCATATCCGTAGATCTTTGCCATTTCTTTCATGCCGTTTAATGCACGGATCTGCTCTGCAATCTCCTCACGGATCTGGAAGTCTTTTTCTTCTCATTCCGTGACGCTCTGTTTTTGCAAAGTCTTTTTTCTTAGACTCGATCAAAAAGTCAATACCGTAAAGTGCCACACGGCGGTAATCGCCTACGATTCTTCCACGGCCGTATGTATCAGGAAGTCCTGTTAAAATGTGGCTGTGACGTGCACGCTTCATCTCCGGTGTGTAGATATCAAACACTGCATCGTTATGTGTTTTATGGTATTTTGTAAAAAATTTCATGTAATTTTTCACTTGGCTCATAGCCATACATACGGCAGGACTGCTCTGCCATCTTGATTCCGCCATATGGCATAAAAAAGCACGTTTTAACGGTTTATCGGTCTGTAAACCGACTACCTGCTCTAAATCTTTTAATCCTTCATCAATGTAACCGGGACCATAAGCGGTTAAGGAAGATACTACTTCGGTCTCCATATCGAGAACGCCGCCTTTTTTACGCTCTTCCTTCTGTAACTCCTGTAATCTGCCCCATAACTTGTCTGTTGCCTCGGTGGCTCCTTCTAAGAAAGACTCATCACCTTCATATGGTGTATAGTTGTTCTGGATAAAATCTCTGACATTTACGCCCTCTTTCCAGCGTCTTCCTTCAAAACCATCCCATTGACTGAATTCCTGCATACTGTTCATCCTTTCCTTTCTCGCTAGTATCTCTAATGCAGATTTATTATAACGGATTGTTAAAAAGATAACAAGATGATTAGTGAACAGTTTTTTTCTCATTATCGGATGAAATCATTTCCATTAATATGCCTGATAACCTGTCTCCTGTAATCTGTTATCTTTTTTCTACTACTTGATCTTTCATTTCTTCACTGTATGCTTCTAACTTCTCAAGCAGTGCTGCATCAGATGTTGCAAGGATCTTCGCTGCAAGAATTCCGGCATTCTGTCCGCCATTGATCGCTACTGTTGCAACCGGAATACCACTTGGCATCTGTACGATAGAATATAAGGAATCTACTCCTCCTAAATCGGACGTTTTCATTGGGATTCCGATGACCGGCATTGGAAACAGAGCTGCACACATTCCCGGAAGATGTGCTGCTTTTCCGGCTCCTGCGATGATCACCTTGGTTCCACGCTCTTTTGCGCCCTTTGCCCATTCAAAGAAAATGTCCGGTTCACGATGTGCAGAAATGATCTTCATCTCATAATCGATCCCGAATCTGTCAAGCATCTCTGCTGCCTTTGCCATAACAGGCATGTCTGAATCGCTTCCCATTACTATTCCTACTGTTGCCATTTTTTCTTCCTCCTGTTTGTTAAATCTGTATTTTACATTTCATCGAGTGGCTGATTTTAATGCCTCACTTCCCGGCACTACAAATCTTCCATCCCGAATAATGTCCTCTGTGCTTCCATCGGCACGGATCACGGTGATCGCACCTAATTCATCATACGGGATCGTAATATCCGTATGACAGTTCAGATATGCTTTTACTCATATCCTCTTTTTCGCTGCAGGGAAACCTCATTATCTCTTGCAACAATCTCTTTTCCATCCGGATTAAAGACTGCATTGTCCTCCGCATGGGAATAACAGGTATCGCCTACCGCAAAATGAGGTCCTGTCTTTTTCTGCGATCAAAATCGGCAGTTTTGCCGCTATATCGTACTTTCTCGCCATACAGTATGCTGTGGTGTTTGTACCGATCGCAAACTCTCCCATTGGAAGCGTATCATGGTGCTTCAATACATTTTCATGAATATATTTGCGGTTTTCCTCTTCGTTCTCGAAATTCTTACAGGTATAATTCACAATCCTTCCGTCAGAAAAAATCCATCTCTAAATCCAAAAAAGTTAAGCTCGTTTAAATACACCTGTGAAACATGCAGTTTTCCGTTGGTACCTTTTAAGACCGGGGAGGTAAAGACTTCCCCTACCGGAATGTTGACATCTGCCACACAGTTTTCAAAAATCGTCTGCTTATCCGGATCTTGCAATTTATAAAGTTCTACGGTCAGATCTGTTTTATTCTGACCTCTTCCTTTGATATGCACCCGCTCACCGGTATCTAACACATCAATGATCTTTTGCTGTATCGACTGATAGAGTTTGTAATCTAAAGTATTGATCTTTACGGTCTCATCAAAGATCTCACGGAACTGCTCTCCGATCGTCGGGATCGGATATGCGATGATCGTAAAACTCCGTTCATCGCCTTTGATATACTCGTTTGTAATCTGTCCTGCCATGCTCATATAATAGACATTCAACTGCTGCTGTTTTTCATTATAATGTGCATTTTCCAGCTTGCTCACCGGCTCAAACGGCTCTTCTCCAAAGATCTCGATCACCCGCCGGACCTGCATGGACTCCTGCTAATTCTTTACGGCTTTCAAAGGAGCTTCTAAGCACTTCTAAACGACGCTCTACGAATGCTTTGTCAAAATAGTATGCCTTATCGTCCTTGTGGTCATACTCATACTGTTTGTTGACTGCCTTTACATAAGCATTGCGTTTTCCATGTCCGCGGTTAAACAATGATAACACCGGATCTCTTGAAATGGTCGGCTGTAACCCCATTTTTTCAAAATTTTTCACTGCTGCCCGTACCATGCGTTCAAATCCGATCGGATAATGGATCTGCACGGTTTTCTTTTTTAGACAGATCTACACCGAGATTTACAAAACCGAGCCTGTAACCCTCGGTATAGGTGTCTGCCATGGACTGTATTTTTTCTTCTTCCATACTGTTCAGAAAACGTGCGATCTCCAGTTCGCAATCACTGATATACTCGCCATAACGATAGAGATAACGGGTATCGGACAGATCCGCATGCATCACGATATCCGTAAAAAAGTCCAGTGACGGATCTATCATCTCTAAAATATTACGTTCCACCATTGTTTCACTGTAATCATGGTAAAAATAGTAAATAGTCTGCATCACTTCTCTTTTATCCACTACTTCATCCTGTGCTGCCGCAAAGATTCCATAGACCTCTACAAACAGCTCGCCGAAAATCGTAATGTCCTCTGCTCTTCCCTCATAGGCATAGCCAATGCAGGCACGAAGTTCTGTATAGAGAAAACTTAAGGCTCCGCCAAATTCCTCTCCCAGCTTTTCCACTGCATAGGAAGGGTTAGCGTAACTGGTGTCATAATTTTTTTCCTAAAATATCCTGATAAAACTCTTTGTTTCTCTTTTTTGCCTCTCCCTCTGACTCTGCATCTAACAGTCCCTGCTGCTTTTTTTGCAGTGTTTCATCTACTTTTTCTAAAAATAATGCTGTCTTTTGAAAATACTCCTGATAGCGGGCAGGTACGCTCTCTTCTTTTGCAATCTCCCGGATGCGTCCCGTCACTAATTCATATCGTTCTTTTTGTAATTCCTGATCCATATATCTTCCTACATATCTCCTTACATATCATCTATGATATTGCCTTTTTTTATATTCTGTTCAATAATTTCCTTCTGATACTCCCAGATTGCCTCGGAGCCCTCATGTGTTCTCGCATTCCTTTTTCATGATCTGGGATTTTTTCACACCGTGTTCTCTCCACGATTTTCCTTCGGATGCATCATTTAAAAGCATTGGCTGTGCATTGTCAAGCACATGTGCAAATTTTGCCTCCGGCGTCCTGCTCTCTTCAAATTCTTCCCAAAGGCTCCGGTATTCTTTTTACCATATCTTCCGGGAGTATCGGAAATATCCGGTCTGCCGCCTTTTGCTCCCGCTCTTTTTTTTGTCTGGTTGCCTGCCGCATCATATGCATAAGTGTCACCGGCATCAATCTCTATGGCATCGTGTAACAATACCATTTTCATTGTTTTTAACACATCGATCGGCTCATTGGAATATTCCGCAAGAATGCCGCACATCAAAGCCAGATGCCAGGAATGTTCCGCATCATTTTCCTTACGCTCTCCATTTGCAAGATATGTCTGTCTCATAATGGATTTCATTTTATCCATCTCTAAAATGAAATCCATCTGCTTTTTTCAGCCGTTCGTTATCCATTTCGTCTTCTCCTTTATAACAAAATTCCTAACATGTAAAGTGCTAACCACAGCACTGTCGCAACCGCCGACAATCCGACTGCCGTATATGGAATGGAGCGGAAGGTGTCTTTTTTCCTGCACTGCCTGTACGGCCTCTATAAAAGATGCAACACCGACAAACAGTGCAACAACACCTGCACTTCCTAAAAATGCACCACCGTTTCCTGCACTTGTGACTGCCTGTATCAGCATTCCTGCTAATATGAGCAGGGAGATCACTGCTCCGACACAGGCGATCATGCCGCGAACGGATTTTTTCTTCTCTGTAAATTTATAACTTCTGGTTATTCTTCTTTTTTCTCATTTCTTCTCTTCTTCCACTTCCTTGCAACCTAAAATCAAAGATAACCAAGACTTCCTCCCAGCGTATTTAAAATCATATCATCCACATCGAAACTGCCCACCTTAGACACCAGCTGTATACACTCGATCAAAAGACTGAACTCAAAGCTGATGAGTGTCACATATGCAAAACTCCTGTTTTTTTCTGACTAAGGAATGGCAGAAAAAAGCCAAACGGAAGAAACGCCGCAACATTTCCGAGCAGATTTACTACTACTGCTGTCATTCCCAGCTTCTTCCGATAGATGATAAAACGCTTGATTTCCAAAAATGGAACCAGATTGTAATGATAGGTTCTGGTCAGATTGGTTCTTCCCATGATTTCCGCAAAAAACAGGAAGTAACTCAAAAGCAGCAGATATCCTCCGAACAGAATCCATCTAAAACATAATTTCTTTTTTTTTTGTCATGTAACAAACGTGCCCCGCTTACCACTGCAATGTAATACCGCAGACTAAGCCTGCCACCATCATAATGATCCCAACAGTCAGTGCTCCTGCTCCACTGCGGCTCATTGTCTTATATGCTTTTTCGTTCATAATCATTCCTCCAATTATTTTACACCATACTCCTGATAGTATTGGTCAATTGCTGTTTTTAATGTATCGTCAATGACAATTTTTCCCTGACATGGACGATTATGGAGATGTTCTACCACATCTGCCATGCTGACAATGGCATTTGCATCAAATCCATAAGTTTCTTTGATCTCTTCTAATGCGGATTTATCACCCTTGCCCCGCTCCATACGGTTCAAAAGATACCATAAGTCCTACGATCTCTACCTTTCCCTGTGCCCGGATGATCGGAAATGTCTCTTCAATGGATTTCCCGGATGTTGTCACATCTTCAATGATCACCACTTTATCGCCATCCTGAATTTTACTTCCAAGCAGGATTCCTGTATCTCCATGGTCTTTTTACTTCCTTACGGTTTGAACAAATAGCGGATATCTTTTTCCATATAATTCACTGTATGCCATCGTTGTCGCAACACTTAACGGGATCCCCTTATATGCCGGACCGAATAACACATCAAAGTCATCTCCGTAATGCTCATGAATTGCCTTTGCATAGTATTCACCGAGTCTGCGAAGCTGTCTGCCTGTCACATAAGCTCCTGCATTCATGAAAAAACGGGGATTTTCTTCCGCTCTTTAATGTGAACTCACCAAACTTTAAGACATCACTGTCTACCATAAATTCGATAAATTCCTGTTTGTATTGTTCCATTCTGTTGTTTCCTCCTTATTTCAAGCCATTCGTAAGCATTGATATGTTCATTTTATGTGTCACTATAATGATATCTGCAAGCTAATACATAGATATTCTCATCATCGATTTTGTATATGAGCCTGTCTTTATCGTTGATCCGTCTGCTCCAGAATCCTGCTAAATTTCCGGTTAACGGTTCCGGCTTTCCAATGCCTTCGTTGCCATTTCTGCATATATCTTCGATCAGACGATTGATCTTCTTCAGTGTCTTTCGGTCCTCGGTCTGCCAGTAAACATAGTCTTTCCATCCGTTATCGGTGAAAACTTTATTCATCTGCGAACACCTCCGCAAGATTGTGAACAGAGGATTTTCCCTTTTCAAGCTGTGCTTTTGGATTCCATCAGCCAGTCATAATTAGCCTTATTTCCCATCACATATACATTTTCCATCAAGTTGTTATAGGTTTCCTCCGAAAGCATTACTACGTTTTTTTATTATCTTTCCGTGTTACGATCATTGTCTCATAGTCATCCGTTACCCTATCCATATACGTTTTCATATTATCCCGTAAATTTGTATAGTTGACCGCTAACATGATAACACCTCCATTCGATGCAGCACTGATTTTTGCACATCTTTATGTTGTACAGTTTTCTGTACTTTTATTATATTGTACGGTTTTCTGTACGTCAAGTGCCCGTATTTTTATTTTCTACTCCGATACTGCTCCGATCAATTCCCGGATATCGGAAATCTCATATTCTGCCATATAGCTTCGGATTCCTTCTAAGATTTCCATGGTTGCCCGCGGATTCTGGAAATTCGCTGTTCCCACAGCCACGGCAGTTGCTCCTGCAAGCATCATTTCAATCGCATCCTCTGCCGTATGCACACCGCCCATTCCGATGATCGGAAGGTTGACTGCCTGTGCCACCTGATAGACCATGCGTACTGCGATCGGATGAACCGCCGGACCTGACATGCCTCCGGTCTTATTTGCCAGTGCAAATTTCCGGTTGCGAATGTTGATCTTCATTCCTGTTAATGTATTGATCAGGGACAACACATCTGCACCGCCGGCTTCTGCCGCTTTTGCCATCTCTGTGATGTCCGTCACATTCGGGCTGAGCTTCATGATCACCGGCTGTTTTGCATGCTTTTTGATCTCTTTTGTAATTGCTTCTACCGCCTTTGGGTCCTGACCAAAAAGCAATCCCGCCTTCTTTGACATTCGGGCAGGAGATGTTGATCTCTAACATATCCACCGGCTGATCGGATAACCGTTCTACTACTTCGCAGTAGTCCTCTGTGGTTCTTCCGCATACATTGACGATGATCTTTGTATCAAACTGTGTTAAAAACGGGATATCTCTTTCTACAAAAAGATCAATGCCCGGATTTTGCAATCCGATGGCGTTGAGCATTCCCCCATAGACTTCCGCTACCCGTGGAGTTGGATTTCCTTCCCACGGAACGTTTGCAACGCCTTTCGTCACTACTGCTCCTAACCGGTTCAGATCCACAAATTCTGAATATTCCTCACCGGAGCCAAAGGTACCTGAGGCTGTCATGATCGGATTATTTAAAGTAACTCCTGCTAAATCTACTTTCAGATTCATTACAACTCCACCTCCTCAGCTAAAAATACCGGACCTTCTTTACAGATACGTTTGTTATGCACATTCGTATGGCTGTCCTTATGTCTGGACTTGCATACGCAGGCAAGGCATGCTCCGATTCCGCATGCCATCCGTTCTTCCATCGAAATCCAACATTCGATCCCTGCTTCTTTTGCATATTCTTTCACTGCTTTTAACATCGGAGTCGGTCCACAGGCATAGATGATATCTGCCTTTAACTCATTAACACGGATCGCATCTAAAACGGTTCCTTTGGTTCCCATACTTCCCTCTTCGGTTGCGAGATAGCTTTCTCCTGCTTTTTTCAAATTCTTCTGTTAAAAAAAGCTCATCCCGATATCCCAATACGATCTGTTTTTCACATTCGAGTTCTTTGGCTAATTCTAACATTGGCGGAATTCCGATCCCTCCTCCTATCAGGATTGCTTTTTCTTGGATTTTTTCGGAAAACCGTTTCCTAACGGTCCTAAGATATCTAAAGATCATTCCGGCTCTCATACCCGAAAACTCTTCTGTTCCCTTGCCCGCAACACGGTAAACAATCCTCAATGCTCCATCTTTTTTTGTCTATTTCGCAAATACTGATCGGTCTTGGCAGCATTCTGCTTCCGTCCTTACAATAAACAGAAATAAACTGTCCTGCTTTTGCATTTTTTGCAATCTCATCCGTCTTTAACCACATGCTGAATACTCCGTCTGCGATCTCCTCCTGACGGATCACGATTGCTTCTTCCCTGCTCTTTTCTGACATGTCCTTCTCCTTACTTTGCTCTCTCCAAAGCTGTACTGATGTCTTCCACCATATCGATCACGGCTGCTCTGGATGCTTCTGCAAAATGCTCGGCTCCAAACTTTGCATATTTTTTCCTGCTTATATGCCGCAATGATACCTCTGGAAGAATTTACAATGGCACCTAAACCATCCTCGTTAAAGAAGTGTACCAAATCTGCTCCTTTTCCTCCCTGTGCTCCATAGCCCGGTACTAAAATATAGCTCTTTGGCATTACTTTTTCTTAAGACTTTTTCCCATTTCCGGATAAGTTGCTCCCACAACTGCTCCGATGTAGCTATAGGCAATCTCCCATGTGGTCTGCACCCCCCACTCGGCAACTTTTTTCCCCTACCCACTCATAGAGTGGTCTGCCGTCGATGATGCGGTCCTGGAATTCCCCACTGGATGGGTTTGATGTCTTAACAAGGATGAACAATCCCTTTTTTCTTCCTTACATATATCTACAAACGGTTTGATCCCATCTGTTCCCAGATATGGATTGACTGTTGCAAAATCTTCATTAAATGCCTGACAGATGGTATTTCCTACCTGTACTTTTTCCCAGATGTCCGACTGCATAGGCTGCAGAGGTAGAACCGATATCTCCTCTCTTGACATCTCCGATTACGACCAGACCTTTTTCGTGACAGTAATCTACGGTTTTTTGGAATGCTTTCAGTCCTTCTACACCAAACTGCTCATACATGGCAATCTGCGGCTTTACTGCCGGGATCAGGTCATAGGTCGCATCTACGATCTCTTTATTGAACTGCCAGATCGCATCTGCTGCTCCTTCTAAGGTCTCTCCGTATTCTGCAAATGATTTCTTCTGTATATGTTCCGGCACATAGTTTAACATCGGATCTAATCCTACAACGATTGGTGCATTGGTTTTTGAATGTTACTGATTAGTTTGTTGATCATGCTTTTTCTCCTGTCATTTCTTTTTCATATATCATCTTACCGCCACAAATGGTATACTCTACCTCACCGGTTACGGTACGTCCATCAAATGGTGTATTTCTTCCTTTGGATGCAAAATTATTTTTATCGATCTGATATGTTTTTTTCGGATTAAAGATTACAATATCTGCATCTTTTTCCAACTTCTAAGCTGCCTCTGTCACTTCCAATGACTTTTGCCGGATTGTAACTCATCTTTTCCGCCATCTGCATTGGTGTCAGATATCCCTTTAATACCAGCTCACTGTAAGTCAGCGCTGCCACGGTTTCGATGCCCACGATCCCAAACGGTGCTTTTTTTGCATGCTCTGGTTTTTATCCTGTTGTGTATGAGGAGCATGGTCTGTTGCAATGACATCCATGATATCTTCTTTTTAATCCCTGTCTTAATGCCTCCACATCCGCTTTGGTACGAAGTGGCGGGTTCATTTTATAATTGGTATCATACGGTACCATATCTTCGGTAGACAGTGTAAAATGGTGTGGGCAGACTTCTGCCGTCACAGGAAGTCCGTCTGCTTTTTGCCTCTTTTACCATGGTAACACTGTCCTTTGGGGAACAGTGACAAAGATGCAGTCTTGCCCCTGTCTCTTTTGCTAAAATAATATCTCTTGCTATGATCACATCTTCTACGGAATTGGTGATCCCTGCAAGTCCCTGTTTTTTAGTGATCTCATCTGCGTTTACTACTCCGCCCTGAACTAAATGAATGTCTTCGCAGTGTGCTAACACAGGAATCTTACACTCTGCTGCAATCTTCATTGCTTCTCTATATAAATCGGTACGCATGACCGATTTGCCGTCTTCACTGATCGCCGGGCTGCCTGCCTGAACCATGCCTTTGATATCCGCAAGTTCCTCTCCCTGCTGCCCTTTTGTGACTGCTCCTACCTGTAAGACTCTGGTCAGTCCCTCACTCTCTGCTTTTTTATGCACATATGACACCACGTCCGCATTATCTACGACCGGCTTTGTGTTTGGCATTGCTAAGATCGTCGTATAACCGCCCTTTGCCGCTGCCCGCACTCCGCTTGCAATCGTTTCTTTTTCTTCGTATCCCGGATCTCTTAAATGCACATGCAGATCAATAAATCCCGGCATGACATAACTGCCTGCCGCATCTATGACACGCTCTGCTTTTACATTTTAATTTTTTCCTCTTTTTGCAATTTTTCCATCTTCAATGAAAATATCTATTTCCTCGTCTGTTTCCGTTGCAGGGTCTAAGACATGCCCATTTTTAATAAGAAGTGTCATTTCCTCTCCTCACTTTGCTTTTACTAGTCTATATGCTTGCACTTTTTGTATTGTAAGCTTTCACTCATTGTATCATGTGACAGGATGTATCGCAACCGTGATTGTGGATTTCGACGGTGCGAATTTTCTTTTAAAATCCACTCGAATGTTCTAAAACACATAGAAAAACAGCACCTCTCTATTTTTAGAAATGTACTGTTCTTCTGAAGATTCTGATCGAATCCTTTTTATATCTTTCTCTTTTTATTTCTTCGTTCCCTATCCTTACTCCATGTCCTTTAATGCGCGTCCCATCGGGATTCTCCGTATGCGCTTCATCTGGATCATATGTACGACCAGATAGCATACAATGCCGATCGCAATCATCGCAGGATAGACCCAAGGAGCAACATAGTAGGTCAGCCAGCCGTTAAATTGCTGCATCATCACATAGTAAATTGCCATCATTGTAAAGTGGCAGATTGGAATGACGAGTAGCAATGATATCACTAATACGGCTCCTGTCGCACGGTTATAGAGACTGCCTGCCTCTTTGTCACTGTAGCCTAAGATCTTGATCATGGAAATGGACTGTTCATTTTTCTCCACGATCATTTTTGCTAACAGATAGATGACTAAAAACATAGAGGAATACGGAAAATGCGCACATCAGCCACATCATGTCACCCATGGAATCCTCTAACTGGTCCGCAATGACGGTCAGGTCATCCTGTGTGATAATGGATGCAACCATGCTGCTGTCAATATCCTTTATTTTTTTATCCGTAAAATATCCGTTAAAATAATCCTCATCATAATCGAAGATACGGTTAAAATTCTCCATACTCATAAATACCGACAAGGTCGCCGGATAATCATATGTACCACTGACGGTAAAGGTGTAGGAATCATCCTCATATTTCTTTTCTAAGGTTACTTTTTCCTCCCTCTTTCAGACCATATTTTTCTAAAAATCCATCGGAAAGAAGCACTTTATTTTTTCCGGAAGGGATCTTGGCATCCTTCAAATAGGTGGAATCCTCTTCCACACCATAGACCGTGATCTCTTCGCCCCGCTCTGTCTGTAAGGACATCACTGCATATTTTTCCGCACCCTTTGTCTCTGTCTGAACAGGTGCCTTTAAAATGTACTGATATTTTGCAATTTCTGAATGGATGACTTCTGTTTTAAAGTTCTGTAACAGTGGTGACATCATCATGCCAAAGAACAGCAGGAAACTTGCAAAAAATACACCTAAAAAAACAGGGTCAGGTATGCTGAAATATTCTGGAATACGATACGCAGCCGGAAACGTGTAAAAAATTTAAACTCCGGCAGATGTATCACGCCTTTCTTTTTCTTTTTCCGCAGCTCGTGACGTAAAAACTGCAACGGTGGCAGATGCATCATGGAAACTAAGATCAACAGCACGATCGCAAATACGATCAGGCATGGAACTACGGTCGTCAGCCAGAAGGCTTCCGTATTCCAGATCGTCTCGTAAGTCGGAAGTGAATAGCTGTGATAATAAATATCTACGACCACATCTTTCATACAGGTATATCCTAAAATGTTTCCGATAACTGCGGAGATCAGTGTAACCCAGATCGGCAGAGTCAGATAATGCCGGATCAGTTCACCCCGTGTGTAGCCGAGTGCCCGCAGGGTTCCTATGGTAGACGCTTCTTTTTTCTATCGTACTGCGTGTCGTTACGGCAAAGACAAATGCCAGAACGACCATCACGATATAGAGCAGGGTAATGATCATGACCAGATCACCGCCCATGTCCTCACCGGTAAAGGTGATCGCCTGATTATCGCTCGCCTTGGCAAAATCGGTCAGTAAGCCGGTCTTCTTTAAAATGTCTTTGACATCATCTGACTTATCCGATGCTTTCTGTTCCGAATATCCGCGGTGATTCCAGCGGTATGCATAGCAATAATGCAGTTCATCATCGGAAAACCTCTCAAAACCCTTTTTCGTTACCATGGCAACGGTAAATTTGTTAGCATCAAACATCATATCCGTATTGTTTTTAAACAATGCACTGTAGTTGGAAAATGCTGCCACTCCGCTGACTGTAAACTTTTTCCCGTCAACATCAAACTTGTCTCCGATGGCAATCCCATTGTTTTCCGCATAAAGCCTGTCTATGATGATCTCATCTTTATTCTTTGGAAATTTTCCATCCATGACGCAGATTTTATTGACATCGTCATTTTGGGTATAAATACGCACGGAATGTTCGTTTTACGCTCTACATCTTTATAAAAGATTTCACTCAGCTTCAGATGTTCTTTTTTTTTAATTTACTCTTTAGTTCTTTATCTGCTTTGACTGCCAGTGTAAAATGTCCGTCTTCTATTTTATATTTTTTCAAAACTCTCATCATATGCCTTGGTCATACTGCTGTCAGCAACCTGAAATCCCGATACAAATCAATCGTCAGTGTCAGGAACAAAAACAGTACCAGATATTTTCCGGCATCCTGCTTTAACTCCCGCAGATATCTTTTTATGTAATGGATTTTTCATACAGCTCCCTCCTTACCAGTCTAAATCTACGGCAGGAATCTTCTGCTCATTCTTATCATTGTGGCGGATCTGTCCGTCATGCAGCTTTATGACCTGATCTGCCATATGGCGGATCGCATCATTATGTGTGACTAAGATGACGGTATTTCCAAATTTCTGATTTACGGTCTCAATGAGTTTTAAAATCTCTTTCGAGGTCTTATAGTCCAAAGCTCCGGTTGGCTCATCACAGAGCAGTATGTCCGGATTTTTGATGATCGCCCTTCCGATGGCTGTTCTCTGCTGCTGTCCTCCGGAAAGCTGGTTTGGGATTTTGTCCTTATGCTCCCAGAGTCCGAGTGTTTTTTAACATATCATCCAACGGCAGTGGATCATTGCTTAAGTACGCACCCGTTTCAATATTTTCTTTTTACCGTCAGATTCGGGATCAGATTGTATGACTGGAACACATATCCTAAGTGCTTTCTTCTGTACAGGGAAAGCTGCTTGTCATTCATGTTCTCTACGGTCTCGCCATCAATGATGATGCTGCCCTCATCGGCTGTTTCAATTCAATTCCTCCTATAATATTCAATAAGGTGGATTTTCCCGAACCGGATGGTCCAAGTAAAACACAGATATCTCCTTGTTCTACTCCGCAGCTGATCCCACGGAGCACCTCTGTCCGGTTGTCACCGCTGCCAAAGGATTTATGAATATTTTTTAACTCTAAATACATAACAATCTCCTTCTTATGCTAGTTAGTTATTTCTAACCTTATTATAACGTTTCTTTTCGGAAATTTTAGTATTTTTTTTGCTATTGAGAAACTTTCTCGTTAGTGGTTCATTAATACTCCATTATAAGAAAGCTGGTTGCACTTTAGTAGTTACAGAACGGCACCTGTCAGATACTTCAGGTGCCGGCTATATTTTCATATGTTGAAATATATATTGCTTCAATACTTTATCGGCTTACTTTCCAGCCCACTGCTTCTTTTCTTGCATTTAAGAAGTCATAGTACAGTCCCGGTTCTCCTGCAAGTTCTTCATGCGTTCCCTGCTGCACGATATGGTTTCATTGTCCAATACCAGTATCTGGTTGGCATGACGCACGGTTTTTTAAACGGTGTGCAATCATGATAATGGTCTTATTCTGTGTCAGTGCATCGATTGCTTCCTGCAGTTCTTTCTCATTTTCTGGGTCTACGCTGGCGGTTGCCTCGTCTAATATGACGATCGGGGCATTTTTTAACATTGCTCTTGCAATGGAAATTCTCTGCCGTTCGCCGCCTGAAAGAGTTCCTCCTGCCTCTCCTACTACGGTATCATATCCATCCGAAAGTGCCATGATAAATTCGTGGCAGCAGGCACGTTTTGCGGCATCCTCCACTTCCTCGCGGGTCGCATCCGGTCTGCCGAATTTGATGTTGTTTTCAATGGTGTCCTGAAACAGATAGACATTTTGAAATACCATAGAAATATTTTTCATCAGACTGTCTAATTTATACTCCTGTACCGGATGCCCGCCTACTAAAATCTGACCGCCCTGCACATCCCAGAAACGTGCAATCAGATGACAAAGTGTGGATTTTCCACTGCCGGAAGGTCCAACGATAGCCGTCGTAGTCTGCGGCTTTATTTCTATATTGATATGGTCTAAAAATTTTTTCTTTCCTCATAGGAAAACTCCACATCCTTAAATGTCACGGAAGCATCCTGCGGTGCAAGCTCTGCTCCTTTTTCGTCCATAATCGGAATCTCATCAATGGCGTTTGCGGTATCTATGGATGCCCCCAGCATCTGAAGCAAATCCGACATATTTCCTGCATTTTCAATTCTCTGTAAATCATAAAGGATGCGATCAACATCAGAATACAACGGATAATGCCATACTTTCCTGAAAATAAAACATCACACTGCATATTCCGATAAGCAGACTAAAAATCCATACGACTCCCTGCCGGATTCCTGACCAAGGAAGTACCGTATACTCAAGTTTTAATGCTTTGTTACAGCTTTCCTCGATGGTTTTCTGAACGGTCTGACGCTTATCTTTTTCTAATCCATATGCTTTTGACCACGCTCATGCCCTGTACATATTCAATACGGATTCTGACAACTGCTCCTGTGCTTTCTGTCTTGCAGGTCCGGTGGCTTTTAGATTTTCTTGTGGAAATTTCGGTTGCTGACAAATATACTACAATTCCTGTCAGTGACAACAGTCCCAGCCGCCAGTCCACAATAAACAGCATCAGACAAAGTGCAAACGTATTTAAAAATCCACCAAAAAGTGTGACTAAACATCTTGCTGCTGAATTTTCCACATCTCCTAAGGTTGTGGTAACAACTCCGGTAATGGCTCCCAAACTGTTTTTATTAAAATATCCCATTGGTATGTAGCGTAAACGGTCACCGATCTCTATACGCTTCTGTGCCACCATAAAGTATCCTACCTCTGTTTCCGCATTGGTTGAATGATACATGCATATCAGCCTTCCTATGATGGAAAGCAACATGATTCCCAATGCTCCAAAGATAACGGCAACCGTATATTCTTTTTGCGATCACTGCATCTTAAAACAATCATTAAAGCCGCAAACTGCAATGCTCCAAAAATCGCACCCACAAATGCTGTAAGCACTGCTTTTTTTCAGTAATTCCCGCTTCTTTCCTGCAAAATTAAATATTTTTTAATTATTTGAAGCATCTTTTTTGTTCCTCCTCTCCCATCCGGTCTTTGGATTCCTGATGTGCTTTCCACATGTTTGCGTACAGCGGGCAGTCTGCTAATAATTCTTTCCTGCTTTCCGCATCCCGCAACACATCCGTTTTCGATTACTATAATCTGATCTGCATCCACAATTGTGGAAAGCCGGTGTGCGATAACAATCAATGTCTTCCCTGCTGTTAATGCTGACAGTGCTTTTTGTATTTGTGCTTCATTTTCCGGGTCCACACTGGCTGTTGCTTCATCCAGAATAACAATCGGTGCATTTTTTAACATGGCTCTTGCAATGGAAATTCTCTGTTTTTCTCCTCCGGAAAGATGACCTCCGCCACCTCCTGCAACGGTATCACATATCCATTGTCTAATGCACGAATGAAACTGTCGCATCCTGACTGACGTGCAGCTTCTTCCACTTCTTCATCCGTTGCATTCGGATTCCCCATACGGATATTATCCCGGATAGAACGGTCAAACAGATAATTTTCCTGTGATACATAAGCAATCTGTCCGTTTAACTGCTCAAACGGTATCTTGCGGATATCCGTTCCTCCCAATGTGATACTTCCTCCGGTTACATTCCAAAAACCTGCAATCAGTTTTGCAAGTGTTGATTTTCCTGAACCGGATGGTCCTACCAATGCATTGACTGTTCCCGGCTGAATGGAAAGATTGATGCCATGCAGCACTTCGCCCGTCTTTTTCACCATAGGAAAATTCCACCTGATGCAGTTCAATACCGTTTCCTTTTAATTCTGCGATTTCTTTTGGACGCTCTAATTCGTCTGCTTCTAAAATTGCTGCAATTTCTCCTACATTGGTTCCCACTACTGCTAAATCATCCACAAAAAATGTCATTGCTGCCATCAACGGTCCGGTCAGTCCCAATGACAGGATAATAATGGTAAAAAATTCCGCAGCACTTAAACTTCCTGTTCCCCAAAGTCCCGTACCTACCGGAAGTATCGTTACCAGAACTGCCGGCACAATGGACTGCATGGATGCCATATATTTCTGATTATCATGCATCCAGTCTACATAATACTGTGCATTATCATTCACTGCATCCGCATATCTGCGATAAGAACCGGCTGACTGGCTGAACGCCTTCACTACCTGAATACCTCCGACATACTCTACAATTGCGTCTGCCATTCGTTTCCCGGTCTTTACCGCTCCTTCCCAGCGTACTGCATAGGTTTTTCCACTCTGTCCCGCGACAACCATGCCAATTACCAGAGTGACTAAAGATGCCAGCCCCATACGCCAGTCCAGTACAAAGATATAAACCGCAATGACAAGCGGCACCAATACATTTGCTGTCATCTCCGGCAAGAGATGTGCCAGGGGGTCGGTTCCATACCCTCTACACGGTCTACAATCGTTGTCTTGTATTGCCCGGAAGGTGTCTCTAAAATTGTTCCCATTGGAACTCTCGATAGCTTTGCAATCAGTTGTTTCCTTAAATCCTGAAGCGTAGCATAGGTTGCCCTATGTGAAATTCCCGTAGAAATACAGGAAAAAATCACCTTGCCTGCATAGCCTCCTAGCATTCCTCCAAAATACGGCAACAATTTTTCTATTTCCTCACATCCTTCTAACAAAAGTTTTATGATACCCGCCGCACAAAAGTACGGTATCATACTGCACACAACTCCCAATACCGCAAAGATAACTGCGGCATAAAACGAACCGTGATATGCTCTTGCCCATTCCCATAACATCTGATAGGGCGAACGTTTCTTTTCCTGTTCCATCGTTGCATTTCCTCCTGCACTAATTTTTGTTAGATTCAACTAACTCATCATCGAAAAATAAGAGAAATGCCTTTTACATTTCTCATTGGATTCCCTAAAATCTTAAACCATCCTGCCGAATAAAAGGTTCGCAGTGTATCCACATATGCTACCGCCTTCTCCTTTGGCGTGTCATGGCGTACCGTCTCAAACAAGCCGTTAAAGAGTGCACTTGCTAAAATATGTACCATGTCTTCATCCAGCGGAAGGACATTCAAACCCTCCCGCTGCATTTTTTCCATCAACAGATGACTGGCATTGACCTCTATCTCTATCAATGCATCCAGATAATGTTCATATCTGGTACCTGTCGAACAGCAGGCAATCAGTTTAAATGCATCAAAATGGTCATAAACATAATCTACCATCCATACATACTCATGATCAGCTACATCCGGCAGCCCTTCTAACTGTTCTTTTAAAGACATTTCTGCAAATTTATGCTGACTCGCTCTGTAGCGGTCAGCTAATTCTTTTTTGCCGGTTCTTCCACCAACGCCTCAAAAATGGCTTCTTTGTCCGTGTAGTAGCGATAAATTGCTCCGGTCGTCACCGCAAGCGATGATGCAATACTACGCATAGACGCTTTCTGGAATCCCTTTTCTAAAAATTCTTTTTTCCCTGCCGACAGAATATCTGCTGCCAGCTTTTCGTTTGTTGGTTTCATGGTGCACCTCGTTTTTGCTCTGTAAGAAGAATTTTTGTATATGCTCTTCGGACTCATCATCTTTCTTCTCTGAGAAAAAATAACACTGTTATTTAATAACGGTGTTATCTTATCATCTTTCTTTTATTATGTCAAGATAGGAAAAAACTACATCTGTAACCGCCTCTTTTACAAATTCCAGCACATTTCCGCAACTGAGACACGCCTGACACTTTACCAAAATTGAGGCATCTTGTCTTCCCCTTATAATTTGAATCTCCCATACATAGATTATATAAGCAGTTAGCCTTATTAATTATTATCTCAGCATTTTTTCTACACCATGTAAGCTCATCTATACATAGTTGTTTATAATGTCTTTCAGCTGGAGTATCTTTTTTTTTTATTTTCCTTCAAGTCAACTTTTATAAGTTGATTGTCCTCTACCGGAATCATAAGATTATAATTCAGCACTCCCAAAAGTTTTCCTTTTTTGTCTATTATCTTATCAAAATCAGCTCTTGGCTCATTCTCTTGTGTTTTTCAACCGGATGTGATAATGGAATCAGATACTTATGATTATTGCAAACAACTACTGTGCCTACATATATTCGATGTTGCTTCCCAATCTGAGGTGACACCGAAGAAACCCTATCATCTATATTATGCTTCTTGGCTTCAGCAATCTTCTCATGGATATTGGTGTTGCGAGGATAAGGAGCATCTCAGCCCTCTGTGGGTTATTATCCTTCCGTAAACATTAATTGTACTCTGCTGCTTCATCTTCTCCTTTTGTTCGGTGCCGTCCTATATTAACGCATTTCCCTGTAATAATCTTAATCATTCCATTATCTTTTCGTATTTTAAACTGTTCAAGGTATACATCTCTTTTAATTTCCATAGTGTTGCTCCTTGTTTTTGTGCATTGCACGAATTTTAGTAATATCTTTTTTTAGTTCCCAAAAAAGCAATGTCTGTTATTCCGTCATACGAATGAAGATTATCTTGTGTAACTATCACTTCATCTAAACATGTTCGTAGACACTTTTCCATACACCCTTCTGATACAATCACCTTATACAACTTACCAATGATTAGATTATGATACCAATAACACCACTCATCTTCACTATTTATTATCTCCATGGCAGGCTCTTCTTGCAAAACTACATTCGCATTAACTTCCCTTAGTCTTCGCCGTTCCATATTTCGATTATAATTTCCAACCCACATTACATTTCCTGCAATACAATCTTGAAACAATCCCACCTTCCTGACATATAAAAGATAATACTTACTATTATGGTAGACAATATGCTCCGGTACTTTTTTATTCTCCACTAAACATCGCCGAACACATTCCAGTGATTTTTTATCCACGATAAAAAATTGTTCTTCATACACCAAGTCATATAAACTGCATAATTGATGTGCAGTACGCTCTGTTGTAACCGCATTTTCTTTTTCCATCCGTTCTAGGCTTCTTATAGTATAGCCAATCTTATCAGCCACATATTCTTTGGATATTCCATTAATACGTCTCAATAGTTTTAAATCTGTCTTTGCCTGATATCTGATTTTACGTTTCATAGTATATCGTTACCTTTCGATTATATTACACTTAGCACTAACTGTTAATCTTATTTTAACAAAATCTAATATGCTCATCAACGACATGATTTACTTTGTCAAAATCCATTGTAAAGCCGTATATTTACTGGATTTCCCCAAAATCAAAAGGTGCTATTTTTTACCCCGGCAAGCAAATTTTTCTCTACCCTCTTTGTATTCGTTACTTTTGCTCTGGTTATATTTTCGATTTTTAATTTTTCCAGTGGATTGGCAAACTGAACATTCTTTCATCCTGCTACCTCTTTACCATCACGAAAACAATTTCGTATACTCTGTCTGCGTATCTGTAATATGATACACATAAACTACTTTTCCTATCGGTCGATATATAGAAACATACCTTTTAGATATGACCATTCGATACCCCTGCTCGTTCAGCCATCTATCCGGTGTCAGAGAACCAGAATCAGGAAAACTCTCTAATCGTTCAATACTGTCCAAAATCTGTTCTGTAACTTTCATAGAGGATTCCACGCCAAATTGAAGCAGATAATAATCTTCAATCTTTTTCAAATCTTCCCATGCTGTCGGAAGTATCTCAACTTTATATTGTTCCTGCACGTTTCCTCAATTCCTTTCTTGCTTCGGAGATACTTTTTGTCTTTGCTCCGCTTAACCGTTCCTCTTCTGCCTGCATGATTTTTGCACGAAGTTCTAATGCCTGCTCTCTTTTCTCAAAGGCATCAATACTCATAAATACTCCGTCGCCCTCCCCATTTTTTGTTATATAAATCGGTTCTCTTGTTTTTTTCGCAAGATCAGAAATAGAAGCATAATCGTTCCGAAGTGTTGCTGAAGCCTTAATAATCATTTTCTTCATCCTTTCCTATCATCTTATAGACATATCATTTTGTTGATATAATTATATCTCGTTTTTTGTACATTATCAATATCTTTCAAATTACCCCGGCAAGCTCTCCGCCACACACAGCGTCCCCCACCCAATCTCCGGATTCGGATATTCCGCCACCGCTTCAATGCGTCTTGCTCCTTTGATGAAATATGCCTTTACTTTTTTCACCGTATAAAAACGGGTCATTACCATCGGTGATACCCCATTGCATCAGGAGTGCCGCTCCTCCGGTTACAAACGGCGTTGCCATGGACGTTCCCGATGCTGCCACATAGCCTCCACCCGGTGCACAGGAGATAATATTGACACCCGGTGCTGCGAGATCCGGTTTGATTTGATTGGTTTCTCTGGTATAGCCCCGCCCGGAAAAATCTGCAAGCTGCATCGAATAGGCATCATAGGCAGCTACGGTAATGACTCTGGATGCCGTAGATGGAATGGTCAGAGTAATCTCTTCCGACGGATATAAAAAACCCGTTCCTGCACTTAACACAGCCTGACTTGGCAGCCACAGGTTGTAATTTCCCTGTACAATTCTATGCGGAATCAGTTCAAACCTCCAGACACCGCTGTCAACATAATCTCCGATTGACAGAAATGAAATATAAATTTCCTGATATGGGCTGTAAGGACTCGGTTCCCCATAATAAAGTAGAATCTCTGTTCCGTCCAGTGTAAAACGCTGTGCACCCAAAATCTGCTGAAGCGGTCCGGCTTTTTTACCGGAAGGTGCAATGATGCTGATATCAAAATCATCGGCATAATTTTTCCATATCTGAACGCTTAACGTTGCCTCATAAGGTGCTACGGCTAACTGAATTTCTTCTGAAAATCCCTCTCTCAAAGTTCCCTGTGCGTGTCCTCTGGCTGCCCCCTCATTTCCACTGCCAACGCAGATTACATTTCTTCCGTAATTAGAAATATCATCTATATAAGTCTCTAACAAAGACCTCCCACTGTGACCGCCATAAGTGTTACCAATGCTGATATTCACGGCTGCCGGTTTGCGATACTCTATAGCTTTTTTTGTATGACATAATCCAACGCCGTCATCAGTTCTGTGGTTCTTGGGAATGCATTTTCTCCCGGATATCCCAGCTTTACCACTAACAGCTCGCTTTTCGGTGCCACACCGGTATATCGCCCTGCGGATGCCCTGCCATTTCCTGCCGCAATGCCTGCCACATGGGTGCCATGTCCGCTCGCATCACGGCTTGGCACAATCTGAAGCCCCGCCGCCTCACTTCCAGCCTCCAATGCACGGTTAATTTCCTCCCTTGAAAACTCTACCCCCCGGCGAAATTCATATGGCGGTTTTTCACCCTCTCCCGGCTGTAATGTCTGGTCCCATAATGCAAGAATTCTGGTACTGCCATCTTCATTTCTGAAATCAGGATGAAAATAGTCAATTCCCGAATCAATAATTGCCGTAATAACATCTTTTCCCTCTAAAAAATAGGGACTTCTGCGCACCGGAAAAACACAGGATTGACGGATTCCCTGCACCAGTGAAAAATACAGGTTTTTAGGCTTTTCCACAAATTCAATTTCCGGGTTTGCCACAAACTCCGCAATCAGATTCTCCGGTATGCGGACAATCGCATATTCATTACTCAACTGTTCAATCACAATTCCACGCTCTACATCTTCCAGAGGACTGATATTCCCACTATATTTGACAATCAGCTCCCATGTATTGGTACTTTTCTCATATCCGACTTCCAATTCTTCCGACTTTTCTCTTTCCCGCCGGGTTGCCTCCAAGGCAAGATTTAACTGGTTTTCTAATTTTTTCATTATTCATATAAAAAATTCCGTTTTTTATAATTTACGAAATATTTATTAAAAAAAGAACCGGTTATGTTCTGTTTTTCTTTATCTCAATTATCGTTCCTGATATCGGATCATATCTAAACTGGCTTGTGTAATTATTTTGAAACTGGATGTTTTACAACAGCCATCTTCTCTCTATAATGTGCAGTAACAACAGACAAAAAAAGGAGAATTGGATATGAAAAACACAAAAAAAAACTTGTGATTGGTGCATTAATGGCTGCTCTGACCTGCATTGCCACCATGATCATTAAAATCCCAACACCTACCTTAGGCTATATTCATTTAGGAGACGGTCTTGTCCTCTTATGTGGCATCGTTCTTGGACCTTTAGGCGGTGCACTTTCCGCCGGCATCGGTTCTATGTTTGCAGATATTTTTTTCAGGATATGCTTCCTGGGCACCTGCCACACTGATCATCAAAGCGCTTACCGCTTTTGTTGCAGGCTTCTTATTCCACCGCATGCAGCATCGTTTTAACGGAAATGGTGCAAAATATTTAAGCATCATTTTGGGTGGTATCATCGGTGAAGCCGTTATGGTATTTGGCTACTTTGTTTATGAAGCAGGACTTGCTGCTCTCGCCAGTGGACATTTTAACTCTGCAACACTTGCTGCCGGTATTGCTTCTAGTGCCTCCGGTATTCCTTTCAACATTTTACAGGGTGTTACCGGAATCGTCATCAGTCTGGTACTGCTTCCGGTACTTATGAAAATTGAAGATGCAAGAGAATGGATCTGTGCTTAAAAGATGAAATACCAAAGCGTGTAACGCTTTATTTTAAAAAATACCCTTCGCCGGTTTCTGACCGGTAAAGGGTATTTTTATTAAATGATAATTTATTTTCTTATATCTGCAATGACTTTATTTGAAATTACAAATTGTACACATCCCATGGACATCGGTCCCACATCACCTTCATTAAAGCAAATGACAAGTTTTCCATCCTGGTTCAGATAAAATGATGTCTGGTCCGTAATCTTTTCAAAGTTCCATTCCGACACCTCTGGATCATCTAACCAGTATATAACATTCTCATCTTTTTTCATCTGTTCTCTCATCTGCTGTTTAATATTTTCACTGATCGGAGTAATATAATCGGCACCTTCTACAAACAGATCTGCCAGCGCCAGCCGTTTTCCTGTTTTTAAATCGATCGTATAATAATAATCGGTTTCCGCACCACTTCCGGCTGCCTGATAACAGATCAGTTTCAATGTAAAATAATCTTTTGTGGTGCTGAGTACCTTATGCTTTACCTGCATCTCCTGATACCCTTCTTGATCTTTCAGACCACTTTCAAACTCCGTTAAGATCTGATCGGTAAGTTTTTGAATTTCTGCATTTACTTCCTTCGTAGTCTCTTTTAGATTCTGCTGTGTTTTTGAATCCTCCTGATCTGTCTTACTCTTTTTCACAGACAGTTTTGGAGTTTCAATATCCGCGGTATGCTTTCCGTTATCATATTTATAATCCCGAAAAGTAACTGCTTCTACCAGACCTCCTAACACAGGAATCTGATTCATTGCATGTGCCACATTCTTCAGATGTATTTGGCAAAACGATAAACGCTGCGACAACCACTGCTGCAGCGGCTGCTATTTTTCTTCCCATATAGGAATTGGCGGCCTTCTTTTGTTTTTCTGCTTTTGCTTCTTCTATCCTTTGTTTCATCTGTTCCACCTGTTCTTGTGTCATACACGGCTTTTGATACTCTTTTTTTACCTGTTCTAATGTTGCTGCATTGTTCTTCTTTTTTTCTTCCATAACAATATCTCCTTTCTATTCCCACTGCCACGCATCTGTCAGTTCTAACCGAAGTTTTTTCAGTCCCCGGTAAAGTCTGCTTTTTACGGTATTGACATTTTCATTTAACACCTTTGCAATATCTTCTATCTTCATATCCTCAAAATACCTTAATTCGATCACTGCCTTATCCTGCGGGTTCATCTGATCTAATGCTCTTTTTCAGATCAATATTTTCATAGTGATCTTCCTGTCCCTGTTCTGTCGGCAGTTCGTCTAATGAAACCATCTGTTTCTTTTTGGCACATTGAAAAATCTCATTCAGCATAATCCGATAGATCCACGTTTGTGCATATTCCACATTTTTCAACGAATCACTATTTCGTATTGCCTTATAGGCTCCATTCTGTACAATATCTGCTGCATCCGCTTCATTGTGTACATAACTGTATGCCAATCGGTAATATCTGTTATAGTTTTCTAACAAAAGTTCTTCTATCTTTTTGTTCCTTTACGTCTTTTCTTTGAAAAAAACATTACCTGCCTGTACCTCCTTTTTTTTTCTTTTCTAATCATTAGATTCCCCTACATAGCAAAAAGTTTCAATACTTTTATGAAATTTTTTAACGCAAAAAGCCCTGATACACAGACTGCATATCAGGGTCTTTCGGTACTTCCTTAATACACCGGATTTTCCGGTATCAGGATAGCTGCCACAATATAAGCCAGCACACCGCTTCCCGTAAATCCTAAAATCACTGCCAGAAGTCGGATCACGGTCGGGTCCACGCCAAGGTATTCACCGATTCCTCCACATACTCCTGCAAAAACTCTGTCTTTTTTAGAACGATACAATTTCTTTGTTTCCATCTCAAATTTCCTCCTTCTCTGTAACCAATGTAATATTTCCTACTCCACAATCTAAGCGTATCTCTTTTTTAGCACCGTGATCCACGGTTTTATCCTTGCCCAGTGAAGAAAAAATCCTGGTCATTGATTGAAATATTTCCTACTCCGCAGCTTACCTGATAATTGTAATCTTTTTCAGTGCCCATGAGTTTTACATCAATATTTCCAACTCCACAGGTCAGATCTGCATCACTTGTTTTCAGCTCATCGATGTCTGCATTTCCGGCACCTACCCGCAGCTTTAACTTTTCTGTCTCTAAACGCTCCGCCATAATCTCTCCGGCAGAAACCTTGAAATTGATGTTTTGTGCTTTTAAAGTAGTGTCATGTGCATCCACCGTTCCTGCATCATTATCAATTTTTATTTGGTCGAACTCCATTCCTTTTTGGAATCAGTAACAGCACATGGTAATTATGTCCTTTGATCCCTTTTTCTCGCGTATCTTCTATCTTTAATACCCTGTCATTGACCGTAGCCTTGCATTTTTCCTGATCTTTTTCTACTTTTACCGTGACTTCATCCGTATCACTTTCTTCTATATCTAATGTTCCATATTTTAATTCAATTTCTAAAGAATCGATCTCTTCACTTGAAAAACTATCCAGCGTCTTTGACACGTCACTTTCCTTTTCCCAGTCAAAAGATTCCTCTGAACTATCCGAACCGATTTCCCAAATCCAGTCTTTTAATCCACTCTCACGAAATGCCTGCTGCAATTCTCTCGTTCCGGCTCCTAATACCAGTCCGGTCACGCATGCCACACCGCCAAGTACCGCACATACGGCTGCTAAGATCAGACAGCCTTTCACAAATTTTTTTTTCATGACATACGCTCCTTTCTTCTTTGCCATGGTTTTCTACAAAGATTAACGATCCAACGGCAACATATCGGAACTGCCCTGCCACAGATCCATACAACACAGATCAATAAAAGGATTCCGATTGCCATTACGAAAAATCCGGCTCCCGTCACAAGGATTCCCGCTGCAATACTTCCGGAGATACATCCACCGATTCCCATGCCAATTAATGCCACTCCTGATATCAGAAGTCCCACTGTTGCGGCAATGCCTCCCGCTGCACATCCGAACCACACGCCAAAAGCTGCTACGATCAGTCAAATAATGTTGCTGCCACAGTGATCCAGATTGGAAACGTTAAAACAGCGATCACAATGACCATAGCAATCCTTCCTGACTTATCCTTTTGTTCATATTCTTCGTATTGTTCATGTTTTTCAAAATCTTCTGATGAAAAAAAAAATCCTCTGACGATTCCTTTTTCCATACATTCCGGTGCCTGGATACTGCTCTGCGGTTCCTCAAGCAGATCACGCTTGATGTTCTCTGCTACTTTTTCAGGAGAACCCAGTTCCTCAATGACCTGTGCCTCATTTTCCACACCGGCTTCTTCAAAATAACTCTCATAATATGTAAGTGCATCTTCTCTTTCTTCCGCAGAAATATCTGCTAAACACTCACGCAGTCTCTCCATAAATACTTTTTCGGTTCATTTAATCTCCTCTCCAGAAAACAGCAGACTGATTTTAGAAGAATAATCTGCCCATTCCCTGCGATATAAAAAAGCTGTGCTCTTCCGGCATCCGTAATCTTGTAATACCGCCGGTTCCTGCCCGCACATTCCACATCGTATACTTCTAAACACCGGTTCTTTTGCAGCCGCCGGAGTACCGGATAGAGTGTCGATTCCGAAACCTCGATCGTACTGCGTACTTCCTGTGTAATCTTATATCCATATGTGCCTTCTTCCTCTTTGGAAACAACTGCAAGAACGATTGCATCCAAAAGAGCCGCACCCGTCTGAAAAATCATGGAATCTCTCCTTGCTATTTGATAGTCAATATTATACGGCGTATATAATATTGGTTGTCAAGTATGTTGGATATGTTACAGACAAAAGTGTGCTGCACATCTTCGCCTGAAGGGCTTCTTGCTCTATCGAAAACACGAATTTTATACTTTTATGTAACACAATATTTCCTATAGAGATTAGTATCGCAAAAGACGGCTCACAACCTTAGTGGTCGGCAACTTGCACAAAACCGGGACTGCTTGTGTGACTTTGGGAGAAAATTAGTAAATCTTAGTCTGGCTGTTCATGTACAGTGTTTTGCTGCCATGGACGGCAGCAAAAGTCTTAATGCCCCATGGACGGGGCGTTTAAGACGTACACGTCACTCTATTGCAGCCTGACTCAGACAGACTTAGATTTTCTTATTTTCGTACAACGGAACAAAATAGACCCGGTTTTGTGCAAGTTGCCAATCCAAAAATTTCAAACCGTCTTTTGCCCCTAATCCTATAGAGTAAAAAAACCGCAATAGCAAACTCTAACATCCATGATGTCCTGCTACTGCGGCTTATAAAACATCTGTCCGGACAACATCTGCTTTTAAAACCATCCCACGCATCGTCCGATCCAGTAAATGAGTCCTAACACCCAGCTTGTAAAAATTCCATAGAGGATGACCGGCCCTGCGATCGTAAATATCTTACATCCGATTCCAAACACCTGACCCTCTTTTTTGAACTCGATTGCCGGCGAAGCTACGGAATTGGCAAATCCGGTGATTGGCACCAATGC
>VOFK01000358.1_pt1 | contig 82000 bp, 98 predicted proteins | sample 5384121 | NCBI WGS metagenome assembly VOFK01 (sample SAMN12384730, study PRJNA508395) | human gut metagenome | isolation source: healthy gut J | host: Homo sapiens
TTTAGCTTGCGCTTGATGGATTTTCAAGCGCAGGCTTATCCTGATGCTCGGCGAAAAACTCGCGGAGCTTGTCAGCTTCATCAGGGAGGACAAAGCCGAAGCCCTGTCCGTCTACTCTGCAATAGAAAGCAACTTTCATGTCTGCCACCTCAATCGAAAATGTCTTGGATTTTGTATGCAATCTCAATGCGCTTATCGGGGTACACCAGCACCCGGTCGATCAGCAGCTCGGCCAGCTCGGTGGTCAGCGTGTCCGCATCGAAAATCGCCTTGGACGCTTCCTTGCGGCTGTCCTGCCGTGCCTGTTCGTCCTGCTTCTGTTTCGCCTGTGCCAATACTGCGGCATAGGCGTTTTTCGTTTTCAAAAGCAGCTCGTCACACGCGGCCTTTTCTGCCTTGTAGGTGTTCAGGTCAATCTCGCCCATGAGATAGCGTTCATACAAGGCGCGCTTACCGTCTTGCAGCGTCTCGATCTGCTGCTCATATTCGGTGCGTTCCGGTACGGAGGCATCCACCCGGAGCGTACCGTCCGGGGCAAGCGGTACGGAGGCCTCCAACTGCTTTTTCAGCGTCAGGAATACCGCCTGTTCCAGCTCTGCGGCGTTCAGGCGCATCTTGTGGCAGCGGCTTTCTACGTCCGCCTCGGAATGGCGGCAGTGATAATATGAGGTTTTCTGCACGGTGCGGGATAGCGCATGACCGCAGCAGCCACAGAAGGCTTTGCCTTTCAGCGGGTAATCCCGCTTCTTTTTGTTGGGCTGGGAAAAGCGGAGCTGGCTGGCCTGCACGGTATCAAACACGGCTTTCTCAACGATGGCCGGGTGATGGTCGGGGATGATGTACCATGATTCTCTGTCCTTCAGGCGGCTTCTGGTGCCGCCTACTTCGAGAACCGCCCGCTTGCCGATCACATACACGCCGGTGTAGCGTTCGTCCTCCAAAATGCGGAGAATGGTGGATGTACTCCAAATCCCGTGACAGCGGGAAATATCGTGGGTGTGATTGCCGCGCGCCGCTTTGTACTGGCCGGGAGTGGGGATGTTTCTGCGGAACAGCTCTCGCGTGATGGCGGTGGCGTTGATGCCCTCGGCGGCAAGCTGGAAGATGAGCTGCACAACGGCAGCGGCCTCCGGGTCAGGCTCCATTCTGCCATCGGCGCTTTTGCGGTAGCCGTAGGGACAGATTTTGCTCTGATACTCGCCGCGCTGCATCTTGGCGTACTTGGCGCTCTTGGTCTTGATGGACATATCGCGGCTGTAATACTCGCTGATGAGATACTTGAACGCCACGTCCATGCCGCCGGTGTCACCCTTGAATTTGCTGCTGTCAAAATCGTCGCTGATGGAAATGAAGCGGGTATGGAACAGCGGGAACACGCGCTCAATGAAGTAGCCGGTTTCAATGCTGTTGCGCCCGAAGCGGGAAAAATCCTTGACAATGATGCAGTCGATCTGATTGGCCCGCACCAGCTCAATGAGCTTCTGTACCTGCGGACGCTCAAAATTTGTGCCGCTGTACCCGTTGTCGATGAACTCCATAATCTCCGCGTTCAGAGCTTCCGGCATGGAAGCCGCGTACTCGTGGAGGACGAGACTCTGGTTTTTTCAATGCTCAGGCTGTCGTACTTGTAGTCCTCGATGGAGAGGCGGATGTAGAGGGCGATTACATATTTCTGCATTGTTCCAGCACCTCCGCATAGGTTTCAAACTCGCTCTGAAAGCGATAGCGCACCGTGATCTGCTTGTCGTGGGATACCTCGATGTGGTCGATCAGCCGCTCGATGAGTGCGCCAGTCAGCGCACGGTCGGTCTTGACCTGTGCGGCATCCTGCTCCAGCGCACGGTGCTGCTCAATCTGCGTATCCATCGTCCGCAGACCGTCCTCCAACTGTTCCATTTCCACGGAGAGGTCGGCAATGCGGCTTTCGTACTTCTCCTTGTAGTCAAAGTATTCATCCTTGGTGAGAACGCCTTGGACGAGGTTTTCATATAAACTCCGCACGATACCGCGAAGCCGCTGGATTTCCTGTCTGCGGCTGGTGATCTTCTCCCGCAGCTCAGCGCGGTCAGCGGCCTGCCGGGGCAGCTCCGCAAGAGAGAGGGTGTATTGCCCCAGCGCCGTATCAAGCGCGTCCTGAAGCATATCTGCCAACATATCCAGCAACGCATCCTCGCGGATGGTCACGCCGGGGCAGGCATCCTTGCTGATTCGGCTCTGGCTCAGACAATGGTAGAAGTACACGTCATCGGACTTCTTGCGGATATTCCGCTGCCGATGCAGGCTGCCGCCGCAATGGGCGCAAAACACCTTGCCTTTGAGCAGGTTCGGCGTGAAGGCTTTTTGACCCCGCGCCTTGGCGCGGCTGGCGGTCTGATTGAGAATTTCCTGCACCGCCGCGAACTGTTCCCGGCTGATGATGGCCTCATGGGTGTTCCGCACGACCGTCCATTCCTCGGCGTCGGCCTTGACCTGCCGGTGATCCACGGTTTTGGTCTGCTGCCCCCTGAACAAGATCTCCGGTGTAGACCTCGGAGCGGAGAATGACGCCGACAGTCCGGGTCTGCCACTTGCCGCTGCCGAGCAAATTTGCGTGGTGATCTTGCCCTGCATCTTCTTGTAGTGGCTGGGGGTGAGGATGCCCGCCTCATTCAGCCGCACAGCGATGGTATTGAGGCCAGCGCCCTCGGAAGCCCAACGGAACATCCGCTGCACCACGACGGCGGCAACGGTGTCGATGATGAAGCTGGTGGCAATCGTCCTTGGCCTTCAGGTAGCCGTAGGGAGTACGCGCACCGATGAATTTGCCGTCTTTCATGGCTTGCCGCTGCTGCGCCCTGATCTTGCGCCCAATGTCCAAAGCGTAGGCTTCGTTTATCATGTTCCGCAGCGGGATGATGATACCGGAATGGGCATCTTCCGGGTTGGCGGTGTCGAAGTTTTCGTTGACCGCAATAAAGCGGATGTTGCGGATGCGGAAATACTGCTCGATGTAATAGCCGGTGTCAATGGTGTTCCGTCCCAAACGGGAAAGGTCTTTGACAATCACGCAGTTTACATGACCGGCCTCAATATCCGAGAGCATCTGCTGAAAGCCCGGACGGTGGAAGTTTGTCCCCGTCGCGCCGTTGTCGATGTAGGTATCGTACACGCTGATCTCCGGGTACTGCTCCAGATAGCGGGCAATAATCATCTGCTGGGTTTCAATGGATACGCTGTGCGTGTGGGTATCCTCCACCGAAAGGCGGACGTAGATTGCGGCGCGGCAAGCGGCGTCGGCCTCTTGCACGGCTACCGCAGCCGTTTCTTTCCTGCTTTTTCTCGCCATGCTCAGCCCACCTTTCTCTGTTCGTAATCTTTCTGCTGCGCTGCCAGCGCCAAAAGCCGCAACGCCTTTTTGTATTCGTCCTCATGGGTAAAGGTAATATCCAGCTCCTTTTTGCCACGGACGCGGATGCTCTGTACCATGTGAATGAGCGCCCTGCGGTCTAAGGTTTCCAGCGTGGAGAACTTCGTAAACTGCGAAATCCAACGGTTGCGCTCGCTTCGGTTTTCCAGCACCTCCGTGAGCTTTTCCTTGAGAACGCGGACGCTTTCGCGGATGTCCTCGGCCTGCTTGGTGTACTTGGCTTTGTAGGAGGCATATTCTTCCTTGGTAAGCATACCTCCCACAAGGCTCTCATAAAGCCGTGCCTTGAACTCCAGCACCTGCTCCAACCGGCGCTCGTTGTCGGTGATGTGGTCGCTGTATTCCTTGGCAAGCGCCTGATTGATGCTGGACTGGTCAATGCCGGTCAGCAGCGCCTCCAGCGAAGCGATATTGCCGATATAGGCTTTCAGGCTGTCTCGCACACAGTCGATCAGGCTGCTTTCTTTCAGCATGACTGGATGGGTGCAGCCCTTTTTCTTGCCGGTGGGACAATAATAGTAGTGGTACTCCTTGCCGTTTGCACGGTTGGTCTTGCGGGTCATGCGGCTTCCGCAGCACCCGCAGATCAGAAAATACCGGAGAACAGGTACACCGTGTCCTCGTTGGGAGAAGTCCGGGTATCCAGCCCCTTGATGCGCTGCACCAGCTCAAAATCCTGACGGGCAATCAGCGCTTCATGGGCATCCGGGAAACGCACCCACTCGGAGGCGGGGCGCTGCTCCATCTGCTTGATCTTGTAATGCGGCGTACCCTGTTTGCCCTGCACCAGCGTTCCGGTATAGGTTTCGTCCTGCAAGATGCGGATGATGGTGGTAGCCGACCACTTGCAGTCAGCCTTGTCCGCATAGCCTTTTTTCGCGTAGGGCAGGCCATTGTTCTTCTTGTATGCCAGCGGAGAGAGAATGCCCAGCCGGTTCAACTCCGATGCGATTTTGGAGGCACTTGCGCCCTCCAGCCGCATACGGAAAATGTCGCAGACAACGCGGGCGGCGTAGGGATCGGGGACGAGTAGGTTTTTATTGTCCTCGGCTTTCATGTAGCCGTACACCGGGAACGCGCCGACGAAATCGCCGTTGCGCCGCTTCACGTCCAGAGAGGAACGGGTCTTGATGGAAATGTCCCGGCAGTAGGCTTCATTCATAATGTTCTTGACCGATACGGTCAGATCATCGCCGCTGTCGTGGGCGGTGTCGATGCTGTCGGTGATAGCGATGAAACGCACCCCGTAGGCCGGGAATACCCGGCGCAGATACCGGCCTGTTTCGATGTACTCGCGCCCTAAGCGGGAGAGGTCTTTTACAATGACGCAGTTGATGTTGCCATCGGTGACATCCTGCATCATTTCCTTGAACGCGGGGCGGTCAAATAATGAGGTGTGATAGCGATAGCGGCAAAAAGCTAATAAAATCAATGGTTTTGCGGACAGCGGATAGACAGGGAATGTGTTAAAAACTGAATACGCACACAAACGGCGTTACCTTAACCCCTTTGGGGGAGAAAGTAACGCCGTTTTTTTATGCCCGCAGGAAAGGAGGTGCAGCCGGAATGTATTTCACAAAGGGCAAGCAGCGGGCGTTTGAATTGCTCATGCAGCAGAAGCCGGGATTTGACCGCTATCAATCCGGTTGTGCCGGAGATGATGAAGATTGCGGCACTTGCCGTTTCTACCGCCCCGGGTGGAAATATGAGTTTTGCGTTTTCAAAGAGTGTCCCTATTGCCCCGGCAAAAGGACGCGGAAAACGCACGCCAGCATGGACAAATAGACGGGCAAAAGCCCTTGTGCCATGCGGCTTTGCAGACGCGAAAACGGCAAAGGGCATATTGCAATACCAAAACAGCCGAAAACGGCTTTCTAATTGTCCACGCATACCAAGAGAGGAAGTGAGGAAATATGGCAGTTTTCAGAGTGGAGCGAAATACGGGATATACCGTTATGAGCAACCACCACTTGCGAAACAAGGAATTGTCCTTAAAGGCAAAGGGCTTGTTGTCGCAAATGCTTTCGCTGCCCGAAGATTGGGATTATACCCTTGCGGGCTTATCCCATATCAACCGGGAGAAGATCGACGCAAATCCGCGAAGCGGTAAAGGAACTCGAAAAAAAGCCGGATATATCGTGCGCAGCCGGGAGCGCGACGAAAAGGGACGCTTGCGGGGCGCAGATTACGTCATATACGAGCAGCCGCAGCCGCGAGAGCCGGAAGCAGCTACCAGCGGCGGACAGCCGCCTATATTGGATTTACCTACATTGGAAAATCCAACATTGGATAATCCAACGTTGGAAAAACCTACGCAGGAAAAACCTACGTTGGAAAATCCAACGCAATTAAATAAAGATATATTAAGTAAAGAACAATCAATTACTGATTTATCAAGTACCGATTCCATTCCTTTCCATTCCCTAAACCCCTTGCCCTTTGCGCATGGCGAAGCGGCTACGCCGCCGGAAAGGAAAAGAACGGAAGCGAAAAGCAATAGCGCAGTAGAGATTTACAGGGAGATTATCAAGGACAATATCGAATACGACCATCTCATTCAAAACTGCAAAATTGACAAAGACCGTTTGGACGAGATTGTTGACCTTATGCTGGAAACCGTCTGCACAGCCCGAAAGACAATCCGTATTGCCGGGGACGACTACCCCGCCGAATTGGTGAAATCCAAGTTTTTGAAGCTGAACAGCAGCCATATTGAGTTTGTTTTGGATTGCATGAGGGAGAACACAACCAAAGTGCGCAACATCAAGCAGTATCTAAAAGCGGTGCTGTTCAACGCGCCGAGTACCATTGACAGCTACTATACCGCCCTTGTCAATCACGACTTATACGGCGGCGAATGAGCATAGCCGCACTTTACCGGGAAAGGAGTTGATACCTTGCAGGAGGAAGTAACCCAAAAAACGATTGCCCTATACGTCAAAGTGGGAAAAGGCGCGGCGCGGCTTACCGAACAGGCGTTACAGAAAGCAATCCAAAAGTTTTTGGAGCAGAAAAGCAAACCCGCGCATGGGAAACAGACCATGCGGCAGCTTATGAAGCAGAACGCGGGTGTTTCCAACATCGAGATCACCGACACAGCAATATTAAAGCCTTTGAGAGTACGGCGAAGAAATACAACATAGATTTTTTTCGCTAAAAAGGTTAAGGGCGAACAGACCCGTTACCTTGTGTTTTTCAAAGGCCGGGACGCGGACGTTATGACCGCAGCGTTTCAAGAGTTTTCCGCAAAGAAGCTGAACCGGGAGAAAAAGCCCTCTATCCGCAAAGCCCTTGCCGCTGCAAAGGACAAGGCGAAGCAGCTTAACGCCGCCCGCGACAAGGTAAAGAAAATGGACAGGGGGCGCGAGATATGAAGCAGATCAACTACAAAAAGCTGATACTTCCGAATATCCCCTATGTGTTCTTTGTCTATCTCTTTGATAAAGTCGGACAGGCGGTGCGGCTTGCCGCCGGCGCGGATATTTCTGCAAAGATACTGAATATCACACAAGGATTTTCCGCAGCCTTTGAAAACGCCTTGCCGAGCGTTTACCCGTTGGATTTGCTTGTCGGCATTGTCGGTGCGGTGATTATCCGCTTGATAGTCTATGTCAAAGGGAAAAACGCGAAGAAATACCGCAAGGGCGCGGAGTACGGCTCTGCCCGATGGGGAAACGCCGAAGATATAAAGCCCTACATAGACCCGGATTTCCAAAACAACATCATTTTGACGCAGACGGAACGGCTTACCATGAACAGCCGCCCGAAGCAGCCGAAGTACGCGAGAAATAAGAACGTCGTCGTGATCGGCGGCAGCGGCAGCGGAAAAACAAGATTTTTTGTCAAACCTAATCTAATGCAGCTTCATTCCTCTTACGTCTTAACCGACCCGAAAGGTACGGTTTTGATTGAGTGCGGGAAGCTGCTGCAACGGGCGGGCTACCGCATTAAGGTACTGAATACGATTAACAAAAAAAAAATCTATGCACTACAACCCCTTTGTGTATATCCGCAGCGAGAAAGATATTTTGAAGCTGGTAAATACGTTGATAGCGAATACCAAAGGTGAGGGAGAAAAAAAAAAGCGCGGAGGATTTTTTGGGTAAAGGCAGAACGGCTTTTTGTATTGCGCGTTGGTGGGCTACATCTGGTACGAAGCCCCCGCCGAGGAAATGAACTTTATTACCCTGTTGGAACTTATCAACGCCAGCGAAGCCCGCGAGGACGACGAGGAATATCAAAGCCCCGTCGATTTGCTGTTTGCCGACTTGGAAGAACGCGACCCCGACCATTTCGCGGTGAAGCAGTACCGAAAATATAAATTGGCGGCGGGCAAAACCGCAAAATCAATCCTCATTTCTTGCGGTGCGAGGCTCGCTCCTTTTGATATAAAGGAATTGCGCGATCTTATGTCCTACGACGAATTAGAACTTGACACGTTAGGCGACAGAAAAACAGCTTTGTTTTTGATTATGAGCGATACGGACAGCACGTTTAATTTTGTTATCGCTATGCTGCAATCGCAGTTATTTAATCTCTTGTGCGACAAGGCCGACGACGAATACGGCGGCAAGCTGCCGGTTCATGTTCGCTGCCTGTTAGACGAGTTTGCAAACATTGGACAAATCCCGCAGTTTGAAAAATTGATTGCCACAATCCGCAGCCGGGAAATCTCGGCTTCTATCATTCTGCAATCGCAGAGCCAGCTAAAAGCCATTTACAAGGACGCGGCAGAAATCATACTTGACAATGCCGACAGCACCTTGTTTTTGGGAGGGCGCGGGAAAAATGCAAAGGATATTTCGGAGAACTTGGGACGTGAAACAATCGACAGTTTCAACACTTCCGAAAATCGCGGTACGCAGGTTTCTCATGGCCTCAATTATCAGAAATTGGGAAAGGAGTTGATGACACAGGACGAAATCGCAGTTATGGACGGAGGAAAATGTATTTTGCAGTTGCGCGGCGTGCGCCCCTTTTTCAGCGATAAGTACGATATAACGCAGCACCCGAACTACAAATACCTTTCCGACTTCGACAAGAAAAACGCTTTTGACGTTGAACGGTATATGTCCACCCGTCCGGCAATCGTAAAGCCCGACGAACCCTTTGACATATACGAAATAGATTTGTCCGACGAGGACGCAGCCGCCGAATAAAAACGGCGGCATTTTTATTTCCAACAACATTTTTTGAGCCGTTTTAGCGGCAGAAAGCGAGGTTTATATGGATTTTTTCAACAGCGCAGTTGACGTATTGCAGACTTTGGTAATCGCGCTTGGCGCAGGACTTGGCATTTGGGGCGGCATTAACCTCATGGAGGGGTACGGCAACGATAACCCCGGCGCGAAGTCGCAGGGCATGAAACAGTTGATGGCGGGCGGCGGCGTTGCCCTTATCGGCCTTACCCTTGTCCCGCTGCTCTCCGGCCTGTTTGGATAATGCCACAAACTAACACTACCCGCCGCGCTCTCCCGCTTCACGCGGGAGGGCGCGGGAAAGGAGGGATTAGCTTTTGATATGGCAGATGATTGAAGATTGGTTTCGCGGCATTTTGACAGACGGAATACTCTCTAATCTCTCCGGGCTGTTCGACAGCGTAAATACAGAGGTTGGAGAAATCGCAACGCAAGTCGGCACAACCCCCGCCGGGTGGAACGCGGGCATATTCAATATGATACGCAGCCTATCGGAAAACGTCATTGTGCCGATTGCGGGCGTTATCATTACCTTTGTCATGTGCTACGAACTAATCCAGCTTGTAATTGAGAAAAACAATCTGCACGATCTCGACACTTGGATTTTCTTCAAGTGGATTTTCACCTTTGTTGCGGTGCTGCTGGTAACAAATACTTGGAACATCGTCATGGGCGTATTTGACATTACACAGAGCGTCGTCAACGACAGCGCGGGCGTTATCATATCCGACACAAGCATAGATATTGCAACCGTTATCACCGATATAGAAGCAAAGCTGGACGCTATGAGCGTCGGCGGGCTTTTGGGGCTATGGTTTCAATCACTCTTTGTGGGGCTTACCATGAAAGCGTTGTCTATCTGTATCATGCTGGTGGTGTACGGGCGCATGATTGAAATATACCTTGTAACGAGTATCGCCCCTATCCCCGTTGCGACAATGGTAAATCGTGAATGGGGCGGCATGGGACAGAACTACTTAAAATCCTTGCTTGCCCTCGGTTTTCAGGCTTTTCTAATTCTTGTGTGCGTCGGTATTTATGCGGTTTTGATACAGACAATCGCAGCAACCGATGACATATCCGGCGCGATCTGGTCTTGCATGGGCTATACCGTCCTCTTGTGTTTTACGCTTTTCAAAACGGGAAGCCTTGCAAAATCCGTATTCAGCGCGCATTAAGGGGGTGCAGATGAAGAAATACAAAATCATTTACGCCGATCCCCCTTGGAGATACGCGAGAAGCAAGGTACAGGGCGCAGCGGAAAAGCACTATCCCACTATGAGTATTGAGGAACTTTGCGCTTTACCCGTCAAAGAAATTGCGGATAAGGACTGTATTTTATTCCTATGGGCGACGTTCCCGCAGCTTAAAGAAGCGTTGCAGTTAATCAAGGCTTGGGGATTTACCTATAAATCCGTTGCCTTTGTATGGTTAAAGCAAAATCGGAAATCGCCCACTTGGTTTTATGGCTTGGGCTTTTGGACGCGAGGAAATGCGGAAATCTGCTTGCTTGCTACCAAAGGACACCCGAAGCGACAATCAAACAAGGTACATCAATTTATTATTTCCCCTGTTGAGCAGCACAGCAAAAAGCCGGATATAACGCGGGAAAAGATACTTGCCCTTATGGGCGACCTACCGCGTATTGAACTGTTTGCAAGGCAGCATACCCCTGGTTGGGACGTATGGGGAAATGAAATCAAAAGCGACATACGGTTTGCCGGAAAGGAGGTTTGAAATGGCGTATGTAACCGTCCCAAAGGATTTAACCAAAATCAAGAGCAAGGTAATGTTCAACCTTACCAAAAGACAATTACTCTGTTTCGGCGCGGCGGTGGCTATCGGGCTACCGCTATTCTTTTGACAAAGGACAGCGCGGGAACGACAACGGCGGCTTTGTGCATGGTGCTTGCCATGCTGCCCATGTTCCTACTCGCTATGTACGAGAAGAACGGGCAACCGCTGGAAGTGATTATACGGCAATTTGTGGAAGTGAAGTTTCTTCGCCCCAAAGAGCGACCTTATCAGACCAACAATTTTTATACCGCCCTTGCGCGGCAGGAGCGATTAGATAAGGAGGTACGGGCGATTGTCAAAGGAAAAGGGAAAGACCCAAAACAAAAAGCGTAAACTTACGCGGCAGGAAAAGAAACAGATCGACGCGCTTATCCGGCAGTCAAAGGGCGACGGGGAAGCCCCATACGGCGCAGGACAGCATACCGTTTGAACGAATGTATAAGGACGGGATTTGCCGCCTTGCAAACGGGCGGTATTCCAAGTGCATTGAGTTTGAAGATATTAACTATCAGCTTGCGCAGCCGGACGACAAGACCGCCATTTTTGAAGCCCTTTGCGATATGTATAACTCTTTTGACGCTTCTATCAGTGTGCAGCTTTCCTTAATCAGCCGCCATGCGAACAAGGAGGATTTCAAGAGCAGTATCACGATTGCCCCACAGAATGACGACTTTGACAGTATCAGAGCCGAATACACCGAAATGCTGCAAACACAGCTTGAACGCGGCAACAACGGGCTTATCAAGACAAAGTTTCTCACCTTTACCATTGAAGCAAAAGATATTAAATCGGCGCGGGCGCGGCTTGCCCGTATCGAAACGGACACCCTCAACCATTTTAAGGTGATCGGCGCGGCGGCGCGGGTATTGGACGGGAAGCAGCGGCTTGAAGTGCTGCATGGGCTTTTCCACCCGGACGGGGAACGCTTCAACTTTGCGTGGGAATGGCTACCCGTAAGCGGCCTTTCCGTCAAAGACTTTATTGCCCCGTCCTCTTTCCGTTTTGGCGACGGGCGAATGTTTCAAATGGGCGGGAAGTTTGGCGCGGTTTCCTTTTTGCAGATTGCCGCGCCGGAACTTTCAGACCGTATGCTTGCCGACTTCATGGAAGCGGAAAACGGGATTGTCGTCAATCTGCACATTCAGAGTATCGACCACAACGAAGCGATCAAGACGATCAAGCGGAAAATCACCGACCTTGACCGTATGAAAATCGAGGAACAGAAAAAGGCAATCCGCAGCGGCTACGATATGGATATAATTCCGTCCGACCTTGCCACCTACGGCGGCGAAGCGAAAAACCTTTTGCGGGATTTGCAGAGCCGGAACGAGCGAATGTTTTTGCTTACGCTGTTAGTTTTGAATGTGGCAGACACAAAGCAGAAATTGGACAACGACGTATTTCAGGCCGCAAGTATCGCACAGAAATACAACTGTATGCTCACCCGCCTTGACTACCGGCAGGAACAGGGGCTTATGTCCTCTATCCCATTGGGCGAAAACCTAATCCAAATCCAGCGGGGCTTGACGACTTCCAGCACCGCCATTTTCGTCCCCTTTACGGTACAAGAGCTGTTCCAAAGCGGCGAAGCGTTGTATTACGGCTTAAACGCATTATCGAATAACATGATTTTGTGCGACAGGAAAAGGCTGAAGAACCCTAACGGCTTGATACTCGGCACACCCGGCAGCGGCAAGAGTTTTTCGGCAAAGCGCGAGATCACCAACGCTTTTCTCATTACCGCAGACGATATTATCATTTGCGACCCGGAAGCGGAATATTACCCCCTTGTGGAACGGCTGAAAGGGCAGGTTATCAAGGTTTCGCAGAACAGCACGCAGTACATTAACCCGATGGATATAAACCTCAATTACAGCGAGGGCGACACGCCCATAGCCTTAAAGAGCGATTTTATCCTTTCCTTTTGCGAGTTGATTATGGGCGGCAAAAACGGGCTGGAAGCGGTTGAAAAGACTTTGATTGACCGCGCCGTTATCAGCGTGTACCGCAGCTACCTTGCAGACCCGAAGCCGGAGAATATGCCGATTTTGGGCGACCTCTACAATGAAATCAAGAAGCAGCCGGAAAAGGAAGCGCAGCGTATCGCGTCGGCATTGGAACTCTATGTAAATGGCAGTTTGAACGTGTTTAACCACCAAACAAACGTTGACATTCACAACCGCCTTGTCTGCTTTGATATTAAAGAACTCGGCACCCAGCTACGAAAACTCGGTATGCTCATTGTCCAAGATCAAGTTTGGAACAGAGTTACCATAAACCGCAGCGAAGGCAAGGCGACGCGGTACTATATCGACGAGTTTCATTTGCTGCTCAAAGAGGAACAGACCGCAGCGTACAGCGTTGAGATTTGGAAGCGTTTTAGAAAATGGGGCGGTATTCCGACAGGTATCACCCAAAACGTGAAAGATTTGTTATCGTCCCGCGAGGTGGAGAACATTTTTGAAAACAGCGATTTTGTGTATATGCTCAACCAAGCCCAGGGCGACAGGGAAATCCTTGCAAAGCAGCTTAACATTTCGCAGCAGCAAATGACCTATGTAACCCATCCGACGCGGGCGAGGGGCTTATCTTCTATGGCAACGTGATTTTGCCCTTTATTGACCGTTTCCCGCAAGATACGGAACTCTATCGTGTAATGACGACCAAACCCGGCGAGGTGTCGGCATGAGGATAGAAATGGACAAAATCTATTGCGGCGACAGCTTGCAGGTGCTTCAAACCTTGCCGGAAAATGCAGTTGATTGTTGCGTAACGTCCCCACCCTACTATGCCTTGCGGGACTACGGCGCAGACGGGCAGATCGGACGGGAAGCAACGCCGGAGGAATATGTTTCCCGTATTACGGCGGTATTCCATGAGGTAAAGCGGGTGCTTACGCCGGAGGGTACTTGTTGGCTGAATATCGCGGACACTTATTGCGGCACAGGCAGCAAAGCCGACCACCAAGACCCCAAATACCCCAAAGGCAGGAACGGGCAGCAAGTGGCGTTTAACCACCGCGCCCCCGGCTGCAAGCCCAAAGATTTAATTGGTATTCCGTGGCTTGTAGCCCTCGCCTTGCGGGGCGACGGTTGGTATTTGCGCAGTTCTATCATTTGGCACAAAACAAACCCCATGCCGGAAAGCACGCGGGACAGGCCGACCCGCTGCTATGAATATGTGTTTCTGCTTACCAAGTCAAAGAAGTATTATTACGATTGGCAAGCAGTAGCCGAGCCGATAGCCCCCACAACGGCGGGGCAGCTGAAAAGCGGAGTTAGCAAAGGAAATAAGTATAACGTTACTGTTCCGGGGCAAAACCAACCGCAGAAAATCAACCGCCCCCGCGAAAAGGGCGCATACGCCGACGAGTTGATTTCTCCCGTCCGCAGCCGCCGCAACGTTTGGCAGATTAACAATGTCGGCTATCATGGCGGGCATTTCGCAGCGTTCCCGCCGAAACTTGCGGAAACGTGCATTTTGGCGGGCTGTCCCATCGGCGGGATTGTCCTTGACCCCTTTTTCGGCAGCGGCACGACGGGCATGGTAGCAAAACGGCTTAACCGCCGCTATATCGGCATTGAGTTAAACCCCGACTATTGCGAACTTGCAACAGCGGATTGGAGGTGATGAAGATTGAGCAAGGAACTGAAAGCCCCCGACAAGGTAACGCAAAAAATGACCCGCGACGGTGCGGTTGCGGAAAACCTCACGACGGGCGAAACGTCCAGTATCAGCGAAAGGCCGCAGGAAGAAAACTATTCAGCCCCCGCAGGGGTGGCAGCGGAAAAGGTTGTGCAGCATATCGGCGCAGAGATTGAGCGACACGCAGCAAAAGGCGCGGAGAAAAAAGCCCTTGACGCGACGCAGCCTAAAACCCATTCTTCCCGCTTGCAGTTTTCCGAAGCGGAACGGGCAACGCCGGAACTTCAAAAAGCGATCAAGAAATCGGATAAGGCGGCAGACTGTTTAGACGCAGCGCGGGCGGCTATCCCCAAGCAGACCAAAATCAAGAAAGAGCGCGTTTTTGACGAAGCGAAAGGCAAGGCAAAGACGCGCCTTTCCTTTGAAAAGACGGATAAGCCCCCAAACGGCAAGTTGCGGCATAACCCCTTATCCCGTCCGGCACAGGAGTTAAACAGTACCGTACATGGGAAAATCTACGAGGTAGAGAAAGAAAACGTCGGTGTGGAAAGCGGGCACCGGGTAGAACTTGCCGGAGAGAAAGCGGGCGGCATGGCGGCGCGGGCAGTTAAGGGCGGCATACGCCGCCATAAGCTGAAACCCTACCGGGCAGCGGCGGCAGCGGAAAAACAAGCGGTAAAGGCAAACGCAGATTTTCTCTATCAAAAGGCGTTGCACGATAACCCCGCGCTTGCGCACTCCAACCCCATTTCCCGTTTTTGGCAGAAGCAGCGCATTAAAAAGCAGTATGCAAAAACGCTGAAAGCGGGCGGCAAAGCGAAAAAAACCGCTGAAGCCACCGCAAAGGCGGCGAAGAAAACCGCGCAGGAAACCAAACGGGCGACGTTCTTTGTTGTCCGGCATTGGAAAGGCTGCTTGATTGTGGGCGGGATTGCCTTTATCGTGCTGCTGCTTTTCGGCGGGCTGTCCTCTTGCTCCCTCTTTGGCGGCAACAGCGGCAGCGGCTTGATTGCGTCGTCCTATCTCTCCGAGGACGCGGATATAACGGGCGCGGAAAGCGCGTATGCCGCTATGGAAGCCGAGTTACAAGATATGCTGGACAATATCGAAAGCGAATACCCCGGCTATGACGAATACCGGGTAAACGCGGACGAGATCGAGCATGACCCCTATGTGCTAATTTCTATCCTTTCCGCGTGGCATGAGGGCGTGTTTACACTCGATGAAGTGCAAAGCACCCTTGAAATGCTCTTTGAGAAACAGTATATCTTGACGGTCGAGGAAGAAGTACAGGTACGCTACCGCACCGAAACAAGGACGGACAGCGAGGGCAACCCCTATACGGTTGAAGTCCCCTATAACTATTACATTCTTCATGTGGATTTGGAAAACTTCAACCTCTCCCATGTCCCCGTTTACATCATGGGCGAAGAACAGCTATCCATGTACGCTATGTATATGTCGTCGCTGGGAAACAGACCCGACCTTTTCCCGCAATCCGGCTATGTGTCTAAATACTATGAAAACCCGCCCGCCGATTATGAAGTACCCGCCGCGCTGCTGGGTTCCGATGAAAAGTTTGCGCGGCTCATGGAGGAAGCAGATAAATACGTCGGTTTTCCCTATGTGTGGGGCGGCAGCACCCCGGAAACCTCTTTTGATTGCAGCGGCTTTGTGAGTTATGTGTTGACGAACAGCGGCCTATACAATACGGGCAGACTTGGGGCGCAAGGGCTTTACAACATCTCAACCCCTGTTTCTAACCCGCAGCCGGGGGATTTGGTGTTCTTTACGGGTACATACGACACCCCCGGCGTTTCCCATGTGGGGATTTATGTGGGCGAGGACGGGGACGGAAGCCCCGTCATGCTGCATTGTGGCGACCCTATCCAGTATTCAAAGCTGGACACCAGCTATTGGCAATCCCACTTTTACGCCTACGGGCGGTTAAATTACAATTAAAAGGAGTTGAAAAATGAATATTGTATCTTTTGGCGGCGGCACGAATAGTGCCGCCTTACTTATTGGCCTATACAAGCACAAAATCCCGATTGACCTTATCACCTTTGCCGATACGGGCGCGGAACACCCGCATACCTATCAATTTATCGAGATAATCAATCAATGGCTTGCGGAACACGGTATGCCGCAGATTACCGTTGTGCAGTATGTTGACCGCTACGGCAACCGCCTATCTCTTGAAACCGAGTGCTTGCGCTCTCATACGCTCCCGTCGATTGCCTACGGGCATAAGCGTTGTTCGCAGAAACACAAAATCGCACCGCAGGAAAAGTTTTGCAACCACTATGCGCCTTGCCGCGAAGTATGGCAGCGCGGCGAGAAAGTCAACCGCTATATCGGCTATGACGCGGGAGAAGTGAAACGGTATGAACATTCCCGCAAGTACAACGAAGCCGACAAAAAATATCATAACCGCTACCCCCTCATTGAAGAATGGGGCTGGAACAGGGACGATTGTATCCGGGAAATCAAAGCGGCAGGATTGCCGCAGCCGGGTAAATCGTCCTGTTTCTTTTGTCCGAGCATGAAGAAACAAGAGATTTTATATCTCAAAGAACACTATCCCGATCTATTTAACCGGGCGGCGACTTTGGAAGAAAACGCTATGCCCTATCTTAAAACCGTTAAGGGATTGGGGCGCAGCTATTCATGGAAAGAACAGTTTGGAAAGGAGTAAATGACTATGGCGAACACGAAACTTGACCGTATCGAAAGGGATATTGAGAAAACGAGGGCAAAATCCTTGAACAGCAAAAGAAGCTGAAAGACCTTGAAGCGCAGAAAGTCGAGGAAGAAAACGCGCAGATCGTGCAAATGGTAAAGGCGGTACACCTTGACGGGACGCAGCTTGCCGCGTTCCTCTCCGCTTACGCCAGCGGCGAAATCACCTTGCCGCAGCCGGAAGCCACTTACCCCGCCGAACAGGAGGACAACGACAATGAAGAATAAAAAGATAATCCGAAAGTTTACCGTATTGCTTGCCGCACTGGTTATCATGTGCGGCTTTTCTGTTACCGCTTATGCGGGCGGTGGCGATGAAAGCGACGACACGCCTACCCCCGTAACCGAGGAAACCCCCGCGCCGGAAACCGAGCCGGAAGAAACGACGGGCGGCTATGAGCCGCAGCCCCTTACCCCGGACGGGAATATGTCCCTTGTGGACGATATAACGGGTGAAGCGTCCGGCGACAAGCAGTTTATCACCGTCGTTACCAAAAGTGGCAACTATTTTTACATCATCATTGACCGCGCCGAGGACGGGGAAAATACCGTCCATTTCCTTAACCAAGTGGACGAAGCGGATTTAACCGCCCTTATGGAGGACGGGCAGACCGAAGCCCCCGTTTGTAGCTGCACCGATAAATGCGTTGCCGGAAGCGTCAACACCGCTTGCCCGGTTTGCAGCGTCAACATGAGCGAGTGCGCGGGTGTGGAAGCCGAGCCGGAGCCGGAAGAAACCGAGCAGCCGCCGGAAGAAGAAAAAGGCGGCGGCATGGGTATTCTGCTTGTCGTGCTGCTTGTTGCCGCAGCGGGCGGCGGCGCGTTCTACTACTTTAAGATTTTGAAGCCCAAAAAGGACGCGGCGAAAGGCAGCAGCAGCCTTGACGACCTTGATTTTGACGAGGACGACGAGGAAACGGAAGTAGTCGAAACCGAACAGACCGAGCAGGAGGACGATAATCTATGAAACTTGTAATTGCAGAGAAACCGAGCGTCGGGGCGGCGATTGCCGCCGTACTTGGCGCGAATGAAAAGCGCAGCGGATATTTTGAGGGCGGCGGCTACCTTGTGTCGTGGTGTATCGGGCATTTGATTAGCCTTGCAGACGCGGCGACCTACAATGAGCAGTTCCGTAAATGGAAGTACGACGATCTCCCCATTGTCCCGCAGGAGTGGCAGTTTATTGTTGCCAGCGGCAAGGAGCAGCAGTTTTCCATTCTCAAAGACCTTATGCACCGCAGCGACGTTACCGAGATTGTCAATGCTTGCGACAGCGGGCGCGAGGGGGAACTCATTTTCCGCTTTGTCTATGAACAGGCGAATTGCAAAAAGCCCTTTTCCCGCCTTTGGATTAGCAGCATGGAAGAAAGCGCAATCCGCGAGGGCTTTTCAAACCTCAAAGACGGGCGCGGCTATGACAACCTCTATCAATCCGCGCTTTGCAGAGCAAAGGCCGATTGGCTCATTGGCATTAACGCGACCCGCCTTTTCTCTATCCTCTACCATAAAACATTGAATGTCGGCAGAGTGCAAACGCCCACCCTTGCTATGCTGGTAAACCGCGACTATGCGATCAGCAGCTTTAAGAAAGAGAAATATCATGTTGTCCGTCTGGACGCGGGCGGTGTTTCGGCTGTCCGAAAGGCTGAACGACGAAGCGGCAGCGCAGCAGATGAAAGCGGCTTGCGAGAAATCGCAAGCCGTTTGTACTTCCCTCAAAAAAGAGAAAAAGACCGTAGCCCCGCCGAAGCTGTTTGACCTTACCGCGTTGCAGCGGGAAGCAAACCGCTTGTATGGGTTTACGGCGAAACAGACCCTTGACTATGCGCAAGCCCTTTATGAAAAACGGCTTTTGACCTATCCCCGCACCGACAGCAAATATATCACTTCCGATATGGAGGGCAGCACAAAGGAACTTATCACCGGCCTTTGCGCTGCTCTCCCCTTTATGCAGGGCGTGAAGCTGCAAGCCGACCTTGCGAGGATTTGCGACAACAGCAAAGTAACCGACCATCACGCCATTTTGCCGACAGCGGAGTTTGTGAAAACGGGCTTTTCTTCCCTTGCCGAAAGTGAGAAAAAGCTAATGACCCTTGTGTGCGCAAAACTGCTTTGCGCCGTTGCCGCGCCCTATGAGTATGAAGCGGTTACGGCGGTTTTCACTTGCGGCGGCTATACCTTTACCGCAAAGGGCAGGACGACGCTTTGCGAGGGTTGGCGCGAGATTGAAAGACTATCCCGCGCCGCGTCCGGGGAACAGGACGAGGACGCAGAGCCGGAAGCGGTTTTACCCCCGCTTGCCGAGGGGCAGACCTTTGACAATCCGGCAGCGGAGATCTCCGAACGTTACACGCAGCCCCCAAAGGCATTTACCGAAGATACGTTACTTTCGGCTATGGAGAGTGCGGGAAAGGAGGACACGCCGGAGGACGCGGAGCGCAAAGGGTTAGGCACCACCGCGACGCGGGCGGGTATCATTGAAAAACTCATTAGCGCGGGCTTTGCCGAGCGCAAGGGCAAAAAGCTAATCCCCACAAAGGACGGGTATAACCTTGTCGCTATTCTGCCCGACAGCCTTACGTCCCCGCAGCTTACGGCAGAATGGGAAACGCGCCTTACCGGGATTGCAAAGGGCAGCGACAGCCCGGACGACTTCATGCGCAGCATTGAGGAAATGACAGCGGGGCTTGTCAAAACCTATTCCGCGATTTCCGAGGATAAAGCGAAGCTGTTTACCCCGCAGCGGGAAGCAATCGGCACTTGCCCCCCGTTGCGGCGCGGCGGTTTACGAGGGCAAAAGAAAAACTTTTACTGCTCCGACAGGGCTTGCAGCTTTGTGATGTGGAAGAATGACCGCTTTTTTGAGCAGCGCAAAAAAAGGCTTTCACAAAGGCGATTGCCGCCGCCCTTTTGAAAGACGGAAAGGTAAAAATCAAAGGTATGTACTCGACCAAGACGGGGAAAGACCTTTGACGGAGTTGTGCTGCTTTGCCGACACAGGCGGCAAGTATGTAAACTTCCGCGTCGAGCAGAACCGAAAATGATTAGGCTTGATGAAAAGCAATACCGCGCCGTAAAGAAAATGACCCGCGCCGCTTGTGCAAACAACGATTGCGGGAATTGTCTGCTATTGGACGACGGGGAAACTTGCGTTTGTGTGCAGAGTATCAGCTATTCGCTGCTATGCCGCTATTTCCGCGAAGCGGTATTACCCGCAGACAGGCAGCTTTGCGAACAGATCACCCGCAGCGGGGAAACCGATTTGAAGCGTTGCGCGGTATGCGGCAGCACGTTTGCGGCGGGCAGCAACCGGGCGAAATACTGCCCCGATTGCGCGGCAAAGATACGCCGCAGACAGAAAGCGGAAAGCGAGAGAAACAGGCGTTTACGGATAAAAAAAACAACTACATAGCAAGCACAGCAAACGAGTACCCGTTTGCGAGAAATGCCCGCGCTTCCCATAGAGAGCGCGGGCATTTTTGCTTGTTGGGATAGTCCCAAACCCTTATATGACCGAGAAAGGACGTGATGAAACAATATGCCGTATTCCTCATACGACCATGACAAATTAGAAGCCGCCGAAACCATGCGGATAGAACGCCGGATATATTTTGAAGCAAAGGACAGGGGAGATTGCCCCTTATGCTTCCTTGCCGATTGCGCAGCTACTTTCTTTCCATGCGCAGCGAAAGCGCGGCGGCAGAACAGGCGATTTTTGACGACCTTAAAGAACGCGCCGCCGCATGGGAAGAACAGGCGGGAAGAACGCTTTTGCTGGATAAAACACTTGAATATGTGAGAACGCCGCACGTCCAGCACACCGCTAACGAGTGGCAGACCACCGAGCATAACCGCCATATTCGCAGCAACCGGGTATATCAGATGAATTACTACATTTACGAGAATACCCGCTACGACAAAGAAGCGCAGAAATCTATCCCGTATTCATGGACGCTTACATGGAGCGTGCGCACCAACAGCCCAAGCAGAACCCAAGCGAAGATTGCCGGACAAGATAGAAAGGTTTTCACCGACAAGGCAGCTATGGAAAAGTATCTGAATGGGCGTATCAAAGCGTATGACCGCTTGTTTACGGAAATCTCCCCGCCTATCCCGCAGGAGTACGCCGACTATTTCAAAGTAAACGGTATGCTCATGCCGGACTACACCATAGAGGGCGAAGAACCCCCGCAGCAGCAACAGGCGGCAGCTATCCCCGAAAATACCGGGCAGGAAAAGGAGCGTGAACACATGAGCGAACAGTTTTCTATTATGATAGGCAACCGCAGCCGCTTTGACGCGGGCGACCCCGGCGGCTATTGGTTGGATATGCCCGCCACAAAGGAGCAGTTGCACGAAGCTATGCGGAACGTCGGCATTACCGCCGACAACCCGCAGGATTTTTCCATTCGCGGCTATTCCGACGACCCGGAGAAACATATTGCCTTGCCTTATGAAATGGTATGCGCCGCCGACGTGGACGAACTCAATTTTCTTGCGGCGCGGCTCGAACAGCTTGACCCCGCCGAGGTTGGCAAGCTGAACGCAGCTTTGCAGCAGAAAAACGGGCTTGCAAATATTGGACAGGTAATTGACTTCACCTACAACGTGGATTTTTACGTCCATATCCCCGAAGTACATAACTACCACGATTTGGGCGACTATTACTTAAATCAATCCGGCATGGTACAAATGCCCGAAGAATGGAAAGGCGGCATTGACCTTTCTACGCTTTTGGCAGGAACGCTGCCGCGCAGGAAAAAGGCGCGTTTACCGAGTACGGCTATATCGTGGAAAGCGGCGACGAGTGGGAACGGCAGTTTGAGGGGCGCGAAGTGCCGGAAGAATACCGCATTATGAGTTACCCGCAGCCGGAGCGCGGCGAACAGGACAAAGCCTATATGGACGCAGCCGAAACGCAGCAAGCAGACGCACAGGCCGCAGAGCCGCAGCAGCCCCGCCCCGTCGTCCCCATTATCCTTACTTCCGAAAAGCCCGCCGAAAAGGTAAAGGAGATCACCGCCCGTTTGGAACAGGGCGTACAAGCGATTTTTGACAGCGACCGCTACAAAGAGTTTCTAACCGCTATGTCAAAGTTCCATGATTATAGTTTGAATAACACTATCCTAATTGCTATGCAGGGCGGCAATTTGGTAATGGGCTTCCGTCAATGGGAAAAGGAGTTTGACCGCCATGTAAAGAAAGGCGAGAAAGGCATTAAAATCTTTGCCCCCGCCCTACAAGGTGAAAAAGCTGGTTGATAAAATCGACCCCGAAACGAGAAAGCCCATGCTTGACCGCGAGGGAAAGGCGGTTAAGGAAGAAAAGGAAATCACCGTCCCCGCCTTTAAGGTTATAACCGTCTTTGATATTTCGCAGACCGAGGGCAAGGAGTTTCCCGACCTTTCCGTTAAACCGCTGCTTGCCGATGTGGAGCAGTACGAGGATTTTTTCGCCGCCCTTGAAAAAGCGTCCCCCGTCCCGATTGCATTTGAGCAGATCACAAACGGCGCAAATGGGTATTTCAGTTTGACCGACAAGCGTATTGCAATCAAAGAGGGTGTGAGTGAATTACAGGCGGTAAAGACCGCCATTCACGAAATCGCCCATGCGAAGCTGCACGATGTAGACTTAAACGCCCCGCCGGAGGAGCAAAACCGCGTTGACCGCCATACCCGCGAGGTACAAGCGGAAAGCGTCGCTTATACGGTGTGCCAGCATTTCGGCCTTGATACTTCCGATTACTCTTTCGGCTATGTGGCTGGTTGGAGCAGCGGCAAGGAAATGACCGAGTTAAAAGCGTCCCTTGAAACAATACAGACCACCGCAAAGGAACTCATTACCGAGATTGAGGGGCATTTTACCGAGTTGCAGCAGCAGCGGCAAGCCGAGCAGGAGCAGGGCGATACCTTTTCCATTTATCAGTTAAAGCGCGGGGACGAAACAAGGGACTTGCGCTTTGAGCCTTATGACCGTCTGCAAGCGGCTGGACTTACCATTGACCGGGTAAATTATGAACTCGTCTATACTGCACCGCTTACAAAGGATATGACGCTGGGCGACATTTGGGAAAGGTTTAATATCGACCACCCCGCCGACTTTAAGGGGCATAGCCTTTCCGTTTCCGACATTGTTGTGCTTCATCAGAACGACGAGGACACCGCCCACTATGTAGACAGTATCGGTTTTCAGCAAGTGCCGGAGTTTTTGCAGGAGCAGCAGACCCCCGTATTTGACAAGCTGCCGCCCGAACAGCAGCAAGCCTTGTCCGACACCGTACAAGACACTTTGCAAATGCTGGTTGACGCAGACAAGCGGATTTATGGCGACGTTACGGGCAAGACCCTTGAAGCAATCGCGGCGCAAGGATATTCCTACAAGGACGGGCAGCTTGAAAAGCAGCAGCCGGAAGCGACCCCCGACAGCCTTTTGACGGGTGAAACCGTTAGAACGCCGAGGGGCAATTTTCATATTACCGATATGAGCCGTGAACAGATCGAAGCGGCGGGCTTTGGTTTTCACCATGCGTCGGAGGACGGGAAGTATCTCATTATGGGAAATGGTACACAGGCTTATGCCATAGCCGCCGAGCAGCCGCAGCGGGATAATCCTTAAAGCACGTCGAGGGACACCATAGAGCAAAACGACAACAACTTTGACGGGCTTATCAATAATACGCCGCAAACGCCCACCGTCGCAGATTTTGAGCAGCGGGCAAAGGCGGGGGAAGCGATTTCCGTTACCGACCTTGCAAAAGCGGTAAAAGCCGAGAAACGGGAACAGCCGCAGAAAAAACCGTCCATTTTGAAGAAGCTGGACGAGTACAAGAAACAGGCGGCGCAGCAGCCGAAAGATAAGCAGAAAGAGCATAAAAAGGATTTGGAGGTTTGATAGCATGAATACCCGCTTTACCATTGAGGAAGAAAACATTGTTGCGATCTACGCCGAGGACAGCCGGGAAACAACGCTTGAAAATATCCTTGCCGCCATGCCCTACATGGACGAGGATATGCGCCAGCTTGCCGCCGCAGCGGTGAACAAGCTGCAAGCCATGACGGACAGCGAGTTTTCCGAAAGGGAGTTTATCTTGACCGACGAGGAATAGCCCATAGAGAACAGGGGCGCGGTTGCCGATTTCCGGCACCGCGCCCCTGTTCTTTTTTTGTCCTTGCGTGGACAATTAGAAAGCCGTTTTTGCGGGTTTGAATATACTTTATCGTCTATGTCGTTTTCATGCGCTGGAAGCCGCAGAAACACAGGCGTTTTCAGCCCTTAACATTCCACTTGCCACCCCATGTTTTGCGCCTTATCGCTCCTGCTCCCGCGCCCTGCTTTGGGACGGGTAAAGAATACTATCGACGTTCTTTTTGACAACGCCGTATTCCTGCATTTGCTTCTTGGCTTGCCGATAATCTTCATACAATTTGGTTTTCCTGTCGTTTAAGCTTCTATACTCCTTGCGCAGCGCGGCGAGATCGGGCAGCTTCTTTATCTGCATTTCCTTTAATGCCCTTGCCGCAGCTTCAAACAGGATAATTTCGCTTTCATGCCCCCGCAGATACTTTTCCTTGTCCGGCGATTTTCGGTATTCATCGTAAATCGGTTTTAACTGTCGGTATGTGGTGGTGTGCTTGATAAGCAGCGACAAATCAGACATACGCTGTTCCACTTCCTTAACCGCCTTTGCCGCCGCGTCATGAGCGGTCATAATATCGGCTATCTTGCTTTCAAGTTCGCTATAATACTCAATCTTGTTTTCGGTTAAGAAGTTCATGCTTTTGCAGCCTGTTTCAGATTATGGATTTTTGCCCACCGTTCATAGCCCGCCGACTGTTGGGCTTTGATACTGTTTTCAAGATCGACGACAAGCCGGATTTTCTTATCTTCCCGCAGCGTTTTTGTTTTGGCAACATACACGCCCTTGATACGCTCCTTTATCGCTTCTTCCGTATAGGCCGCGCCGAGCGTCTTTGTGCGGGTAAACCGTTCCTGTCCGGCAGCGCGAAAGGAAATGTATTTGCCCTGTTTGATTTCATACCCCATTTCCTGCAAGCGGCGCAGCAGTTCGTCAAAATCTTTCACTTGGGGAATGAGAGTATCTATCGCCGTTTTCAGCTTTGCTTTGTAGCTTGTCCCTTGCTTTTCGGCGGTGTATTCTGCATAGCTTTTTCCCTTGTCCTGTCCCGGTACGACGACGGATAGCCCATGCTCTTTACATATCCTGTCGCTGGTGCGCCGGATAAAGTGATAGCTTTGCTTGTTGGAATGGTACTTTTTGTAGTCAACGAAGCTAACCGCGTTGAAAATCAAGTGATTATGCAGATGGTCTTTATCGACGTGAGTTGTCAAAACAAACTCATACTTGCCGCCTAATACCGCCCCGGCAAGTTCCATGCCGATTTTGTGCGCTTCTTCCGGTGTGGTTTCTCCCACCGCAAAGGATTGTATCAAGTGCCGCCCTAAATGTGTGCCGCGATCTCCGGCAGCTTCCCGCGTCCATGCAAACTCTATATCGGCGGTTTCCAGCCCGCAGCCGAAAGAGGACGCAAGCAGCTTCCCGTCTGTCTTTTCGGGATTTAAGATATAGTCTATCGCTGCAGCCTTTAAGGTTGATTTAATAGGGTGCGTCTTTGTAACCGCCATATCTCGTCCACCGCCTTTTTAATGTCCTCTATATCCTGCCTGTAAACCGTCCCCGTCGCATTGGCGCGTTTTGCAATTTGGTTGATGTTCCGGCTCACCGCTTGCAGTTCCCGGATATATGCTTTTGTGTCGCTTCGGTCAACGACTAGAATATACCCGTCTATCGCCATTTTACGGAAGTATGCCCCCCCATACTGCTTTATGGGAAGCTGCTTCATCTTCTCGTCGATCAGCCGCTTTTCTTCTTCCGTAACGTAAAACTTCATCTGTATATTTCTCTTTCGGTTTTCCATTTCCGCACCGCCTTTCGGTATAAGGGTTTGGGATTATCCCAACAAGCATTTTCCGCAAACGGGTACTCGTTTGCTGTGCTTGCTATCTACTCCATACCCCCACCGAAAGGCGGTATTTGTTGCGCGTTCCTTTGATTTTGGACGCAAAAAAAAGATTGCAGCCGCCATGCGCTGCAATCTCCCGATTTCTCATATTGTGAGGTTAATCCTCTGCTTTTTCGACTTCCGTTATCTCCCTTGCTGTTGCGGTTACAATCCGTATGCCTTTATCGCTCATACCGTCCAGCAGCGCGTCAAGCTGCCGCCGCCCGGTGGATTTCTCCGCATTGCTGTTCGGGAAGAAAAAATTGATCTACCGAAATATGATACCGGGTTACAAGGTCATAGAATACCTGTAAACTCGGCTGTTGTCCCTTGTTCTCGATATTCGCAAGGTAGCGCGGGGAAATATATAACTCGTCGCTTTTTTTTTGCGGCTCTCGCCGTATTCATTTCTCGCGGCTTTTATAGCTGCCCCGAAAGCCTTAAAGTCGTACAATGGTACGGGTCTTTTTGCCATTTTCATTCACCCTGTTACATTTTACAGTTCACCTTTCTTTTTTTGGATATGTCCACACAATTCATATCATTAGGTTAAATACTTCCTGTTGTGTATTTGACAGTAGACTGATTTTCTGATAAAAATAAAATTTATGTAAAAAGGAGGCGGCGTTTATGTTGCATAGCATGCGTATTAGATAAGCAAAAAAAAAAGGATTTTCCCATTTTCAACATGGGCTTTTTTTTGTCATGCTTATTTTTTGCGGATGCTATACAAAAAAAACTAACGACGTATAGATATATATAGTATAGACATAGTGCAAGCTATGCCTTAGTTTTGTTGTACTGCTTTGTGCATTATAAATTCAGGTCAATGCTTATGTTGAGGATTGACCTGCATTTTTTTTTGTGTAAAAAGGACGAGTGAAATATAATGCTTAAAAAAATATTGGATAAAATGTCCGATTTGTAACGGAAAGACGAGAGTTCAAGTATTTCATAATACTGTATTAAAAGATTTTCCTCTTTTTCTGCCCTAAATGCAAATTGACGCATATCATTGATGTAGAAAAATTAGAGATTGTAATCAAAAAATACAGAAAAACAAACTTTTTATATTATTTAGAAGAAAGGATATAAAAATGAAACGTTTACCTAAATATACGCCTGCGGAAGTACGGAATGATCCATACGGATTTACTTACAAAGAAATGTCGGAAGTTATTGGCGAGATTGAAGCAAAAGCCTTATATGAAGAATTATATAAGCAATTACCACCAAAAAAAAAAATCTATCAATGTTGGTAAAAAAAATATTTGCAAAAAAAGCAGTGATACTGAAAAGTATGTTTACGAACTGAAAGACAACAAATACATTGAAACGGTTTTTATCAAGCGGCGAGATGGTGGAACTGTTTGCGTGAGCACACAAGTCGGTTGTCCTGTTGGTTGTTTTTTTTTGTGAGTCCGGGCGAAATGGCTTTGTTCGTAATCTAACATCGTCAGAAATCGTACAACAGATTATATTGTTGCGTCGAAAAGTAAACCGTATCGTTTTTATGGGTATGGGAGAGCCTTTATTCAATTATGACAACTTGATAAAAGCAATCCATATTCTCCGAGATAGATATGGGCTCAACTTTCCAACCGACGGCATTACCATATCAACAGTTGGTCCGGTCGATCAATTAAAAAAATTGCGCGAGGAACATCTTAAAATTCAGTTGACAATATCTTTACACGCAGCAACACAATCTGCAAGAAATCGTATTATTCCTCACATGCGCATATATGCTATTGAAGATGTTGTTAAGCAAGCCTTATCCTATTCTGAAAGGCATAATCGCAAAATTGTCTTTGCGTATTTGCTTTTACCGGGTATAAATGACCGGCCCTCAGATGTAAGACAACTTGCAAAATGGTTTCGGGGCAAAAAGTTATGATTAACGTGTTACAATACAACCCAACAAGCAATTCAAGAATTATAGCACCACAGAAACGGGAAATAGTTGCATCCAAACATCAATTAGAGCAAGCAGGACTTGAAGTTACTATGAGAGTTTCTCATGGCAGAGAGATTAACGCGGCTTGTGGACAGTTAGCTAAACACATATAATAAATTCAAAAAAAAAAAATGATTAAAAGTGCCAGACGCATAGACGCAGAGCCGATAACGCATTAGGTCAAAAAACCTATGTGTTATCGGCTTTTTTATTTAATATTGCGCAAAAGCCGCTGTTCCCTATTATTATAGAATGGATTGCGGGTAGTGTATTAAAGTCGCCTTTTTTAAGGATACGGCGGTATCGGGGAGGTATCGCCGTGTCCATTTTTATTTACTGTAACCCGCCTAATGCTTTGCGGTCAAAAAAGCTATGCTCCGCAAGCGGGATATTCCGGCTATGAATGTGAACTTTCAATACATTTAGCTACTGCTTACATTTCTTTTGCGCCCGTCCGCGTCTTGCGGACGGGCGCATTTTTTTTTTTTTCAACTTTTTTTTCTGAAAAGCGCACTCAAGAGCCATCTCCCGAACGGGTACGGAGCGAAAGGGGCAGAGAGGACAAGCCCTTAACTCCCGTCCTCTACTCCACGCGGGAAGGAGGGTGAACTCTATGGAGCTATCTTCTTCCGACAAGGAAAGAATACAACATCAGTACGACGCATTAGCAAAGAAAACTTTGGTCGGCGAAGCGAAAAGCCACCGCCGCACTCTTGCGAAACGCGCAGCACGCGAAGTTACTTTTTCGGATTTGAGCGAAAGCGAACTCGCGCAGCTTTTCACAACGGACGAATACGAAAGCGATTATTTCCGTTTTCAAGTGTCCGGCTTTGATGTACTCGTCAAAAATGAACTGCTTGCCGAAGCCCTTAACGCTTTGCCCGAAAGGAAACGCGACATTATCCTTTTGTCCTACTTCTTGGATATGAGCGACGCGGAAATTGGCGAACTGCTGAATGTTGTACGCACGACGGTTTTCCGGCACAGGAAATCCGCGCTTGCGAAAATCAAACAGTATTTGGGAGGGAAAAGCAGATGATGAATACCGTTAGGAAGTCTGAAAATCTGTTGCCGTTCCCTGTCATTTCCGCAGCGGCAAACGGCGACACAACCGCCATGTGCGCGATCTTGAAGCACTACGAGGGTTACATAGCGAAACTTTGTACCCGCACGCTGAAAGACGACGCGGGCAATACCTATTCCTATGTGGACGAGGAAATGCGTAACAGGCTGCAAGTGCGCCTTATTACCCGCACCCTTGCTTTTCATGTAGGATAATCTTTTAGCCCATGCGGGGAGCGTGTCCCCTTTCCACGCTTCCCGTTATGGGCTATTTGTCGTTCCGCAAAAGCATATCCGCTGTTGATGTGCTTTTGCAGGCCGACAAGCCTATTGTTCTTTGACAAAGAAAGCGGCCTTTGGTGCGCAGCATAACAGGCAAACGGGTACATTCCGTCTGTACCGAGCCAGTCGGCGGGTACGCCATGACAGCTTTTCCCCATAGGGGAAAAGCCGAGCGAGAACTACCGCGCCGTAAAACAGGTTTAGCAGCTTGTGGGCGACGACATACAAGGCGGCACAATGATACTCCCGCGTTGAACACCCTCAAAGTATTGCGCGGCGCACCCATAAGCATGGGCCGGGGTGAAACTCCCGTGAGGTTGCAGCTAACAACCGCCCGTTTTTGCCTTTTGACGAATATAGTTTATCCATACAGGAAAAGGAGGTTTTTCTAATGGATAAAAAACAGACAATTACAACCGAACGCAAAATAGGGAAAATCACCTATCTTGTTCAAGCGTTGCCGAGTGAAAAGGCAACCGATACAATCCATAAAAAGATTGAGAAACTCATTGTAAAGGATTTGCAGAAAAAGCCCGGAAATCCGGGATTTTTAGCGTCCGAGTAGTGCATTAGGCGGCGGGATATGGTATAATGATAGCAACACATTATACCTGTTTATTCGGCTGTCGGAAAGGAGGACTAATGTTACAGTCGAATAAAATCACCGCCCTTTACTGCCGTTTAAGTCAAGAGGATATGCAAGCCGGAGAAAGCGGAAGCATACAGCACCAAAAAATGATACTTCAACGCTATGCGGACGAACACCATTTTTTGAACACAAAGTTTTTTGTGGACGACGGATTTTCCGGCGTGAGTTTTGAGCGCGAGGGGCTGCAAGCGATGTTGCAGGAAGTGGAAGCCGGACGAGTGGCGACGGTCATTACCAAAGACCTTTCCCGTCTTGGCAGAAACTATCTGAAAACGGGCGAACTCATAGAGATTGTATTTCCCGAAAACGGAGTACGCTATATCGCGATCAACGACGGAGTTGACACAGCGCGGGAGGATAACGAGTTTACCCCCTTGCGGAACTGGTTTAACGAGTTTTACGCCCGCGACACAAGCAAGAAAATCCGCGCAGTTAAACAGGCACAGGCGCAAAAAGGCGAGCGCGTCAACGGGGAATATCCATACGGCTATATCCCAGACCCGAACAACCGCCACCACCTTATACCCGACCCGGAAACCGCGCCGATTGTCAAACAGGTTTTCGCTATGTTTGTTAGCGGCGTGCGTATGTGCGAAATCTCCAAAAAAAATGGCTTGCGGAAAACAAAGTCTTGACGATTGAGCGTTGCGCTATCAGCGTACAGGACAGGCGCGGTATCAGCGGGCAATGATCGCCCCCTATACTTGGCCGGACAAAACGCTCTATGACATATTAGCAAGGCAGGAATATTTAGGGCATACCATAACCGCGAAAACTCACAAGGTATCCTACAAGTCGAAAAAGACCCGGAAGAACGAAGAAGAACAACGCTATTTCTTCCCAAACACCCATGAGCCGCTTGTTGACGAGGAAACCTTTGAACTTGCGCAAAAGCGGATTGCTACCCGCCACCGCCCGACAAAAGCAGCGGAGATTGATATTTTTTCCGGCTTGCTGTTTTGCGCTGGTTGCAGACATAAGATGTATTACCAACAGGGCGTAAATATCGAGCCGCGCAAGTTTTTTCCTATTATTTTGCGGCGCATGGCGCAACAGGGCAAGGACAGGCAGCGAGTGAGTGTACCTCTCATTATATCCGCAAAAACGTACTTCTTGATTTAGTGCTGGAAGATATGCGGCGGGTTTTGCGGTATGTTAAGGAACACGAACAGGACTTTATCTGTAAAGCTACCGAGTACGGCGACATGGAAGCGAGAAAGGCATTAGCGCAGCAGCAAAAGGAACTTTTCAAAGCACAGGCGCGTATGACCGAACTTGACACGCTTTTCCGCAAGCTGTACGAGGACAACGCATTAGGCAGACTGACAGATGAACGGTTTGTGTTTCTAACTTCCGGCTATGAGGACGAAAAGAAATCCCTTGCCGCAAGGATAGACGAGTTACAACAGCAGATCGCAACCGTTACCGAGCGAAAAGGGATATATCAAGGTTTATTCAGATTGTCGGGAAATACAGCGACATACAGGAATTGACCTATGAAAACGTCCATGAGTTTATCGACCGTATTTTGATACATGAATTAGACCGGGAAACCAACACCCGGAAAATCGAAATCCATTATAGCTTTGTCGGACAGGTTGATACCGAGCAGGAGCCGACGCAAGTTGTCAACCATGACCGCCGCAACATGGTAGATGTAAAAAGTATCGCTATCTAACCCCAGCAAAGGAAACGCCGCTATAACCATCGTCAACGAACGGTTCGCAGACGATTTCCAGATCGTCATGCCGTGCAATGTAGTCCTCGCAAATGGCTCTTTGGCTTGCGATGGAGTTGCTTTCAACTTTGTCCCCGTCTTCACGGGACAGACGGCAGTAAATCGCCGTCCGGTAAACTTTTCCGGGCATAAAAATAACCTCCGTTTTCTGTTTGGTGTGATACATCAAATCAGAAAGACGAAGGCTTCTGCTTCTTGTATGAGGAAAACACGATAAAGCCACATGACCCTCAAGGGCAGCGGCTTAGTCCATGTATTCTTTTTTGACCTGACTTCATTGTATCACAGGCTCAATCGCTTGTCCATAGAACCGGGCGAAAAGATTCAGTTTGTTCATAATCAAAGTCCTCTCAGATAATGTTCCAGACAGTCCTCCAAGGTGGTGTCTGTCTTCGAGAAGCTGATCTTCACGACGGTCTTCCCGTCCAGATAGCAATACGGGTTTCTGATCTGTCGGATAAAATCCCGCAGCCGGTCATCCTGCGCAGCCGCAGGCTCAAGCCGGATGCTGTCCCGCTGGACAAGGGTACTGCGGTCAACCGTCTTCGGGTTGACGCTTCTCATGGTTTCTACGCTCATCATATTACAAACACCTCCCTGATGATGTGAATTGTATTCAGGACAAAAGGATATGGCGGAGCGCCGGTTAGGGACACTCCGCCACATAGTTTTCATCCTGAAAACTTATATGCTGAATGTAGCTAATTGGTTTGTTTCGTGTTCCGGCATATTTGCAGCTCGCACCCCTGCCAGAAGAGCCTCGCGGCTCCGGGAATGCTACGGACTACCAACGGTTAATCGGTATCATGGGACTCTCACCCCTCCGAGGAACGCTCCGAGCCGCCCCCGGCAATCCGGGAACGGAAGTATCATTATACCCAACTTCTCCATCATGGCGAACAGCCGCACCACACGGCAGTTTAGCCTCTCTGCTGATCGCTCGCTTCCGTGAGGAAGGTCTTGGCGGCAGAAGGCAAGTCGCTTCGAGAAAAGAGGAAAGATCCGCAGCACTGGATATTCTGTTTTCAAGGTACTGTGAAGCCGGTCTTGATTGACCCCTTCACTTTACAACGGACATTTTTTGAGCGAATTAGCGGGTCTCTCAAAAAATCTTTTTGAATTTTTTTCTGATCGCATCCCGCGTGTCTTTGACAGTGGAAAACGAAAGGCCGTTCTGCTTGGCATACGACAGCATACTCATGTTGCCGCGCATACAATTCATGTACACATCAAGCTGCGGCTTAGTCAGGCTGCGGATAAATTCCTGTTCGAGCAAGCCGGTGATGATGTCTTCCTCCATCTTTTCCGGGGACTCCAGCCATGCGGATGCCTTTACATCATCTTCCGGCACAGCGTCCAGCGACAGCACAGTGGAAGGCTGCGTTTCCTCGCTGTCTTCGCTGTCAGATGCTCCCCCGGTATCGTAGGAGCGACGGAGCTTCTTCTCCTCATTGCGGAGTGCTTTCATGACCTCGCGGTCAACCTCCGTAGTCTCGCCGGTGTCCTTCACGCGCACCATGCACTTGCCATCCTCGGAAATCCAGAGGTCGTAATCGAACTCGATGGGTGTTTTGGGGATTCTTTTCATTGTCTTGTCCTTTCCGCTGGCTCGGAGCAGCGGATGGACAAGACTAAAAAAGAGCCGCATGACGGTGAGCTGATCTTCCCATACCGATAAAACAGAGCTTAGAAAACTCTGTTCATGCGGCATTAGGAAGACTCACCAATCAGCGGCTCCACAGCACAGCTATAAAATATTGAATTGTATTTGTTATCTCCTTACCTTCTGTGAAGGCGGAGGTATAACCGTCTCATGTTGATCACATCAAATACGGTTTCCCGGCCACAGGCTTTGCACTTGGCCTGTATGTGACCACGGGAATCCTCGAATACGGCGATGGCGTTATGCCCACAATAGGGACACTTCACCATGCGCATCTTCTGGTTGACAATGGCGCTTCGCGCCCTGCGGATTTTCTCCTGCATCTCAGGTGAAGGCTCTGAGACACGAATGTTTTTCTTCATGCCCACACCTCCAACGGATCGCTATACTCACTGTATGGCCGGGTTTCCAAGTGGCCGAGCTGTTTCAGCCGGATGACGGCGGCTGTCTTGGAAACGCCGAACTGCTGGCAGATCCTATCAAGGGCAACCTTATCCCAATAGGCAAAGGTTCCATCGTAGCTGATCAGCTTCCGCCCTCTGGCATAGTACGCAACGGCAAGGTCGATTTCCCGCTGGGGCATCAGGATCGCCGCCCCTAAGACATTGGCCTGCCATTCATTCCAGTCCTCGCGGGTCTTTAGCTCCCGCAGCGAATAGGCTGTCCGGGCGGAGTATTTCCGCCGACAGGCTTCCTGGATTTTATCCGTCTCCATCTGAAACAGGATTTGATGGGCGCACTCATGGGCGAGTGTAAACCGCCGTTTCCCGCAGAGCTTGCGAATCTGTGAAGGCTCGATAAAGTTCCTGTCCATCAGGACTTCGTTTCGGTGCAGCGGGATTTTGCGCTGAAAGCCTCTGTCCTCCACGATGTACTCGGTATCGGTGTAAGCGGTCAGGCCGCAGATGCTTCCGTCCTCAGACAGATAAGCGAACGAAACATTCAGGCCGAGATATTCGCGGGCAAACTGGTCAATCGGCGTACCGCGAGGCAATCGCCTCCCATCCGTATCGGGTCCGAAAAAGAACTCGTTAAAATCTTTTGTGACCGCCGCAGCGATTTCTTCAATCTCTTTGTGCGATAAAATCATCTTGCTCCCTCCTTTGCTTCTACAAACCATTTGTTCCCTCCTTGGAAAAGATAAGATTCCCTTCCACGGATCATCACAGTATATCGGATGCCCCCGCCGCCTACCTTTTTTGGAAGCGGCACGGCATTTATACAAGATTTGGTCAATCTGAAAGATCAGGCCGTTTTCCCAACGGATGAACCGGGGATGACAGACTCCTTCTTCGTCAACATCCAAGTTGACCGAAACATACGCCTTCCGGCAATGTGTGTTCGTCATAGCCTACCTCCATGTGCTCTAAAAGTTACGCAAAACCGGGCATAACTTCCGTATTCCTGTTGACATACACACTGTTCGTGTGGTATCATAATCACGAACGAGGCGTTCGCGTTGATTACAGCATAGCATGAACAGATATTTCATGTCAATGCCTTTTGCGAAATTTCTGTTCGTATCCATAATCGTTTTAGAAAGAGGTGCCTTATGAGTTTCAAGGATAAGCTGAAAGAGAAAAGGTTGGAAGCGAACCTTACGCAAGTGCAGCTCGCCGAAAAAGTATCTGTGACACCGAGAACCATCCAGCACTATGAGCTTGGCACTCGCAAACCGACAAAGCTCGATATTGTGGAAAAGTTGGCGAAAGCGTTGAATACCACGCCGGAGTATCTGCTTGGGCAAAATGGTTTGCTGGTGGTAGCGGCTCATGAACAGGGCGGCTCAAAAGCAGCCAGAGATATTGATGAGCTTGTCAGTGAAGTGACCGGTATGTTTGCCGGTGGACGGCTCAGTGACGAAGCGCTCGATGGCGCAATGAAGGCGCTGAACGAAGCTTATTGGATCGCCAAAGAGAAGAACAAGAAATACTCCGAAGAAATACCGTAAGAGGGCAAGCGAACAGTAAGGCCATTCGCTGTTTGCAATGTCCCCATCAGCGGGAGGTGAGACGATGAATGCTGAGAATCTCTCGAAGGTCGGCAGCAGGCTTGTAAAGCGCTGCGGGACACGAGATCCATTTCGCATAGCACGGCAGCTTGGCATTGAAGTCCTGTTCTGTGAGGACTTCGGCCCGCTCAAGGGAATGTATCGGGTCATCAAGCGCAGCCGTTTTATTTTCATAAACGAAAACCTGAGCGCTCAGATGCAGCGGATTGTCTGCGCTCATGAGCTTGGGCATGATCAGTTGCACCGCAATCTGGCAAAAGGAAGCGCGATACAGGAGTTCATGTTGTATGACATGACCACGAAGCCGGAGTATGAGGCGAACATCGTTGCCGCAGAAATCCTGCTCGACACCGATGAGATTCTTGAGTACATCTATGACTATGGCTATACATCCGAACAGATCGCCCGGGCAATGGGAACAGACATCAATTTGGTTGCCTTGAAAATCGCCCACTTGGCGGAAACCGGATATGACCTCCGGCGCATTGAACATAAGAGCGACTTCCTGAAATAAAGACTTTACGATGGAGGCGACGAACGATTTGAACTATGACTCCTATCTTGCCCATGCCATAGAGATTTTTAACGACAAGATGGATGCAGACTTTTCCCGCGATAATGTCATCCTCACCTGTTTTATGACCGACGATCAGGAAGAAATCTTTGAGCAGTTCTGCGCTCAGTATTTCCCTTACCGGCTGAACGACCGGTATCAGGAGGAAGGTTATTTTGACTTTCGGGCATCCTCTTTTATCGGGATGGATAACGGCGGCAAGGACGGCATCCTGCTCCGCACGGACATACCCTATCATCCGGTTGAACTGCTCCACATCTTCCTGCATGAGCTGGCGCACATCTACTGCGCCCACCATGAACTGGATGGAAAAAGCTTTTATGACGAATACTGTGAAGGCTACGCGCATTCCAACGAGGAAGACGGCATGATCAACGCCGGATATGCCGTCTGGAGGGAGTGCATTGCAGAGATTATTGCGATTGAATGCGACGATAACTGCGACATCTTTCCGATACGGGACAAGAAGAAAATGCTCGCCCAACTCAGGGACGAGATCAACCAGCTGGACGGCAAGCTGCTTGTGAGCGAGATTCTAACAGCGGTGATGACCAGCGCTGAGGTCGAGGCATCCCAAACATGGGACGAAGCTGAGAAAGCGATCCACAGCTTAAAGCTGTTTGATACTGCGCCGGAGATGGATTTGATGAGGCTTGTCTTCAACCAGCTCCAGGACAGGTTGATTGAAATTGATATTGACTATATTTCAGAGCTGGGCTATCTGTATCTGAATATTCTATCCCTTAATTTACTGCGAAACTTCCAGATGCCTTGAAGGCAACATTCAGTATTGATATGAGACAGCAAATCGGGAGGTGTGAAGATGAGTATAAAAGAAGCGCTGATCGGAGTATTTTCAGATGATCCCATCAACTGGTTAAAATGGGGAATTGTATTTGCGATTCTAATTGGCGGTTATATTATTGCCATTCCGCTTTATGGGAAAGTCTCATCCCGTCTGAGCTGGGAGCGCAAGCGGGATATTGCGCGAAGCAGGGACCATGTGATTAAGGCAGCTCTTGTTAAAAAGCATCCAAAAGGCGAAGTGGGAAAATATGATTGGAGCGCTACCTACCATTACGAATTACAGGGTGAAGAGCGAGAATATCACGCCTACTTCAAAGAACCAACCAGACCGCCTGTTTATCTGTATCTGTACTATTTGGATAATCCCCGCAAGCTGTTTTCGGTGGAGGAATATCACTATGAGAACCACAAAGCAATCCTGCTTCTGCCTGTCATTTTTCTCCCGTGGATTTTGGCGTTAGCTGCGATGTTCCTTTTGAACATCCCGTTGCCAACAAGGTGAGTCGGAACCAATAGAATTTGCATGGAGAAATATAAAATGGAAAATACCGTATTTGAACGCAATTATGAGATTGCAGAAAAAGATGACCGCGCAACGGCTGTATTTGAGCGAGCCTTTGCCCCCGGTGGCTTTATGGAAGAGTTTACAAAGAAAATGGACGCAATCCCGAAGGTGGTTGTGCCTAAGGATAAGGAAAACTACGAATATCTGCTCAACCGGTGCGATGACTATGCAAAGCGGCATCACGGAAGGATTCGCGGTGTTGTGGACTATGAGCACTGGGACGCGCATATCGACCTCTATCTGAGAATGTTGGAATTTGACGATGCAGAGGATATGGCCTTTGTAAAGGACATTGGTGAGAAAGCGCACTACCTTTGTATCACGCCCGAAGAAAGCGGCGGGTATCGTGTCCATATCATGATCAACTATTTTGAAGAGCTGATGTCCGAAGAATACCACTCCTACCTCAAATATGAGACGCTTATGGAGGATGAAGAACTGGCCTCCATGTTTGATATACCGGAGCTATCCCCGGAGGAAGAAGCAGTTGCCCTGTTGATTAAGGAAATTCTTGACCGGTTTGATAACGAAACCAAGGTGGACAGGACAACAGCATTTAAGGCTGCACTCAACTATGTGATGCAGCAGGATGAAGAAGCGGAAAAGAGCATCGAAGGAATTGCAGCAACACTGACGGTGCTTCTTGAAAAGGTGCTGGACGAAGAACAGAATATGGAGGGACAAGACTCATGAAATACATTCTCTACCGCTCTCTTGGCGATCTTGATAAGGCTGTTAAGAAGCATGAACTTGTGGCCGTTGAAATCGGAAAGAACATTGATGATGTGGCCGATGCTCTGATTAAAGCGGCAGCGGATGACCTTGCTGGTATGCCGGAATTTGAGCACTGTGAGACAGCAGCCTATGCACCGGAGCCGATCAAAGACTTTCGGAAGGTGCGGCGTTATCAGTATGAGATGACGGGTATTGTTTATCCGCCCAATGCCGATAAGAACATCCTGATTGATTATGGCATTGTAGAGACGGAAGAATGAGGAATAATACTTGATTTCTGCCTAATCGCTGTGAGCAATAAACTGACACGGCAGAAGTGATGGTGGTGATAGAGTGAATTATCTTGAATACGGTGATGCCTGTAATCCTACAATTATACTTTTGCATGGCGGTGGATTGGCTCCATGGAACTATTTTGAGGAAGCAAAGCTACTGCAATACAGATACCATGTAGTGCTTCCTGTCATTGATGGTCATAGTGGAAGCGATAAGGATTTTACAACAATAGAGAACAATGCAGACGAGATTCTTTCTTACATAGACAAGAATTGCAACGGCAAAGTCCTTATGATATGCGGTCTTTCTCTTGGAGGGCAAATTCTCGTTGACTTACTTGCAAGGAGAAAAAATATTTGTAAATTTGCAATCGTTGAGAGCGCACTTGTGTTACCAATGAAAGCGACAAACGCACTGATTCAGCCGATCATTTCAATGTGTTATCCCTTGATTAAAACTCGCTGGTTTGCACAGGCTCAATTCAAAGCTCTACATATCAAAGGGATTTTCTTTGAAGACTACTACCGAGGCAGTATTGCTATCACGAAAGAGAATCTGTTGGCATTTATGAAAGCAAATTCAGATTACAGGTTGAAAGAAAGTATAAGGAAACAAATGCAGCAGTTCTTATATTAGTGGGGAGCAAAGAATCAGCGATTATGAAAAAGTCAGCCAAGCTCCTATGTGAACAAATTCCAGATGCAACATTAGAGATTTTGCCCCAATATTATCATGGCGATTTAAGCATAAATCACTCTGCGGAATATGTTCAAAAAATAGATATGCTCATTTCTGAGCGATAAATCGGCGTTTGCTAATATAACGAACGGGATGAAAAAGAAATGCTTGAGTAATGAAAGGTGGGTGATATTGTGCCTCTCCATATTGTGCGAAATGACATCATAAAGATGAAGGTAGATGCTATCGTCAACGCGGCGAACAGCTCTCTTCTGGGAGGCGGCGGTGTTGACGGCTGCATCCATCGGGCTGCGGGACCGGAGCTGCTTGCCGAGTGTAAGACGCTGGGTGGCTGCGAAACCGGCAGCTCGAAAATCACGAAGGGATATAGACTGCCCTGCAAGTATGTGATCCATGCCGTCGGACCGCGCTGGCGGGACGGTAAACACGGAGAACGGGAAAAGCTCGTTTCCTGCTACCGCACTTCCTTGGCGCTGGCGAAGGAGCATGGCTGCGAGACGGTTGCCTTTCCGCTGATCTCGTCGTGATATTGTCAAGATTAGTTGACACATTTATCTCAAAGATATCACTGACTATGCTACCAGTTCCAAAGCCTCATAATACTGCCTGCGTTTTATCATGGGAGGAAGCCCGCCGTTGGCAGAGCAGATCCTCCGGTTATTCCAGTAGCTGAGGAAGTATCTCCAAATGAGCGCTTTTAATTCCTCTACCGTCATCTGGCTTGTGTCATAGCGGTCATAGAGGAGTTCCGTCTTCATTCTGGCCCACATACTCTCACAGCGTGCATTATCATGGCAGCGTCCTCCTGCACTGTTCATGCTTTGGTGGATATGGTGCTCCCGGATGGTCTGGCGGTAGGACTCACTGGTATACTGTGTTCCACGGTCACTATGGATGATCGCTCCTTCCAACGTGGGATATGCAGTCAGGGCATTTTCCAGTGTTTGGATACACAGATCTGCTTTCATGTTTGTTCCCATTGACAGACCGAGGACGCTAAGATCAAAGCAGTCGAATATCGCAGATACATACAGTTTCCCATTGCACGCCGGAATCTCCGTGATATCTGTAATACATTTTTCTAATGGGGCATCTGAATGGAAATCCCGTTTCAACAGATCATCCGATTTCATGGCTTCCCGGTCTGCCTTTGTAAGCCCATTCGGCTTTCTCTTTGGCCGATGACTCAGACCGATCTGATCCATAACCCGGTATACGGTCCGTTCACTGGGTATATGGACGCCCTCCGGCTGCTTCAGCAACAGCGCCTGATACATCCGGATCCGTCCATAAGTATCGTTACATTCATCCTCACCGATAATTTCTTTCATTGCATCCGCCAGATCCTGGTACTTCCATGGACGGTCTTTGTTCGCGAGATATTTATAGAAGCCTTGCCGGCTGATACCAAGCATCCGGCAATAAAATGAAATTTTTCCGGTAATCCTGCCGTCCTCTGTTTTCAAAGCGAGAAATATCATTCTCTGGTTTTTACTGACTTCCGACGGCTGGCGGCGAAAAAAGCGCTGGCTTCCTCCAGGAATTCGTTTTCTTCCTTCAGGCGGCGTATTTCCTTATCCTGTTCCTTCACCCGTTTGCGCAGCATGGTAATCTCTTCTGACAGGCTCATTGCGCTGGCGGGAGTATGGGAGCCTTCCCCGATATCCAGCTTACCTGCTCTAACAGCTTTCAGCCAGGTATGGATGGTTCCTTCTGGGATTCCTAATTCTTTAGCAGCCTTAGCGCCGCCGATTTCTTTGGCAAGTTTTACTGCCTGTACTTTGTATTCATGGTCATATTTACGTGCCACTTTGAATACCTCCTTATTCTCTTGGTTTTATTATGAAATCCTTGAGAATAAGCTGTCAACTTTTTTTATACCACACCATCGGGTATCTACGGCTATCCGAAAGACCAGGCATTGAAGGTAGCCATAGACACGATCAGCGACTTCCTTCTGGAAAATGACATGACCGTCTACATCGTCATCTTCGACCGCAAGACATATCAGATCGGCGAGAAGCTGTTCTCTGACATTGCTGCATACATAGACGATACTTATGTGGATGCGCATACGGATAGCCGCGCTTCACAGCTTCGCCGGATGCAGATGCTTTCGGAGGAAGCAATATGTGGCGCTCCAATGGCGGCAAGCACGAAAAGTCTTGACGATGCTCTTTCGCAGATCGACGAGAGCTTTTCTGAAATGCTGCTTCGTAAAATCGACGAGAAAGGCATGACCGACGCGCAGTGCTATAAAAAAGCAAACATCGACCGCAAGCTCTTCTCGAAGATCCGCAGCGACCGGCTGTATAAGCCGTCAAAGCCCACGGCGCTTGCCTTTGCGATTGCCTTGGAGCTTCCGCTGGATGAAACGAAAGAAATGCTCATGAAGGCGGGTTTTGCCCTCTCACACTCCAACAAGTTTGACATCATCATTGAGTATTTCATTGAGAACGGGAACTACAATGTCTTCGAGATCAACGAGGCTCTGTTTGCCTTTGACCAGAGCTTGCTCGGAGCGTAATCGGCTCGCGGTTTTTGCAAGCCCTCTAATGAATCAGAAACAAGGGGGAACATAAATGGAAGAAATCATTCATGTACCGGAAGAACAAAGCGAAACCGGAAACTTAACCGAATACACCGAAAGCGTGGTGGAGTGCTTTGATAGCGTTCCCGAGGTCGCAAAGCCGTTGATTGGAAGCGCAGGAAGGCTGCTCAACCGTATTGAAAAGATGCTTTATTCTGCTCCGGCGTTTGTCGGTGCTGTCAAGGCTGTAATTCCCGAGGAAGCTTATCAGGTGATCCTCACGGATGAGCAAAAAGCAAAAATAGCGAGCGGCGCATTGAAACTCATGACGAAAAAAGATGGCTCGCTTATGGCAAACCTCATCAACCCCGAAACGAAGAAAATTGTTTCGACCGTTTCGCTCGGCAAGGTCAAGCTGTCTCCCGAGCTTTCACAGGCAATGACGAATTACGCCACACAAATGCAGATGGCTCAAATCGCGGAGCAAATTCAATTTGTTCAAGTCGCAGTTGAAGAAGTCCGGCAAGGTCAGGAGTATGATCGGCTTGCGACCGCGTATAGCTGCCAGCAAAAGCTAATCCAAGCTTCCGCCATTCAGAATCCTCGGTTGAAGGAAATGGCACTCATGCAGCTCGTATCAGATGCCGAAAACAGCCGCAATCTGTTGATGCAGAGCCAAAGCGCAAATGCTGCGTTTATTAAAAATCAGCCGGAATCTACATGGGGCAAGATTTTATCCGGCGCAACGCCCGAAAAGATAAATGCGCGAATGAATGAACTGCGAGAAAGCTTATGCGCTGTAAACATGGTGTCTCTTGCCGAAGCCATTGCATATCAGGAAATGGGAGAAACCGAAGCGGCAAAAGTGAGTTTGGAGTATTACGCAAAGTTCATTCAGAGAACCTACCTTGAAACAAAGGGCTTCGTTGAGAGGCTGGACATGATCGATCCGTCACCGGAAAACTACTGGACGCAAAAGCTGCCTGAGATAGAGAATCGAATCTTGGCGCTGCCGTGCGACAGCCCTACACTGCGTTTGGAGGAACAGAAAGATGAGCCAGAAACTTTGTAAAAATAAAAAGTGTCAGCGTCCGCTACCGGAAGGGTACAAATATAAATACTGCGAGCACTGCCGTAGCGAGCGGGCGCAGCAAACAAAAAGGGCTGGAAAAGCGGCGCTGGGCGTCGTCGTAATGGTTGGCGGTACTGCTGTCACCGTTCTTTCCAAAGGGAAAATCAATCCGAACAAGAAGTGAATTGCCATCGCATGACTGCTCCTTCACAAAAGAAAGTCATTACGATGAGGAAGGAGAAACTATGTGGCTAAAGCTTGATTTGAGCGGTATAAAGCTTTCGATGCAGATAAGAAATTATCGCAAGGTCTCCGATGATGACTGGGATTCGGTGTGGTGCAAGACTGACTTTGCATTTGTCTCTGATGAGTGGCTGAATTACAGAAAAGATAATGACGAAGTTTTTCTTGCGCGTGAAATCGAAGACCTTGCAAAATCCCTCGACGATCTTCTGAATGACCGCCTTAACGCTCCAACTGAGTTTAACTGCATTGAGCCGGATTTCAATTTCATCCTCAACCCGAAGAAGGATTTGCGGCTTGATCCTAAGGTCCTATATGTCAGACCGGGCTGTGAAATCGTTGATATTGATATGGAGTGGAAAATCTCGTTCTTGGATGAAGGACTGACAGACAACTATTTGTCTGTCTCGCTTGTCAGATCGGATATTGAATGTCTGTTGTCATATTTACGCCTTGTAATGGGTGAAGTACAGGAAAGTGCCCCTGAGATAAAAGCACTCATGAACAAAGGTGTCGTTTACAGAAATGATATGGATGACGCATGAAGCGGTTCGGATTTCCCATAGAAAGTTACAAACCGAAATACAGGAGGACAAAGATGACAGGACCTAATCCGAATGCGATATACCCGAACGAGGCAATCAAAAGCGTTGTTTTTATCAAGAATGTGATCACAAGACCCAACATCCTCGTTGGCGATTACACCTACTATGACGATGTGAACGGTGCGGAGCGGTTTGAAGACCATGTGACGCATCACTACCCATTCTTGGGGGATAAGCTGATCATCGGAAAGTTTTGCGCCATTGCAAAAGGGATTGAATTTGTAATGAACGGTGCAAATCATCGGATGTGCAGCGTAACGACTTATCCCTTTAACATCATGGGCGGCGGCTGGGAGCAATTCACTCCGGCTTTGGAAGATTTGCCGCTCAAAGGCGATACCGTCATTGGCAACGATGTCTGGATCGGGCAGAATGTCACGGTGATGCCCGGCGTTCATATCGGGGATGGAGCAATTATTGCAGCAAACTCCGTTGTTGCAAAGGATGTTCCAGCCTATTGTATTGCGGGCGGGAATCCGTGCAAGATCATCAAAAAGCGCTTTGATGACGAACTTATCACCTATCTGCTTGATCTGAAATGGTGGGACTGGGATGCCGAAAAAATCTTTAAGAATATGGCGGCATTATGCAGCGGAGATTTGGAAAAGATACGGCATATAAGAGAGTAAAATCAGGAGGAAACGCACGGATGCAGCAAGGACGAATTGTCATTATAACCGGTTCACCCGGGACAGGTAAAAGCACCGTGGCTGATAAAGCCGCTATGGAATCGGATATGGAGAAGTCCGTTTGTATCAGAACAGATGATTTCTTTCACTATCTCAAAAAAGGTGCAATCCCTCCACATTTGCCGGAGTCAAACGCACAAAACGGTGTGGTGATTGAAGCGTTTTTGGAGAGTGCAAAACGATTCGTCAGAGGCGGCTACGATGTATATGTAGATGGGATCGTCGGTCCGTGGTTTTTAGAGCCGTGGCTGGGGGCAGCACGCAAAGGATATGAGTTGCATTACATGGTGCTGCGAGCATCCAGAGAAATAACGCTGAGACGGGCGGTGGAACGGTCGAAGCTGGATTTGAAAACTAACACCGAGTTAGTGGAAATCATGTGGGAACAGTTCTGTGATTTGGGTAAATACGAAGCAAATGTGATTGATACAACTGCGCAGACTGTTTCTGAAACAGTCCAAAGTATCAAGGCACACCTGAAAAGCGGACAAAACCGTATCATGTGAAAGGAGGCAACCGGAGCATGAAGCAGCGCACCTATATCGCAATCGACCTAAAAAGCTTTTATGCTTCGGTTGAGTGCCGTGAGCGCGGCTTAGACCCGCTGGACACAAACCTCGTCGTTGCAGATGAGAGCCGGACGGACAAGACCATCTGCCTTGCGGTCACACCCTCTCTCAAAAGTTACGGCATTTCCGGGCGCGGGAGGCTGTTTGAAGTCAAGCAGCGCGTCAAGGAAGCAAACGCCGGACGGCAGCATGACGCGCCGGGGCGAAAGCTGGAAGGCTCGTCGTATCTCTTCTCCGAGCTGCAAGAGAACCCATCCCCTCGCCATTGACTTTATCATTGCGCCGCCGCGAATGGCATACTACATGGAGTACAGCACCCGCATCTATCAGGTTTACATGAAGTATGTCGCACCTGAGGACATCATCGTCTACTCCATCGACGAGGTGTTCATGGATGTCACCGACTACCTCGCCACCTACAAGCTGTCTCCCCATGACCTTGCCATGAAGATCATTCTGGATGTCCTCTCGACAAGCGGTATCACGGCAACTGCGGGAATTGGCACAAACCTCTACCTCTGCAAAGTGGCGATGGATATTGTCGCCAAACATATTCCGGCGGATAAGAACGGAGTCCGCATTGCCGAGCTGAATGAGATGAGCTATCGCAAGACGCTTTGGTCACACCAGCCCCTCACCGACTTCTGGCGGGTAGGCAAAGGATATGCCAAGAAGCTTGAAGAGAACGGGATGTTCACGATGGGCGATGTCGCCCGCCGCTCCGTCACGGATGAGGATTTGCTTTATAAGCTCTTCGGCAAGAATGCGGAGCTGCTGATTGATCATGCTTGGGGCTGGGAGCCTTGCACAGTGGAGGCAGTCAAGGCGTACAAGCCGGAAAGCAACAGCTTGGGATCGGGACAGGTGTTGCACCAACCTTATGAGGCAGACAAAGCGCGGCTCGTTCTCCGGGAAATGGCAGACCTTCTCTCGATGGACTTGGTTGACAAAGGCTTTGTCACCGACCAGCTCGTTGTCACGATTGGCTATGACATTGAGAACCTGACCGACCCGGAACGCCGGAGGAAGTATCGCGGCGCAGTCGTGAAGGATCACTACGGGCGGCAGATACCGAAACACGCCCACGGCACAATCAATCTGGAACGCTACACCTCTTCCACGAAGCAGATCATGGATGCCGCCGGGGAATTGTTCGACCGGATCACAGACAAGAGCTTGCTCATCCGGCGGCTGAACATCACAGCGACCCATGTGATTGACGAAGCCTCAGCCCCCTCTCCACAGGGAGCTTTTGAGCAGCTTGACCTCTTCACCGATTATGCTGCGCTCGACGCGAAGCGCAAGCAGGAGGATGAAAAGCTGGCACGAGAAAAGAAAGTTCAACAAGCCATGCTCACCATCAAAAAGAAGTTTGGGAAGAACGCCATTCTCAAGGGGATGAATCTTTCGGAGGGAGCGACAGCAAAGGACCGGAACGCACAGATCGGGGGACACAAAGCATGAGTGGAGGAAATTTATGGGGAAGTTTTTATCAGATATGATTTCGTTGGGGATCGAAGGCGTATTTGCATATTCTTCTGCGAAGAAAAAGGCAGAGGAAGCAAAGGGAATTTTGGATAGACTAACATCAGGCGACGAGGAAGTTCCTGTCGCCGAATTTCTGCGGATGTACGACTTGAGACTACATGATTTCGATAGTAAACAGGATGATATAAAATTCATGAAAAATTGGGATTTTGAAGGTGTATATGTGCTACATAACTGTTCGAAAAGCATCTATCATATTGGACGAAGCAGTAGAGTTTTGAGAAAGATTGATCGCACTTTTAGAGGATATGAGAAGCAAGAGGTCTATGTGGATTGGGAAAGAGGCGATGACTTCAAAGTTCGCATAGTACGGTTTGAAGGCAGCGGCTTTAGTGATATAAAAGATTTGGAAAAGGAATTAACAAAACAATATGGAACATACCAAATCTCAAACCGTGAAGACGAGACTAAAAAGCCAAAAAAGAGCTTTTGGAAAAGGCTTTGGGGTTGATTGGATTCTGAATGAGGTAAAGGCAATGTATGAAACCAAAGGCAGTTATGAGGACATCATCAATCTCCCTCACCATGTCTCATCAAAAAGACCGCAGATGCCGATGCTGGACAGAGCCGCACAATTCTCTCCTTTTGCCGCCCTCACCGGGTATGATGACGCAATTCATGAGACCGGACGGCTGACGGATGAAAAGATCGACCTCAGTGAAGAGGAAAAAGAGGCGCTGGACAGAAAGCAGCAGATCCTCATGGAAAGGCTTTGCGACCATCCTGCGCTGACCGTGACCTACTTCGTTCCAGACGCAAAGAAGTCCGGCGGGGCGTATGTGACAAAGAGCGGAAGCCTCAAAACAATAGACAAGTTTGAACGCTGGATACTGCTCACAGACGGCACGAAAATCCCGCTGGACGATGTCGCTGACATCGAGAGCGAATTGTTCCGCGATATGTTTTGAATGTCGCTTTCCATGCGACCAAACCGAAGACGATTTCTCCTATACTGTGACTGTAAGCAAAAGCAGTCACAGTTTTTCTATATGGGAGGATTCATCATGAAAAAGAACTTAACCGAGATCGTCTTTATCCTTGACCGCAGCGGCTCTATGAGCGGGCTGGAAGCCGACACCATCGGCGGCTTCAACTCCATGATCGAGAAGCAGAGAAAGGCAGACGGCGAAGCGCTTGTCTCCACAGTCCTCTTCGACAATATGAGCGAGGTGATCCATGACCGCGTGAACATCCACGACATCAAACCCATGACAGACAGGGACTATACCGTCCGGGGCTGCACGGCTCTTCTGGATGCCATCGGCGGTGCGATCCATCACATCGGCAATGTCCATAAGTACGCCCGACCGGAGGATGTCCCGGAGCATACGCTGTTTATTATCACCACGGACGGAATGGAGAATGCGAGCCGGTTTTACAGCAGCGACCGGGTGAAGCAGATGATCGAGCGGCAGAAGGCAAAGTATGGCTGGGAGTTCCTGTTCCTCGGCGCAAACATTGACGCGGTGGAAACGGCGCGGCACTTTGGGATCGGAGCTGACCGAGCCGTCAATTACCACTCTGACAGCGCCGGGACGCAGCTCAACTATGAGGTGCTGAGTGAGGCAATTTCCGCCGTCCGTTGCAGCGCCCCGCTCGGCGCAAATTGGAAGCGCCGGATTGACGAGGACTACGAGAAACGCGGAAAAGGGAAAAAGAAATAAGCTGCACAAGCATGAGGAAAGGCGCTTTCGAGCGCCTTTTTTCTCGTCCATACCGCTAATTTCCTCACAAAATGTCCGTTGTAAAGTGAAGGGGATTTTTACGGGGAGAAGCACCGGGAATACGATTTTGAGAGAATAGCAAGCACAGCCGGTGTCCGTACACACGGCGATTTTCGAGTAAGGGAACCCTGCCCTTACTCTTCAAAATGCTTGTTGGGATGTCTCCCAAACCCTCTATCTTTACGAAAGGACAGATTGCCTATGGCAAATAGAACAAGGCCAATACGCATTGAGTTTTGCGTATCGGAAAATGAGCATCGGATCATCAAATCAAAGATGGCGCAGCTCGGAACAAACAATATGGGCGCGTATCTCAGAAAGATGGCGATTGACGGCTACATCATCAAGGTGGACTACACCCAGCAGAAGAAGCTTGCCGCCGCTGTCAGCCGTGCAGCGTCAAATATCAATCAGATTTGCCGCCGTATCAATTCAAAGGGAAACCTTTATGAGGATGATGTCGCCGAGCTGAAAGAGAGGCAAAAGGAAATATGGCAGTTACTAAAATCAAGCCAATCCGAGGAACTGTAAACAAGGCGCTTGCCTACATCCTCGACCCGGAAAAGACTGACGATCAGCTCTATGTTTCCTCTTTCGGCTGTGCAGCCAGCGACGCGGCAGCAAAGGAATTTGAGTGGACACGAAATCTCGCTGCCCAGCAAGGAATGCAGATGCCGAAGGTGATTGCCCGACACCTTATTCAATCCTTCGACATCGGAGAAGTCACGCCGGAGATGGCGCATGAAATCGGAAAACAGTTTGCCGACGAATGGCTGAAAGGCAAGTATGAATATGTGATCGCCACCCACATCGACAAGGGGCATTGCCATAATCACATCATCTTCAATGCTGTCAATTTTGTAGACTACCATGCCTATCGGAGCAACAAGCGGACATATCGGGAAATGCGCCAGCTCAGTGATGAAATCTGCAAGGAACATGGGCTTTCCGTGATCCCACCCTCACAGAGCAAGGGCATGGACTACAAGGAATACACAGAGGCTAAACGCGGCACAAGCTGGAAGCAAAAGCTCAAGCAGACCATCGACCGCTGCATCATCACAGCGAAGGATTACGATGAGTTTATGAAACTCATGCAGGAAGCCGGATATGAAATCAAGACCGGAAAATACATCTCCTTCCGTGCTGAGGGACAGGAGCGTTTTACCCGTGCAAAGACCATCGGAGACAACTACACCGAGGAACGGATCAAAGAGCGCATTCTGGGGCGCGGGAACCGCAAGCGCCAGATGCAGACCTCTCGCCGGGGTATCTCCCTCATCAGCGACATTCAGGAGCGCATCCAGCTCATCGGCAGCAAAGGTTACGAACACAAAGCGAAGCTCACCATTCTCAAAGAGGCCGCGCGTACTCTCAACTACCTGACTGAGAACAACCTTCTGCAATATGCTGACCTTGAAAAGAAAGTCGAGGACATTCACAGCTCCTATGCCCGCACCGGCAGTGAGCTGAAAAATGTTGAAGCCAAACTGCGTGAGGTTCAGCCGCTTATCAAAAACATCTCGAACTACCAGCGGCTCAAACCGGTTTATGATGCCTATATGAAGGCGGCGGACAAACCGGCATACCGTGCCAAACACGAAGCAGAGCTTGTCATCTATGAGGCGGCAAAGAGCACTCTTCTCGCCATACAAGGCGACGGAAAATTGCCGAGCTTGAAATCTCTGCAAGCCGAACAGCAACGGCTCGTGGACGAGCAGCAGCGCCTTTATGACGAACGCGCCAAGTTGAAAAAAGAAGCTCGCCTGATTGACACGATGAAGGCGAATGTGGATGATTTCCTCAGTCCCTCGATGGCAAAGGAACAGGAGAAATCCCGCAGCGGAGAACTCGAATAAGCAAAAGAAAAAGGCTCACCGAAACCTACTGCAAGATTTCGGTGAGCCTTCGTTATTTCAGGGCTTAACTTGTTTTGAATGCTTGATCATCGTGTCGATGACATCATAAATCTGAGAGCGATCCTCCGCAGGAAGTTTATCAAGCTTTTGAGCCAGAAGCGAATCTTTTACCAAATACCCATTGTCAAGGACATCCGCAAGGATCATATCCGCTGAAACGCCGAGAGCGTTGATTATGGAAATCAAGGACTCAAGAGAAGGCGTTTTTTCGCCGCGCTCTATTGCGCCCACATAGTTAATACTCAGGTCGGCTTTTTCCGCAAGGTCCTCTTGACGAAGCTTCCTCATCAGGCGGTATTTGCGGATATTTTTGCCGACGGACTCAAGCCTCATCACAGCACCTCCTATCAGCGTGTAATACACACTAATAGTATAGGTGACACGGCTATCACTATACACATTCTATATGGAAGTCGTCAACGCTAATAGCGTTGATTTGTTCATGGAGTTGTGCTATCCTTTTATTTTGAAGAGGTGTATCTTGAGATGGGAAAAGAAGCGACAGCGACCTTCATTGGTCACAAGGAATGCTACGGTGTCCAAGCAGAGGATGTCCGTCGAGAAGTTGAAAAGCTTATCGCCTCCGGGGTTACTGACTTCTTAAATGGCGGCATGGGCGGGTTTGATTGGATGTGCGCAAGGGTTGTCTTTGACCTGAAAAAGAGCTATCCGCAGATAAGGAACTACCTTGTCATCCCCTACCTCACTTTCAACATTGCCGAGCCAAAATACTTCGATGACATTATCTATCCAGAAGGCTTTGAGAAGTATCATTTTAAGGCTGCGATCCCAGCAAGGAACCGGTATCTCGTTGATAACGCTGCATACGCTTTGTGCTATGTGACTCACGGCTGGGGAGGCGCTGCGCAGACACTCGAACGCGCTCAGAAAAATGGGCTGACAATAATCAATTTAGGAGAGAGGAACGATGGGAGAGATAATCTATGAGAAACACTTTCACAAAGAAACAATAGAGGAACTCGAGAAAGAAAGAATCGACCTCGTAGAAGCCTTCGGAGAAGATGCAAAGCAAGCACCTTCGTTCAACGAAATCATGAAAATGATTTATAGCAATGTAACATACCTTGCCTTGCCGGAACGCGAGAAAATGGCGCAAACTTTCATCGAAACAGCCATAGAAATCTCAAATGACTATGAGCTGGATATTGAGATTGAGGAACATCTGAGCCACATTTCTGCCACCTACTATTTTGATTGCGGCGCGTGCATGGGCTTCCTTAGAAGAATTATTGAGATGTCGGATGACATCTCCTTCTTTGACCACATTAAAGGTTTTGATATGGCCATGTCCCTTGACTTTTACACAAAGGCTGTATTCAAAAGGGAACGGCTTATTCAGCCCCAATGGTCTGACCTGAGCCGCTGAAAGGCGCTCAGGTTTCATTTGCCCCCTAATGCTTCGAGAGCTTGCAACTTTTTTGTAAATACTCGAAGAAATGCGTTGTAGGCACCAAGCGTTTCTGCTATAATGTAAACTGTGTTTTTGTACCCGTCACAAACCGCAATATAAGGAGCGTTTGTATGAGAATAAGCTACAAGAAATTATGGGTGCTACTCATCCAAAAAGATATATCAAAAGCGACGCTGCGCAAGGATGTAGGGCTATCCACAGGCACTATGAGCAAACTCAACAAGGGAGAGGAAGTCGCGCTGACAGTTTTAATGCGTCTATGCGACTACCTTGATTGCGACATCGGAGATATTTGCGAAGTGCTGCGCGACGAATAAGTTGTTCCCTACGGTAAAAACAGTTAGATAAAATCCGGGGGTCGTTGGGCATCCAAATGATCCTCAAGTAATGGAGATGAAGATATGGCATATCAAAGCGAAGCAGAGCTTGAACTGCAATTCATAGATCAACTGAATAAGCAGGGATATAGCACCGTTTCTGTTCCCGACTATGATGCGTTGGTCGAGAACTTCAAGGTGCAATTCGAGGCTTTCAATGCGGATAAACTTGATAAGCCGCTCACAGATAAAGAATGGGAACGCATTCTCAATCTGATGCTTGGCAAATCTGTTTTCCAAAGTGCAAAAATCCTCAGAGACAAATTTGTCTTAGAGCGAGAAGACGGGACGAAGGTGTATCTTTCGTTTTTTGACAGCGAGCACACCAAGAATATTTTTCAGGTAACGCACCAGACGACAGTTGTCGGAAAGTATGTCAATCGCTACGATGTGACGATCCTTGTCAACGGACTTCCCTTGATTCAGGTAGAATTAAAACGCAGAGGCATCGACATCCGAGAAGCGGTCAATCAGGTGATGCGCTACAAAAAGCATTCTTACAACGGGCTGTATCATTTCATCCAAATCTTCGTTGTTTCCAACGGTGTAGACACGAAGTATTTTGCAAACTCGGATCGGGAGATGCTGCACAGCCTTGCATTCTTCTGGACAGACTTCGACAATGTGCGGCTTACCAATTTGAAGGATTTCTCGATTGCTTTCCTCGCCCGTGACCATATTATCAAGATGCTGACGCGGTATATGATCCTAAATGATACGGATAAAATGCTTATGGTCATGCGCCCCTATCAGGTATATGCGGTCGAAGCTCTTGTCAGGCAAGCGACATTGACCAACCGCAATGCCTATGTCTGGCATACAACCGGCGCGGGAAAAACGCTGACTTCCTTCAAGACGGCGCAGATTCTCGCAGCCAATCCAAACATTAAAAAGGTAATCTTCCTCGTTGACCGCAAGGATTTGGACTCTCAGACCACGGAAGAGTTTAATAAGTTTGAAAATGGCTCGGTAGATGCCACTGACCGCACCGATGTCCTTGTGAAGCAGATGCAGGACAAAAACCGGCAGCTTATTGTAACCACCATGCAGAAAATGGCGAATGCTGTCAAGCGCCCTCAATATGCAAAGATCATGGATGCGTACAAGGATGAGAAAGTTGTTTTTATCATCGACGAGTGCCACAGAAGTCAGTTTGGCGATATGCATAAGGACATTGTGCGACACTTCCAGAAAGCTCAATTCTTTGGCTTTACAGGAACGCCACGCTTTGAAGTCAACGGAAAAGTAGAAGGAAAAATCACGCAAACCACAGAGATGCTGTTCGGGGAGTGCGTCCATAACTACCTGATCAAAGACGCTATCTTTGACAACAATGTCCTTGGCTTCCATGTGGAATACATAAAGACGATGGAGGGTGATTTTGACTGGGACGATCCCACGCTGGCAGATGCCATTGATGTCAATGAGCTTTATCTGTCCGAAGAGCGTATGTCGCTCATCGCCAATCATATAGTCCAAAATCATAAAGCAAAGACACGGAACAGGCAATACACCGCAATCTTCGCCGTTTCGTCGATTGAGGCGCTGGTCAAGTATTATGACATCTTCAAGAGCATAAAGCACGACTTGAACATCTCCGGTATCTTCTCTTATGGGCAGAACGAGGATGCAGAAGGCAAGGATGAGCACAGCCGCGATTCTTTGGAGAGGATCATCAAAGATTATAACGAGATGTATAGCACCAACTTCTCGACCGATACCTTCGCAGCCTATCACAAGGACATTTCTGACCGTGTGAAGGGCAAGAAGACAAAGCCGTTGGACATCCTGCTTGTGGTCAATATGTTCCTCACCGGTTTTGACAGCAAAACGCTTTCCGTCCTCTATGTGGACAAGGACTTGAAGTATCACGACCTGTTGCAAGCCTATTCCCGCACGAACCGCGTGGAGAAAGAGACAAAACCCTTCGGCATTGTCATCTGCTACCGCAACCTCAAAAAGCAGACGGATGACGCGCTTACTTTGTTTTCAAAAGCGCAAGATACTTCCGGCATTATTGTCCCGGACTATGACTTCTTTGTCGAGAAGTTCAATGAGATGGTCATAAAGCTCAAAGAGATCGCCGCCACTCCCGCAGCCGTAGACACCATGCAGAGTGAAGATGATCAGAAGCTCTTTGTTGTCACCTTCCGCGAGCTGACCAAGTATCTGCAATCGCTGCATACATTTATCGAGTTCAGCTTTGACCAGGATGCACTCACGATGTCTGAGCAGGAGTATCAGGATTATAAGAGCAAATATCTGATGCTCTACTCCAAACAGAAAACAGATCGTGAGGTTGTCTCTGTTCTGAACGATGTGGACTTCTGCATTGAGCTTATGGAGAGCGACCGAATCAATGTCGCCTACATCATGAATCTCATCCGCAACATCCACTTTGATGACGCGAAGCAGAAGGACTATGACATCAAGCACATCAAAGATGAACTTGGCAGGACGGACAACCCGCAGCTGCTCAAAAAGGTTGAGATCCTGCAATCGTTCTTGGACACGGTTGTTGCGGGGCTTAACAGCGCTGATGAAATTGACGCTGCCTACAACGACTTCGAGAACGCAGAAAAACAAAAAGAGATTGAAGCCTTTGCCCATCAGGAGGACATCGACTCTAAGGTGCTCACCGACTTCATCTCGGAATACGAGTTCTCCGGTACGATGGATGCCGGAAACATCCGTGACCGGCTCACAAAGCCGATGCCGCTTTTGAAGAAGCGTTCTTTGGTCAACCGTATCGTGGACTTTATCAGAAAACACGCCGAGAAATACCAATAAGGAGAATAAGAAATGGACAACTCTATTCAGGCTCATCAGAAAGAGCTTTGCAACAAGCTCTGGGCAATGGCAAACGCCCTTCGCGGCAATATGGAAGCCTATGAGTTCAAGAATTACATCTTGGGCATGATCTTCTACTACTACCTTTCGGACAAAACCGAGAAGTACATGGTCAACCTTTTGAAAGATGACGGGATTAGCTATGAAGAGGCATGGGCTGACCCTGAGTACAAAGAAGCTGTCGTAGAGGAAGCTCTGCGTGATCTCGGCTATGTGATTGAGCCGCAATTCCTCTTCCGCAAGATGGTCAAGATGGTCGAGAACCGTTCCTTTGACATCGAGTTTTTGCAGAAGGCTATCAACTCCCTGATGGAGTCCACCATAGGTAACGACTCTCAGGAAGACTTCGATGGCTTGTTTTCCGATATGCAGCTTGATTCCACAAAGCTCGGGCATACTGTAAAGGATCGCAGCTCTATAATGGCGAAGATTATCTCTTCCCTTGACGAAATCAACTTCGGCGTGGAAGACACCAAAATTGATGTGCTGGGCAATGCCTACGAGTACCTGATCGGTCAGTTTGCCGCGACTGCCGGAAAGAAAGCCGGTGAGTTCTATACCCCTTCGGGTCCTGCCGAGTTGCTTTGCCGCCTCGCTTGCCTCGGATTGACGGATGTGAAGGATGCAGCCGACCCGACTTGCGGTTCCGGCTCGCTGCTGCTTCGCCTGAAAAACTATGCGAATGTCAGAAACTACTATGGGCAAGAGCTGACCTCGACTACATACAATCTCGCCCGAATGAACATGATCCTGCGTGGCATTCCGTACCGCAACTTCAATATCTACAACGGAGACACCTTGGAGCATGATTATTTTGGCGACAAGAAGTTCCGTGTTCAGGTTGCCAATCCGCCGTACTCCGCGAATTGGTCTGCCGATATGAAGTTCATGGAAGATGCTCGATTCAACGAGTATGGCAAGCTTGCTCCGAAGAGCAAGGCGGACTTTGCCTTTGTGCAGCACATGGTCTATCACATGGATGAAGACGGACGAGCTGTTGTTCTTCTCCCTCATGGTGTTCTCTTCCGTGGCGCTGCCGAAGAGGTGATCCGCAAGCACCTCATCCAAAAGCTGAATGTGCTGGATGCCGTCATTGGTCTTCCGGCAAACCTCTTCTTCGGCACCGGTATTCCTGTCTGTGTCCTCGTACTCAAGAGGGAGCGCAACGGCAATGCGGATAACATCCTGTTCATCGACGCTTCCAAAGACTTTGAGGCTGGAAAGAATCAGAACATCCTCCGGCAAAGCGACATCGACAAGATCGTAGACGCATACCAGCGCCGTGAGGACATTGATAAGTATGCTCATGTGGCGACGATGCAGGAGATTGAAGAGAACGGCTTTAACCTCAACATTCCCCGCTATGTTGATACCTTTGAGCCGGAAGAAGAAATTGATCTGAACGAAGTGGCTGCGGATATTCGCAAGCTCCAAAGTGAAATCAAGGACATCGACGCGGAATTGAAGCCGTATTTTGATGAGCTGGGGCTGGATTTCCCGTTTGATGTGGAGGGCAAATAATTATGGCAAATGTATCCTCAAGTAACGGTCTCGAAAAGCGCCCAGCATTATCGCTTTAGATGAGCCGCGGAAAGAGAAAGGTTATCTGGCATCGCAGACCGTGTAACACGAAAGAATATTCAGAGAATCAAACTGACTTTGCCGCTTACAATCTTCGTCAAAAGACGGCTTAGTGGATCAGGTGAGCTATTTTAATCAAGACAGTTGCCAGCAAAGATATGAGCGGGTACTATCTGCTTCTTAATGGGGAGTACGCATACAGACAAAAGTTACTCCGTGGGATATGACTTTGGCTCTATCAACATTGGATCAAAACACGATGGGCGCTTTATCAACACTTTATATTTGCTTTGCCCTTAAAAAGCATGATAGTGATTTTATTAAAGCTTACTTTGATTCTCTCAAATGGTACAAAAACTGTATAAGATTTCAGCGGAAGGCGCTCGAAATCACGGCTTGTTCAATGTTCCAACAGACGCGTTTTTAAAACTAAACACTATCTGCCGCAGAACCTCAATGAGCAGCGAAAGATTCCGATTTTATGATTGCTTTAGAGCACCGGATCGATGCACAGCAGTCGTTAGTAGACAACCTCAAGAAGTATAAAAGAGGATTACAAAACCGCTTTTTCTTTAAGCGTTCACATTTGTCCTCAAAACCCTCTGAAATTGATTCGCATGATGTGAAACCGTTGGGGAGCGTAGTTCATATCAATCCCAAAACCGGAGCGCTTCCAGAGGCGTTCATATATATTGACTTGGAGTGTGTAGAGTCAGGTGTTTTGAATAGTAAAAAACTTTTATCTCGCAACTCTGCGCCAAGTCGAGCACAAAGGCTTTTGGAGGAAGGTGATTTACTCTATCAAATGGTTCGACCGTATCAAAAAAACAATTACTATTTCCAAAAGAATTTTGAATATCCAACAGTTGCGTCTACCGGATATGCGCAAATCCGATGCTCAGAGGTGGACACTCAATTTATATACGAGCAACTTTCGTCAGACTATTTTGCCCGTGAAGCAATGCTTCGCAGTACAGGTACAGGGTATCCAGCTATCAATGCAGATGATCTTGCGGAAATTCCTATTTGGATTCCTCCACTTGATCAGCAGGAGAAAATCGGTGCGGCTTTATCCTTTCTCGGGGCAAAGATAGAAGTGCATCAAAAGCTACTTTCCGCCTTATGCAGTGTTAAATCCTCCTTGATGCAACAGCTCTTTATATGAAGAGCTGTTGCATCAGCGATGCTTTTAATCTGTTCAAGCTAAAGAGTGCTGAGTCCGCAAAAGTAATCTTTTGATCCAGCCCCTCAAGAAGAGAGACTACTTTACGCTGAACAAAAGGATCAGGGATAAAGAACTCAGTTTTTTCAATATTAGACCATTCTGCTCTCGGCATCTTTGTACCTGAGCTGATGTTGGCAACTCGAAGAAATTGCTCAGTTTGAACGAGGTAGAATAAGAATTTCGGTAAAACGGCATCTGACGGAATAAGCGCCCAAATCTCCGATGAGCAAGCCATCGTCTTTTGAGCAAAAGCATATTTACGAAGATAAGGGCGCAGTTTGCCAAAAAGTGTGTCACCAGACTTCGCTATATTGTTTATACTGCTTTGTGCTGTTGATGGAACTGTGGAAAGGATTTTTCCTGTTTCCTGTTCGATGTTCTCCAACTCCACACAGGGATATTCAATACCAGAAGTGGGATCATATTTCTCGCTTCTCCTTTGGGCAATCTCCGAGAAATAGTAACTCTTTGTTGTACATCCCTGAGTTATCTTTTCACCGAACAGATTTGAAAGCAACCCTCTTTTATACTTCTTGAGAGCTTCAACCAAATTGCGTTGTTGGCGGATTCGTTCATCAAGAATGGTAAGAAAACCGACTATCTTTTTTTGCTCAGAATAACCAGGAAAATAGACTTCGCCTGTCAATACAGTTTCATTATTTACCTTCATGTCATGTTTAGCACCTATGTTGACGAGAGGTTTGAGATATTTATTAAGCCTTAAATCGTTCCCAAAATAATAGTCAATATACTCTGCTACTGTTCCTTCGCATGGATGATACACGGCATAAAGCGTTGAAACAATACCCGGAGCACCATTGTTTACCTTAATTATCCCGTAAGGATTGGCTTTGAGTGGGCTTTTGGTATAAACAATATCATTTATCTCTACAACATGATATTCTGCGACACTCTCCCCGGCAAATGAACGCCCTTGAAATTCGATTTGATTGATAATACCGTATTCACCTGAAACAGAAAGCACATCAGACTTCGTATAAATGAGATTTTTATTTCTTTCTTTGTTTTCAACAAGATATTGAGAAAGATGTGCAGATTTTATAGGCCCATCAAAGCCCGGGAAGCGCAGCTTCGGACGCTTTTCGAGACCGTTACTTGAGGGCTATTTGGACTGACAAAATCAATACCACTCCATAGCAAAATCCCTTGCAGTAGCAGAGGCAAATCCGCTATTGCAAGGGATTTCGGCGTTCATGGAGCTTTATCTTCGTACTTGAACAGAAGTATAAAAGAGGTGTCATGCAACACATTTTTCGCCGGACTACAACTCAGTCAGTTAAAGCATGGACTTGTGTTCGATTAGGTGATATTTTCAAAAAAGTGTCGCGCCGAAATACAGACGGCTTAGTGAAAAATGTGATAACTAACTCTGCTGAATATGGGCTTATTCCTCAGCGTGACTTCTTTGACAAAGACATTGCAGTCGATGGAAATACCGCAAATTACTATGTAATCGAAAAAGGAGATTTTGTTTACAATCCGCGAAAGTCGAACACTGCGCCGTATGGACCGTTTAATAGATATACCCTCGATGAAAAAGGGATCATCTCACCACTATACACTTGCCTTGTGCTAAAAGCAGATATTTACCCCTCCTACCTTGCTTGGTACTTTAAGAGCGATGCTTGGCATAGATACATTTATGATAATGGATCGCAAGGAGTTCGTCATGACCGAGTATCTATGACAGACGATTTACTTATGGGTATTCCAGTAATCTTTCCGGATCAAGCAAAGCAGCAAGAGTATGCAGATATACTTGATAAGATAGATGCTCGGCTGCAAGCTGCCCAGAAGGTGTATGATCTGCTGATTAAGGAAAAATGTGGTTATATGCAGCAGCTCTTCATATAAAGAGCTGCTGCAACAACGCCTTCTTCATAGCAAGAAAAAGATCCAACTCGCAAACAGCTCTCTTGATATAAGCGTCAAAAGCGGTAAGCATATCTGCAATCTTTTTCTGCTCTTCTAAAGGGGGAATGTCTAACACCATTGCCTTTATTGTATCGGCTGTAACTCCTTTGATAGATGTTCCTTGTGTTTTCATGGCTTCAAGTTTCATCCTGAATGCAATTTGATACGCCATGTAGTGTGTGTTCCCTGTGATAGAAGTTATGTTGGTAAAATCCTGACTTGTACAGAGGCTTTCAGGCATTATTGCGACTTTTCCTACCCCTACTCGTGAGACGATTGCGATTGTGCCTTCGGGACAAAGTTTTGTAGCTGAATTATCAATCGCCGTTTTTGTTATTCTTCGAGTCACGGAAATATCATCAATCCACTCTTCTTGTATGTCGGATGATGAAATCCAGCCAATCTCACCCTCCCAATAAGAAGAAATATCCTTTGAGGGCGTACCCCCTCCGCAAAACGAAGCAATATCATGAAGGGCTGACTTTTCCCAAGAGTGCTTTCGGTTTTTGATAAAAACGAGCTTGTGCAATCCTCTTTTATACTTCTTGAGGTTGTCTACTAACGACTGCTGTGCATCGATCCGGTGCTCTAAAGCAATCATAAAATCGGCAATCTTTCGCTGCTCATTGAGGTTCTGCGGCAGATAGTGTTTAGTCTCGAAAAACGCGTCTGTTGGAACATTGAGTAAGCCGTGATTTCGAGCGCCTTCCGCTGAAATCTTATAGATTTCCCTGTACCATTTGAGAGAATCAAAGTAAGCTTTAATAAAATCACTATCATGCTTTTAAGGGCAAAGCAAATATAAAGTGTTGATAAAGCGCCCATCGTGTAGCGATCCAAGCGCTTGATAGAGCCAAAGTCATATCCCACGGAGTAACTTTTGTTGTATGCGTACTCCCCATTAAGAAGCAGATAGTACCCGCTCATATCTTTGCTGGCAACTGTCTTATTAAAATAGCTCACCTGATCCACTAAGCCGTCTTTTGACGAGATTGTAAGCGGCAGGTCAGTTTGATTCTGGCTATTCTTTCGTGTTACACGGTCTGCGAAGTCAGATAACCTTTCAGCTTTCCACGGCTCATCAGAGCCCGGGAAGCGCAGCTTCGGGCGCTTTTCGAGACCGTTACTTGAGGACGATAATGCCCTGTTTGCTCCTCCACCTGATAATGTTCGTGGAGGTGGTCAATATGACTAACAATACACAATTCAAGACGCTGCTGAACACTTGGCTAAGTCAGAAGAAGCCAATGATCACACCGTCAACCCACGCCAGCTTCACGCTGATTGCCGAAAATCATCTGATCCCGTACTTCGGCAAGCGTAAGATTGGCAGCATCACCGAAACGGACATTCAGAGCTACATTTCGTATCTCTACAATGCCGGTCGGCTGGACAACACGGGAGGCCTTACCGTAAAGACCATACGGGATGTCATCCTCGTTTTCAGGCTTGCAATGGAGTTTGCCTATAAAGAGCGGGCTATTCCATTGCTGAATTGGGACTTGATTGAGTACCCAAAAGAGCTGGGTATCAAGAAAGTCAACTCGCTCTCCAAAGATCAGGAACAAGCCCTTATTCAGTGCATCTACATGGACTTGAACAGAAAAACGGCGGGTATTCTGATTGCGCTGTTTACCGGCATTCGGATCGGCGAGCTTTGCGGACTCCAGATGAAGGACATTTCCCTTACGGACAAGACCATCAATATCAACAAGACTGTCCAGCGCATCTACGACAAGCGAAAGGGATCGTCCTATCTCCATATAGGACCGCCGAAGACGAAGACATCTGCCCGAGTTATCCCAGTTCCGTCGTTGCTCATGAACATCATCAAGAAGTTCTACACGGAAAACCCGAATCACTACTTCCTGACAGGCAAAACGAAACCCACCGAGCCTCGTACATACCGGCAGTTTTTCACCCGCTTTCTCAAGCGTAATGGGCTGCAAAAGGTAAAGTTCCATGAGATCCGGCACACCTTCGCAGTAAGGGCAATCGAGATACCGGAGTTTGACATCAAATCGCTCTCTGAAATCCTTGGACACAAGAATGTTTCATTCACGCTGAATGTCTATGGGAGCGCCAATCTCCAACAGAAGGTAAAGTGCATGAACCTTCTGAACGATCTGCTGTAAACAAAAAAGAGCCTCAGCCGACACCCGCAAGGGCATCGACCGAGGCTCTTCGCTTTTGATAGAAATACGACCTTTATTCTGACATTTCAGGCGTTTGGCGCTTAGACAGGAAAACATACGGGGCAATGCGTCATCTCTGCTCAGAGGGCAGGAAATCAGCGATTTTCAACCTTTAATCCGACAGATTTTGGCTTTGTCCTGAGCGCTTGGAGAAGTAATGCGGACAGGCAAGGATAACGGCGCGGAAGCTCTGCTTACAGGGATGAACGCAGCGGCGGCACAGGTCATTGTATTTGCGCCGTCCGTCGCTGCCTAAAAAGAAGCTCCATTCGAGCTTCCATTTCTTACTCCGGCTCATAACTCACGCTCGCTCTTCATCTCCTTGTGGGGAGAAGGCTTATCCGTCTGCTGGGCGGTTTTTGCTGATTTCAGCCGATCCATGATAGAGGTTTTCCCGCCCTTCTCGCTCGCCTTATCTTCCTTCGGACCGTTGTTGATGATCCCGTCAATCATGCCGTAGTCATCCTCAAGCGACATTTCAGCGGCCTTGAGAGGATTCTGCTTTTCCAGCTCGGCCACCCAATCCGCTTTCTCCACACCGAAGATACCGCCTTTGGCGGCGTGTTCCTTGATCTCCTTGGCGTCCAGAACCAGCCCCTCGGTATCATCACCGTACAGCCGGTAAATCTGGCACGACTTCATGACCTCAGCCGCAGCCTCTTCCCGCATGGGCAACATTCCGCCCCATTTGTAGCCGTACTGCTTCATTTCCTCGATGCTGATGCTGTCATCCGGCATCTTTTCGACCGGCATGACCTCCTGACGGAGCAGATCAACCGTGTTCTCATCGAAGCCGTCGTAGATATGGGACAGCACCAAGTCACCGCGCTCATCGACTATGATGCAGGAGGCATCGTCACCAAAGGTATCATGCTCCATCAGCCAGAAAGTGTGACCGTCGATTTCCTTGTGATCAATCGTGTGCCATGTGCCGATATGGCCATCCACCGCCATACCGAAAGTGTTCTCATTGACAATGGAGCTTTTCTCTTCAAGGACAGTCTGCTTCTGCTGCTCTTCGGAGATCATCGGGATAGCAACGATCCTGTCGCCGATTTTGCAAACTGCTCCGGCATTTTGAACTCCGTCATGAACTGGCGCAGCAAATCGGGAGAGAGCGAGCCGAAGCTGTCATCCGTCAGACCTGTGACCAGAAATGTACCGGCAACAATATCATAGATTTCTCCATCTTCATCCCGCAGGGCACGGTTGAGCGGCAAGCCGTTCATCTTGCCTTCTTCATTGCAGACAATGGCAACCGGCTCCGCAAAGGGATAGACGGCCTGAATGCTCCCGCCGACTTCATGCTGCAAGGACTCAAGGCCGGAAGGGATTTCTTTCACATAGGGCTTTTTGTCCGGCTCGACCAAGCACAGTCATTGTAGTTGGCTGTTCCAATTCCTCGCCGCTTCCGGTGACGCGGTACTCATCGGGAATATCTTCAAGAGAGCCGTCAAAGTAGCGGTTCCAGCTATCGCCGGTAGGACGGATGTACCCGGCGTCGGTCAGTGTGCCGCCTTCATTGATTGCACAGTCTTCCCCGTACCGCTCAAAGTCGATGTAGTCTACAAAGCTGCCGAACTTGTTGTCAATGTTGTAGCCGCCCTCAAAGAAGTAGTAACGACCGAGATCGTCATAGTCCTTGATGTCAGAGATAAAATCATAGTTGTCGAGATTGTAGGTCAGGTTGATCAGATCGTCGAGGTCGTTCACTTCATCGCAGCCGCTATCCATGATCGCCACGAAACGCTCAAGCTCAGAGTGGGACATCTCATCCAGTCGGGCGGCGAGGTAGTTAATCTTATCGAGGTTTTCGTATTCGCCAAGGAGATTGCTGACTCCATGAATGGAGCAGTCATAATCCGTGATAAACCATTCCTCATAAACCTGACCGAACTCGTCCTTCGAGCCGATGCCGATCCGCTCGAAGACCTTCTTCATTTCTTCTTCGGTGGTCGGGAAATGCACCCATTCACCGACAAGCTCGCCTTCGTTGTACTTGCCAAGATTGGTCACGAAAGCTTCAAAACTGCCATCCAACACGGGCATAGGCATCCTCCTTTCAATCGTCAATCATACTGTCCGGCGCGATGTAGAGCTGGGCAAACGCCTCGTCAGTGATGCCCTCAAGCTTCCGAACGGTATGGAAAAGCAGCTCCGCCATCTCATCGTCCAGCTCGTCGATGGGCAGCGACTTCATTTCAGCAATCAGCCTCTTGCGGCTGGAAGTGTCGAAGCAGCACATCAGATTCGTCTCTTCCACGGTAAAAAACATAATCACATCTCCATTTCCTTTGATTTCGGTTTCTTTGTATGCTCAGGCTTTTTAGCGCCTTTGTCCGGCGCAGTCTGGGCGTGTTCTTTGAGCTTTGCGAGGACAGAGGGCTTCTTCTGGGAGGTATGCTCTCTGCGATCCATTGCTTCCCATAGGCTTTCTGCCGGAGCGTCCTCCACATAGGAACGGACAATAGACAGCCGTTCACGGAATGGAACGGGATTCTTCCTGTCCGTGATGTCTGTCAGACTGATCTCTTCGTTTTGAAAGTCCACCTTGTCAACGCGGACAGTTTTGCCGTCCATATCCATCACCGTGCCGACTGGGATGTAATCCTCAGCGAGAAGATGCTTGACGGTTTCCTGTCTGCCGTCTTCACCGGGCTGCGTGACAAGGACATCATTGCCTTGCCCCCACAGCGCCTTAGCCTTGGCAACCCACTGATCTTCCCGAAAGCCGGTCACGGCAACCTGTCCGCCGCCTTCTAACTCTTTCATCAGGAGCTCGAGCCGAGCGCGGGCGCTGCCTTCTTCGCATCTTCGCCGTAAATCTCGTAGTAGCCGTTTTGGGCAAAGCAGACAATCGCTTCGGGATGGGCTTCCTTGACGGCATTGTAGGCAGTCTGCGCTTCAAGAGGCAATATGCCAAGCTTTTCGGTCACGCCATGCTGGACGGCAAGCTTGTGAATGTGATCATCAATACTGCCGGCTTTCGCATGGTAGCTCGTTTTGAAGCGCTCACGGCGGAGGATCATGTCAAGCTCAGCCGCGTTCTCAGGCAGATAGCTCACCGACACGACCTCGCCGTGCTTTTCTTCCAGCGGGATCACTTCGCGCCGGTAGCTGCGGAAAGGCAGATAAAAGGTGGCATCGTCCTTAAAGGTGACTGCCACTGTCTCAACCGGAACGGTGAGCTTTTGCATCCTCTCTACATGGGCGGCATAGTCCAGCTCAATGAGGTTGCCTCTGATGGTATCGCCCTCTACGCCCTCGATCTCAACCGCGTAGGCAAGGATGGGATCACGGGTTTGCTCATGGTAAAACTCCCACACTTTGTTTTCGTAGGAATCCTCCACATAGACTTCACGCTCAGGCAGGAGGTAAGTGCCGTTCGGACGGGACATCCAAAGAAGGCGCTTGTCCTCGGGGGATTGGGAACCGGCAAGGCTGTGAAGCAGCCCGGCGTCCAGCTCAAAGTCCTCCTTGTAGTTCTGGGTATGGATGTCCATAATCCGGCGAAGGGCATCTACAAGATCGATGTTTTCAAACTTCATAGGCATCACTCCAAACCGGCATCGCGGGACTTCTGCTTGACCGGCGCTTTGCGTTCCGGCTGGCTCTTTGCCGCAGCACGGAGCTGTTCCCGGATAGAAGGCTTTTCCCGCGCTGCTTCCTGAGTCTTCTCTTTGCCGATGTATTCAAGCATCGGTGTCAGCTCGCGGTAGCAGCCCTGTACCTTCTTCGCAGAATGGCGGCGGTGGATAGCGAACATCGGCTCGCCATCCCGGGTAACGGTGTTGCCCTCAATCCTGACCTTGTACTCCATCATCACCTTGAAGGACTGATTGGACGAACGGTAGGTAGACAGCATCCCGTCGTTGCGACCGGCGATCTGCGCTTTGAGCGTGTCCATGACAGCTTCCTTGATTTTCTTTTCCTCCGGTGTGAGGCGATGCTTCACCGGTACCGCCTGTTCCGGCTCTTTGGGAGCCGGAGCTTCGGGAGCCTTCTCCGGCACAGCCGGTTTGCTCTGCTCAGCCGGTGCCTGTTCCTGAGTTCTGCTGATGGCAGTCTGCCGGACAAACTCTTCGGTGAAAAGGCTGACCAGCCCCGGATTTACACTGTCAATAATGAGTTGAGTTGCATGATCCGGGCTGCCATCCATGCCCTTTGCCCATTCCTTGCAGTCTGGGGAAATGCGCCCGTCATGGTCTTTCTGCTGGATGGTTTGCGCGAGGACATAGGCGACGCGCTCAGGCGAGAATTTCTCAAGGATGCTCTTAACGGCGGACTCCGCCGCAAGTCGGTTGTTGCCGTAGTAGTCGTTGATGGTCTGCTCAATCGCCTCTTTACAGTCCATGTTGGCTTGCATCGAGGTGCGGTAAGCATCCAGCTCACCGGCTTCAAAGGCATACATCGCAGCTTCTCGGTAAACCGGAATCGCCGCATCCCGCAGCGGCGTAGGGGCTTCCTGTTCCTTCACGGCAAGCCGCTCTTTGAGCTTTTCATCAATACCGGTGATCATCTCAGCCGCCGTTTTGCGGATGGTTTCCAGCGAGCCTTTCAGCTCCTTGGTCTCCTTGTCGGAGGACCAACCGGCGATATAGCCGAAGGAATAATCAGAGGTTTCAATGCCGTACCGCTGGCAGACGGTATAGGCGACGCTTTCTGCCTCGACCTCCTTAGTGCGCCGGTCTTTCTTGTCCTCGGGAGCAACCTTTTCGCCCGGAGTGACGGCATGGAGCTTGGCATGGGCAATCTCGTGGATCGCCGTCTTGATGGTCTGGATTTCACTCATACCCTCCTGAATGGCAATGCGGTTTTCTACATGAGAGAAGTAGCCTTTTGCGCCATCGGTGATGTTTTCAAAGGCAATGGGGACCGGAGACAGCTCTTTGAGAGCATCAAAAAAGGCGGCGTAGTTTTCCACGCTGCCTGTCAGCTCGTCTACGGCAATATCGGGAAGCTCTTTGCCGTCCGTCTGGGACACATCGAAGACGCTCACCACCTTGAAGGCGGGGCGGGTCACTTCAACCGTCTCAGTGACCGGCTTGCCGTCCTTGTCGAGAACGGGCTTCTGCGTTGCTGGGTCGAGTTTTTCCCGCTCTTCCTGCACCTTGTAGGGCGCAGGAGCAAGGATTTTGATACCCTTTTCGCCCTTCATCACATGGCGGTCGAAGTTGCGCTGCCATGCCGTGTAACCGGCGATCAGCGTCGCATCTGGCTTCTGCATGGCGATGAGAATCGTATTGTTAAACGAGTAGTTGTAGAACTTGGACATCGTTTTCAGGTACTCTTTGAAGCGTTCGGATTCAAACAGTTCCTTGAGTCCCTGTTCCAGCTTGTCGGTGATTTCCGGACTTGCTGGGCGTTTCTGTTTTCAGCCATTTATGACCTCCTTACTTTTCAAACTCCATCTTGAAGCTGACATACTTGCCGCCGGTGTCATCCAGACGGATCACCGCGTCATAAAGCTGCGGGCGTTTTGGCGTATAAAGCCCGGTCACTCTGCACCAACCCTTTTCCAGCAGTTCAGCGGCAATTTTCTTGGTCAGCTTCTTTTTCTTGGAAGAGAAAAACTTGTTGTCCTCCCACATACAGAAAGAGCATTCCTTGTTCGAGCAGTAGTAGTTTCCCTTTCCCACATAGACCGGCGAGCCGCAGCGCGGGCATTTGCCGATGGACTCTCTGCCGGTATCGAAGCGGTTTGCCTCGGCGTCAGAGAGGAAGGGATAGGCTTTGACCAAATCGGAGGTCATCCCCACAATGCCGGAAAGGAACTTGTCCGCATCCGCATTGCCACGCTCGATCTGCATCAGAGTATTTTCCCATTCCGCCGTCATGGAAGGAGAAGTAATTTGTTCAGGCAGGACGCATACAAGGTTGTTGCCGTCCTTTGTAGGCACGAGAGATTTGCCCTTGCGCTCAACGAAACCACCTTTGACCAGCTTTCGATGACACCGGCGCGGGTGGCAGGAGTGCCAAGCCCTTTCTTTTCGGTATCATCATCAAACGCATCATTTCCGGCGGTCTCCATTGCCGACAGAAGGGAGTCTTCGGTGTAGGGCTTCGGTGGGGATGTGTAATGTTCGGTGAAGCTGGAAACGACAGAAGAGAGAATATCCTTCTCATTCAGAGAAGGCAGCGAGCGTTCCGGCTCGTCTTTTTCCTTGCTCTTGAGCGTTTCCTTGAAGCAGCGCTCAATCGCCTTCCACCCATCCTGCACGACCGTTTTGCCTTTTGCCTTGAACTCGTAACCCTCACAAGTGAGCGTGACCGAAGTTTCGTCATAGATGTGCTTCTCACCGGTAGCGCTCAGAAGGCGCATGGCGATAAGCCGGATGATTTTCTGCTCCGACTCCGGCAGCTCGGCGAGGTCTTGCTTTTCAAGCTGGACGGTAGGGATAATGGCATGATGGTCAGTGACCTTGGCGTTGTTGGTAATGCGACCGATGTCCGGCTTATGGGCGATGCCCTCGAAGAGCGGCAGCTTGCGGGAGACAATGCCGATCACCTGACGGGCGGTGCTCTCCATATCCTCAGTGATGAACTGACTGTCCGTTCGGGGATAGGTAAGCAGCTTTTTCTCATAGAGGGACTGCACCAGATCGAGCGTCTGCTGGGCGGTAAAGCCATAGTAGCGGTTGGATTCCCGCTGAAAGGTGGTCAGATCATAGAGCTTCGGCGGGTTGACCGTCTTCGTCTCTTTCTTGAGAGAAGAAACGACGGCTTGCTTTTTATTGCAAGCCGCCGCAATCGCCTTCGCCTCGTCTTCGGTTTTGACCTTTTCCATGTCCGCCGTCAGGCTGTCTTTGCTGATATGGACATTGAAGTATTTCTCCTTGTGGAAGGTTGTGATTTTGCCTTCACGCTCCACCAGCATTGCCAGCGTAGGCGTTTGGACGCGCCCGACCACCAGCTTCTTATGATAGAGTGTCGAGAACAGCCTTGTGCCGTTGATGCCGACAATCCAATCTGCCTTGGAACGGGCAAGCGCAGCTTCATAGAGCCGGTTATACTCGCCGCTGTCTCGCAGATGGGCAAAGCCCTCTCGGATTGCGCTGTCTTCCAACGAGCTGATCCACAGGCGCTTGAAAGGCTTCGTGCAACCGGCTTTCTTGTAGACCAACCGGAAAATCAACTCGCCCTCGCGCCCTGCATCGGTGGCGCAGACAAGCTCGGTCACACGCTTATCGCGCATGAGGTCGCACAGCACCTTGAACTGCTTCTGCTTGTCCTTCGGGACTTCAAACAGCCATTCCTCCGGGACGATGGGGAGATCGCCGTACCGCCATTTGGCAAAGCGCTCATCATAGGAGCTTGCGTCCGCAAGCCCCACAAGATGACCAACGCACCAAGATACGATGTAGTTGTTTCCTTCGAGATAGCCGTCCTTACGGCAGGAAGCGCCCAGCACCTTCCCGATGGCGGCTCCAACACTCGGTTTTTCCGCAATCACTAAGATCAAATCGTTTCCTCCGTTTCTTTGGTTTCGTCCCCGTTATCCTCATCGTCAGCAATGACAGGCTCTTCGTCCTCATTGATATACGGATCTTCCTCATAACCCTCGTCATCGAAGAAATCCAGATCCTCGTCCTTCTGCTTCTTGCCGCGCACGAACTTGAAGTAGTAATACGCACCACCGCCGATGCCGACCAGCGCGATGATGCCGATGATCAGGGCAATGTTCGGGGAAGCGTTTTCCGGCTCTTCGGGCGCTTCGGCTTCCGCGTCCTCGACCGGCTCTTCCGGCTCAGGTACAGCGCCGGTACACTCGCTCATGTTTGTTTTGCAGACAGGGCATTCCGTATTGACAGCTCCGGCCTCGCAGCGGGTATCGCAGTTACAGGTAGTAAGCGAAGATGCCGTTTCCTCATCCAACAGGGCAAGCAGATCGGCTTCGTCCACCATGTTGAGAAAATAGGTCTGGTACTGTTCCTCTTCCTCGTTGATGGGCGCATCATAATCGATCACAACATAGAAGGTGTTGCCGGTCTTGGTCTGTACTGTGATGAACTGCTTATTCGTCGCCTTGTCATAGAGCAGATCGCGGGTATAAGCGTTGCCTTCACCGTCAATCGGCTCGCCCTCATACGGTTCAGGCTCTTCGGGTGCTGTGGTTTCCGGTGTTGCTTCGGGCTGGGTCGCCTCCGTGACCGGAAGCTCCTGCTCGGTATCATCCGCATAGGCGAATGCGGGTACAGTGAACGAGATACAAAGCGCGAAGCACAGTGCAAGTGTCGCCAGAGTGCGGATTCCTTTTCTCTTAGTCATTGTCCGTCACCTCCTGCTGGGTAGTGGTAGGCTTTTCCGCCTTGCCGTCCTTCATCGCGGCAAGGAACGCCATAATCTGATCCTTGTCCATGACCATCGCACGGACGGTGTTGACGATTTCAAGGTTTTCCAGCTCGGTTTTCTTGTCGTACAGCTCCTTGAGCTGCCCCTGCAGGTCCTCGACCTTCTTCTCGGTTTTGGCGATTTCCGCGCAAACCTTCTGATATTTCGGGTTCATTAAAACGCTCCTTTCAGTTAATAGTTGGGTCTTCCAAAGGCGTAAAAGTGAGACTGCCAGTAGGAAGTGTTGATGGATGTGTACTGGATGGGATCGCCGCAGTGCAACATCACATTGTCGCCCACATAGATGCCCACATGGGAAACGCCCGGTGTGTCGTATGTGCCGACAAAGAAGACAAGATCCCCCGGCTTCACATCGGCGCTGGAAACAGGCGAACAGACATTGTAAAGTCCCTGCGCACCCAGCCGCCCGGTGTTGATAAGTCCGCTGTTTGTGAGGACATAGCTGACGAATCCCGAACAGTCAAAGGAAGTGGACGGGTTTGAACCGCCCCAAACATACGGGTAGCCGAGATATTTTTCTGCCTCTGCGATGAGAGTGGCGAACTTCTCGTCTGTCAGATACTCCGCATTGACCGTGTAGTCATCGGGTGGGTTTTCAATGTACTTGTCCACATAGCCGGAGCCGGGGAACAAATCCTCACGGTTGCCCAGCGTTGACATATAGGCTGAGTACATGGAGAGCTGGTCTTCATTCATGATGTACACAGGTAAATGGGAGAGGTCAAAGTTTTCCAGCGTAACGGTACAGATGTAGTAGTTGTATGGGACTTCGACCTCATAGGTATAAGTTTCTGTGCTGGTTTCACCGGTTTCGGGATCGGTGACAGTCGTTGTCCCGGTACGGGTCTCTGTCCGGTAGCGTACCTCAACCTCCACATCTTCGGTGAGGATGTATTGCCGGTCAAAGAGCGTTTGAAGAAGTCCCTGAACTTCGTCCAGTGTGAACTCTCCCTCATTGAAGGAGGATAGAATGGAGATCAGCACATAGGGATCGTGCTCAATCGTATCAAGGTCAAAGTGGTACTCATCGTAGTCGTGCGTGCTCTCGTAGTTATCCAGATACGATTGCAGCTCCGCCTCCATCTGACAATACTGCGCCTCCGCGCCGGTCATGGCATCGTCCTCACTGAGGTAGGAAGTGGCGATGACAGACGAAGTGGTAGAGGTGAACATTGCCGTGCAGGAGCTAATCCCAGCAGACAACAGGATCAGAATCATCAAGCCAGCTCCCAGCCAAGCAAAGACCTTTTTGTTCTTGGCGATAATGTCCTTGACCTTATCCGACGCTTTCTCTCGGACGGTTTTAGCGGTGGACTTGGTGGCGGTGGAGGCCGTTTGCGCCCCGGCCTTGCGAGCCGCAGCGTATTCCTTCTTGATGTGCTGCTTCTGGTAGTGCTTATTCATATTGGCACGGGAAGTCTTCATCTCAGGTTTTCGGCGACCGTCTTCTCAAAATGGAGCTTCCGATCAGCGGCCTCGGCCTTCTGCTCCAGCTTGGACACCTTCTCGAACGGCTTGTTTGCACTGCGCTCTGTGTGATGCTGGTAGTGGCGGACAACGGACTCGGCGGCAATCTCTGTCTTATGGGCGGCTTCCACACCGGAGTTTTCCTGCTCAACCTCATGGATTTTGCCGTGAATGCCAGAGGCAAGAGTATCGCCGACCTTACGGACGGTCTTGTCTGCCTCAAACTGCAATTTGCTCTGTCCCTTGGGGACTTTCAGCTCGTCTTCAAAGTAGAGGCGGGTTTTGCCCTTACCGGTTTCCTCGTCAAAGACGCGCTCTTTTTTCAGCACCTTCTTGGTGGGCAGCTTCTCACGGGCGGCATCCAGACGCTCATGCGCCTTCTGAGATTTTCGCTCCAACCGTTCAATCCGCCGGGAAGCTGGGGTATCGCCGTCAAGGTCCGGCATCTCTGCGAAGGTTTCCGCCGCTCTTTCCAGAACGGACTCTCCATCAATCTGCCTTTCAGCGCGAGGCCTGCTGACCTTGCCGGTGACAGCGGTATCGGCAAATGCTTTTCCGTAGTCAACGGAATGGGTGCGGTATGTCTCAGAGTACAGAGTGTGAGATGTGGGATCATCGCTGACGGGCAGATCACCCGGCTTGTACTCTTGCGCCGCATCTGCGGACTGTGTTTCGGCCTGAGCCTGACCCTCTGCGTCTTCCAGCTTATCAGGACGAAGCTGCCGCCGCTTCTTGATCTCTTCGGCAATATCGCCGGTTTCCGTGTCGTGGGGCGCAACAAGTTGGGCGTCCTCAAGCCGTTTTGACACTTTTTCTGAGGTGCCTTCGGTGAGGTTTTCTTCCACTGCGCCGTCTCTGGTCATCCGCAGGACAACCCGGTCTTTGGGCTTCAATTCATCATGAGGCATCAAATTTCACCTCCAATCCGCGCCTCGGCAAGTTCCTTATATTCAGGATTTAACTCGATCCCGACATAGTGACGGTCAAGCTGCTTTGCGACCATGCCGGTTGTGCCGCTTCCCATGAAGGGATCAAGGACAACGCCGTCTTTCGGGCATCCGGCAAGCAGACAGGTTTCAACCAGCTTAGGCGGGTATGCGGCATAGTGACCGCCTTTGAAGGGGACAGTGTTGATAATCCAGACATCCCGCTTGTTACGCACCGGACTGATCATCTCATCGGTAATGGCACCATGCTCACGGCACAGGTTGATGGTTTGCTGCTTTACCTTTCCGGGGATAGGCTCCCCGTATTTGTTGCTTCCCTTGACCCCACGCTTGAGCCTGCTCGCTGTTCCGGGAGCAATCGGCTCGGAGATTGCCCGGTAGTCAAAGAAATACTTCCGTGACTTGAGAACAGGAAGATGTGCTCATAGCAGCGGGCGCAGCGGTCTTTGACACTCTCCGGCATCGGGTTTTCTTTCATCCAGATAATGTCATTGCGCAAATACCAGCCGGAGTCGCGGAGCGAAAAGGCCAGCATCCACGGGATGCCGATCATGTCCTTGGGCTTGCAGCCCTCAACCTTGTAGTTAAGAGCCACAGCCTGACCATTTCTGCCCTTGGGATTCTTTGCGTCCACATAGCCGCCCTGATTGCCTTTCCCGGCATAGGTGTCGGAGATGTTAAGCCAGAGCGTCCCGTCGAAGCGCAGTACGCGCCTGACTTCGGCGAACACTTCCGTCAGGCGCGAGATGTATTCCTTTGGCGTTGCCTCTCTGCCGATCTGCCCGTCCACACCGTAATCGCGCAGCGCGTAATACGGCGGGGAGGTGATGCAGCAATGGACGCTTTCATCGGGCAGCGTTTTGAGGACTTCGAGACAATCACCGGTGTAAATGTGATCAAGCTGTATGGGGACTCCCTCCTTTCTGCGAGACTTGATGCGCAATCAGTCGGAGAAATACTCGTCCGGCTCGTAGTCCTCGTCCTCGTCCAGCTCATCCTCCCAGCGGTCGATGATAGACTCGGCCTCCTTCGCCGCTTCGCGGTACAGGGAAAGACGATTGCGCTCATAGGCGGCATAAGCGGGGATGAACTTGCCAAACTCCTGAATGGCGCGGACATCCTTGGTGCGCATATCCGATACCATGTCGATCAGCTCGGCCATCGTCAGCAGATCCTCAATCATGCTGTCGTACTTCTCCTTGGGGATGGTGACGAAATCATCCTCATACTCGTCTTCCTCATCCATATCAAAAGCGGAAGGAGAGCCGGACACACGGTAGATGTGTTCTTTCTCCTGAATGGAGTCGAGAATACCGCCGATGACCTCCGTCGCCTCATTGGCGCACTCGGCGATTTCCTCGCGGACATGGAGGTAAGCGCGGTGGTGCTTTTTCAGCTCGTCCTCCTTGCGGATCAGGTTGACCAACTCCACGGTCAGCCCCATCAGGCCGAAGAAGCTGTCCATGCCTTCCTTGACCTCGCGGAAGCTCATCTCAACCGGCGTATCGCCGAAAATCTCGGTCATCTCGTCAACGGTGATCTCAAAGTTCTCATTCATATTCTTTTTCATAAAGGTAGTCCTCCTTAATTCTGCAAGGTTTCTTCGGGTTTGGTGGTCATGTAACGATAGAGCATCGTGTCCTTCGGGAAGTCATCCTTGAAGGGGACGATGGTCGAGCCGTAGAAGATCAAGCCTTCACCGGCGTTGGAATTGGTGATGTAGTTCTGCTGGCTGGGCGAGATGTTCAGCGCCTTCGAGAGAATCTGCCGGTCGCCGGATGCCTGGTTCAGAAGGTAAACGAAGTCGGAGTTCTCGAAGATGTTCTCGATCTCACGGGAAGCCAGCAAATCCTTGACATTCTGCGTGATCCCGGTGGGGATGCCGCCCCATTTACGGAACCGCTTCCAAATCTCGACACTGTATGCCGCTGTCTGCTCTTCCTTGAGCAGAAGGTGGAACTCGTCCATGTAATAGCGCGTCGCCTTGTGCTGGGCACGGTTGATGGTCACGCGGTTCCAGACCTGATCCTGCACAATGAGCATCCCCAGCTTTTTGAGCTGCTTTCCGAGCTGCTTGATGTCATAGCAGACGAAGCGATTATTCACATCCACATTCGTCCGGTGATTGAAGACATTCAGCGAGCCATGCACATAGATTTCAAGGGCAGTGGCAATCCGCTGTGCCTCCGGCTCACTCTGACTGCGCAGGATGTTGTAGAGGTCTTCGAGAATAGGCATCTTCTCAGGGACCGGATCGGCAAGGTAGTCCTGATACACCTTGCGGACGCTGCGGTCGATGATGGTCTTTTCCACCGGTTGCAGCCCATCCTTGCCGCCCACAATCAGCTCACACATGGAGAGGATGAAATCAGACTTCAAAGTCAGCGGGTTTTCCTCTTCCGAGTAGTTCACATTGATGTCCAGCGGGTTGATGTAGTCGGTGCTCACCGGCGAGATGCGGATGACCTGACCGCCGAGCTTCTGCACAAGGGGATAATACTCCGCCTCGGGATCGCAGACGATGATGTCATCCTCTGTGATAAGGAAGGCGTTGGTCATTTCCCGCTTCGCCGAAAAGCTCTTGCCGGAGCCGGGGGTGCCGAGGATCAGACCGTTCGGGTTTTTGAGCTGCTTGCGGTCAACCATGATCATGTTGTTGGAGAGCGCGTTCAGCCCGTAATACAGCGCCTCGCCGCTCTGAAAAAGCTCCTGCGTCGTGAACGGGACGAACACCGCCGTCGAAGAGGTGGTCAGCCCGCGCTCAATCTCGATCTGATTCAGGCCAATCGGGAGAGAGGACATCAGCCCTTCTTCCTGCTGGAAGTCCAGCCGCTTGAGCGCACAGTTGTATTTCTGGGCAATGGAAGCCGTCTGGAAGATGGCATTTTCGAGCTTCTGGCGGGAGGCAGCGGTATTCATGATGAGGATGGTCACAAGGAACATTCTCTCGTTGCGCGTCTGAAGGTCCTGCAACAGGCGCTTGGCCTCACCGCCGTAGGTGGCAAGGTCGGACGGGATAATTTCCATGTCATATCCGCTTCTCACGGCCTTCTTCTGCTCTTCAATTTTCATCTTGTCGAGGTCAGTAATCTTCATCTTGATGCTCTTGATGGCTTTCGCCTGATCAATCGTGCGGATATGAAGATTGACCGTGATGTTGCTGTCCATGTCGAGGAAGTCAGCCAGCATCCGGTCATTGAGTTCCGGCGCGAGGATTTGCAGGAAGCTCACTGCGCCGATGGCCTTGCCCATCTTGAAGCACTTGCCTTCACGGAAGTCGAAGGAAGTGGGCGCGATGAAATCTTTGCTGCTGAGTCCCGTCCGGGCTACCATGTCAAAGGAGAAGCGGAACGGCTCGTTCGAGTCCATGTTGAACACATCATGGAGCACTTTCAGCCGTTCGTAGCCGGACAGCGGCTCGGTCTTCACACCGAGGGTTTTGAAATTATTGAGGATGTCCGTCTCAATCCGATCCAGCTTGGCCTTCGCCATGCGCAGGGAGTCGGCCTCAATGCCGAAGGTAATGTACTTGCGCTTGATGAGGCCGTTGTTGCCCTTCGTGAGCTGGTTTTGCAGCATCTCGGAATACTCGCTGCGGATGTCGTTGAACTCGTCATCCTGCTCCGGGATGTTGATCTGCTTCTTGAACTCGTTGATGCTCGTCCTCTGGTTGATGAAAGAGAACTGGACAAAAATCGAGCTGTCAAAGTAGTTCAGGAAGTCGCACCAGTTCTCGAAGATGGCCGTCTTGTCCTCGTTCTGGGCGAGCTGATAGTTGATGTCGTTGAAACGGATAGTCTTTGTATAAAGACGGCTGTTGACCTTGCAGATGCCGTCGCGGCACATCTCCACATAGGGGATGGTCTGCTGCGCCGACTGACGGACTTTCTTTGCCTTCTTGTCCTTTTTCTTCTGCAAGACCAGCTTCTTCTTTTCCTCGGCGGAGAGAAGATCGCCGTACACCTTGCCGTTTTTGGTAAGCCGCTTAGGTTCTGCGGCCTTTTTCGTGCTGCTGTGCAATCTGCAATTCCTCCTTCTCTTTGATTTCCTGCTGGATCGCAGCGTATAGGTTGCTCGTGCGGTATGGCCGCACCTTATCCCTCAAAAACATGGACTTGATCACATGACCGAGGATTTTTTCAGCTGGTTGCCCGTCCTTCTCACAGAGAGCGAAGAAGATGAACGGGAGCATGATGACCACCATCAGCATTGCCGAAGTGGAGATGCCGAGGCTGGGCTTAGTCAGGAAGAAGATCGGAACACCCGCTGCCGCAGCCAGCGCAAAGCAGATGAGCTGCCGCTTTGTCAGGTTGAACATGACCTTCGTCTTGACACGATTCAGGTCCTTCGGGACCGGTACAAACGCCATTGGGAACCTCCTTTCCAAGCGTGATGCTGCACTCGACCTCATTGCCCCATACATCCCAGCCTTCGGGGGACTGGCGGGCGAAAAGTTCGATGCGCGGGACATCGCCCATGAGCTGGACGATGCGGTTGCGGGCTTCCTCCGGTTTCTTGGAGTGCTCTTCGATGTGGCTTATGATGACCTGATGCACACCGGGGCTTGCCCGTTTGGGATGGCCTTTCGTTGCAAGGATGCAGAGTTCAGCATTCGCCCGTGTCCAGTACCCCATGCCCCAAAAGAGACTGTCGGACACCCGGTTCTGCTTGATCCAGACAAAAGCCGTCGTTTTGTATTCAAATCCCCATGCTTCAAGGACTTGGAACGCCTCCTGCATACAGGGGAAGGTAATCCACATGAAGAGCGCACAGTCTTTTGCTGCAAGCTCTCCAATAGGCAGAGCCTTGATGTCTTCAAGGCTCATGGTCGGGTAATGGCTTTCCGCTGAGCGGCCAAGCCCCTTCTTTGAGTAGACCTTGTACCGCCACGGAGGGTCGGCGTAGATCACGGAGTATTTCTTCAAGCTGACCCTCCTTTCTCAGTGGGCATTGAATAGTGACTTTGCAAGCGAACCTGTCTTGAACAGGGAGAAGCAAAGAATGACCGTATAAGCTGCCACCGAGAACAGCGCCGAGTGGATATTGGCTGCGATGATCATGTTGTTGATGAGCACGGCATAGATCGCAACGCACACCATGATGAGGAAGCCTTGGAATGCCAGCGCGAACAGCCCTTTGAGGTAGTTCGTGCCGATGCTGCCCCATTCGCGGTTGCTCATCGTCGCAATGGGAATGGGCGCGATGCTCACGGTGCAATAAATCTCAATCATACGGCCATAGAGAATGACCGTGATGAGAATGGACATGATCTTGAGGCACAGGCTGATCAGCAGCGTCTCTATGGACAAGCCGAGCAGTTCGCCAATGCCCATCGTTTCCATGCTGGCGCGCATTTGTTCAAGAGTGGATTCGATGTCGATGTTCGTGTCGCCGCTTATGACACCGGCTGCACCGGCTACGACATTCTGACCGATGTCGAAGACCGCCATCACAATGTCAAAGGTATTGGTAACGAGGTAGATCGCCACAGCCGCCTTGAAGAACCACTTGAAGAACATCCATGTGTCCATGTCATGCAAGTTGTTTTTCTCGGTGATCATGGAGATCAGCTCGTAACACAGGACAAAGGTGATGATGATACCAGCGATGGGGACTATCACATTTTCGGATAGTCCCCGGATCATCTGGTATATGCTGCTATCCCATGAAGAGGGCGTTTTGCCTACCTCAGCAGCTATCGTCCCTACCTTGTCGTTGACATCGGTGAACATATTGGTCATGTTGCTTTCAATCCAGCCGATCAGAAGCTCTTTTATGGCTTCTTCGATTTTTTCAAGGATAAATCCCAATATTTCACCACCTTTCGGTTATGCTGGGGTTGCCGGATCAGAACAGGCCAGACAGGAGCGGGATAAGGGTCGTGCCGATGAGTACCACACCACCACCGGCCATCAACTGCTTGATTCCTTGGCTCTTGGCACCGGGATTGTCATTGCCGTACCCCTCCATGAGGTTGACCACGCCCCACACGGCAAGGCCAGCGCCAAGGGCGACAACGAGGGTCTGCAAAACGGTAACCGCCTGATTGATAAATTCCATAAATGACCTCCTTATGTTGGAAATTGATTAAAAATTAAGGGAGAGCGCGGCATTTCGCGCCCTCCCATGTGGATACGCGAACCGGTTATCAGAACAAACCGGACAGCAGGGGGATGAGGGTCGTGCCGATGAGTACCACGCCGCCACCGGCCATCAACTGCTTGATGCCCTGGGACTTGGCGCCGGGATTGTCATTGCCGTACCCCTCCATGAGGTTGACCACACCCCACACAGCCAGACCGGCACCGAGGGCAACAACGAGCGTCTGAAGGACCGTAACCGCCTGATTGATAAATTCCATAGAGTGACCTCCTTGATTTTTGAGTGTGAATTATTGAAAATGGGCAAAAAAATAGAAGCCCCGTCATTGTTCTGCTTTGGGCATTGCCCATGCGCAGTGCATGACGGGGCTCAATCGGCTTCAACCTCTCCCATGTCATAGAGGTCGAAGGTTTGGGTTGGCTTGACTACCAGCTTGTGAGAACGGTATTTCTCGATGTCAAAGGCGTTGCGCTTATCGTAGTCGGACAGCATTTTGTATTTTGGATGCTTCGTAATGTCGTACTTGTCACTGAGAAAAGGTCTCACGCCTCTAAGCTGCAAAATACATTTGCCGCCGTCCATGACAGCGATTTCGTCCTCCGACATGAGCTGCTTGCCGGTCTTCTGATAGTTCAGGCCGTATGAGTTGTTGGTTGAACGGGTTTCTGATGTGTTATATAGGTCGATTGTCTCCTTGCCGAGGATTTCACTGAGTTCCTTCAAAGTGGATTTTTCCTTGCCGCCAAGGAAGAGGGTACAGTCGCAGTTGCCGACAATCGTGTCCGCAGCGTCCTTGTAGATGGTTTTGAGCTGGCTCTGGGACTGCAAGATGATGGACGCTGAGATTTCCCGGCTTCGGATCGTAGCAATCAGTTTGTCGAACTTTGGGATTTGACCGATGTTCGCAAACTCATCGAGCAGGCAGCGGACATGAACGGGAAGCCGCCCGTTGTAGACATCATCCGCTTTGTCGCAGAGCAAGTTAAAAAGCTGGGAGTACATAATCGCCACGACAAAGTTGAAGGTATCGTCGGTATCAGAGATAATGACGAACAGCGCCGTCTTGCGGTCGCCGATGCAATCCAGCTCCATCTCGTCGTAACTCATCAGCTCCCGCAGCTCCGCGATGTCAAACGGGGCAAGTCTCGCGCCGCAGCTAATCAGGATCGACTTTGCGGTTTTGCCAGCGGCTAATTTGTATTTGCGGTATTGCTTCACGGCAAAGTGGTCTGGCTCGCGCTCTTCCAGCTCATCGAACATGAGGTCAACGGGATTTTTGAAAGTCTCGTCATCCTCTCTGGCCTCCGAAGCGTTGATCAATTCGAGCAAGGTAGTGAATTTTCTCGTGTTCGGGCGCTTCGTACCAGATATAGCCGATGAGGGCGGTATAGTAGAGCTTTTCCGCCTTGACCCAGAAATCCTCCCCGGACTTATCGCCATCTCCCTTCGTGTTGACGATGATCGTATTGACCAGTTTGAGGATGTCTTTTTCGCTGCGGATGTAGGCGAACGGGTTGTAGTGCATGGATTTTCGGAAGTTGATCGTATTCAGCGACTTGATGATATAACCGTTTTTCTCAAGCATCTTTCCGCATTCGACCAGTACTGTACCCTTGGGATCAGTGACCACATAGGAGCTGTGCATCTGCATGAGATTGGGCTTCACGAAAAAGCGGGTCTTACCGGAACCGGAACCACCGATGACAAGGATGTTCTTATTCCTCGCGTACTTCGGTTGCTTGGACGGCTGTTCATGGTCAGCCCTCGGTCTGGGTGAGGATGACATTGTTGGAGAAGTCGTCATCCATGTAAGGCCGGATGTCTTCCGGTCGCCCCCAACGCGCTGACCCGTATTCCTCCCCTTGGCGGAATTTCTTGCGGTTTTTGCCTTTGATGTAGACGGCCAGCTTGAGCAATGCGCCTCCTGCCACACCAATGAGAAGGTCTACTGGATGGAAGCTGGGGAGCGGATTGGCAAACGCTGCGCCGAAATTGGCAAAGCCGCCGGTGAGCTTGTCAATGAACTCCGTACCGGGAGCCAGCCGGAAGACCGCCGCCAGCTTATCCACAAAGTAGAAGGCGAACACATACGGGAGATTGAGAAGGACGAGCTTTTTGATGTCGAGTTTCTTCTTCATAGCTCAACGCCCCGGTCCTTCGTCTTGACCTTCTCCTTGTGCTGGGCTTTGGACTGCTCCCTGCTGCGGGAGAGCTTCTGCTTGAGGGATTGTTTTTCTTTCTGCTTGACCGTCTTGGCGGAAAACTCCTTGAACGCCTGAGTCATCACATCCACATCCCGCCCTTTGAAAAAGACGAGATAGCGCGGCGGCTGCTCAGAGGTGTCTTTCTTGAGCGCGTAGTCGATCCCGTACTTGTTCGCTGTGCGCTCGAAAGACTTGATGTTTCCGTCGGTCACTTCAATGTTGCTGATTGCGGCGTTCTGCTCGACAAGGTGCTTGATGGACTGCTTGCCCCGATAGGTCTTGGGCTGAGAGGCTTGCTTCTCTGCCTTTTCAATTTCCTCGATGAATTTGGCGAGCGCCTTTTTCAACACTTCCGCAGTGATCTTGCCGCCCTTAATGGCAATCGCAACAACTTTGGTATTTACTTCATCCTGCATGGGGACCTCCTTTCTGAGATTTGCGGGGCAATCCCGTCACTAAGGCGGGACACCGTGTAAAATGTGGATCATGTTTTCATCTCACCCCCTTGAAGTTGATTAAGAATGCTTACGCATCAGCCTTTCCCGTGAAAATCGTAGTTCACGCGGGCTGAATAGTAGTTGTCTATGGTCAGCGAAGCGTTGTATAACGCCGTGAGCAGATATGCCCGGATGTTCCGAATGTCGGAAGGGCAATCGTTCATCGCTTGGAGCACATAGTCAATGTGGCCGCTGTCCAGCTTGAGGAAGCGCGACTTGACCACCGGCTGCGGCATATCCTCACCGTTGATACGGATGGTGGGGCTTGTGGAGCAGATAGCATCCAGCATAATCTCGACAATTTCGTTTACACGGTCAAGGTCATAGTGCCTGTCCTGAGAGCGGATGTCGATCTCAAGGTTATCCCGGATCAATTCCCTGTATTGCTCCCGTTCATCCATCCTGTCCATCCCATCAAGATTGATAGATTGATACTTATTCAGAGAGTTATTTCTTTGGTTGTTAATTACTTGATTGGTATTTAATTGTGCGGGATTTTCCCCATGTGGGTTCTCCATGTGTGGATTATCCATATCTGGATTATCCACATCTGGATTTTCCCTGTGTGGAGAAACCGGTTGTGGCTGTTCGTAAATCTCAAAGACCGTGTTGCTCATCCTGCCCTTGGCGTCGCGTTGCCTGTGACGGATAAGGTAGCCGTGAACTTCAAGCTCCCTGAGAGCTGCCAGAACAGCATCGGGGCCTTCCTTGCAGATCGCCGAAAGACCTTTCGTTGAGAACTGCCAGCCATCGTTGAAGGACAGCATTTTGGAGAGTAGCCCCACGGCCTTGAGGGACAGGGTTTTATCCCTGAGATGGTAATTTGCCATGACCGTGTAGCCACGGTTTTTGTTGACGCGATAGACTGCCATGCGGTTATCCCTCCCTTGCCATCACCGGCTGACAGCGCAGCGTTGACAGCTTCACCGGGGAATAGGGACATTCCTCGAAGACACAGGTTTGATATTTCCAGTAGGGACGATGGAAACAGCACGACCGACATTCCGGGCAGATCCCGTCGCATCCGCTGTCATAGTGGTTGTGGCCGGGTACCTCCTTCATGAGGGCTTCAAAGGCTTGCAGCTTACCGGCTGTCATGTAGCTCATTTTG
>VOFK01003908.1_pt1 | contig 81883 bp, 66 predicted proteins | sample 5384121 | NCBI WGS metagenome assembly VOFK01 (sample SAMN12384730, study PRJNA508395) | human gut metagenome | isolation source: healthy gut J | host: Homo sapiens
CTATCCTCTTTTTTCTGATGGATATATTTTTAGAATTACTTGATGAAGGTCGAATGACCGGGAGATGAGAAAAATATACAGATTGCGGTTGCATGCTAATTGGTTGATGTGAATGAGAGTCGTTTCATTCGTAGTTGTTCGTTTGTTGAATGCATGTCCTCCGCAATCTGTTTTTATTTGAATGATTTCCGTCTTTTAATTATTGCTTAGCCACCAGTCTATCATTTTTCGTGCTATGCTCAGTTTTCGTGGAATTTCCGGCATATTTTCTTTTGAATAGAATGCTCCGGCACTGAGCTCGTCTTTCTGTAACTTGATTTCCCCACTTTCATAATCAGCAATGAAGCCTACCATCAGTCCGCTGGGATAGGGCCAGGGCTGGTTGCCGAAATAAGTGATATTCTTCACTCGTAATCCGGTTTCTTCCATCACTTCGCGTTGTACACATTGTTCCAGAGTTTCTCCTGCTTCGAGGAAACCGGCTACCAAACCATAGAATGTTCCGCGGAAATTGCGGGCATGTACCAGCAAGATTTCTTCCCCGCGGCGTATTAGTACAATGATAGCGGTAGAAATAGGTGGATATATTTCGTAAGCACACGAAGGGCACTTTTTCATGATAGGGGTCTTATGTTCCGTAGGCATACCACACGCAGGACAAAAACGGCTATGCTGATCCCAATACAGTATCTGATATGCTTTTCCGGCAGCTTTATATTCGTCCAGAGTGATGTATTCGTAGGAACCCCGGAGGTTGACCATAACCCATTCTTCAGTTTCAGTAACGAGCTGTTCAATGGCGAATGCATGTACCATTTCATCCGTGGGCAGAAAGACTTCATGGATCGTACTACCTGAGCCGGGGGCCAACGGTGGTTCTGTACCATAAGGTACACTGTATTTAATCTCTCCTTTTTCTGTTTTCTCTTTTTTCAGCAACAGTTGGTCTTTGAAAAAGATGAACCACTGCGTAGGGCCCTGTTTTTTACTATTCTTCATTCCTGATAAAATATCTGTTTAAAAGATTATATATTAGCTATATTTTTTCAATACAGCCATTAATTTAGCCCGGTCTATGGGTTTAACAAGATACTCGTTGCATCCTGCATCCATAGCAGTTAGGCGGTCATTCTCAAAAACGTGTGCAGTTAATGCTATAATGGGTAATTCTGCATTGAATTTACGGATTTCAGCTGTAGCTGTCAGTCCGTCCATAACAGGCATCTTCATATCCATGAGTAGCAGATCTACGTGACGTTTATGTAGTATTTCTATGGCTTCCTGACCGTTGGCGGCATGCACCAGATTAAAACGTTTCCGCAACAAAGCTGACACTAACTGGTAATTGCTTTGAATATCCTCGGCAACCAGGATTGTTTTACGTCCGGGAGTATTGCTTGACGAGGTTCCGGCAACTATATCTTTTTTATCTGATGAGGTTACCCTTTCTGCTCTTTGCTGAGTAATTTCGGATGGTATTTCCACTTCACAAGGTAACAGTGCCCAGAACAATGAGCCTTTACCGTATTCTGATTCAAATCCTACATTACCTCCCATTGCTTCCGCAATTGCTTTACAAATAGATAGTCCCAAACCTGTACCCTGTGCAAATTCGTCTAATTTCTCAAACCGGTGGAATACTTTGTTTTTCTTTTCGTCCGGTATGCCGATTCCCGAATCTTTTACATAAAAATAGATTCCCTCTTCTCTGTATTCATAGCCCATTTCAATAGTTCCTTCCGTGGTATATTTAATGGCGTTGGTTACATAGTTGGTAATGATTTGTGCAACGCGATTACGGTCGAGAGTAACTAAACAGTGTTGGTAAGGATTGACAGCTACTATTTGTATTTTGGGGTTTGTGGCCCTTTGCTTCATAGAAGCAAACATGGAGTTGAAATAGTCCGTCAGGTCGAATTCTTCATATTTCAATTCTACAGAGCCGGCTTCCAGTTTGGACAAATCAAGAATATCGCTGATCAATTTCAGTAACATTTCATTGTTATTATTAATAATCTGCATGTAATCCTCCTTCTCTTCATCGCTTGCATACATCATCAGTCCGGAGAAACCGACGATGGCATTCAGCGGGGTACGGATTTCATGACTCATGTTAGCTAAGAAAGCGGATTTGAGTTTGTCTGATTGTTCAGCATGCATCTTTGCTATCTGCAATTCCTTAATCATCTCTTCACGTTCGGTCACATCGTCTACACGGATGACAATGCCATCAGCTGTACCGTCTTCAAGAAAAACTGGAGTTCCATATACTTCGACGACGTGTGCATTATCAAGTTTAAATTTGATGAGTTCTGTCTGACGGGATTGGAAAGCACGTGATAATATACACTCCTCGCACGGTGAAGTTCGGTTGTGGGCACTTTTATAGCAAAGTTCACCTTGCTTGTAGGCTTCGAAAGACAAGCTTTTTGAGCAGGAGGAGACATTTTCCCACTGTACGCGATAGTCTCGGGTGATGTATGCTAAGCCGGAATTGGTATTGTTGAGTACTAATTCATTCAAGGTAACCAATTTTTTCAGTTCTTCTTTATTTTTGAGTAATGTCAGTTCTGCTTGTTTGTGTGCATCTATGCAGATGGTCATGCCAAACATATATTTATAGGGAGCATCATTCAGGGTGCTTGTTTCCAGCATGCCACGGGTTTGCCACCATTGATAAACTCCGTTACCGTTTAAATCGAGTTGGTATTCCAATTCCCAAATACCATTATCCTGTTCAACAACGGCTTGCAGGGAATCATGGAATTTTTGTTTGTCATCAGGATGCACACAACTCAGAAATTTTTCCACCGAACAGATCTCAGAAGCCTTTTTGGTAACTTCATTGAACCCTTCGCCAAAACTTATCCTGTTTTTGTCCGGTTCAAAGAACCAAGTAAAGGCATTCATAGCTCCCAGAGTGATTGAAAGAATCTGTGCGCGACGTTTAAGTTCATTTTGCAGACTTTGATCCCAACGGGTATTCAGTAGTAAACGTTTTCCATCATCTTCGATAACGCTCTTGCGCACGATTGTATCATAACTGCGCCCGTCTTTCAGGTTTACACGCTCTAGTCCCAGATAAGGACTACCGGTATTGAAGACCTCAAGATCTGTTTTTTGAATACGTGCCACTTGTTCTTCATCCATGACATCGTATGTTGTCGTATCTTCGCTCGTACCGAACATACGTTTACTTTCTTCATTGCAGAATATATAACGGAAGTTATCTTCTACATCTTTTATATGGATGGAGAGCGGAATATTATTCAATATCTTATCCAGAAGCTGCTTCTTTTTATGGATATCTGTATTGTTTTTGCGAGTACCCACGTATTTAAGTACCTGTCCGCTTTCGCTATAAGAGTAGGGGGAGCCGTTGACGAAGCAATATTGCCATTCGGAAGAACCGAATAACTTGATGCGTCCTTCGAATGTGAACGAGAAGTCTTCACCGCTATTCATTCTCTGCATGATGCTGACCATTTCTTTACGGTCTTCAGGATGAATCGTTTCTAAATAAAGATCTATTGACAGGGGACGTGATTTATCATACCCGTTCAGAGGCTCATTGTCACTAAAGAATAGCCGGGAGTTGACATCAAACTCCCAAAGCATGATATCTGCTGTTTTTATGGCTATCTCTGTCTTCAGACGGCTTTGGCGGAGCATTTCTTCTTTCTCCAAAGACTCTGTGATATCTTCCATGATGATAACATAACTTGCCAATTCTCCGTTTGGGTTACGAATGGGTTGCCCATTACATTCCAGGTGACGAATGCCGGTATATACGGTAGTGATGTAACCGTCTACTTTTCCAAAATCATACGGAAAGGAGGTGAATATGGGTAATCCTGCTTTTATTGCATTTTTAATTTCGTCGGTCACTACCGGACTGTCGTATATGTTTGGATGACTTTCTGCCATCTCCTCCATATCTGTCCCAAATATGCGGCAGAAACGTTCGTTGAAATACAATATCTTTCCTTCAGCGTTGTAGACAGCTACTGCTACCGGAAGTGAGTTGAGGATAGTCATGCTCTGGTTATAAAGACTATCATATTGCTGCTGTAGTTTAACATGTTCGGCAATATCGTTTGCTAGTGAGTGCTTCTGTTCTTTTTCCATGCGTTTGAGCTGTTATTTGTCTAAGTTCGTAAATACACACATAAAGATGCATTTATACAAGTAAAAAAATACTGGCTAAGGATTCTTAATTGAGAAAGGCTATGCATGCCGCTGCGTTAGCTGCATGAATCATTCTACAACGGATAAATCCGTCTTGTATAAACAAATGCTGCATGATGACATGCTGCATAGCTGAATTGGAAAGCTGGCTGAGACGATTTTCTATCATACTCTGTTGCTATTACTTGAAATAATTTATTTCAAGGCGCAAACATATATAAAAAAATCATTTTCAGTCTTTCTCTCAGCAGAAAAAAAACGAAGATTATCGTGATATTTTTTGGTATGCAATCCTGGGCGTCCCATTTGAGACATAAACCGTCCCACAACGGATAAATTCGTTTCGCGCAAGGAGATTTTGCATGATGATATTGTCTTTATGTGTGTCCGCACGTAAGCTTGAATATTGCTTGGTGCACCAATTTAAACAGATATCGCCAATGCCTTTGTAACTTCCGTCGGAAGCGATACGGTGAATCACATAATAGGGATCATCATTCAGCCAGGCTCCATCTTCGATAATGGAATAAAAAGGGTCGGGACTCGGAACAAAACAAAATGTTCCGACGATTTTTCCGTGTTCATCTTCGCATGCGTAGCAATGTCCGTCGGTGATTTCTTTGGCAATCAGTTCACGCTGCGGGTAGCCGTTGATCCACTGGTTTCCGTTTCCTACGGATGCCATAAACTTGCGGGCATGATCGAATATCTCCATCAGGCGGTCTAAGTCAGAAAGTTGGCTGGGACGAATTTGTATCATATCTGTAAACCTGTTAAGTTGCTTAATTCTGGAATACAAATGTACATTATTATTTTTTATATTATCCTTTTCTTTTTCCTTTCATTAGAAATTCTTCAAAGAATGTATCGCGGTAGCTGTTGCCTATGGCAATCTCATAATTGCCTATATAGATGTCATTGTTATCAAATGAATCGATGTGACGGGTATTGACGATATAGGACTTGTTTACACGGAGGAACAGATCCTGGGGCAAGAGCTCGGAGATGCCTTTCATATTCATACGGGTTATGATGCGCTGCTCCGGTAATTGAAGGATTACATAGTCTTTCAATCCTTCGATGAAGAGAATATCGGCATAGTTTACTTTGAAATATTTCCGTTCGGACTTGACAAAGAAATACTCGGAAGATACATTGGCTTCAATAGCCTCTTTCTCTTCTTTCATCAATAAGGAATGATAGGAGAGAGCCTTCTGTACAGCTTTCTGGAAACGTTCTGTTTCTATCGGCTTGACCAGATAGTCGATGGCATCGACTTCATAACTATCCAGTGCATATTCCGTATAAGCAGTGGTGAAGATGATAAGTGTTCGTTTGGAGACAGTATGTGCGAACTCTATGCCGGTGATACCGGGCATCTGGATATCCAGAAAGATCAGGTCGACAGAATGTTCTTCCATAAACCGTGCGGCGGACACTGCATTGTTGAACATGCTCAGTAAGCAGAGCTCTTTATTTTCTTCTACCAGCATTTCCATAGCCTCGCGTGCCAGGGGTTCATCATCTATTATAATACAATTCATAAGTTCAGCTTTAAATTTACTACATATTTGTTTGCTGTTTCGGACACTTCCAGCAAATAGCGACCGATATATAAGAGTTCGAGCCGACGTCGGATGTTTGTTAGGCCGATTCCGCCTACACGGCTCTTGCCTGTTGCTATGGCAGGCTTGGAGTTTTCACACAGGAATTCCAATTGATTATCATCAACTTTGAAGAAAAGGTGAACGTATGACGGATGTTCACTATCGAAATTATGCTTCACTGCATTCTCTACAAAAGGAATGAATAGCAAAGCCGGCAATTGTATGCCATCGATATTACCTTCCTCTGTAATATTGTAGTCAAAGTGGTCACGCCGTACTTTCTCCAGATTCAGATAATCGTTCAGGAAATGGATATCGGAACGGAGAGGTACATGTTCGCGGAAGTTATCATTCATCTGGTAACGCAATAAATCTTCAAGCTTGAATAATACTTAGATGCTTCTGCGGGATTTTTTCGAATGAGTACATTAGCATTATTCAGCATATTGAATAAGAAGTGAGGATTTATCTGGTTTTTGAGAAACTTCAATTCAGAATGCAGAGTGGCAGATTGGATCTCATCTACACGCTGGTTATAGAGTATCCAGTGACGGAGTAGGAGTATGGCGGACATTCCAGCTACGGTAAATCCCATGGCTAATACTCCTGATATGGCATTTACCACGATAGGCAACAGACCGTTATCGGATGAGGGAACAGAAATATCTATGGTGAAAATTTGGAATATGGCTACAGCTATAATGACTATCAGACTAACTCCGGATACACCGAGGGCATATATCAACAGGCGATTTTTCAGCAGGAAGCGAGGGAATAGCCAATAAAGATTGATATAGAAAACTGCATCGATGGAAATAAAATAGATGGCCCATCCCAGCAATCTTTGAGGGAAGCTGAGTGGTCGCATGGGGACATTCCAAAGTATGTTTACTGTAATCATAAATACCACGAATTGCAGAAACAGATGCCTTGCCGTCCGATAACGTGGAGCAAGCAGGAAATTGGTAAAACGGTTATTGATCATTTTCCACCTCCTTTCAATTCAAGCTGAATGTTTTGGCCGGTTAATTCCAGCCGGTAGTTCTCTCCGTATTGCAAATCAAGACGTTGCCGAATTTTATTTAATTCCTGTTCCTGTTCCAGGCAAGGTATGGATACCTGGCAGTTGAACTGAATATTCTCATCTTCTGCGTGCAGATGGATGTCAATGGATGCAGGATGTTCTTCCTGTGTTTCGATTTGTTTTACGGTGTACTGTATAAAAGGGATGAAAAGCAATGGGAATACAAAAGTGCGTCCTGTCTCTCCCGATGCGTTCATGTGGAAATCAAATTTGCCGGAGACAAGTTGTTCCAGTTCCAAATAATTGGTGAGGAATTTGATTTCTGTATGTAACAGCACTTTTTCCCGGTTACAGTCATACAACTGATACCGGAGTATCTGGCTCAGTTTCATTAACATTTTCGAAGCCTTTCCCGGATTTACCAATGCCTGCTCTCCTGAATAGTGGAGTACCCGGAATAACATGGAAGGACTAATTTGCTCTTTCAGATGTTCTATTTCAGACTGCAACCTGATTTTTTCCAATTGCATCACTCGTTGGTTTTCCAGTATCCAAAGCCGCAGCAAGACAGTCATGCCACCGCCCATGATACTGAGGAGCGTTAATGGGAAAGAGGAAAGATAGTCCATCACAAATGCCACTTTAGAGTATCCGACATAAATGTTAGGAACTGAAAAGATCTCGGATACAATATATTCCTGTGTAGCTTGAAAGATAAAAACTACGATTAAAGCGGTTGAGAGGGAAAGAATATATGTCAGATATCTTTGTTTGAGCAAGTAACGGGGTACCAGATAGAGCAAATTGAAATAGAAAATGGAACCATAGAGCAGAAACATATTGAAGATAAGAAGATAGGTCCACTTCCCCAACATCTCTATATAGCCCTGACAACTGAATAATACCAGATTACAGGCTATGACAAGCAGTGCCACGATGACAGTGATATGTCTGGCTACCCGGAAGCGCGAACTGACGAGGAAGCGGTATAGAAAAGAATTATCATTGCCTATAATAGGTATTACTTTCATGGAAGTATCTTTCATTTGAGGTGACGAAGATAGAATAAATTCATATAAAACACTGGATTATCCTAAATTAAAACTCTATTTTGTAGCTGATATTGGTCAGACCTGTTTTCTGTTCACCTTACCTCTATCTTTCCTGTTTTTATATTATAGAGGTGCTGAATGAACTCTTTGCTGCCCGTAAAGTTGAGGCCTTTCACGGAGAATTCATGAGATACACGTTGTTTATTGATGCGGTAGCTTACTGTATAATTACCAATCAACATCGGAGAACGTTGAATGGAATATGCCCGCATTTCATCATACTGTACTTCTTTATCGGGGTGATTCATCGTTGCTTCCACATCTATCGGAGCATAGCGTTCTCCGCCTTGCAGAGTGAGCTTCAGATTGACACTGAGAATGTTTTGTTTATTGCGTCCCAACATCCATTCTTTGCCGATTAGCCCGTTCAATACATATTTTCGGTTAAAGCGTGTGTTGTGCCAGACACCGTCGCCACCGCAATAACGGGAATCGAACAGGGAGGCAGTTATCATGTAGTAGAGGCCTTTGTTCAGTGCTCGTTCCCATGTGAAGTCTACACCGAAGTTGCGCCCTCGTCCTTTGTTCACTAAAGCATTTTCCACGAAAAACTCATCTCGGTTAAGCACTGAAAAAGAACTGTCGCGCATGACGGGCACATCGTATAGGAACTGAATGTAAGGTTCCACTTTCAGACTTGTATTTTCTGAAACCTTATAGGCGAATGAAAGCATCAGATGGTGTGCTTTGGTGAAATCGAGGTTTTTGTTTACTGACCGGTCACCGGTACTTTGTGTCTTTACAAAGTAAACGTCCATTTTTTCCATACGGCTATACATACCATAAGCCAAAGCAAAGGAAGTCCGGGTATTTGTTTGCCATTTCAGGCTGGCACGTGGCTCAAGGGTCCAACGATTATTTAGTGTGAGTAGTTGTCCGTGCAGGCCGAAGTTCAGGCTTAGTTTATCGTTTATTCCCCATGCGGAACTGTTGTAGGCTGAAATCAAACTGGTGTTTCCGTCTCCTTTTGAGATTGTTTCCAACGGTTGGTCAATGAATGGAGCAAGTTCTAAATTCATGTTGTAGAACATTTGTGTAAAGGTTAATCCGGTTTTATTGGTAAAACGGTTATTTACTTTCCGGTTCAGTGACGAAGTCAGTATCAGGTTTGTGCTTCTGCTGTTCTGATCGATGTTAGGTAAAGGATTAAATTCTCTGTCATAAGTGGTTTGTATGGCTTCTTGGTCGGAATAGGTTCCGGCAAGTGTGGTTTTCAGCAACGTGTTTTCATTAAAGAAGTAGCGATGGGTAACACCTCCGGCTGCCATGTACTGCGTAGAACGTCCCTGTCCGGCATCTTCCAGATAATCCCATTTATCCGGATTCTTTTCGAGTGAGCTTTTATATTTGTCAAGTAATGCAGTGCCCCATACGGCGAAAGTGCCTGCGTGGCGGGTGGGGAAGTTTAGTTTGAAGTTCAGGTCTTGATAGTCCATCTTTCCACCTAAGTCAACGTTCAGTAATCCTGTAGTGGAGTAGCGGTAATTGAAGATATACGAAGCCTTATGTTTCTTGCTTAACGGCCCTTCGGAGGCGAAATCTATTCCCATGATACCTACCTGGAATGTGTTTTCATTTCGCTGGTTGTTTCCGTTGCGTAGCTTCATGTCGAAGACACCGGAAACAGCATTGCCGTATTCTGCCGGAAAAGCACCTGTGAAGAAGTCGGAGTTTCCTAAAACTTGTGCACTGAGTGAGGACAGAATTCCACCTCCTAAAGTGGCGATATCTGCGAAATGGTTTGGATTGGGAATTTCCACATCTTCCAGTCGCCACTGCAATAAATGCGGGGCATTACCGTGGATAGATATACCATTGTTGGAAACGCTTGGCGTTACTCCGGCAAATGAAGCAACCAGTCGGGCCGGATCATCAAATCCACCTGCATAGCGACTCGCTTCTTCCACGCTGAGCATACGTGCTCCTGCGACAGCCATTTTATTCATGGCTTCGTTCCGGTTGTGCGCACGGACCACTACTTCGCTCAGTTCGTTTACGCTTTCCTGCAAAGCTATTTCCAGATAAACTTCCTTAGCGGAAGTCACTAGAATTTCCCGTACAGTCACTGACTCATATCCCATGAAAGAGGCTTGTACAGAATGACGGCCTACCGGAACTTTTGGAAGTGCGAAACGTCCGAGACTATCGCACATCATCCCTAATCCCGGAATATCTGTTAACTGTATCGTAGCATACGGGATAGGATGTCCTGATGCCCGATCATTGACTACTCCTCGCAGTGTTTGTACGGGACGTCCACTACTTTGTGGGATATTCTCATTATCAGCCGATGCTTGTCCGGGGATATTAGAAACTTCTTTTCCGAAAGAGCAAATTGAAATTAGTAATGCAATTATTACTAATACTTTAGTTTTATCCATCTTTATCGTTTTTGGTTTAATGCGATAAAGATAGGTCTCCGCAATACGCTACTCTTTTATTTGAGACGAACCGGATGGCTTTGTAGACGAAACTCGGAAATAGCGGCTAAAGCTTGCTCTGCTTTTTCTTCAGGCACAAAAATGTGATCATGGTAGTACGCGGCAACCACATTGGCACTAATATTCTTTTCTGCCAATTTAGTTGAAAATGCGGCTGTTAATCCAACAGCGTCCAAGCTTGAATGTACATTTAGGGAAATGAGCTTATAAACAGATTCATAATTTATATTTTATTAATAGCCTCTTGTTGGGTGATGATAAGCGTCAGTCCCTCTTTTTCATGGAAAAAGCCGATGGGGTTCAATTGATGTACATCATCCCAGTGGAATTCGGGAAAAGTACAAAAAACAAAACTGCGTTCATCCAGAACAGGATCGATACTGGATAATAATGTCCCTAAATCTTTGATGCCTGCCATAACGTATTGATTTATATTCTTTTCTTTTCATTGATGAAGTGATTCTGAATATGCCTTCAATTGCAAAAATAGTACTTTTTTATGATTTAACGGAAGAACCTTTATACTTACGGCTCCTTCTTGTCTTATCTATTCATTTACGAAAGCCTTACCAGTTATATAACTCATACGTGTTGAGTTGTATAACCCAGGCTGTATAAGTTGTATAACTGGTAAACCTTTTCGTAGTAAGTAAGAGAAAAAAGAAGTTAGTAAGCTATTTGCTTTCTAACTTAATCCATGATTTACAGTTTATTTCTTTCAGAAATTCCTTATCATGTGATATGGCGATTACCGTTCCTGTATAGTCCCGGATAGTTGCTGTAATGATCTCGATACTTTCAATATCCAGATTATTGGTCGGTTCATCCAGTATGAAAACATCTGGGGTGTTATCTGCAATCATCAGGCAACAGAAGGAAAGGCGCATCTTTTCTCCACCACTAAGTAACCTGCAAGACTTGTTCCATGTAGCTGCTGGGAAGAGATAACGATTCAATATCGTTTTCAGCTCATGCTCCGGCAGGTGGCGCCGATTGAAATATTCCACTTGTTCCAGAATATTATATTCATTATGGATAAGAGAATATTCCTGATCCAGATAAACTGTGCTGAAATCAATACGGTCAAGTGTTCCACTGACGGCAGAAAGATCTCCGCAAAGTAGTTTCAACAATGTGGTTTTGCCGCTGCCATTATTGCCTTCAATATAGAAGCGGTCGCCACTCCGTAACTGAAAGCTTAACGGTGTTGTCCACATGGGTTGGGGAGCATCCGGATATTGAAAGTTCATTTCTTTTGCAGTAACCAATACCTTACCTTCGTGTAGAGTGGAGGCATTGAAATTTGTTTTTAATTTCTCTACAAGGGGAAGAGTACTTTTTATGTTTTGCATGTCCTGCTGTAACTTTTCAGCTTTCTCGGTATGTACACTTTTTAGTTTATTAGTACTTACTTCCGCCCTGTTTTTCATAGTACCCATCATAATGCGGGGAATGCCTTTCTTGATGGCAGCCTTTTCACCCCGTACATTCTGTTTTGCCTTTTGTTCCGCCAGTTCACGGGCAGTTTTCCGGGCAAGTCGCAGGGCTTTTTGCTTTTCTTCCAGTTGCTCTTGCAGGGCGTTCAGTTGGATTCCTTTTTGTTCCTTAAAGAAATCGTAATTGCCGCCATAGAAAGTTAGTCCGTTAGAGGCTAATTCACAAATGGCAGGTAACTGGTTTAGTAGGGTACGGTCATGGCTGATAACAAGTACAATGGCCGGAGTGCGCCGTACGAAATCATATAACCGTTGCCGTCCTGTTGCATCCAGATGGTTTGTTGGCTCATCCAGCAGAATAGCGACAGGTGAGTGCAATTCCATGCCGGCAAGAAAGATACGTGTTTTTTCTCCCCCCGCTTAATCCGCCCATCAGACGGGAGAGGGGAATACCATCCATTCCCCAGGCCGACAAGGCAGCTTGGGCACGTTCTTCAATATTCCAGTCATCATTCAGTGTGGTGAAATGTTTTTCAGATACATCTCCGTTTAGAATGGCATGTAAGGCTTTCAGTTTGCCATCTATCCTTAAAGCCTGTGCAATGGTCCGGTCATCATATTGCCCGAAATGTTGAGGCACATAATAGAGATGTTCCGGGTGGCTGACCGTTCCGGTTGTAGCAGATAAATCACCTGCAATAATCCGTATTAAAGTGGATTTTCCGCAACCGTTGTTTCCAGTCAGCGCTATTATCTCCTGGGTTGATAACAAGGTTCAAATGTTGGAATAAGACTTCTTTGTCGGAATGGACATAGCTAAGATCTCTGATAATAATACTCATGGTAAATACTGTGTTTAAAGAGGTGAATACACTGTACCCAAAAATGCTTTGGATACAATAAAATTTCGATTGTGGAGGGGGATAGACAAACACAGTATTGGCTAAACATTCACGTTTGTGATGCTCAGCGTTCTGAATTATAAAGCATGTAAAAAGTGATGTTTACCGAAATGTTTGTCTTTACTTGGAAATTCTCATCGTAGTAATTATTAGTTAGTGGGTGCAAAGATAGGTATTTCTTTTGGATATTGCAATATTACTATTAAAAGGTGGATATTCTGAGTATTTCGATAAGCCTTCGATTATTAGACTTTTAGGTAAAATACCGTTTTTAAGAAGATTTTCTTAAATTGTAGAATAAAACCATATGTTTGCCAAATAAAACCATATATTTGCAAAATATAGGGTGTATCTCGTCAGAGAGCAATTAATCATTATATTTAATTTATCTCAATAAATCTCATATGAAATCTACTGATTCCGAACAAGAAGGAGTCGGCATGGAACTGGAACAGTACCGTAACCGGCTCGAACAAATGGTCGAAGAAAAATCTAAAGACCTGATTGCCATTCAAGAAAATCTGGAAGCAACCAACCGGCGGCAGGCATTATTCATAAAAGTATTGCAAATATTACAACTGGAACCGGACATACCTACAGCCATGAATATGGCACTTGCAGAAATCGGTCGTTATACCGGTGTTGATCGTTTGGCAACATGGGAAAACCACCTTGACGGAATTACGTACGGATGCACCAATGAATGGTGTAATGATGGTATTGAACCGGCTATAGATTACTTGCGGAGTATGACTATTGAAGCGGGGAAGCCTTGGTTCGACATGCTCGAAGAAAACCATATCATCTGTACGTCTGATATTTATTCACTTGATCCCTTTATTACTCAGATGCTTGAAATTCAAGGTGTAAAAGCTATTGCTGTTTTTCCTTTGTCGCAGTTAGGGGTGCATTTCGGCTTCCTGTCATTTAACTTTTGCTGGAATAAGCAGTGGGACGAAAAAGATGTGGAACTAATGAGCCAAATATCGCAAATTGTATCTACCGCTACGAAACGCTGGCAAGTAGAAACTTCCCTGCAATTGTCTCAGCGAACCATGCAAAAGGTGTTGGATAATATCAATGCAAACATCTTTGTTTGTGATTATGATACACAGAAGGTGCTTTTTGCAAATAAGCCTTTCAGGGAAGAAGCCGGACAGGTTTCGGGAAATGCAGAATGCTGGAAAATGCTGAATGCAGGATTGAATGGATTGTGTGCGCATTGCCCGAAACCACAGTTGCTCGATGCTGATCGCAAATTTACAGGTGTTCATTTCTGGGAAGACTATAATCCAATTACCGAACGTTGGTATACCATCCAGAGTATGGCGATAAAATGGCTCGACGGACGATGGGCAATCATGGAATTGGCCACTGATATTACTACTCGTAAGCAGGTAGAACTGGAGCTGATTTTGGCAAAGGAAAAAGCGGAAGAGTCGGATAGACTAAAATCAGCATTCCTTGCGAACATGAGCCATGAAATACGCACTCCTTTGAATGCTATCGTGGGCTTTTCAAGCCTGCTTGCCGAAGCTGATGATGATGAGCGTGAATCATACATGTCTCTGGTAGAGGAGAACAACGAACTGCTGCTTAATCTTATTTCTGATATTTTGGATATTTCTAAAATAGAGGCCGGTACAGTAGAGCTTATTATAACAAGAGTGGATGTGGCCCGACTTTGCCGCGAAGTCATTTCCACCTGTTCGCATAAAAAAACATGAGGGAGGCGGTGGGGTTACGTTTTTGACGAAAGTTCACCGCAGATAATGGTTGATGCCGATAAGAATCGAATCATGCAGGTGCTTTCTAACTTCATAACCAACGCTTTAAAATTTACAACCAAGGGATCGGTCACTCTTTCCTATAGATTGGAAGATGACGGTCTGTTGCATTTCTGTGTAACGGATACCGGTAAAGGTATTCCTGCTGAACAGCAGCATGAGATTTTCAGTCGTTTTGTAAAACTCGACTCTTTTTCACAGGGTGCCGGTCTTGGTTTGTCTATATGTCAGAGTTTAGTAGAACGGATGGGAGGACAGATTGGAGTAAACTCCCGTGAAGGAGAAGGTTCGTGTTTCTGGTTTACACATCCGTATACACTCGATGCCTCATTGGATTCGGATGTTGTAACAAAGGGTGGAGAGCAAGTTATAAAGATCGTTTCAAGGAACTATAAACCTCTAATTCTGGTGGCCGAGGATATAGATAGTAACTACTTGTTGATCGAGGCGCTTCTCAGAAAGGATTACCGTCTGCTGAGAGCACATGACGGCAATGAAGCTATAGACCTTTTCAATACTCAAGCTCCTGATCTCATTTTTATGGATATGAAGATGCCGGGTATGAACGGGATAGATACAGTCGTTATGTTAAGGGAAGGTGGTGCTCAGGTGCCCATCATTGCACTTACGGCATTTGCTTATGACGATGATAGGGCATTGGCACTCAATGTGGGCTGCAATGACTTTTTGACCAAACCTGTTTCGCCACTCGAGTTACGTAGGATGGTCAGTAAATGGATAGGAAAATAAGTTTTGGAAGTATTATTCCATAGAAGACGCGTCAAATGATAAAGGCAGCAAAGCGCCTACACTCTTCATTTCGTAAATACCCTTTTTCCCGAAGAGTAAAATGCGCATCGGTTGTTTGAAGCGTTTTTCTGTTTCAAGCATCACTTGACGGCATGCACCACAGGGTGGAATCGGATCATCCAAAAAATCCCGTTCATTGCGTGCAGCAATGGCAAGTGTTTCTACTGCCTGATCGGGATATTGGGAGTTTGCATAAAACAAGGTAGTACGTTCGGCACAAAGTCCCGATGGATAAGCTGCGTTTTCTTGATTGGTACCTGTGACAACCGTACCATTTTCCAAACGTGCAGCGGCACCCACGGAGAAGTGCGAGTAGGGGGCATAACTGCGTTGGGTAGCTTCGCGTGCGGCATCCATCAGTTGGCGGTCAGCATCACTTAATTCATTATAATCGTATATTTTAATGTCAATTTGTAAGGTCAAATCTTTCATAAGGCAGTGATGTATATTGTAATTAATGTTACAAAGTTAGAAAAGAGATTGGTAATTCCAATTCTTTTTAAGATTTTTGTACCTCAACTTTTACTGATATGAATAGAATTAACGCTATCAGACTCACTGCAATCCTGGCACTTCTGGTTTGTACCGTTGCCGCCCAGGCACAGCGCCGGAATACCCGTTACGTGGAATATATAGAGAAGTATGCTCCGCTTGCCGTACAGCAAATGAAGGAACACAAGATACCTGCCAGTATTACCCTGGCACAAGGGCTTCTTGAAAGTGGTGCCGGACAGAGTGCACTGGCACGCAAAAGTAATAATCATTTCGGCATTAAATGCGGTAGTAACTGGCGTGGACGTACGGTGCGTCATGATGATGATGCCCGCAATGAATGTTTTCGTGCATACAGCAATCCCAGGGACTCTTATGAAGATCACTCTGCTTTTCTGAAAAGGGGTGCGCGTTACGCTTTCCTGTTTGATCTGAAAGTTACAGATTATAAAGGTTGGGCACGCGGTCTGAAGAAAGCCGGATATGCAACTGATCCTTCTTATGCTAATCGACTGATAACAATCATAGAGGATTATGACCTTTACAAGTATGACAGTCGTGGCATGAGTAAGCGTGAAGCCCGTAATTGGGAGAAGGAATTGAAGAAGAAACCCTGGCTGGCTAATCCGCATCAGGTATATATAGCTAATGACATAGCTTATGTTGTAGCTCGTGATGGCGATACTTTCCGTTTCCTGGGTAAGGAATTCGATATCAGTTGGAAGAAACTGGTGAAGTATAATGATTTGCATAAGGATTATACATTGGAAGCGGGTGATATTATCTATTTGAAAAGTAAGAAAAAGAAAGCCTCTAAACCACATACAGTTTACATTGTGAAAGATGGTGATTCCATGCATACCATTTCACAAAAATATGGTATACGGTTGAAGAACCTGTATAAGATGAATCGGAAAGATGATGAATATATACCGGAAGTAGGTGACAGATTAAGATTAAGATAAAAACAGATTGCATATACTAAAAATGATCGCTCATAAGCGGTCATTTTTAGTATATGGCAGATGTTGCTATGACAGAATTAGAATGATAGTCTCATTGTACAACGTATTCCTTTTGTCTGAATGTCCGGATGGTTGCGATAGTTTAATCGCCAGACATAATCAACGCGAAGGAACTTAAAGATATTCTCAACGCCCACACTTGCTTCCATATAAGGAGCCTTTCCCAATGTATATGAACCCTTTGGGAAAAGATATAGCCCGTCCCCTCCATTCTTAGGATTATTCTTCTCCGTCAGATGTCCCCATAAACCACGGAAACAGAATACCTCCCTTGCTTTCAATTTCTTGATGAGAGGCAGACGATTCAGAAGATTTCCATTCATATAGTATGTCAAATCCCAGGAAACATATTCGTCACTGATAAACTCCATGGCGTTCATATTCGTATAAGCTTCCGGCTGAATGGTATAAGAAAGGTTTGCATTCGGCAGAATTAACAGCGGATACGGAACTTTGCTCCATACCTTTCCGGCTTTGGTGATAATGTCGATATATCCAAAGCTGAAAACCAGAAACGTTTCTGTATGCCGATATCCGTACGATGATAATCGTAGGATGAGCCAAGCAGGTTTTTCTTTGCCATTACATGACTGAAATTAAAAATTAAAGCATCAAATGTAATTGGAATACGACTATTGCGAGTCTGATAGAATTTTTCATTTTTGCCATAACGGAGTTTCAGTTCCAGTTCCGTCATATTATAGTGCTTGACATCGCTGATGGTTCCGTCTGCATTGATACGGTCGAAAACAGCATATTCCGTGGCATATTCGCGACGGTTACGAACAATGGCATTATATGCCAGTCCGTTATACTGTTCGTAAGAGTAAGTCAGCTCAGCTTGTCGCAAATAAGTTGCCCGTGTATCCTTCTGACGTCTGATACTTAGAAGGACATTATCCTTGCTGGTGTACATGTACTGCTGTCCCAACTTGTTAATATCATACATATATTCAAGCCGGATTGAATTTATCGGAAATTCCTTGCGGTATTCTTTGCGTTCATTGAATGAATATTCAACAAGGGCATTATACTTCAGCTTTTCATCTCTCGTTCCATACGCCATATAGCCATCGAAGAACCAATTTTTATTGAGTGCGGGCGTCGTTGTGCCTCCCACCCGAAAGCGTGCCCCTTCGATTGCACTGCCGCTAATGGTAGAATTCATCGGACCAAATTCGAATTTATTCATAGCCGGGTCTTTATTGGTAGGGATATAGCCCGACACGAGAGTTGTGACGACCTTTTCCGTTACATAAAATACCGGAACAGAGCGTAACTTCACCATCAGTTTTTCCACGGAGTTCGGATTCTTTTTGATTGCTTCTTCCGGACGATTGCTTATCCAGAAATCATCCGGCTGGCGATAAGCATCTTTTGAGATGATGACAGGTGCACCACTTTTAAAGATTTGGGCTTGTTCGGCATTGGGCTCTTCGAATGACTGGTTGCTATAGACATTCAAACGCCTTGCATACATTCCTTTAGTTTTCTCACTTAACTTGAAATTTACGCTGATATCGTCTTTCTTAATAATACGGGTACTGTCCGGGGTCCGTTCGAATATCTGCTCGATAGTCATTCTGGAAACAAAATTCAAATTGATATCCTTAGGAACATTGAGTATTGCTTTTTGAACAAAGTAAGTGGAGTCGAGCGTGACATACAGATGTCCGGTAAAACCGAATGTTTCCGAATTAAACGGAACAAATCCGAGATCCACACACTTTTGGCCATTTACGTTTAATGTATCCATCAGATAGTATTTATAATAGTTCGGTCCGATTGTGGAAAGCGGGCTTACAAACCTCTGTAGAAATAACGGTATGTCATTTTGGAAAATGTCGACTTCCCTGAATACTTCGCTCAAAACCTGCTGGATACCGTCGCGCGAGAATATTTCATCTACACCGGACGATTTGTTTCCTTTTACTATATGTTTCTTAGACTTTGGGTCCTTACGGTAATAGACCGTCTCGACTTTCTCTTTCTCTGAAATCGGCAGGATGGTGGTGCCAATATCAAGCGTATCGACAAAATCGGCCAGGAAATCGAACTTGCCTGGCTTGCCATTCTTTTTAGGCTTTGGTTCATACTCATTCATGGCGAAGACCATTTTTTCATACCGGTCATATTGGAAATAGTCATGATTATGGGGATCATTACTTTCACGTAGAGCAATCACCTGCCTCACAAATGTTACAGCCGGGTTCTTTCTTGCTGTATTTCTCCTTTTGAGGTCTGACAACCACTTCATTCAACATAATTCCATTTGGAACTAATTGTATTTTCAGGTCATTGGTTTTCCCCGGGATGACTTTCATTTGTTTCTTGTCATATCCCAAATAAGATATTTCCAGAATCTTATCGATGGTTGGAGTAGAGAATGAAAAGTTCCCATCCCCATCGGTGGCTGCTCCTATGGTTGTACCCTCAAATTTAAGAGATACATAAGGCAACCTTTCGCCTGTAATCGAATCGGTTACGATTCCTTTTATTATTGTATTCTGTCCATTCGCCACCCACACGAAGAAGAAGGACGCTAACAAAAAAACAATCTTTTTTCCCATTGTAATCTCCTATTAGTTAGTCGGAGAAGTCATATTGTGTATAATTCTTGCCCTTCTCATTCATGCGTAAACCTTTAAATTCGGATGATTGAATATCGATGGTCAGTACGAACGATGTGAACATCATCCTGCGTTTTGCTTTCGTATCCGGAATAATCGGAGTGATGGTCAGCGCGCAGAGATTCCCTTGTTTCGTAATTTCCATGTCGGCCACTTCTTTGATATCCGTGCTGTCGCTATCGCTCGAAAGTAGATTCCTGAGAACAATCAGAAGAACTTCAAATTGCTTATGGGTTACTCCCTTAGCTATGCTTTCCTGACCATCATTGATCATGGTGAAGACACCGTTGTCCATTATCAGCATATCTTTCCCTTCATTAAACGTCATGTATGCTTCATTAGGCTGCATGAAGTGAAATTTACCTTTGGTAACAGCATCTTCTGCCACTGCTGCATGGTGCTTAGTCCGAATCACGGTAGCTGTGAAGGTATTTATGCCTTTGTATCGTTCGGCAACTTTCCGGATATCAGCTTCTTGTGCCGATAAGGCGGTACACAAGAGGATGGCAGTGATAAATAGGATATATAATCTTTTCATACATGTAGTTTAAGTATAAAGTCCTCCGTTAATTGAAATCACATTACCGGTAATGTAACCGGCGTTTGGCGAAACCAGAAAGCCAACCAGTTCGGCCACTTCCTCGGGAGTACCGAAGCGGTTGGCTGGAATGGTTTTCTTCAGTGTATCTTCGTCGAGTCCCTCTACCATATCTGTTCTGATAAATCCGGGGGCGACAGCGTTGACGGTTACATTTTTGCGTGCTACCTCCTGAGCCAGTGCTTTCGTGGCGGCTATGATGGCTCCCTTTGCTGCGGAATAGTTCGTCTGTCCCGGCATTCCCTTGACACCACTTACGCTTGCCATATTGATGACACGTCCGAACTTACGGGCCAACATGGATTGAAGCAAGGGTTGTGTTACATTGTAAAAACCATCGAGACTGATGCTGAGTACACGATGCCAGTCGTTTTCAGGCATGAATATCAGGAGATTGTCACGGCGTATACCGGCATTGTTAACCAATACTTCAATGTATTCTTCAGGATGGGCGTTCTCCCATGACTCGATGGCTTTGCTGGTCTGTTGCCGGTTGCTTACGTCGAACATCAGTATCTCGCCATCCTGTCCGGCCTGGCGTACCAGTTCCAAAGTCTTTTGGGCCTCTGTGGCGTTACTTACATAGTTGATAATGATGTGGTAGCCCATTTGAGCTAATTTTACACAGACAGCACGGCCAATGCCACGGCTGCCTCCGGTTACTAATGCATACTTCATTGTTAGGTCTATTTTAGTTTTTTACTATATTCCATATCGGTTCCTTTCCTAATACTTCAGCACAAGTGAAGAGCGCTGTCATGGTCACACCGTGTAACCCGTGCAGCATCAGATTCTGTCCCGTAAGAAGCAGGTTGGAGATGGGTGTACGTGGTGAGAGCAGGGTTATCATCGGATTTCTGAAATCCTTGCGCAGGCCATAAGCTGACCCCTCAGGTGTGAGAGTATAATTACGGTAAGTGAGTGGCGTGCTGGTGTAGCATCCGGTGATCCTATCACGAAGGCCGGGAATGAAACGTTCGGCAAGGGTGATACATTCGTCTGCGACACGCTTCTTCATCGCTTTATAATCTTCACCACGACGGCCCACTTCGGTATGGCTCCATTGTTCACACTCACTCCAGTTCATTGGGGTGAGGAGATCTACCTGTTGTACATACTTACTGCCATCTTCCGGTATGCGGCAACTTACCAGTACTCCGCTTACAGGATTGTTTTTCAGATGAAATGCCCATACATCCGGTTCCTTATAAATATATTGGTTCCAGTTAAAGTATCTGAGAGTTTGCGGCTTGATGCGGAGCGATACGGTGAACATGCCGAAAGTATTCTCCAGATGAGTAATTCTGCTACGATAAACTTTCTTCATCCTGCTGCTTTGTTTCACCAGATTGCAGGTGACAGCAGGATGGATATTGCTGATAAAAATAGTGCCTTCGTAGATTTCTCCATTAGAGCATACTGCATGTACCAGTTTACCGTCTTTTTCCACTAACTCCCGGACTTCGGCATTACAGATAATCTCGCCACCATGCATACGAATGCCATCAGCCAGTGAGTTTACTATCAGAGAACCGTCACCTTTTAATCGCCAACTGCTTTCGATGAAACTTCCGTTACCATGAGCGAAGGTGAACAATGGAAGAGATTCTTTCCGTAATTCCATTTTCAGGGAAGTGCCGCAGAGTACATTTATTAGTAGTGGATCATGGAATGTCTCTGTCAGATACTGATAAGCGCTTGTTTCAAAAAAACGGGAAAGTACTGATGACTCTCCGGTTTGAGGATTCAACGCATCGAATTGCTGTTCACCGCACTGTTTCAGCATATCTGCATATTTGTTCAACGCATCACGTTCAGCTGGAAAGGCTGCTGTCAATGTTTCGACAAATGCATCATATCCTTGTGCGAAGCTGAAAGTCTGATTTCCGATTGTTACCCGGTCGAAATGGTTGTCAAGGCGTTGCCATGGAAGACGCAGCAGTCCCAGATGCCTGAATGCAGAGTGTAGTGATTGTCCCTCGTCCAAACCTCCTACATAGTGAAAGCCTGTATCGAAAGCCAATCCAAGCCTCCTGTAGCTTTGGAGGCATCCACCTGCTTGTGTTCCTCTTTCAAGCAGAAGAACGCTCATACCGGCTTTCGAAAGAATGTGTGCACATTCCAGCCCACCCAGTCCGCTACCTATGATAACTGCATCGTACTTCATTCTTTATTCTTATTAATCATTCTGAAAATGGCCGGTTGTATCACATAAGAGATCACTACTGCCGAAATCATGCCCACAAGAATGGAGAATCCTACTGATTTGATGGCAGGATGTTCGGCAAACAGCATGGAACTCACGGTAACAATCAGGATAAATGCACTGAAGAATATGGCTGTCTTGTGATAACCCAGTAAGCGCGAGTTCTCTTTACCGCCAATAAGTCCGTTCATCACGAATATGCTATAATCAACCCCTATACCAAAGATGAATGTAGAGATGATAATGTTGATGAGATTGAACCGTACATCAAAAATTACCATTGCCCCCAACACTATAAGCCAGCTCGACAAGATTGGCATAAAACCGAGCAGGGTATGCTTGATATTGAAATGGAAACTGAAGAAGAGTACGATGAGTACAAAGAGCATGGAAACCCATTGCAGCACATTGAAGTCGTCATTCAATTGGATCAGTGTATCTGTGGTATAATAATAGGTGTCGAGCACAAGCAGGTTAGGTGATGAAACTATAGCCTCACAGATACGGTTATAGTCACTTTCCTTGCTGTGGATAGAGTCGTTTTTGCATCTTACGGATGTAAAGCACAGATACTCGTCGTTGTAGGATTGTTCCATCAGAGTAGACTGATAGCCTTCCGGAATAATACTTGCTTCGTAAAGAGCGTCAGGCTCATAATCAGCAGTTGCAAGTTCAAAGAAAGGAGAGAATGCATCGGGAATAAGACCGGCTTCGGGAGCTGTCTTATTGATTAAATCATGTACAAGTTGCAAGCGTTCTCCGGTCCAGAAGTTTTTCCATGCGTCAATGCGTTCTTGTTGTACATGCAAGGGTACAAATATTTGATTCGTATGGGTATAGCTCTTCACAAGTCCGATATTTTGCAGGGAATCGAGTTTGGTAGCCATGATTTCAAAATTCTCTATGGCCTCTTCCATCGTTGCCCCTGAACTTGCGAAGTACTTCTGCTTGTCACCTGTATGGGTTTTGGAACGAAGCAGATTCTCTGAATATGAAGTACTTTCGGCTTTATAGCCTAAGTTGTGCATGTCGGCATCGAATTGGGTCCCTCCGGCAATATAGAATCCTATACACACTACCGCAGTGGCAAGTATGGTGAAAAGCAGTGGCTTTTTACGGTCGAACGGGTAAGCATTAATACGGTCGATGATGGCGAATGCACGGTGATTCAACTTGTTTTTCCTGGGATTGAGGAACTGTGGTAAAAATACCAGGCTGAAGAATGTAGTCCCCACAATGGCGAAAGCTGCGAAGAGCCCAAAGTCCTGTAACAGTTCTGTCCGAATGAAGATAAGTCCCATGAAGGAACCAATGGTGGTAAGGCATCCTAAACAAACAGGTTTGACCTGATCGCGCAACACTTGTTCGGGATCACTGATATATTTATAATGCGTAATGATATGCAGTACATAGCTGAGTGCCACTCCCAGTACTATTGCTCCGATACCGAGTGCCAACAATGAAAAATGTCCTTTTATAAAATACATTGCAGCAAGTCCGAAGAGAGTGCCGAATACCACGGGAAGCAGTAATAGCGGTATGGTATTGTAGTTGCGGAAACAGATGGAAATAAAGATAAGAACCAGTACTAATGAGCCGATAATAGTTCCTTTCAGGTCCGATTTTATTCGCCATGAATTATAGAATCCACTGGCAGGAGTACCGTGATAGCTGATTTTTACGTCGGGAGCAGAGGCAGAAAACTGTTCTATCTGATCATTCAATATGCGGAATAGGGTAGAACCCTGTCCCGTATTGGTGGCTGAATACATGGGTGTAATAAATGCTACACACACTGTGGAGTCTTGGACGAAGAAATGCCCGTTAAGGGTTTTGTAGCTGCCGGCTGCCCCTTCGGTAAAAGGTTTCATCTGTTCCATAAGTAAACCACGCAGTCCTACAGGATCCATCTGTATAAGTTCGGGAAACATACTTCCCACCGGACTCAACAAGTCATCGTGGTTAGCTTTCATTTGTAGCTTCATGTGTGGGTAGGTAAGCATCGCATCGAGACGAGTGTAGACGCTTGTGTCGATATATGCCGGTAAGTGCGCACTCATATAATCGATAACGTCCAGCATCAGGTCATCGGGCAATCTGTAGAAAATGTTTCCGATGACCTGCTGTGTTGAGTCCATGGCTGCATTTCTAGATTCCAGAGAATCAATGAAAGCATCACATATTTCGGTTATATGTTCCACAGAGGCTCCATTCTTTCCTTCAAAGAGCAAGAATGTTTTATCCTTGATGCGCAGGTTGGCAAAGGCGAGTTTGGTAGTACCATCTTCATTTTTCGATGAGGGCATCAGTTTGTTGATGTCTTCTTCCAGATATATTTTTGAGGCAAAATATCCGAAGAAGGCATATAAAGCAATCATTGACACCCAGAAAACTGCGCGATAATTACGGAAAAAGCGATAAATCTTTATGCAGAATTCTGTCATGCTACCATCTCTTTATATCTTTATTATTCATTCTGCCCGAAGTGTGATTCTATATAATCATAGAGATTGTTGAAGGTCTGAATCTTCTGCAAATCGGTTACGGGGATTTTGATCTTGTAAGTATGCTGGATAATGGCTACAAGATCCACAAGACTGAGGCTGTCCAACGAGAGTGTTTCCTTTACATTGGCATTCGGTGTAAAAAGGTCCTGATCAATTTCAAATTCTTCAGCCAATATGGCATTTACCTGTTCAATAATACTTTCACGTGTCATAATAATTTTCTTTTTAAATGGTTACTATAATTTTCTTACAATAAGGGTTGAGTTTGTTCCGCCGAACCCAAAGGAATTGGAAAGGAACATATCAAAGTGCGCTTCGCGCGTTTCCGGTAATATATGGATACGGGCAGTTTCCTCATCCGGATTTTCAAAGTTGATGTTTCCTGCTATAAAGTCGTTCTTCATCATCAACATCGAGTAGATCAGTTCGCTGGCACCAGCCATCCACATCTCATGCCCTGTCTGGCTTTTGGTGGAGGTTACGGGAACCTTGCAATCGCCGAATATCTGAGCTATGGCTGACGCTTCTCTGCTATCTCCGATACGTGTAGAGGTGGCATGTGCATTGATATAACCTATTTGTTGGGGAGATATACCCCCCTTGTTCAGACACAATTCAAGCGAACGGGCCGGCCCTGCTACATTGGGAGTGGAAATATGATCCCCATTGCCCGAGAATCCCCAACTTACTATTTCTGCGAGTATGGGTGCCCCTCGCTTCACGGCATGTTCGTAGCTCTCTATGATTACTGTTGCCGCACCACCACCGGGTACGAGACCGTCACGGTCGCGGTCGAACGGACGGCTGGCCTTGGTGGGATTGTCTTCACGTATAGAGAATGATTGGATGCCGTCGAATGAAGCCACGCTGTATAAGTTGGTTTCCTGAGCACCGCCGCATATAATGCAATCCTGCATTCCGCTACGTATAAGTGTGTATGCCAATCCTATAGCCTGGGAACCGGATGCACATGCGGCTGAGGCCGTCAGGTTAATACCGCGCAGTTTGAACAGGCAGGCAAGATTCATCGTCACGGTAGAGTTCATCGACTGGAAAATGGCACCGCTGCCGCAAGCTGATGTATCCTTGAACTCACGAAACTTATCGAGCGCCTGCATGGTAGCTTCAGCTACGGAGTCGTTTCCATAGATAATGCCGATCTCATTTCTGTCCATATAATCTTGATCCAGCTTTGCATTTTCGAGGGCCGACCGTGTGGCCATATAAGCATATTGAGCTTCCTCGGGCATGAAATGCCGTAAATTGCGTGGGATGAACGGTTTAAGGTCAGGACGCTCTACATCTGCACATAATGCGGAACGGAATCCGGCATCTTTGCGTTCCTGGCTGAAGATAATGCCGCTTTTTCCGGTATATAGCGAATCGCGTACATCTTCGAGTGTTTTTCCGAGGCACGACCATATCCCCATACCTGTGATAACTACTTTTCTTTCCATATCTCTTTTTATCGTTATTATAATTTCTTTTTATAGCATCGTCTCCTTTTTGTCAGGGTGGGATGCAGGGGCTTCCATTGGGTCAGTTCTTTTACATTGTCTTCCAGTTGCGGACCTGTCTCAGCCCATTTAAAGTGACGCTCATTATAAACCGGTATAAGATCATCGAAGAATAATGCGTTTACCCCCAGTCCCTGATAATCGGGACGCACCGCTATCAGGAGCAGTTCGGCTTTTTCCTCTTTTTTCCATTTCAGGGCACGAACCAGATGATACCACCCTAAGGGGAATAGTTTTCCTTTGGCTTTTTGCAGGGCATGAGACAGACTTCCCATGGTGATTGCCACTCCTATAACTTCTTCATTCTCATTTTGTATGACGGGCAGCATTTGCTTGTCTATCAGCGGGAAGTATCGTTTGACATACATATCCACTTGTTTGTCTGATAATTCTGTATAGCCGAAGAGGGGAGCATAGGCAGTGTTTAAGAGTTTGAATACTTTCCTTCCATAACCGTGCTTTACAACATCAGCGTTGGTTAATTTCTTCACTCGTAGTCCGAACATCTCTTTTGAAAGTTGGGTCACACGGGCATATTTAGACGGTATTTCTTTGGGTACTTCAATGCAAACCTGCACCCAATCCACTTCCTTTTCATATCCTAACATGTCCATGTGTTTGGGATAGTAGGGATAGTTATATATTGTAATCATTGATCCCAGCTTATCGAAATCTTCAATAAGCATCCCTTCCTTGTCGAAATCGAAAATTCCCATCGGGCCTTGTATATAATCCATACCATGTTCCTTGCCCCATTGCTCCACGGTTTTCAGCAGTGCGGCTGATACTTCCAGGTCATCAATAAAGTCTATGAATCCGAATCGGACGTTCTTCGTTTGCCATTTTTGGTTGGCTCGATAGTTGATGATACCCGCTATGCGGCCAACCGGTTTTCCTGCTTCGTTATATGCAATAAAAGGTTGTAGGACGGAGTATTCCAGTCCTGCATTCTTACGCGGGTTAAATGTATTACGAATATCCATTTCCAAGTCAGGAACGTAGTATGGACAGTCTGCATACAACCAGTTTGTGAACTTCACAAAATCGTCCATTTCACGCTTCGTTTCTACTTTTTTTATACTGATATTTTCCATAATGAGGGTAAAAATATAAAAGGATTTTCTTATCACAAAGTGGATGAAATAAGTTGCGCCTTATTAACCAATGTTTGAGGATTTCAGAATATCGTTGACCGCTATGATGTGTTTATCTGGGAAACTATGACAATATTATTGATGCGCATATTGTCCTCTTTTTAGTTTGATTCTAAGCTATTCATTTGTTTTACACCAGGGATCATTTCGTGCAGGACTAATGAATAGTATGTTTATCCTTAGGAACAATTGGGTGTTGACCTTGGTTAACAGGCTTGTTAACCAAGGTTGACGGATTCGTTAGCCAAGGTTGATAGGCCTGTTAACCAAGGTCAACACCCGATAAGACTTACTGTGGAGATGAAGAACAAGCAGGGCAAAAGCAAACGACTGCCTGTCTGTTGCTAAATAACTGCTTATGCTTTTATTGTGAATGGTGTGGGATGAACTTCCTGAAGTATGATATACTTATCCGAAAATGTACAGAGTGTTCGATATCGGACACTCTTCTTTTTTCTCTATCGTCTTGTTTTCAGTTACTTACATTTTTGGCACGCATTTAGTATATATAAATAATGTGAATAATATGCCTGTTCGTTTTTGAAAGCGGAACAGGTTGAAAACTGATAAAATAATAAATAACTCAATATTCAACATGGACAGAGAAATTCCGAAAGAAGTGCGTAACAAAGAGCGCAACAAGAAAATTATCCGCTACGGTGGCATCGGCGTGGCAAGTGTAATCGTTATCAGCGTACTCATCTCATTTATGCGTACGGGAGTGAAAACAAAAGATCTGGTGTTTTCTACGGTTGATAAGGGTACGATTGAAGTCAGTGTTAGTGCATCAGGAAAAGTGGTGCCGGCTTTTGAGGAAATCATCAATTCACCTATCAATACCCGAATTGTCGAGATATATAAGAAAGGTGGAGACAGTGTGGATATAGGTACACCAATCTTGAAACTTGACTTGCAGAGCGTGGAGACGGACTACAAGAAATTGCTGGATGAAGAACAGATGCGCAGCTATAAGTTGAATCAGCTTCGGGTGAATAATCAGACCAAACTGAATGATCTGGCTATGAAGATTAAAGTATCGGCCATGCAGTTGAACCGTAAAAAAGTGGAATTGCGTAATGAGCAGTATCTCGACAGCTTGGGTTCGGGAACTACGGATAAAGTGCGTCAGGCTGAACTCAGCTATAATGTGGCCCAGTTGGAATATGAGCAGCTGGAGCAGCAGTATGATAATGAAAAGGAAGTGCTTGCTGCCGAATATAAAGTTCAGGAATTGGATTTCAGCATATTCCGCAAGGGACTTGCCGAGATGAAACGTACGCTGGATGATGCACAGATTCGCTCACCGCGTAAAGCTATTCTTACCTATATAAATAATCAGATTGGTGCGCAGGTTTCACAGGGTAGCCAGCTTGCAGTGATTTCCGACCTCAGCCACTTCAAAGTAGAAGGTGAAATAGCTGATACATACGGTGACCGTGTGGCAGCGGGAGGCAAAGCGATTGTAAAAATAGGCAGTGAGAAACTGGAGGGTACAGTTAGCAGTGTGACACCGTTGTCGAAGAATGGAGTGATCTCTTTTACGGTACAGTTGAATGAAGATAATAACCGTCGTTTGCGTTCGGGCTTGAAAACGGATGTCTATGTGATGAATGCAGTGAAAGAAGATGTAATGCGCATTGCTAATGCTTCTTATTATGTGGGACGCGGTGAGTATGAGCTTTTCGTTCGTAACTCTGATAAAGAGATTGTGAAACGTAAGGTACAGTTGGGAGACAGTAACTTTGAGTTTGTGGAAGTAGCCAGCGGCTTACAACCGGGTGACCAGGTGGTGGTGAGCGATATGAGCAACTATAAAAATAAGAATAAGCTGAAACTGAATTAGCTGTAAGTAACCTGATACATAAATCTTATGCACAGGTTTATATCCCCTATAGTGTATCCTCCTATGCGATAATCATTAAAAACGATGATACTATGATTAAACTTTATCTTAAACAAGCGTGGACCATGATAAAGCAGCATCGGCTCTTTACCGGAATCTACGTGGTGGGTACAGGACTTTCAATAGCCCTTGTCATGACACTGTTCATTATCTTTTATGTGAAGTTTGCGCCCATATATCCCGAATATAATCGCAACCGGATGCTGACAGTGACGAAAATGAAGTCTTATCCTAAAGATAATGATAAGAGTTGGAACTGCTCTGCCGTTAGTTATGATGTAGTGAAGATGTTGCAAGATTTGCCACATCTGGAAGCCATTGGTGCAACAGCAAGTAACTATCGTGAAAATTACGTAGAGGTTCCAGATAATAATGAGCCGATTAGCGTAACCCCGCTTTATACTGATGTCGGCTTCTGGAAGGTTTTCACTTTTCGATTTCTGCATGGAAAATCTTTCACGCAAGCGGATATCGATGCGAAACGCAGGGAAGTGGTTCTTCCGGTGAGCGTGGCGAGGAAGCTGTTTGCTACAGATGACGTAGTGGGAAGGCGCTTTAATATGGATGCACAGGAATATCGGGTTTGCGGAGTGGTGGAAGATGTTTCTGCTGCTACGCCTTCTTCTGTGGGAGATATGTGGTTACCGATAACGCTTAATTCCTGGGTTACTTCGGATGCTACCGGGAAATTGGTAGGTAGTGTCGGTATATATATGACCGCTCCTGATGCTGAGGATAAAGAAGCCTTAAAGGAGGAAGTGCGTGAAGTTTTCAGGAAATTGAATCTTGCCTCCGATAAGTACATGAATGATTTAATGGGGCAGCCCGATGATTATTGGGCCAGTACATTCCGGTTCGACTCTTGTTCAGCTCCTGATTTGGCTTCTGAGTTGAGAATGTATTTTTATATGTTGCTTGCTTTACTTTTCATTCCTGCAATGAACCTGAGTGGTATGATGTCTTCACGTATGGACGAGCGCCTTTCCGAGTTGGGAGTACGCAAAACTTATGGTGCTACTAATATGAGGCTTATAGGGCAGGTATTATGGGAAAATCTCTTGCTAACCTGCATTGGCGGGTTACTGGGATTACTGATCTCTTATCTGATTGTGCTGACGGCAAGTGACTGGATACTTACTCTCTTTGACAGTTATACAGATGTGGAAAAAACTCCTTTCCTCTCATTCGAGATGCTTTTCAATCCGACGGTATTCTGTGCGTCATTCGGACTTTGCGTGCTACTGAACCTCATATCTGCACTTATTCCTGCAATATGGGCATTGCGCCGAAACATTATTCAGTCGTTGAACTCTAAACGTTAAGATGCTATGATGAAGATAATAAGACACCAATTATGGAATCAGCGCCGGCAGAATGGTTGGATATTTGTGGAACTGGTGGTCGTGAGCTTTTTTCTCTGGACGGTAATCGATCCTATTTATGTATTGACATCCAATCTTGCCATTGATCCCGGTTATAATGAGGAACGGGCGTATGCCCTTTATATGGAATACTATGATGAATTGCATGGTAAGTATGACAAAACCCAGGACAGCACTGCGATTAAGCAGGAGAATCTGTATCGTATTACCCGCTTGGTGAAGAACTGTCCGGAAGTGGAAAGCTTTGCTTTGGTGACCAGTGCCAGCTTCCCAAACAGCTCTTCGTGGAATGGCGCAGAATACTTCAATGACACATTGAAGGTACATTCGCAATATTACCAGTTTGTACAGACAGAGGGGGGAGATGTATTCCGTACGTATGGTATGAAGGATGCCAAGAGTGGACAGATAATGTCTTTGCCCGAAGATTGCGCTGCTCGTGAAGGGGTGTTTATTACAGAACGTATGGCAGAAGAGCTTTTTGGCACCACAGATGCGGTAGGTAAAAGGGTGAGGTATAATGACAGTACTTTCCATGAGGTCATGGGAGTATTGCAGGATTATAAACACCGGATTAATGAACAACCGGGTAATCTGTTGATACAGGTAAATAGTAAGGTAGGGAATCACAGTTGGATTCAGTGGATGTATATGTTGACTTTCAAATTGAAACCCAATGTGGATGTCCCGACTTTTGAGAAACGCTTCAAGGCGGAAGTGGTTCCCCAGCTGAATGTAGGTAATTTCTATTTTACCAAGTTGGGACGTTTTGCAGATATCCGCCACAAATATGAAAATGAGAGTGGAGTGACGAATACTTTACGCCTGCAATATTCATTGGCAGGATTTGCTTTGCTCTGCGTGTTCCTTGGCATGGTAGGCACATTCTGGATACGCTGTAATGCACGGAGGCAAGATATCGGATTGATGCGCAGTATGGGAGCTACAAAGAAAGTTATCCGCAATCAGTTTCTGATGGAGGCATGGCTACTGGTAACAATCGCATTTGCAGTTTCTCTGCCATTGACTATGCACCGTATCTATGTATCAGGTTTTGCCAATCCGTCTGAGAATGGTAATCCTGTATACTGGCAAAACCAGCCACTGACGCATTTTCTGATAGTCAGTGTACTGGCGTATATCGTATTGCTTATTATTGCATTGCTGGGTACGTATGCACCCGTTACCCGCGCGGCAAAGATATTGCCTGCTGAAGCTTTAAGAGATGAATAAAATAACGATGCGGACAGCTGAAAACGGACAGAGTGTTCATTTCCGAACAGCTGCTTATAAATGTAAATGATTGATAATGAATGTATGTTTGCTTTGGCATACCATTTGACTGAAAGCTGTGAAGAATCTATAAATTGAGAACTGAATAAATCAATAACAATTAAATACTTACCATTATGATTAAATTGACTGAGATAAACAAGATTTATCGTACGAATGAGATTGAAACCGTGGCATTGGAAAATGTGAACCTCGAAGTTGAAAAGGGAGAATTTCTCAGTATCATGGGACCTTCCGGTTGTGGAAAATCTACATTGCTCAACATTATAGGGCTTTTGGATGCCCCCACGAGTGGGATCATTGAGATTGGTGGTACTCGTACAGATGGTATGAAGGATAAGCAACTGGCTGCTTTCCGTAATAAGAAGTTGGGCTTTGTGTTTCAGTCTTTCCACTTGATTAACTCATTAAATGTGCTCGATAATGTAGAACTTCCTTTATTATATAGAAAGGTGTCTGCAAAGGAACGCCGCCACTTGGCAGAAGAGGTGTTGGCAAAGGTCGGTTTGAGCCACCGTATGCGTCACATGCCTACACAACTCTCCGGTGGTCAGTGTCAGCGTGTAGCTATTGCCCGTGCCATTATCGGTAATCCTGAGATCATTCTTGCCGATGAGCCGACCGGTAACCTGGACTCTAAGATGGGTGCTGAGGTAATGGAACTGCTGCATCAGTTGAATAAGGAAGACGGACGTACCATTGTAATGGTAACCCATAATGAGGAACAGGCAAAGCAGACAAGCCGTACCGTGCGCTTCTTCGACGGACGCCAGGTAGAATAAGAATTGTAATTAGTAACTCGTAATTATTATGATGCAAACTATTCGTCAAGCCTTTACGATCCTGAGGCAAAATCCGTTGCTGAGCACTATATCCATACTGGGTACGGCTTTTGCCATCACCATGATTATGGCTATCGTGATTACCTGGCAGACGAAGTATGCTGACTTGGAGCCGGAAGTGAACCGCAGCCGCTGTCTGTATTTCTCTGCTATGCACATGCAGGGAAAAGAGAATAAGGATAGGAATAATTATAGCACTCCTTCGGCTGCGTTTATGAAAGAGTGCATACAGCCAATTCCGGAAGTGGAAGCTTGTACTGCATTTACAACGGCAGATGTTGCACTGGTATCTTTAGCTGATGGTAACAACCGATTGAAAGTTGATGCAATGAATACTGATCCTGAATTCTGGAAAGTTTTCAGTATGCAGTTTCTTGGTGGAAGAGCTCTCACTGAAGCCGATCGGGGAGGAGATATGCGCTCTATCGTTATTTGTGCTTCTGTGGCCCGAAAACTTTTTGGAACAACAGAGGCTATTGGGCAGCAAATATTGCTGAATAGAGAACTGTCGCGTATCATCGGAGTTGTGAAGGATGTTTCTGTTACTGCCAAAGATGCTTATGCTCAAGTATGGGGGCTGTACCATACCGATGAATTGAAAGTAACTGGTTGGTGGAGCTATCTGGGTGGAAAAACGATTGCAGTATTGGCACGTACTCCTGATGATTTTCCTGCTATCAGGCAAGGAGTTGAGAAAAGAGTGAAGGATGTCAATGCCGGTCTGGAAGAAATGCAGATGGACATTATGGAGCAACCTGACAATATTGTGGCGCACGTGAACCATGTTTGGGCTAATGTAGGGCCGGATCTGCCGATGCTTTATCTGCAATATGGAATTGCCCTGTTCATCATTTTGCTGGTACCCTCGCTCAATTTGTGTGGGCTGAGCAATAGCCGTATGCAACAGCGCGTTAGCGAACTGGGTGTACGCAAAGCTTTCGGGGCAACCGGTAGCACGCTTATCCGTCAGATATTGAATGAGAATCTGGTACTTACATTGATAGGAGGCGCAGTAGGGTTGGTATTCAGTTATCTTGCTGTTTACGTTATGCGTACATGGCTGTTCACTAATAGCCAGAATATCGGTACGGCAGGTGATTTCAGTTTAAGTATGGACGCTTTGTTCAGTCCGATGGTGTTTGTATTGGCTTTTGTTTTTTGTCTGGTGATTAATCTGTTGAGTGCAGGATTACCCGCTTGGCTTGCCACCCGCCGTACAATTGTAGACTCATTGAACGATAAATAAAAAGGAGACCTTATGAAATTCATATTACATAATCTACGCATGATTTGGTCGCGTTTCCGCAGTAACGGATGGGTGCTGGCTGAACTGTTCCTGGTGTTTGTCGTGATGTGGTTCCTTTGTGACTCATTGGGTTGCCTCAAGTACACCTTTTACCGTCCTCTTGGTTACAACATTGACCACGTATATAGACTTACAACGATTATAGGCGGCGCTACAAGTGATACAACTTTGACAAATGCCGACAGATATCTGCGTGCATTGAAGAAACTGGAACAGGAACCCAGCGTTGAAGCAGCTGCCCTGTGTTACTGGAGTTTGCCGATGCACGGAAGCAACAGTTACAGTTCATTGGCTGCACAAGATACTATAGGTGTAAATGCACGTATCATCAATACCACTGGTGGATACATTAACGTTTTCCGCATGAGTGATGATCCGCAACGTCCCTTTGTGGAGACTCCTTCAGGGTGGGACAATGTGATGTTGAGTCAGGCTGCTTTCGACCGTTTTCAGAAAAGGATGCCGACGTTCTCGTTGGATACACCATTGAGCAAGTACGGTGACTCCACATCAGTCGTCACGCAAGGTGGAAAGATTGAAGCTTTTAGAACCTATCGCTATGGAAGTGATGCTCCTTGCTTTTTCTATCGTATGGATGAAAATCTGATTAAGAGACATTTTACCGACGAGTGGGCACAGATAGTCTTTCGTGTGAAACCTGCTGCCGATGGTCCGGATTATCGTACAAATTTCATTCGTGAGATTGCGCCAAGACTGGATGTAGACGATCTGTTTGTGGCTGATGCTGTACCTTATACCGAACAGCAACTGCAATTTGAAGTCATGAACGGTGATACGGATAAAGTGAATAGCCAGGCTATTGTTGTGCTTTTTTTGCTTGTAAATGTATTTTTGGGATTGATAGGCACTTTCTGGTTCCGCACTCGTCGTCGTCGCAGTGAGATCGCCTTACGACTGGCAATGGGGAGTACAAAGAATCAGGTGTTCAGGTTACTGGCGGGCGAAGGATTATTGTTGCTGGCATTAGTAACAATACCTGCCATGATTATCTGTTATAATATAGGAATCGCAGAATTCACCATAGGACGAACGGAGCTTATTTCTACCTGGCCGGTAGAGTGGAGTTTTGTACGCTTCCTGCTTGGTTCTTTAGCGGCTTGGTTCTTGATAGCACTTATGGTGATGGTGGGTATTTGGTTTCCGGCGCGGCAGGCGATGAAAATACAGCCGGCTGAAGCTTTACATGAAGAATAGAAAAGAGAAATAGTAAAAACAATTTTAAATAGCAAAACTTATGAAGACTTTATTTATAACTTTGAGTTTATTATTTGCCGCAGTAGCCGGCACAGTATACGCAGCTAATGAAAAGGACCCGCAGGTAAGCGAAGTTCGTAAGGTGGAAGCTTTTTCTTCTGTAAAGGTCACATCTGTAGCGACGGTGTATTTCACGCAGAGTAATTCGTATTCTCTGAAAATAGAAGGTAGGGAAGAGTATGTAACCACTACTACTACAGAAGTGAAAGGAGATTGCCTAATTATCGGTTTCAAGAATAAGAAAGATGGTGATAATAATCGCAACAAAGGGGTGACCATCTATCTGAGTGCACCCGATCTGAAAGATGTAGAGTTTACTGGTGTAGGCTCTTTCAATTGCGAAGGTGCGCTGAAACTGAATGATGTCAAGTTCGAGATAGAAGGCGTGGGTAAAGTGAATGTGAAAGACCTGACCTGTAAATCTTTAGTTGTAAAGATGGAAGGTGTAGGTAAAGCTGATATCCATGTGGATTGTGACCGTTTGCGTGCCAGTATGGAAGGCGTAGGCAGCGTTACCCTGAGCGGACGGGCACGTCAGGCAGACATCTCTAAGGGTGGTATTGGTGGAGTGAATACACGTAACTTGAAGATTGGAGAATAATGATAAAGCAATATTTTACTCAGGCCTGGGCACAGCTTCGGCAACAGCCGCTGATAAGTGCTGTCAGCATAGCCGGTACGGCACTTGCCATCTTCCTCATTATGTTGGTGGTGATGATGCAGCAGGTGAAGGTGGCGCCTTTTGCTCCGGAGAGCAACCGTGACCGTTTTCTGCATGTCCACTACATGAGTATTACGAATAAGAATTGGGGTGGTGGTAGCAGTAACGGTCCGATGGGACTCAAGACGGCACGCGAGTGTTTCCAATCCCTGAAAACACCCGAAGCTGTGACTATCTACACCTGCATGGTAGTTTCTACGCCTGTAAATTTGCCGGGACAACCCGGCACAGGTATCGACCTGTTGCAAACGGATGATGCTTTCTGGCATGTGTTCGATTTCTCTTTCATTGCCGGAAAACCCTATGATCGGGCTACATTCGATGCCGGACAGCCGGTAGCAGTGATTACCGAAAGCGTAGCACGCCGATTGTTTCAGACGTCGGATGCTATCGGTCGTGAGTTCCTCCTGAACCATGCGCCATACAAAGTGGCGGGCGTGGTAAAGGATGTTTCTACACTGGCTACCGTTGCTTACGGGCAGGTATGGGTACCTTATACTTCAACGGAAATAACTAAAGATACTTGGAGTGATGAGCACATGGGTATGATGAGTTGCACCATCCTGGCACGGAGCCGCGATGACTTCGAAGCTATCCGTGAAGAAGCGGAACGACGCAGGCAAGAGTACAATGTCATTCTCGGCGAGGATGGCTATGAACTGATTTATCGTAATCGTCCTTATGATCAGGAGAAGAGTTCGATTGCGTTCAGTGCCAATCAGGAGCCCGACGTGGAGCAGCATCGCCGTCAGCGTATGATTATTTTTATAATCCTGTTGATAGTACCTGCCATCAATTTGAGTTCGATGACTCAAAGCCGCTTACGCCAACGTGTGGCAGAGATAGGCGTACGCCGTGCATTCGGATCTACGAAGATGGAACTGATGGGGCAGATTATTTCAGAGAACTTGGTAGTGACGTTGCTGGCTGGTGCTTTGGGGTTGTTGTTGAGCGTGGCGTTTGCTTATCTGGGTAACTCGTTGCTGTTTGCACAGGAATTCAGTCAGACGCTGAGTCCTCCGGCAGTGGATGCCGGTATATTGCTGCATGCGTCTACTTTCGGTTGGGCATTGCTGTTCTGCTTTGTGCTGAATTTGTTGAGCAGCGGTTTCCCGGCGTGGCGTGCTTCAAGAGTGGGAATTGTAAATGCATTGGGCGGTCGCCTACATTAATCACTAAACATTAATCATTAAAGAAAATGACCAAGAAACTTCTTGTACAAATAAAGAATGAATGGCGCAATAATCTCTGGCTGGCGCTGGAGTTACTTGTGGTGAGTGTAGTGATGTGGTATGTGGTAGACTACCTGTACACCCGTGCCGCCACTTATCTGGAACCACGCGGATTTAATATAGAAAATTGTTACCTGATAGAGTTGGGTGAACTGACGCCAAAGAGCCCGGATTACATTGCCGATCGGAAATCCGAAGATACTCACAATGATATTGCCGAACTGGTAGAAAGGTTGCGTCGCCGCCCGGAAGTGGAAGCTGTCAGCCTTTCACAGAACTCCTATCCCTATAATGGAAGTAACAGTAGTGGAGAGGTGAAAATCGACACGTTGAACTCTCCCGGTTGGACTATCCGTCGCATGGTGACTCCCGACTTTGTCCGTGTCTTCCGTTATCAGGGTGCACAAGGTGAGACGCCCGAACAAATGGCTGAAATGCTGGAGCGTGGTGAGATCCTTACTTCTAACAACCTTTATAGTAAATATAATCGTAAAATGACTGAATTCATAGGCCAACGCTTTCAGCTTTTTGGTGATACAACGAGGACCTATCGTCTGGGAGCTGCATTACAAAACGTGCGTTATCATGACTATGATCAGGCCCGCAATTCGTACTGTTTCTTATGTAAGCAGTCATTCTACTATGTAGGTTTGGAGCTTTGTGTTCGTGTTCGTGAGGGACAGGACCATGATTTCATTCAACGGCTGAAAGCAGACAGTGAAGCTCAGTTTCGCGTAGGTAACCTCTTTATTTCAGAAATTCGTTCTTTCCATGATATACGTCGTAACTTCCAGCAAGCATGGACCAATGATATCCGTAACTATGTAATGGGTATGGGGTTCCTGCTTTGAATATCTTCCTCGGGCTGCTTGGTACATTCTGGTTCCGTACCCAGCAACGTCGTTCGGAGATTGCGTTGCACAAAGCACATGGAGCGACAGATCGTGCCATCTTCAGCCGCTTGCTAAGTGAAGGACTGTTATTGCTGGCTGTTGTCACACCGATAGCGTTGGTTATCGACTGGAATCTGGCACACATGGAACTGAATTCGTGGAGAAACAACACTACGCTGGAGTGGGATCGGTTATTACTTTGTGCAGCTATCAGCTTTGTTTTGATAGCACTGATGATTGCCATTGGTATTGGTATTCCGGCACGTAAGGCAATGAAGGTACAACCGGCTGAGGCTTTACATGACGATTAAAATAGCTTTAATATGATACGACTCTACTTCCTTCAAGCCCTTTACCACTTGCGCGAGAACCCTATTATTACCTGGGTGTCCGTGTTAGGTACGGCAATGGCCATCTGTATGATAATGGTGCTTGTCATCACTTTCCAGGTGCGTCTCGTAGATTGTGAGCCTGAAGTGAATCGCTCACGTACGCTCCATGTTCCTTATATGTCCGTCAAGCAGAAAGGGAAATCGGACAATGAATCGGCTAATTCCTCCATGTCTGTGCGTACTGGACGTGAGTGTTTCCGTACGTTGACAACGCCTGAAGCTGTCACTCTGGTCAGCGGTGTTGATAAAGTGCGTGCCTCTGTGCCTGCCGGATCGAAAGCTACCGCAGACATGGTACAAACCGATGAAGCATTTTGGACTGTTTTTAGTTTCCGTTTCCTTAGTGGCGCAGGATTTACCCGCGCCGACTGTGACGCCGGATTACCGCATGCCGTGTTGAGTGCCAGTATCGCCCGCCAACTTTTTGGTACTACCGATGTTGTCGGGCATACGATACAATTAAACTATGTGGATTACACTGTTACAGGTGTTGTAGCGGATGTGTCTATGCTTGCTACGGCTGCTTATGCGCAAATATGGGTACCTTATACTGCCGCTGATGCGGAATCCCTTTCCTGGCGGGATGACACTATGGGCCCTATGCATGCTGTTATCCTTGCCCACTCATCGGCAGATTTTGACGCGATTCGTGATGAAACAGAGCTATTACGCCAAAAGTATAATGACGGATTACGGGATGTGGAGATTTTCTATCGCGGGCAACCCGATACACAATTGGCTTATCTCTATCGCCGTTGGTACGCCGAACCTGATGTTCCCGGGGTAATGTTACGTTATGGCATCGTTATCGCCATCTTATTATTGGTGCCGGCAGTGAATCTGTCCGGTATGACCCTTTCACGCATGCGTCGCCGTATGGCGGAGATCGGTGTGCGTAAGGCGTTTGGCGCCACTGGCGGTGAATTGATGCGGCAAGTCTTCTTTGAGAATTTTGTACTGACGTTGCTGGCCGGTGTTGTGGGATTAGCGTTGAGTTATGCAGCTACATTCCTGCTGAACGATTTTCTCTTCAGTAATTCGATGAATGCCTACCTCAGTGGAGAGACGGTGCTGACTCCCGGTATGTTATTATCACCGTGGGCATTTATAGCAGCTTTCGCGTTCTGCCTCCTGATGAATGTACTTTCTGCCGGTATTCCTGCATGGCGTGCTTCGCGAATGAATATTACTGATGCAATAAACCAAAGATAGCTATGAAGAATCTACTTACACAAATTAAGAATGAATGGCGAAGTAACCTCTTCCTGCTCGTGGAGTTACTACTGGTTTTTGCTGTACTTTGGTACATTGTAGACTGGGTTACTGTCACTGCACGTGTCTATCGCGCCCCGATGGGTTTTGATACGGAACATTGCTATAACTTATCTTTTAGCACCTTGACACCCAAATCGGCACTTTATAATCCCGACCTCACGGTTGAGAATAATATAGATGCCTTGCTTGAGATAACCGAACGTTTACGGCATCGTCCGGGTGTGGAGGCTGTCTCCATTTCACAGAACTGTTACCCTTATAATGAGGGAAGTAACAGTGCTCAGTTTTATTTGCAGGATAGTATTCATGTGGGTGCTTACCTGGTTTGGTCTGATCCGGATTTCTATCGTGTTTTCCGTTATCAGGCAGTTGATGGAGGCTCTTCTGAGCAACTGGCTGCTGCTATTTCCGACCAAACCATGATTATCACGTCCAATATCACTGAGGATTATCCGGTACTTGATTTACCCGATGCACGTCCGCTATTGAATCGTGAAGTGGCTCTGACTTATCCCGATCGTGGGTATCATCGTCGTATTGCTGCCATTGCCGTTCCTGTGCGCCGTTCTCATTTTGAAACATCGCACGAATGGGGTGGGGCGTTTATCGGGCATAATCTGAATAGAGATGAGCTGATTAATGAGCTGGGTAACGTGCGCTATGTCCAGGTGAGTCTCCGTGTTTCTCCTGATGCAGACAAAGACTTTGTAGATGCACTTATGGCAGATGCCGACCGCTTGTATCGGGTAGGTAACATCTTTCTGTTGGAGGCATCTTCTTTCAGCGATATTCGTCATATCAGCGAACTTGAAGATGTGAACGAAGTGAAGACACAGCTTTGCATCCTGTTCTTCCTGATGCTGAATATCTTCTTGGAGTAATTGGTACATTCTGGTTCCGCACGCAACATCGTCGCCGTGAAGTGGCATTGCGTATGGCAATGGGATCCAGTCGTCGCGGCATTTTTCTGCGCTTGATGGGAGAAGGTATATTACTCTTGACGGTAGCTGCCATTCCTGCATTGATTATTGCTTTTAATGTGGGTATTGCCGAGTTGGTGGATATCAGTAAAATGCAATTTACAGTCGACCGGTTCCTGGTTGCAGCTATACTTACGTGGTTGCTTATGGCGTTGATGATTATTGTCGGCATCTGGTATCCTGCTTATAAAGCCATGCAGTTACAACCGGCGGATGCCTTGCACGACGAATAGTCAGGTTTTCTTCTATATGTGCACCTTTTCTTTTGCATGGGGTAAAAGAAAAGGTGCATTCTGTTCTGTATTTCAATATAATCCGTATATTTGCGAGGAAAATTTATAGCACATTTATTCAAAAACAGAAGAAAAACGAGATATGAAGAGACGCATTCTCCTCGTGATGCTGATAGGTTTGTTTCCTTGCATTGTATTTGCCGGACACCTTTATGCTGCGGAACGTACATACAACGTGCTTTTCATCCAGTCATATAATCATCGTACTCCCTGGAATGACCGTTTGACGGAAGGAGTGCGTGATGGCCTGTCACGTGGAGGTATAAAAGCGAAAGTCACAACAGAATATCTGGATGCTGATTACTGGACTTTTGCATCTGAGTGTGTCATTATGCGGCGTATTTGTGAACGGGCACGTCAAAAAAACACGGATATTATTATTACAAGCAGTGATGAGGCTTTTTATACATTGATGCATTGTGGAGATTCCCTGCCTTATAAACTACCGGTTGTGATATCGGGTATCAAATATCCCAATGAAAAGCTCATCTCGAAGTTACCCAATGTTTGTGGGTATACATCCAAGATTGATTTTGTGCACCTACTCGAAAATGCACGTCGTGTATTTCCCAATCGTACAGAAGTTATTTGTGTTTCGGACAGTAGTCTTTTAGGACTTAAAGGTGTTGCTGAACTGGAGCGTATATGGCCCAATTTCCAGGAGCTTCATCCGGAATATAAGATGAAAGTAATGAATGTACAGTCACAGGCTCCTAATCCTGTCATTTCCTCTATTTGTTATGATTATAATGCCTATAACCGCATTGTCATTGCCCCCAAATGGACACCGTTCCTTTCTTTCATCGGAAAAAACTCTAAAGCTCCGGTTTTTGCCGGACAAAGTCTGGCATTGACTAACGGAGTATTCTGCGTGCACGATATGGAACCTTACGAAGGAGCTAATGCGGCAGGAAAGTGTGCTGCACAGGTGTTGCAAGGAGCTATCCCTTCGGTGATAGGGGTCGTGGACCTTCCCGGTAAACTGCTTTATGACTTCAAGCAGTTGGAATTTTTTAGAGTGAATGCGGATAAAGTGAGTGATAGTGGCATTATCATGAATGCACCGCTGATGGAGCGCTACCGTATCTGGTTTGTGCTGTTTTACTCTGTCGTGGTAGGTGCATTGGTCTTTCTTGTTATCTGGCTCTATCGCTTGAACCGTCATGAATCACGTCGTCGTATGCACGCCCAGACGCGTTTGCTGATACAGAACCGCTTGGTGGAGCAGCGTGACGAATTTGATAATATCTTCTGTTCTATCCGTGACGGACTGATAACTTACGATACGGATTTCCGTATACATTTTGTCAACCGTGCTTTGATGTTGATGCTCGAACTGGACCCTGACACTCATACGGCACGTTCTTACGAAGGGCAGATGGCAGGTTCCATCTTCCATATTTATTCAAACGGAGAAGACATCCTGCAATCATTACTGAAACAGGTGAGGACAGAGCGTCGTGTAATCCCTATTCCGGAAAAGGCTTTTATGCAGGAAGTTCATAAGGGAACCTATTTTCCTGTTTCCGGTGAAATTGTGCCGATTTACTCCAAGAACAAGATGACAGGTATGGCTATTTGTTGCCGCAATATCTCGGAGGAAGAAATGCATAAACGCTTCTTTAATCTGGCTGTGGATGCAAGTTCCGTATATCCTTGGCAATATGACGTACGTACGCACAGTTTCCATTTCTCAGGTGCATTGCTCGATTACTTCGGGCTTCCCGGCAAGCAGACCATCTTGCGGAAAGAATTGGAGCTTTTTATTCATTCGGATGATTTGGAAGAGGCTCGTCGACATTTCACAGCTATTTTCAAAGGCGAGGAAATGGATACCCGGATGAGTTTCCGTATGCGTAGCGGAGAAGGTAAATATGAATGGTGGGAATTCCGTAGTGCTTCTTACAATGGCCTGGATTCCGAGGCACCTTATATGGTATTGGGTGTTTGTCAAAGTATCCAGCGTTATAAGGCTACCGAAGAAGAATTGATAGCAGCCCGTGACAAAGCTTTGCAGGCTGATACTCTGAAGTCGGCTTTCCTTGCCAATATGAGCCATGAAATCCGTACTCCGTTGAATTCTATTGTCGGTTTCTCCGACTTGCTGAAGGACATTGAAGCATTCAGTCCTGAGGAAGTGAAACAGTTTGTGGATACGATCAACACGAACTGTACTTTATTGCTGGCACTGATTAATGATATTCTCGATCTATCCCGTATCGAGTCCGGTTCAATGGACTTCCGTTTTGCCGGATACAACCTCACGTTTGTGATGCAGCAGATCTATGACTCTCAGCGCCTGAGTATGCCTCGGGGGGTAGAACTGGTCATGAAGCTGCCCGAAGGTGAGGGTAAATCGATAGTAACGGATTCTGTCCGTCTGAAACAGGTGATTAACAACTTCATCAACAATGCCAAGAAGTTCACTACTCAAGGTTCTATCACTTTCGGTTTCCAGACAGAAGAGCCGGGCTATACCGTTTTCTTTGTGGAAGATACCGGAAGCGGCATTTCGGAAGAAAATCAGCGACGCATATTCGAACGTTTCTATAAAGTGGATAGCTTTACGCAAGGTGCCGGCCTGGGACTGAGTATTTGCCAGACTATTGTAGAGCGTTTCAGAGGGGAAATAAACGTATCTTCTGAATTAGGAAAAGGTACACGCTTTACAGTACGTGTACCTGATTTTAATGAATAGTATTATTCAACTCTTTTGCATCCGTTCGCTTGCAGGAATTCATCCAGCAGTATTTCGTAATTTCCCTGTATCAGGATATGATGGTTTCCCAATGGATTTTTGAGGAAATACTCTGCGGGTGTATCCATTTTAATGCGTACCTGTGTGCGGCACATATTGATGTAGTTCGTATTCTCGGTCAGGGTGCCTGTGCTCAGGTAATATTCGTCCAGGCATTCTCCGCCACATTTTACCAGAGTTACGTGTCCCGTAGGCAGGATTCCCTGAATACCGATACCCATTTCTGTTTCAAAGTGATTGCGGATAATGTATTGTTCGGTTTGTGCAATACCCACGGTGCAGTGTGCAAGTACGATTTCGTTGGTGCGTGCATTGATCATGGAAGGGTTTGCCATGAAAGAAGCCTTGCCGGTCAGCACTTTTACGGCAAGCTGGGTAAAGATTGATTGCAGGTCACCTTCACATCCGGCAATGATACCGTCATCGTTCAATAGGGAGAGGGCGAGGCATCCGGTGGTTCCGGTTTGTTCTATCAGTTTAAAACAGCTCAAGGTGAGTGCACTCAGTTTTTCTTCCTCCACAATCCGTTTAATGGCGCGATACAGGCGCATGGCTTTTATCAGATCCTCCGGTGTAGCTTCGCGGCAGGCAAGAGCTTTACCGGCAAAAGCAGCGCAGGCTTCGCCCACTTCGTCGTCTGTTACCTGATTGTAATATTCATAAACGCGTTCCAGTGAAATGTCGGTGTATTCAATTCCCCAGCGCCGTTTGGAAAGAAGGTAATCTACATTGCTGGCAACAAGCCAGGAAGAGGGGGAGCCTATTACGCCGATACGCGATCCGGAGAGCGCCCGTTGAGCTTTGAAGTTACTGTGGAGTACGAAGATACGTTTGATGATTTCGGGTAATTCTCCGTGGAGGATTTCACTTTTCATACCCCGGCCACGTAGCCAGGACGAGATTTCGAGAGCGGCGGCCAGTGAGTTTTGCATACCGTCCGCCAGTAAGATTGCAGGGCGGGGCAGAGACTCGAAGTGCTGGATAACCAACCGTTCTACACCGCCGGTAGCAATGAAAAGCAGGCTGAAATCGTCTTTAGTGAGTTTGTTTATGTTTTGATATTCTACAATATTTACAGTGAAATATTTCTCCAGTTCGTTTAATATAAGTTCGTGTGAGCCGAGAATGGATGCTTGTTTATGCAGCAACGATGCAAATGTTATCAGGTTTAATACCATGGCATTGTATATGATTTACGATTTGACACTCAAAGGTACAATTTCTTTTGAATTCATCACTATCTTTTAAGTCATAGCTAGTGTTTTTAAACTTTTTTGCCAATGCTTTCCCGTCATTTCAAATAAAGTGTTACTTTTGCACCTTCGATTGCATATATATGAAAGTGTATCGTTAATATTTATTTGTCAAATTGTAAAAACTTAGACATGCCAGCAATATCTATTCGCGGAACGGAGATGCCCGCGTCTCCTATCAGAAAACTGGCTCCTCTGGCTGACGCAGCCAAGCAAAGGGGAGTGCATGTATTCCACCTGAACATCGGACAACCCGATTTGCCCACGCCGCAAGTCGCGATTGATGCGATACGCAATATCGACCGGAAAGTTCTGGAATATAGTCCCAGTGCAGGATATCGCAGTTACCGTGAGAAGCTGGTGGGCTATTATGATAAGTTCAACATCAAACTGACGGCAGATGATATCATCATTACGTCCGGTGGTTCGGAGGCGGTATTGTTCTCCTTCCTGGCGTGCCTCAATCCGGGTGACGAGATTATTGTTCCCGAACCGGCTTACGCTAACTATATGGCGTTTGCCATCTCTGCCGGTGCTAAGATACGCACCATTGCCACTACCATAGAAGAAGGTTTTTCGCTTCCTAAAGTAGAAAAGTTTGAAGAGCTGATTAACGAGCGCACCCGGGCTATCCTGATCTGTAATCCTAATAATCCGACAGGTTATCTTTATACCCGTCGCGAAATGAACCAGATACGTGACCTTGTGAAGAAGTACGATTTGTTCCTCTTTTCCGATGAAGTGTATCGTGAGTTTATTTATACGGGTTCTCCTTATATCTCTGCCTGCCATTTGGAAGGTATTGAAGACAATGTGGTACTGATTGACTCCGTATCCAAGCGTTACTCGGAATGTGGTATCCGTATCGGTGCTTTGATTACGAAGAATGCGGAAATACGTAGTGCTGTAATGAAGTTCTGCCAGGCACGTCTCAGTCCTCCGTTGATTGGTCAGATTGCTGCCGAAGCTTCTCTGGATGCCGATGAGGATTACCTGCGCGATACGTATGATGAATATGTAGAACGCCGTAAGTGCCTGATAGACGGACTGAACCGTATCCCCGGTGTGTATTCGCCTATTCCTATGGGAGCATTCTATACAGTGGCAAAACTTCCGGTGGATGATTCCGATAAGTTCTGTGCCTGGTGTCTTTCTGACTTCGAGTATGAAGGACAAACCGTATTCATGGCACCTGCTTCCGGCTTCTATACTACTCCCGGTTCCGGTCGGAATGAAGTGCGTATAGCCTATGTGCTGAAGAAGGAAGACCTGACCCGTGCGCTTTTTGTCTTATCAAAGGCATTGGAGGCATATCCGGGAAGAGTTGAATAAATACGTAAGAAGAACACAAGTTATTATGACATGAGTTTAGCCCTGTTTTTGGCCCGACGTATTTATCGCGACAGCGATGCGGGAAAGCAAGTTTCCCGTCCTGCCGTGCTCATTGCCCTGATAGGTGTTGCTATCGGTCTGGCGGTGATGATTATCACGGTGTCGGTGATTGTCGGGTTCAAGAACGAAGTGCGTGGTAAAGTAATAGGTTTCGGTGCGGACATTCAGATAACGAATTCGGATGCTGCACGTTCCTACGAGACGCGTCCTGTGGTGGTGAATGACAGTGTCATCTCCATTCTATCCGAATATCCTGAGGTGAAGCATGTGCAGCGCTATTCCACCAAACCGGGCATGGTAAAGACTGCCGAGGATTTTCAAGGCATGGTTCTGAAGGGGATAGGACCAGAGTTTGATCCTGCTTTTTTCCGTGAACATCTGGTGGAAGGAGAGTTACCGCAGTTTAGTGATACGGCTTCTTCCAATCGGGTAGTCATTTCTAAGGCACTGGCTACAAAGCTGAGGTTGAAACTTGGAGATAAGATAGATACCTATTATATCCAGGATGATATTCGTGCCCGCCGTTTGCAGATTGTAGGAATTTACCAGACTAACTTCTCGGAATACGATAACCTTTTCCTCCTTACCGATTTATATCTTGTAAACCGTCTCAACAACTGGGAACCGGGGCAAGTGAGCGGTGCAGAATTGCAGGTACGCGATTATGATCGTCTTGAAGAGATCACCTATCAGATTGCTGCCGACCTGGACGGAATGGAGGACCGGTACGGTGAAGACTATTGTGTGCGCAACGTAGAGCAGCTGAATCCCCAGATATTTGCCTGGCTCAGTATTCTGGATGTGAATATCTGGGTAATATTGATACTGATGGCAGGCGTAGCAGGTTTTACCATGGTGTCCGGCTTATTGATTATCATCATCGAACGTACTTCCATGATCGGCATACTGAAGTCTCTGGGCGCCAATAACACCACCATACGCAAGGTATTCCTTTGGTTCTCAGTCTTTCTTATCGGTAAAGGTATGCTATGGGGCAATGTCATCGGACTGGCGTTCTATTTCTTGCAAAAGTGGTTTGGTATCTTCAAACTTGATCCGGAGACGTATTACATGGATACCGTTCCCGTATCCTTCAATATTTTGCTGTTCTTATTACTGAATATAGGTACTCTGCTGGCATCTGTCCTGATGCTGTTAGGCCCCTCTTTCCTGATTACACGCATCCATCCCGCTAACTCAATGAGATACGAATAAAAGTGATTAGGGGTTAGTGATAAGTGCCTTCGGGATAGCTCGTAGCTGATTCATAACACGAAAGGAATGAATAAAACTCACCACAGATTACACAGATTCACACAGATTTATTAATCTAATAATCAGTAAAATAGAATCTGTGTCAATCTGTGTAATCTGTGGTGAATTAATTCATAACCGAAAAGAAATGAATTATTCCCGCCTACTCTTATTTTCTTAGGAAACTACTTTTCTTTCTGAATAGGCAATACAACTTCCAGCGGAGTGATTGCATAGGCTGTAGAATATCAAATACCGGAAGCGTAAAGATGTAACGTCGTTTCTCTCCGAGATCCTTTGCCGTCTTATTGATAATCAGCGCTTGCAGGGTGTATCGCAAGGCGAACAACAGAAATGCAATGCCGGCTGCCAACCAGTGAAAATTCAGTATCCCAATCACCAGAGCGGTTATCCATGCTGCATGAAACAGTAACCGTGTAGTAGTTTCAAAGCCCGATAAAAAGCGTTGGATACCCCGGTAGAAATGTGCTGTACCCATATAGCTGATTTTCTCTTCCCGCCAGTCCTTGGCACGGTAAACGGGTTGCACACGTACCACTGCATTGGCATCGGTCTCTATCCTCGTGTTCTCGGCCGTAGCTGTCTTATTGATGAATAAATCATCATCTCCGCGTTGCAGGTTCAGGTGTGCTGAAAAACCTTTCTGGGCATAGAATAACTCTTTCCGGTATGCCATGTTGCGTCCGATACCCATATAAGGCTCCCGCCAGTGCATAGCCCAGGTAGCGCATGGAAGTAAACAGATTATCAAAAGATACCCGTTTGTGCAGCCAGCCTTTTCCACGTTCGTATCCGCTGTATCCCAGTACGATTTGCGCACGGGAGGTAAAGTTGCGTGCCATGGTGCGCAGCCATTGGTTGCTTTCGGGCAGACAGTTTGCATCGGTAAACACAAGCCAGTCATATTTGCTTGCCTTTATTCCGAGAGTGATGGCCAGTTTCTTGCGGCTGATGTAGCGTGAAGAACTGGGCACGAAGCTATGATACAGGTTCGGGTACTTTTCCCCTTGCAGAGTCAGGTAATCTTCGCTTTCATCCGTGTTGCCATCATTGATGACGATCACTTCGAATTGCGGGTAATCCTGTTCCAGCACAGCAGGCAGATTACGGCGCAGATTTTCCACTTCCTCGCGGGCATAGATGATGACCGATAAAGGAGGCAACTCCTGTGAAAAATGTATGTCACTTCGCTTTACGGCACGGCTACGGGCATGTATACGATTATAAAGACAAAAGTAATAAAGGAGTTGAATCAGGAAAAGGATACCGACAGCGGCAAGTAATGCTTGTTCTGTAGTATTGAATGTTAATGCTTCCATGTGGTCGTATGACGTTTTTTGTGTTGCAAATGTACACAAAAAATATGATTATACGACAGGTACCACCACAAACTTGCTTTTCGGGAAATACTTATCCAGATACCGGTGGATATACTGCATCGTATCTTCTTGTATTGTAGTATCTTCTACGGTAGGATAGAGATTATACAGCACTGTATCCAGTTGTATTCCTCTGCTTCGGATTGCCTCGAAGCTGAGCAATGTATGGTTGATACTTCCCAGCTTGCCGGAAGTTACGAATATCAACGGATATTGTTTTTCTGCAATGTAGTCAATCGTCAGGTAATCCTCGGTAAGAGGAACCATTAACCCGCCTGCACCTTCCACGAGCACCACATCGTAGCGTCGGGCAAGTTCTTGTGTGGCACGTTCTATCTTTCCGAAGTCAATCGGACGGTTGTCGATACGTGCAGCCAGATGAGGAGAGCAGGGATAAGAGAATATCTCAGGCATGGTCAATCCCTCACGGTCTTCCTCCGTCATGCCGATGCCCATGAGACGGCGGTGCAGGTCTATATCCTCGGAATAACCGATGTTACCTGTCTGGATAAATTTCTGCGTGATAACACGTTTACCGCTGCCAATCAGTTGACAGGCATAATAAGCTGTACAATAAGATTTTCCAGCATCCGTATCGATACCGCTGATAAAATACACATTCTTTTCCATTTCCTTTAATACTTATAGTTCACCACAGAGTAACACAGAGTATCACAGAGTTTAATCAGTTTGAAATCAAAAGAATAGAACTCTGTGATACTCTGTGTTACTCTGTGGTGAATAGTTCATTTATATATCTTAATCTTTTTTCTTCGTGTAACAATATAAATAGGATGATACGTCAGAGTGACATTTCCGTCCTCCCGTCTGAACTGTTCGGTATAGCTGTTGCAGAAGGTCTGTAACCGTCCCCGTGTCCATACTTTCTTTTCCGTTCCTGTCACTCCGGTTTCCTTCAGATGTTGCAACACCTGGAGTGGGGTGCTGAAGGGGAGGGAGACTATTTCCTCTTCAGCATACACAGTCTCAAAATGAGGAGCAAGGAGTTCTTTCAGCGCTTCTATGGGCAGATAATCAAGTCCATGTCCTGTGAGCGTGCGGATTTCGCGCATATTTTCAGTACCGAAGGTGCTGAAAGCCAGATAACCGTCTTCCGACAGGAAACGATGACAGCGGGCGAAGAACTCCTTCGGATCATTGAACCATTGCAAGGTAGAGCAGGAAGTGATTAAATCCGTCTTTTCGGGGAAGTCCAGCGCTTCAGCATCTCCGGGAATGAACCGCACGGTATCTTGTGGAAGCAAATCGGTGAGACACTCTTTCATCTCCGGACATAGATCGTTCAGCAGCAGGCTTTCCGGTTGCAACTTGTGCAGCAACAACCTGGAATAGCTGCCGGTACCACATCCGAACTCCACGATACGGCGAAAGAGCGGAGAAGCGCGCTCCGTCAGCAGTTGCAGCATTTTCTCGGCTACCTGCTGCTGTACGCGGGCTTCGTGCGAGTAAGTACCCCGTGCACGGGCAAATCGTTCCGCAATCAGTCTTTTGTCCATATTTCCTGTAAATAGTATCGGAACAGTTCTACTTGATAATGGGCATCTTCTGTGTAATGCACGCGTAAGGTTTTCCGGCTGATTTCCGCTTCTTTTCGCCAGGCATTCAGCTGATTATCGGGAGGAATGATGCGGTCGTTGTTTCCCACTACCGCCTGTTGCCAATAGAACGAAGTGGCGGGCAGCGAGAGATACATGCGTTCTATTTCCGCCAGTTCCTCTTTCAGCTCCTCCAGCGGCCGCCTGGGTGTAATGTTCAGGAACTCTTTGAAAGCCTCCCCGTTGAAGCACATTCTTCTCAGAAACTTATGCAGGGAAGGGCCGGTCAAACCTTCCAGGGTTCCGTGATAGATTGCAGTCGGAATGCCGTATGTATCATCAATAGGATAGGGGGTTCCATTGATGGCTATACTGTTTTTGATGATGAGAGCTGTATCCGTTTCCTGCAATTTACCCATTACTTGAGTTGCCGCCCATACTCCCATTGACCATCCGATGACATTGATTTCGCGGTATTCTTTCAGCAAGGAAGCATTAAACTCCAGTGTCCGGTAATCGTAGCAGAGCATGTAGTCACTGTCCGCAGGTTGATAATCTTTGAACGGTGTTTCGTCGGCTCCCCATCCGGCAAAGAATAGTAATAACCGGGGATGTCTGTCTTTTATGATATAAACTTGCTTCATAATTCTGTATCTTTTTTCTAAGGTACGCGGACGACACGGATGAAAAATTAAAAACTCCGCGTTCGCCCGTTTCATCGCGTCGTCCGCGTACCTGTATTATTATTGTTTAATATATTTTACTAGCTTCCTGACTTCTTCCTCCCTTATTTCCGCTGTCAGCGAAAAGCGGATACGCGATGTCCCCTCCGGAACCGTAGGTGGCCGTACAGGCAAGGCATAAAAGCCATGCCGTTGCAACTCCTCGGCCTTCAGAATAGTCTCTGAACTTTTCCCTACAATCATAGGAACTATATAACTGGCACTCGGACACTCATATCCCTTCTCTTTTAGAGCCTCGCGAAGAATATTGCTGATATTTTCCAAATGTATCCTTCGCTCCCTGAAGCCACCCAATCGGCGGACGATAAACAAAGTCCATGCGATATTTACCGGAGGAAGAGCCGTTGTAAAAATAAGTGTTCGCATTCTGTTCACTAGATACTCCCGGATGGTGCGTCGGCAAACGATGTATGCTCCGGTTGATGCGGCTGCTTTGCCAAAAGTGCCTACCAGAAAATCAATCTCCCGGATGCATCCGGTTTCTTCGGCGCAGCCCAGTCCTTGTTCGCCCCGTGCTCCAAAAGCGTGCGCTTCGTCCACGTAGAGCAATACGTTTTCGTACATCTGTTTCAGCCGTACCAGTTCTTTCAGATCGGCAGTATCTCCGTCCATGCTGAAAATACTTTCGGTGACGACAATCACCTGTCTGTATGCCGCATGATTTTCGGCGAGCAACCGTTCCAATTGTTTCAGGTCATTGTGCCGGTAGCGGATACATTTGGCTGACGAAAGCCGGATGCCGTCGATCAGGCTTGCGTGTACCAGCTTATCCGCCAATATCAGTGTTTGCGTATCGCTCACGGCGGGCAGGATACCCGTATTGGCATGATAACCGCTGTTGAACACCAGTGCCGCTTCCGTTCCGAACAGTTGTGCAAGCGTCTGTTCCAGTTCCGCGTAGACGGTGAAGTTACCGGTCAGCAGGCGCGATGAGGAAGAGGTGGGCAGAAAACTGTCGGCTGTCAGTTCTTGCAGAAACTCTTCCCGCAAGTTGCGGTCGGCAGCCAGCCCCAAGTAATCATTCGAAGAAAGATTCAGCATACGCTGTCCGCCTGCGATAACCTCCCGTCCGTCATGGATCAGGGCGGGCAGGGTTCGCAGGTTGCTGCGCTCTTTCAGTCCTTGCAGCTCTTGCTGCATTTGATCTGTTACATTCATCCCATTTCTCCTATAATCTTCAATAATCCGCTTGTCAGCTTTGTCAACTGCTCCGGTTCTATGATGAACGGTGGCATAATGTAAACCAGCTTGCCGAAGGGGCGCACCCAAATTCCTTCCTCCACGAACCGTTTTTGCATCCACGCCATGTCTACCGGGTCTTGTACTTCAATCACACCGATGGCGCCCAATACCCTCACATCTACCACCTGTGGAAGTGCCAGCGCAGGTTTCAGTTCACGCCACAACTGTTCTTCAATGCGGCTCACTTTTCCCTGCCAATCGTATTCGGATGAGGTCAACAGGCGTATGGAGGCGCATGCCACTGCACATGCCAGCGGATTTCCCATAAATGTGGGGCCGTGCATGAAAGCTCCTGGTGCATGATTGGAAATTGAATCCGCCACTTCGTTTGTGGTCAGCACGGCGGACAGCGTCATGTATCCGCCCGTCAGCGCTTTGCCTATGCACATGATGTCCGGTTCCACGCCTGCATATTCCCAGGCAAACATCTTGCCTGTACGCCCGAATCCGGTGGCTATCTCGTCAAAGATCAGCAGAATGTCATATTCCTTGCATATTCTGGCGGCTTCACGCAAGAATTGCGGATGATAGAACCACATACCGCCGGCACCTTGAACGATGGGTTCCAGAATTAGTGCAGCCAGTTCTTCGTGATGCTTTTCCACAATGTCCAGCAGTTCCAGTGTGTCTTCGACATTCCAGTCGCCATCAAAGCGCGATTGCGGACGGGAAGTGAAATACCGCACCGGCAATGCCGAGCCGAACAGGGAGTGCATTCCGGTCACCGGATCGCATACGGACATTGCGTTCCAGGTATCTCCGTGATACGCGACGGATGGTTACGAAATTACTTTTCTTTGCCAGATGTGCCCGTCCGGGAGCCGACTGACTTTTGGCATACCAATACTGTACAGCCATTTTCATGGCTACTTCCACAGCTACCGAACCGGAGTCGGCATAAAATATCTTTTGCATGGATGGCGGCACCAGTGGCAACAGTAGTTTGCCCAGTTCTATCGCCGGATCATGCGTCAGTCCGCCGAACATGACGTGTGACATCTTTTCCGTCTGTTCCCGGAGAGCCTGGTTCAGCACCGGATTGTTGTAGCCGTGCACCATGCACCACCAGGACGACATACCTTCTATGAGCACCTCTCCGTTTTCCAGTGTGATGGTTGCCCCGTCTCCCCGTTTCACCTTATACACCGGTAAGGGGTTGGTGGTCGATGTGTAAGGATGCCACAAATGTTCCCTGTCGAACTGTGAGTCGCTGAAGCGGTAGCCTGCATCTTCTATCAGTGCTTTGTCTTCTGAGACTTTCGATCCGAGGGTCGTGAGCAAATCTCCCACGATGGCGGAGTTCACACCTATGTACAAGGATTTTTTCACGGCTTCCTTTGTCAGTTGAGAGCGTCCGCCTGCAAAACGCAGGTAGGCTGTGGGGTTGATGAAGCGGAACAGGGCGATGGTGGTCAGCACTTCTTCCTCGGTCAGCCTGGACTGGCTTTCCAACGGTGTTCCCGGAATGGGCTGCAACAGGTTCAGCGGGATAGAGGGCACTTCCAGATCTCTCAGTGTAAAAGCGAATTCAATCCGCTGTCCGGCTGTTTCGCCCATGCCGATGATGCCGCCGCAACAAATATCCATTCCCACGCGACGGGCGGCTGCCAGGGTTTGTAGTTTTTCTTCCTGTGTGTGCGTGCTGCACAGGGTGGGGAAGTGGCTTGGGGCGGTTTCCAGGTTGCAGTGATAGCGCGTCACGCCTGCCGTATGCAAGGCACGCAGCTCGTCTTCATTCAGCAGTCCCAGCGAAGCGCAGAGTTGGATGGAGCTTTTCCGTCTCATATATCGGGCGGCTTCACACAGTTTCTCCATGTTTTTCCCCGAAGGCTTCCGCCCGCTGGTCACCAATGAGAAGCGGGCTACGCCTTGTGATTCGTTGTGCAGCGCATGGCGCAGGCACTCATCCTTATCCACCAGATCGTAAACATCCGCTTTTGTCTTATAGTGTGATGATTGTGCGCACCATTTGCAGTTTTCGGGGCAGCGGCCGGACTTTGCATTGATGATGGAGCACATATCGAACTCCTGCGATGCCCGTGCGGCGGTGATCTCGTGTGCCGCTTCATAGAGGGCTTCCTTATCCGGCTGTGTGGCCAACCATTCCGCTTCTGCCTGTGTGATGGGGACATCTTGCAGTACTTTGTTTTTCAATTCTTCTACTGTCATATTCTTACTAATTTTAGCAAATTCATAGGAGTTATCATTTCATTAGGAATTAAAGGAGGTAAAGCCGATACTCCTGAAAAAAGATTTTTGGGAGCTACTTCCTTTACCTCTAAATACATGTGACGCGAATCGTGCAAATCTGAAAACAGCATTTGCATGATTCGCGTCACATGTGTTCCACTCTTATTTATAATGGTGTTTATATCCAACCCCTGTCTTGTTCTGAGATAGGGGGGATTTATATACTTTTTCCCTTTAGGACCGATTGTAGCCGGGCACAAAACAGGCATCAATCCTCTGAAACCGAAGATTTCGAGCTTTGTTTCCAATCCGTTCTCGCTTCCCAACGGTATGCCTATGTCAGTTTCCTGTCCTTTACCGTTGTCTGTATCTTCCAGGCTCTGCCTGCCGCTTTTGCAGCCGGCTGATGTTCCGGACTTTTGTTTGGAGAGCGAAGAGTCCGCCACACTTTTGGGCAGGCAACCGATAGTGACGCAACGTCCCAGGCTGGCAAATGCAGCATAGGCTTTCCGGCTCCATTTCCTGAAGCGCAGGGTCGTTCTATTGAGTTGTCTTTTTCTCATGGGGTTTCCGGATCGGTTCAATGCCGTTTTTCGGTATTATTCTTGTTAATCGGCTGCAAATGTAACAAAAATATTTTTCTCTTTATAACGATTGAAGGCCTATGATCGCATGAATAAAAAATAGTTCCCCCACGTTTCACAACGTAGAGCCGAAGTTTCATCGGACGTTGGTACACTTGGTACAGAGGTTCACCGTTCCCTTTGCTTCACACACACGCGCGTAATATATAAGGTGCACACTCAAGAGGAAAATGTGGCAAATGACAGTAATCCGCTGTCATGGGCGGAGCTTTTACGTTTCGCCTCACCGACGAGCAGAAGAAGGAATTCAAGGCCTATGGGATCTCGCCATTACCTCCGCTTCCACTTGGCTGAAGCACTTGTGGAAATACGGTCTGTTGGAAAGCGTAGACGTAAATGGAACTTATACAAAGTCGGATAAGCGGTGAGGAATGATCAGTGGTGGGGACAGAGTGGTGGGGGCACACCTTATTATACGCGCACGTGTGTGTGAGGCAAAGGGAACGGTGAACCTCTGTACCAAGTGTACCAACCCCACCATTACAAAACCATACCTCAACTCCGCAAAAATGAATCTCAACCTTACCTCGCTAAACCTCAGCTCTGCAACGCTAAACCTCAGCTTTAGGTTCTCAAACCTTAGCTTTACACTTCCAATCCTCAGCTTTAAGGTTCTCCCAGTACTTTTCCCTGTCTCTGTCTACGCGCACATTGCGCGCACGCATATATAATAATGTATCCCTTCCCCCTCCTTTCATACTTCCTTTCAAATTTATGTTCTACAACATCCTTATCAATCAGCCATTTACGAAATTGTTTCAAAAAAGTTTCGAAAAAAAAGACAGATATGTTTGGAGTGAATGGATATATCGGCTACTTTTGCACCCGCTAACCAAGAGACGGTCAGCCTTGAAATTGACATTCTGACAGAAACGGCGTAGGAACTCCAACGTTTTTCTTTTCTTTAGCCTTTATTCCGACCAGGAATACAGCGTTCTAAAAGAAAAAAGAAAAAAAACTTCCGGAACATTTGGAAGATATACTTGAAAGTTCTTACCTTTGCACCCGCTTTCCGAGAAGAGGCTGACGCTGAGTCGGCTTCCTTGATAGAGGCGGCGCTAAGAACTTCTTCTTCTTTTATCTCCCTTTCGCAAAGAGAGACGACGAGAAAAAGAAAAAGGAAAAAAACTTTCGAAATTATTTGGAAGATATACTTAAAAGTTCTTACCTTTGCATCCGCTTTCTGAAAAGAAAAGCAGTTTTAAAAAGAAGCGATCTTTGAAGAATTTACATAAACAATACAAGTAGTACAAGAGCAGGTGCTTCGCAAGTTAATGATTAAAAATTAATAATTAAAGCGCAGCATCTGGGTATAAAAAAAAGAACCGTCAAGTAACTTATATATATAGGTAATTTGAAGACTTTTAATAAACCGAGCGTCCTGAACAGAGCAAAAACACTGTCGCTTTTTAATAATTAATTATTTAATTTGCGCAGTCACAATACTTTTACAATGAAGAGTTTGATCCTGGCTCAGGATGAACGCTAGCTACAGGCTTAACACATGCAAGTCGAGGGGCAGCATGACCTAGCAATAGGTTGATGGCGACCGGCGCACGGGAGGTGAGTAACACGTATCCAACCTACCGGTTATTCCGGGATAGCCTTTCGAAAGAAAGATTAATACCGGATAGTATAACGAGAAGGCATCTTTTTGTTATTAAAGAATTTCGATAACCGATGGGGATGCGTTCCATTAGTTTGTTGGCGGGGTAACGGCCCACCAAGACATCGATGGATAGGGGTTCTGAGAGGAAGGTCCCCCCACATTGGAACTGAGACACGGTCCAAACTCCTACGGGGAGGCAGCAGTGAGGAATATTGGTCAATGGACGAGAGTCTGAACCAGCCAAGTAGCGTGAAGGATGACTGCCCTATGGGTTGTAAACTTCTTTTATATGGGAATAAAGTGAGCCACGTGTGGCTTTTTGTATGTACCATACGAATAAGGATCGGCTAACTCCGTGCCAGCAGCCGCGGTAATACGGAGGATCCGAGCGTTATCCGGATTTATTGGGTTTAAAGGGAGCGTAGGCGGACTATTAAGTCAGCTGTGAAAGTTTGCGGCTCAACCGTAAAATTGCAGTTGATACTGGTCGTCTTGAGTGCAGTAGAGGTAGGCGGAATTCGTGGTGTAGCGGTGAAATGCTTAGATATCACGAAGAACTCCGATTGCGAAGGCAGCTTACTGGACTGTAACTGACGCTGATGCTCGAAAGTGTGGGTATCAAACAGGATTAGATACCCTGGTAGTCCACACAGTAAACGATGAATACTCGCTGTTTGCGATATACGGCAAGCGGCCAAGCGAAAGCATTAAGTATTCCACCTGGGGAGTACGCCGGCAACGGTGAAACTCAAAGGAATTGACGGGGGCCCGCACAAGCGGAGGAACATGTGGTTTAATTCGATGATACGCGAGGAACCTTACCCGGGCTTAAATTGCATCTGAATAATTTGGAAACAGATTAGCCGTAAGGCAGATGTGAAGGTGCTGCATGGTTGTCGTCAGCTCGTGCCGTGAGGTGTCGGCTTAAGTGCCATAACGAGCGCAACCCTTATCTTTAGTTACTATCAGGTCATGCTGAGGACTCTATGGAGACTGCCGTCGTAAGATGTGAGGAAGGTGGGGATGACGTCAAATCAGCACGGCCCTTACGTCCGGGGCTACACACGTGTTACAATGGGGGGTACAGAAGGCAGCTACACAGCGATGTGATGCTAATCCCTAAAGCCTCTCTCAGTTCGGATTGGAGTCTGCAACCCGACTCCATGAAGCTGGATTCGCTAGTAATCGCGCATCAGCCACGGCGCGGTGAATACGTTCCCGGGCCTTGTACACACCGCCCGTCAAGCCATGAAAGCCGGGGGTACCTGAAGTCCGTAACCGTAAGGAGCGGCCTAGGGTAAAACTGGTAATTGGGGCTAAGTCGTAACAAGGTAGCCGTACCGGAAGGTGCGGCTGGAACACCTCCTTTCTGGAGCGACGCTCAGTCAAAATCAGAGATTTTTTGAAATTAATAATTAATAATTATAAATTAAAAACTCTCTGTACTAACAAATTAAAAGTTGGTTCTTTTGACATGCTACATAAGAACCTCTTGCACTACGCGTAGTTGTTTATATAATATATATTGAGAAAGAAGAAGCCGAGCCGCAAGGCGAGGTTGAACTCGACAGTCCTATAGCTCAGTTGGTTAGAGCGCTACACTGATAATGTAGAGGTCGGCAGTTCAACTCTGCCTGGGACTACTTCTTAAATTAGAAATTAGAAATTAAAAATTAAATTTACGACACCGCATTTTAATTTATAATTTATAATTTTTAATTAATGAAGGGGGATTAGCTCAGCTGGCTAGAGCACCTGCTTTGCACGCAGGGGGTCAACGGTTCGAATCCGTTATTCTCCACTCTGATAACAAATTTAATTATTAATTATTAATTTGTTAATCAACCGTTCTTTGACATGATGTACAAAAAAAAGTAAAGTTATAACAAGCTGAAAGTATATATCGAGCCATACGGCTAGGTAAGACTAAAAGTAAGTAAGGGCGCATGGCGGATGCCTTGGCTCTCGGAGGCGATGAAGGACGTGATAAGCTGCGATAAGCTGCGGGTAGGTGCAAATGACCTTTGATCCGCGGATTTCCGAATGGGACAACCCAATATCTTGAAGAGATATTATCCATCTTACGATGGAGGCGAACGCAGGGAACTGAAACATCTTAGTACCTGTAGGAATAGAAAATAAATAATGATTCCCCAAGTAGTGGCGAGCGAACGGGGAATAGCCCAAACCATATGTGTTACGGCATGTATGGGGTTGTAGGACCACGTCGTGGGACGAAAGTTAGTGAGTAGAATGATCTGGAAAGTTCAGTCATAGACGGTGATAACCCGGTATACTAAGCTAATTGAACCCTAGTGGTATCCTGAGTAGCGCGGGACACGAGGAATCTTGCGTGAATCTGCCGGGACCATCCGGTAAGGCTAAATACTCCCGAGAGACCGATAGCGAACCAGTACTGTGAAGGAAAGGTGAAAAGCACTTCGAACAGAAGAGTGAAATAGTCCCTGAAACCATGCGCCTACAAGCGGTCGGAGCAGTTTAAACTGTGACGGCGTGCCTTTTGCATAATGAACCTACGAGTTACTTTTTCCGGCAAGGTTAAGGATCTTGAGATCTGCAGCCGAAGCGAAAGCGAGTCTTAATAGGGCGGATAGTCGGAAGGAGTAGACGCGAAACCAAGTGATCTACCCTTGGCCAGGTTGAAGGACAGGTAACACTGTCTGGAGGACCGAACCGATTAGCGTTGAAAAGCTTCCGGATGAGCTGAGGGTGGGGGTGAAAGGCTAATCAAACTTGGAGATAGCTCGTACTCCCCGAAATGCATTTAGGTGCAGCCTTGATTTATACTAATATGAGGTAGAGCGACTGATAAGATGCGAGGGGCTTCGCCGCCTATCAAGTCTTGACAAACTCCGAATGCGTATTAGTTCTATATCAGGAGTGAGGGCATGGGTGCTAAGGTCCATGTCCTAAAGGAGAACAATCCGGACCATCAGCTAAGGTCCCGAAATAATTGCTAAGTTGATCTAACGAAGTCAGATTGCTAAGACAGCTAGGATGTTGGCTTGGAAGCAGCCATTCATTTAAAGAGTGCGTAACAGCTCACTAGTCGAGGAGTTTGGCGTGGATAATAATCGGGCATAAGCAATTTACCGAAGCTATGGGATGTGCAAACATCGGTAGGGGAGCATTCTACTCAGCGTCGAAGGTGAAGCGTAAGCTTTGCTGGAGCGTGTAGAAAAGCAAATGTAGGTATAAGTAACGATAAAGGGGGTGAGAAACCCCTCGCCGAAAGACTAAGGTTTCCTGATCAACGCTAATCGGATCAGGGTTAGTCGGGTCCTAAGGCTCAGCCGAACGGTGAGGCCGATGGCAGAACAGGTTAATATTCCTGTACTACCTTAAAGAGTGACGTGGAGACGGAGGCGTGACAGTGCCGCGAACTGACGGAATAGTTCGTTGAAGGGTGTAGATGTTGATCGGGGTAGGCAAATCCGCTCCGAGAGTCGAACCTGATAGTATGGAGCGTTCTTCGGAACAATCCAATAGTGCATGTAAACATACTCCCAAGAAAATCCGCTAAACTTAATCTTTAAGGTACCCGTACCGTAAACGGACACACGTAGTCGGGTTGAATATACTAAGGCGCTTGAGTGATTCACGGTTAAGGAACTAGGCAAATTGACCCTGTAACTTCGGGATAAAGGGTCCCCACTGCGAGGTGGGGCGCAGAGAATCGGTCCAGGCAACTGTTTAACAAAAACACAGGGCTATGCCAAATTGAAAGATGAAGTATATAGCCTGACACCTGCCCGGTGCTGGAAGGTTAAGAGGAGATGTCATCGCAAGAGAAGCATTGAATTGAAGCCCCAGTAAACGGCGGCCGTAACTATAACGGTCCTAAGGTAGCGAAATTCCTTGTCGGGTAAGTTCCGACCTGCACGAATGGTGTAATGATCTGGACACTGTCTCAAACCGTGAGCTCAGTGAAATTGTAGTATCGGTGAAGATGCCGATTACCCGCGATGGGACGAAAAGACCCCGTGAACCTTTACTATAGCTTAACATTGAATTTGGGTAATTGATGTGTAGGATAGGCCGGAGGCTTTGAAGCAGGTACGCCAGTATTTGTGGAGCCGCTGTTGAAATACGGCCCTTTGGTTATTTGAGTTCTAACTCGCTGTTGCGAGGACACTGTTTGGTGGGTAGTTTGACTGGGGTGGTCGCCTCCAAAAATGTAACGGAGGCTTCTAAAGGTGCCCTCACGCCGATTGGTAACCGGCGGCAGAGTGTAATGGCATAAGGGCGCTTGACTGGGAGACTTACAAGTCGATCAGGTAGGAAACTAGAGCATAGTGATCCGGTGTTTCTGTATGGGAAGGACATCGCTCAAAGGATAAAAGGTACTCCGGGGATAACAGGCTGATCCCTCCCAAGAGCTCATATCGACGGAGGGGTTTGGCACCTCGATGTCGGCTCGTCACATCCTGGGGCTGGAGAAGGTCCCAAGGGTTGGGCTGTTCGCCCATTAAAGTGGCACGCGAGCTGGGTTCAGAACGTCGTGAGACAGTTCGGTCTCTATCTATCGTGGGCGTATGAAATTTGCGTGGCTCTGACACTAGTACGAGAGGACCGTGTTGGACTGACCTCTGGTTTACCAGTTGTGCCGCCAGGTGCATTGCTGGGTATCTAAGTCGGGATTGGATAAGTGCTGAAAGCATCTAAGTACGAAGCCAGCCACAAGATTAGATTTCTTAGGGTCGTTGAAGACTACAACGTTGATAGGATGCAGGTGTACAGGTGGTAACATCATAGCCGAGCATTACTAATTGCCCGTTCACTTTTGGTCCTTGCCTTGTATGGCAGGTATATACGTTCAGTTTAAAATCTTTGCTTTTTGCATCATGTCTAACTTATTTAGGTGACTATAGCATCAGGGTTCCACCTCTTCCCATTCCGAACAGAGAAGTTAAGCCTGATCACGCCGATGGTACTGCGTCAAGTGGGAGAGTAGGTAGTTGCCGTTTTTTAGAGAGAAGCCTCCATATCGAAATGATATGGAGGCTTTTTGTGTTTATAGGTATAATATTTCTTTTGTTTTTCCGTTTATATACCGTAAGTTTACATCTTATTTATATATAATGCGCTTTATAAAGGAAATCCATCCGATAAAATTCTGGTTGGTATTAGCTGCCATGGTGATAGCTGTTGCCTCTCTTTACGTCTCACATTCTCTGATAAGCGATTTATCTGCTGAAGAACGGGTACGTATGGAAGTGTGGGCGGAAGCAATGAAGAATTTGCAAACTGCAGATGGAAATACGGATTTGACTATGGTCTTGAAAGTTTTGAATGCCAATCATACTATTCCGGTAATCGTGGTTGATCAGAATGAGGATGTACAGACATATAGGAATATAGAACTGTCTTCAGCCGATACAATAGTCTCCTTAAAGGAAAAACTGAGTGATTTTAACCGTGAAGGTAATTGTATTCGCATAGATCTCAATGGCGGTGGCGATTATCTGAATGTATATTATGGACCTTCCCTTATGCTTACCCGGTTAGCTGTTTATCCTTATGTTCAATTAACGGTAGTACTCATTTTTGTTCTTATTGCTATCTTTGCTTTGTTGAGTTCTAAAAAGGCAGAGCAGAATAAAGTATGGGTTGGGTTATCCAAGGAAACTGCCCATCAACTGGGAACTCCGATCTCTTCACTAATGGCATGGATGGAATTACTGAAGACACAATACCCACAGGATGATTTGATTCCTGCTATGGCGGAGGATGTAGAGCGTTTACAGATGATTGCTAATCGTTTCTCTAAAATCGGTTCTATTCCTGAGCTGGAGGATGCTGATTTAAAAGCTCTGTTGGAACGGGTGACGGATTATATAGCGCACCGTACTTCAGATAAAGTGAAAATCAGTACCCATGTACCCGATTCACTTCCCCCCGTGCGGCTGAATGTTGCTCTGTTTGAATGGGTGATAGAAAATCTTTGTAAGAATGCTGTTGATGCAATGGGTGGAGTAGGAGTATTGGTTATTTCGGTACAGGAAACGTCAAGATATTGGTGTATTGATGTGGTAGATACGGGGAAAGGAATTGACAAACGATATTTTGAAACGGTTTTTGCTCCTGGTTATACCACTAAGAAAAGGGGATGGGGATTGGGCCTTTCATTAGCACGAAGAATTGTGGTTGAGTATCATTCTGGATCCATTTTTGTGAAGCAATCGGAGATCAATAAGGGGACGATATTCAGAATAGAGCTTAAATGAATATTTCGTTGCTAATTTCTACATTATGAGGATAATTATTTGTATCTTTGTCGCCCGAATAAATAAAAGAAGCTTTGGGAAAGTTTGATAAATACAAAATTGATTTGAAAGGCATGCAGGCAGACTCTTGTAAGTATGAGTTTGTACTGGATAACCTTTTCTTTGCTAACATTGATGGACCAGAAGTACAAAAGGGTAAGGTTAATGTTACGCTGGTTGTAAAGAAAACATCTCGTGCTTTCGAATTGAACTTCCAGACGGATGGAATGGTATGGGTACCGTGTGACCGCTGCCTGGATGATATGGAACAACCGGTAAGCTCTACAGATAAGCTGATGGTGAAGTTCGGTCATGAGTATGCTGAAGAAGGTGATAACCTCATTGTGATTCCCGAAGAAGAAGGAGAGATCAATGTGGCATGGTTTATGTATGAGTTTATTGCATTGGCTATTCCGATGAAGCATGTACATGCTCCCGGAAAGTGTAACAAGGCAGTGAGCAGTAAGTTGCATAAGCATTTGCGGACGAAAGCGGACGAAGATGATGCGGAAGATGAAATCTTTATTGAAGGTGAAGATGCACTGCCGGGAGGTGATGTAGAGGAAACTCAGATTGATCCGCGCTGGAACGAATTAAAGAAAATATTAGATAACAATTAAAGATTAAAAAAAATGGCACATCCTAAGAGAAGACAGTCTAAAACAAGAACTGCAAAGAGAAGAACTCATGATAAGGCAGTAGCTCCTACATTGGCAATTTGCCCGAACTGTGGCGAATGGCATGTATATCACACTGTATGTGGTGCTTGCGGATATTACAGAGGCAAGCTTGCTATTGAGAAAGAAGCTGCTGTTTAATTTGCAGCCTGATAAAGAATATACTTGAATGCCGGATGTCTAAAAAGATTTGTAAGCACAAACCTTTTTAGACTACCGTTGTTTAGGTATTCATTAACTTAAGCAGGATTAATGGAAAAAATAAATGCAGTAATTACAGGAGTCGGCGGATATGTACCCGATTATATCTTGACGAATGAAGAGATATCAAGAATGGTGGATACCAATGATGAATGGATTATGACCCGTATCGGAGTAAAGGAAAGATATCTTGAACGAAGAAGGATTGGGGACTTCATACATGGCTCGTAAAGCCGCAAAGCAGTTGATGCAGCGTACTGGTTCTAATCCTGATGATATTGATCTGGTGATTGTCGCTACTACTACTCCTGATTATCATTTCCCTTCTACAGCTTCTATCCTATGTGATAAGCTTGGATTAAAACATGCTTTTGCTTTTGACTTACAGGCTGCTTGTAGCGGTTTCTTGTACTTGTTGGAAACGGGGGCTAATTTTATCCGTTCGGGAAGATATAAGAAAATTATTTTAGTAGGTGGTGACAAAATGTCGTCTATGGTGGATTATACCGAGCGTGCTACTTGCCCGATCTTTGGTGACGGGGCAGCTGCGGTTATGATGGAACCGACTACTGAGGATGTTGGTGTCATGGACGCTATTTTAAGAACAGACGGTAAAGGCTTACCTTTCTTGCATATGAAGGCCGGCGGTTCTGTATGTCCTCCTTCTTATTTCACAGTGGATAATCACATGCACTTTCTTTATCAGGAAGGTCGTACGGTATTTAAGTATGCCGTATCCAATATGTCGGACGCTTGTGTTGCCATTGCGGAAAGAAATAATCTCACTAAGGATAATATCGACTGGATTATTCCTCATCAGGCGAACTTGCGCATCATTGATGCAGTAGCTCACCGCTTGGAAGTTCCCCGCGAAAAGGTAATGATTAATATAGAACGTTATGGTAATACAAGTGCCGGTACGCTTCCGCTTTGCCTGTGGGATTTTGAGGATAAACTTAAAAAAGGCGATAACTTGATCTTTACGGCATTCGGTGCAGGATTTACCTGGGGAGCCGTTTATGTGAAGTGGGGATATGATGGAAAAAAACAGTAACAACGTTACGTTAATAAATAAGAAAAAACGCATCCTATTTTCGATGCGTTTTTTTGTCTCAACTAAAATAGAGGAATGTGATGCATAAAGCTGGTTTTGTAAACATCGTGGGAAATCCGAATGTAGGTAAGTCTACGCTGATGAACGCCTTAGTGGGTGAGCGGATTTCGATTGCTACTTTTAAGGCGCAGACAACTCGCCACCGCATTATGGGTATCTATAATACGGACGATATGCAGATTGTATTCTCGGATACTCCGGGTGTGCTGAAGCCACAGTATAAGTTGCAGGAGTCTATGCTGAATTTTTCTACCTCGGCATTGACGGACGCGGATGTTTTGCTATATGTGACGGATGTGGTTGAGACGCCTGATAAGCATAATGAGTTTATAGAAAAGGTGGCACGTATGGAAATACCTGTCCTGCTGCTTATCAACAAGATCGATTTGTCGAATCAGGAGAAACTGGTGGAGCTGGTGGAAGCATGGAAAGCATTGTTGCCTAATGCGGAAATTATTCCGATTTCTGCAACTACGAAATTCAATGTGGAATATGTGATGAAGCGAGTGAAGGAATTATTGCCGGATTCACCCCCTTATTTTGATAAGGATCAATGGACGGATAAACCGGCGCGTTTTTTTGTGAATGAGATTATTCGCGAGAAAATTCTATTATATTATGACAAAGAGATACCCTATTCGGTAGAGGTAGTGGTGGAACAATTTAAGGAGGATGCGAAGAAGATACATATTAATGCTGTGATTTATGTAGAGCGTGATTCGCAGAAAGGAATTATTATCGGTAAGCAGGGTAAGGCACTGAAAAAAGTGGCTACTGAGGCGCGCCGTGATTTGGAAAGGTTCTTCGGAAAGACTATTTTCCTGGAGACATTTGTGAAAGTGGATAAGGATTGGCGTAGTTCGGACAAAGAGTTGCGCAATTTTGGTTATCAACTGGATTAGAATATTCATACGACTGGGATAGTCGCAAAAAACAATGAGAGTGAACTATGGGAAATTTAGTTGCAATCGTAGGACGCCCCAATGTGGGAAAGTCTACTTTATTTAACCGCTTGACTAAAACACGTCAGGCGATTGTGAACGAAGAAGCAGGAACAACACGCGACCGCCAGTATGGTAAATCGGAATGGCTGGGGAAGGAGTTCTCCGTGGTAGATACCGGCGGATGGGTGGTGAACTCTGACGATATTTTCGAAGAAGAGATACGCAAACAAGTATTGATGGCTGTGGATGAAGCAGACGTGATTTTGTTTGTGGTAGATGTAATGAATGGAGTAACTGACCTTGATATGCAAGTGGCTGCTATTCTGCGCCGTACTCAAAAGCCGGTATTGCTGATTGCCAATAAGACCGATAATGGAGAACTGCAATACAATGCTCCCGAATTTTATAAGTTGGGATTGGGTGATCCTTACTGTATCTCGGCTATGACGGGTAGTGGAACGGGTGATATGATGGACTTGATTGTTGGTACATTCAAGAAAGAAGCTGACGAAATACTGGATGAAGATATTCCCCGCTTTGCAGTGGTGGGACGTCCGAATGCAGGTAAGTCTTCTATCGTGAATGCTTTTATAGGTGAAGATCGTAATATTGTGACGGAAATTGCCGGCACAACACGTGATTCCATCTATACACGTTACAATAAATTTGGTTTTGATTTCTATCTGGTAGATACTGCCGGTATCCGTAAGAAGAACAAGGTGAATGAAGATTTGGAGTATTATTCCGTAATCCGTTCTATCCGTTCTATTGAGAACGCTGATGTGTGTATCCTTATGTTGGATGCTACCCGTGGTGTTGAGAGTCAAGACTTGAATATATTCTCACTGATACAGAAAAATGCCAAAGGTTTGGTAGTGGTAGTAAATAAATGGGATTTAGTACAGGACAAAACAGTGAAGGTAATGAAGACTTTCGAAGATGCTATCCGTAGTCGTTTTGCTCCGTTTGTTGATTTCCCTATTATTTTCGGTTCGGCATTGACCAAACAACGCATTCTGAAGGTGCTGGAAGAAGCGCGTATAGTGTATGATAATCGTATGACGCGTATTCCTACTGCCCGGCTGAATGAAGAAATGCTTCCCTTGATTGAGGCGTATCCGCCTCCTGCAACCAAAGGCAAGTATATTAAGATTAAGTATATCACGCAGTTACCTAATACGCAGGTTCCTTCTTGTGTATTTCGCTAACTTGCCGCAGTATGTAAAGGAACCCTATAAACGTTTCCTGGAAAATAAGATGCGTGAGAAGTGGAGTTTGACCGGAACTCCGATAAACATCTATATCCGTCAGAAGTAGGATTATCAGGGCTTTAAGATATTGAAATAAAACCGCTTGATTTAGTTATAAATTGGGCGGTTTTTTACGTTTTATCAGTGAAATGCAAACAAAAAATAGGTTAGTATGAATATAATATTTATTTTTGCTTAGGTAACAGAAAAAAAGGATTAGATGAAACGCTACAGGTGGTTATTGGGATGCTGCTTGTTCCTGTCCATAGGTATGCTATGGGCTGCGGATGAGCCGGATTTACGTATGCTTCAACAAAAGGCTGCCCAAAGCAGAGATATGGAGGGCTATGTCGGAGTTTGTAAATATCTCTACCAAACGGAAGAAAATCCTGAATTACTCCTTTTATATGCAGATTCTATTCATCAATTGGCTACAAAAAGCAAGAAGCCGGAACAACTCGTAGAATATTATATTTGGGCAAGTGAGGGAAATTTCATCAAGGGAGATTTCCAGCAGGGATATGCCTTAAAGCGGAAAGCTATTGCTCTGGCTGAAAAAGCGGGATTGAAATTTGCAATAAGCCAGTCTTGTTGTGATATGGGGTATTATTGCAATGTGGATGCTCGTTATGATTCTGCACGTTACTATTTTCGTAAAGGGTTGGAAGCCGGAGAGGATTTATCGGAGGCAGGAGAAGCGTGCCGTACCATGTTGACAAATTATGCCAGTTCGTTTCTTTTTGAAGGGAAGACGGATTCTGCTCTAGTTTATACTATCCGTGCCAGCGAGCGTTCTGCTGCTGATAAGGATACGGCCATGTTAATTGAGAATTTGAATCAGTTAGGTACTATCTATCGTCGGAAAAAGGATTTAGAGAATTGCATTACCAACTTTGAACAAGCACTTCATTTATGCGAGTTACGTGGAAATCATAATGCAGTTGCTTTTATATATGGAAATATAGCAACGGCTTATTGTGATTGGAATCGTCCGGGAGATGCGATTCCTTTTTCTGAGAAAGCCGTGGAATATGCTTTGAAGACAGGTAATAAGCGAAGGATAGGTACATGTTATGTCAATTTGGGAGCTATTCAGACTCGATTGGTACAAATGCGTGCGGAGGGAATTGCTACATTATTGAAAGCCATACCTATTCTGGAAGAAGTGAATGACAGACGACTATTGTGCGATGCTTATAATTATTTGGTGAACGCCTATCGGATGGATGGAAATCTGAACCAGGCAATGTATTATTTGCAAAAACTTGATAAGCTGGCACATGAAATGCAAACTGATGCGGAACGGTTCCGATATTATCAGGCGAAGGCGGGTTTATTGCAAGAGAGTAAAAAGTATACAGAAGCCATTATTTATTATCGGAGAATAATCGATATGCTTCGCAGTGGCTACAAGGACGCCCGTGATTATGAACATTATAAGCGGTTGGCAGATTGCTATCTGGCTGTGAACAACTCATCTCAGGCCTATGAGTATCTGACCCAAGCCTATGCGCTGCGTGATTCAGCCTTTCATACTGAACAGACCGAACAGCTATCTGAGTATTCAGTAAAATATCAGACGAAAGAGAAAGAACTGGAGATCGTTACTTTGAGGCGGGAACAGTTGGAGCAGGAGACGTATATGCTGCGTCACCGTATCATTGTAGGATCAGTAATTTCACTGTTGGGAATTCTATTATTAGGTTCTCTCTATGCACGTCAACGCCAAAGGGCAAGGATCGCTGTGTTGGCTAATGCCGCTAATGAGAAAGAACGTGAGTTTCTGGAACTTCAGAAAGAGACTGAGCAGCGCCTGACACGAATACATTGATGGTTTGGAGAGTGAGCGTGAACGTATGGCGACTGAATTACACGATGATGTGTGTAACAGTTTGCTTGCGCTTGAAATGAATATTCGTACTATTTCCGGTGAGGAAAGTTCGGATTTGAGTGAACAGTTGGGACTATTGAGCAATACTCGCGAAAGGTTGAGAACTCTTTCGCATGAGTTGATGCCACCCGCCTTCCAGTATGCTACGCTCGACGAGATGTTGGGAGACTATGTGCTGCATTTGGCATTACCGGAGGGTATGTATGCGGAGTATCACTCTACAGAAAATGTCGACTGGAATATAATTCCTAAAGCTGTTGGATTTGAATGTTATCGTATTGTTCAGGAAGCGGTGAGCAATGCAGTGAAATATGCCAGCTCTGCCCGTATACAGGTGAAGTTAGCACTGGAAAACAAGAACCTTTCCATACTTGTTACAGATGACGGAAAAGGGTTTGATATGAGCAAGAAAACCAAAGGTATTGGCTTGCATACCATCTGGCAACGGGCTGAAACGATTGGTGCTAAAGTTGAACTGATTTCTGCTCCGGGTGAAGGAACCCGGCTGAGAGTAATGTAATAATCTAATCGAGCAATGGAAAAGAATGTGAAAGCGGAATTATTGGTAGTGGATGACCATAGCCTGATTTTAGAAGGTATTTGCAAAATTGTGAATAAGATGCCGGAAGTAACAGTGGCGGATGCAGTGACTTCCGGAAAGCAGGCTATAAAGTTGATTGAAGAGCGTGATTATGATGTATATATTCTGGATATTAGTATCCCCGATATTTCAGGTTTTGAATTGATAGCCAAAATTCGTGAGTTGAATGACCAGGCGAGGATTGTCGTAAATACGATGCATGAGGAGATATGGATGGTGAACCGATTAGTGCAATGCGGAGTAAATGCGGTTATTCTGAAATCTTCGGCTCATGCAGAACTAGTGGCAGCTATTCGTAGTGTACTGAGGGGGGAGAGTTATACTTGTCCTCGTTTTGCTTCTATATTGCAAAAGTTAAATTCTTCATCATCAGGTTTACAACCAAAAGATGCTCCGACACGGCGCGAACGCGATGTTCTGGAAGCTGTAGCCAAAGGAATGAATACACATGAGATTGCTGCGTTATTAAAAATTTCAGAAAATACTGTAGAAACATTTCGCAAGAGGCTTATTAGTAAATTTGGGGCGAAAAAAATGCAATAGATATGGTGGTCAAGGCTGTTTCACAAGGATGGATAAAGCTAGATTGATTTACAGAAAATTCAATAAGTAACGGTTTTCCGTGATTTTTTATTAATATATTTTGGTTATCTTTGTTGCGTAATTGAAATTGTTCTTCATGTTTTCTCATGAGGATATAGGGACAATCAAAGTATGTCGTGAGGATATATGTCAATTCTATTAACTGGTTTTATAAGAAAAAAAACGTCCGGAGGTATCTCCGGACGCTTTTATTTATGACAGATGGATGAGATTAAGCGGCTTATCCTTCTATGTTCTGTACCTCCAATTCCTTTACCTTACGGAAGAGATCGGATGCAAAGATGAAGTCATTCAATTTCTTGTTGCTAGAGGTAAAGATATCATCCTTACTGCCTTCCCATTCTTTATATCCGTCGTAGATATAGATAATTTTCTCACCTATTCCCATGACGGAGTTCATATCATGAGTATTGATGAGAGTGGTCATATTATACTCATGCGTGATGTCGTGTACCAGTTCGTCAATGACGAGCGATGTCTTTGGGTCCAGACCAGAGTTTGGTTCATCACAGAACAGGTATTGAGGATTCAGAGCAATGGCACGGGCAATGGCGACGCGCTTTTGCATACCGCCACTGATCTCTCCCGGAAATTTGTCCTTTGCTTCTGCCAGGTTCACGCGGTCCAGGCAGAACATAGCACGGCGGGTACGGTCGCGGAATGTATCGTTACTGAACATGTTTAATGGAAACATCACATTATCCAATACAGTCATGGAATCGAACAATGCTGCACTCTGGAAAATCATTCCCATTTCCCGGCGCAATGCTTTCTTTTCCTTCTTGCCCATGGCGAGGAAGTTTCGGTTATCGTATAATAATTCACCACGTTCCGGCGTCAGTAGTCCGACGATACATTTCATCAGTACTGTTTTTCCTGAACCACTTTGTCCGATGATAAGATTCGTTTTTCCGTTCTCAAAAGTGGCGTTGATATCCTTCAATACATCCCTGTCTTCAAATGATTTCCAAAGTCCTTTCAGTTCAATCATCCCATTAAGAGTTTAGTTAATATTAAGTCGGCAAATAAGATAAGCACGCTGCTGCATACTACAGAGTCCGTAGAGGCTTTGCCTACTTCTATGGAACCGCCTTCGACGGTATAACCGAAGAAGGCCGATACACTGGCGATGATAAAAGCGAAGAACAATGATTTGATGATACCACACCAAATGAACCATTCCACAAACATGTATTGTAAACCGTATTCCAGGTCCACCGCCGACATGATGCCACCGAACCAACATGTGGCAAAGGCTCCGATGATACCGGCAAAGATACTGAACGTCACCAGGAAAGGGATAGTGGTGACCATGGCAAAAATTTTGGGTAGTATCAGGTAATTGGCTGAATTGACTCCCATGATCTCCAGTGCGTCGATCTGTTGTGTCACTCGCATGGTTCCCAGCTCTGAAGCGATATTGGAACCTACTTTTCCCGCTAATATCAGACACATGATGGAGGAAGAGAATTCCAATAGCATGATTTCACGCGTCACATAGCCTACCGTCCAGCGCGGCATAAACGGGCTTTCGATATTCAGCTTGATTTGTATGGTGATAACAGCGCCGATAAAGAACGAAATCAGCAACACAATGCCGATAGAGTTCACGCCGAGTTGCCCCATTTCGTTAATGTATTGGCGGAAGAACATACGCATACGCTCTGGTCGGGCAAAAGTACGCCCCATCAACATGATGTATCTTCCGACAGTTTTAAGTGCTTTTATCATGACTCTTAACTATTTTGTCTGCAAATATAGCCCATTTTCAGCTGATAATTGCTACATTTGCCGCAAAATGTGTGAGTGACAAGCTCGTCACTTGTGGTTTTGACAGTTTGTAACTGAAAGAATATGGAAGAAAGTAAAATGGTGCTTCGTACCGAAGACTTGGTGAAAAAGTACGGTAAACGTACAGTAGTGAGCCACGTCTCCATAGATGTGAAGCAGGGAGAGATTGTAGGTTTGCTGGGACCGAACGGTGCCGGTAAAACGACTTCATTCTATATGACCGTTGGATTGATTACACCGAATGAGGGACGTATCTTTCTGGATGATCTGGATATTACGAAATATCCGGTGTACAAGCGTGCGCAAACCGGAATCGGATATCTGGCACAGGAAGCATCCGTATTCCGCCAGATGAGTGTGGAAGATAACATTGCTTCGGTACTTGAAATGACAGATAAGCCTTTGGAATATCAGAAAGAAAAGCTGGAAAGTCTGATTGCGGAGTTTCGTTTGCAGAAAGTGCGTAAGAATAAGGGTAATCAACTTTCGGGTGGTGAGCGCCGCCGTACGGAGATTGCTCGCTGTCTTGCTATTGATCCTAAGTTTATCATGCTCGATGAACCTTTTGCAGGAGTTGACCCGATTGCGGTAGAGGATATTCAGCAGATTGTGTGGAAGCTGAAAGATAAAAATATTGGTATTCTGATTACTGACCATAACGTGCAGGAAACATTAAGTATTACTGACCGTGCTTATTTGTTGTTTGAAGGTAAAATCTTGTTCCAGGGAACACCGGAAGAATTAGCAGAAAATAAAATTGTGCGTGAAAAATACCTAAGTAATAGCTTTGTGCTGCGTCGCAAAGACTTTATGAAATAGTGATTAGGGGTAAGTGATTAGTGATTAGCGCAACATTAATCATTTACTCCTAATCACTAAAAACAAAGTCCGCCTGCTCTCTTTCTGAAAGGGAGCAGGCGGACTTGTTTTCTTTTCTCCTGTATAATTAGTATTTCGGAGGTCTTGCTTCTTTCACTACCATGTTACGGCCAAAATATTCGGCTCCATCGAGTTCTTCAATAGCTTTAGCTGCAGCTGCTGCATCTTCCATTTCTACAAATGCGATACCTCTGAAACGACCGGTTTCGCGATCTTTAATAAATTTGACTGCGGTTACAGCACCGTAATCTTCCATGACCTTTTGGAGGTCTGATTCCCTAACTTTGTAGTTAAGGTTTCCTACGTAAATGTTCATAATGAAAATGTAAAATAAATAAATGAATAAAACTCTCTTGGAAGGGTAACTATAATAAAAGGATCACAACAACAGAGAGTTTACAAAAGCGTTTCATGAAAAACGGAAGTAAAAACCATGTACTGAAAATCTAAGAACTAATGTGTTACCATTCCGCAACAAAGAAACATAATTATTTCGGTATTTCCATATTTTCTTTCTGTTTTTTTTGCTTTTTCTTTCGATTCTGAAGCTAAATGCCTTATCTAAATTACGATCTGTAGCTTATGGAGAATAATCATAATTATGTTTTCATTAAACAATACAGAGAGTATGATTTAGTGATAACTAATCTCTCCTTTTGTTATAAAGAAATAATTCAGCAATGTTTTTTTGATAATTGAAAGAATAACGCTAATTTTGCACCCTCGTTTGAGATTGGAATAAAGTATAAATCAAATAAATAATTGTCAGAATGAACGTTTCATTACAAAACATTGACAAAGTAAGCGCTCTGCTTACTGTGAAGCTTGAGAAAGCCGATTATCAGGAAAAAGTTGATAAATCATTGAAAAAACTTCGTCAGAAAGCTCAGGTTCCGGGGTTCCGTCCGGGGATGGTTCCGATGAGTCTGGTGAAGAAAATGTATGGTAAATCAGTTATTGCTGAAGAAGTAAACAAGGCACTTTCAGAAGCTGTATATAAGTATATTCAAGATAATAATGTATCTATTCTCGGCGAACCGCTGCCAAATGAAGATAAGCAACCGGATATCGACTTCGATACTATGGAAGAGTTCGAATTCCTTTTCGATATTGCTCTGGCACCTGAATTCAAAGCTGAAGTAAGCACTAAAGATAAAGTTGACTATTATTTGATTGACGTTACCGAAGATATGGTAAACAATCAGGTGAAGGCTTACACACAACGTAATGGTAAGTACGAACAAGTGGACGTTTACGAAGATAACGATATGCTGAAGGGATTGCTGGCTGAATTGGATGAAAACGGCAATACCAAAGAAGGTGGCATTCAGGTAGAAGCTGCTGTAATGATGCCGTCTTATATGAAGAACGATGAGCAAAAAGCTATCTTTGCCAATGCAAAAGTAAATGATGTACTCGTATTCAATCCTTATACTGCATGGGATGGTAATGCAGCTGAACTGTCTTCTTTGTTGAAGATCGATAAAGAAGAAGCCGCTGAAATGAAATCTAACTTCAGCTATCAGGTAGAAGAAGTGACTCGTTTTGTAGCCGGTGAACTGACTCAGGAAATTTTCGATCAGGTATGTGGTAAAGATGTTGTGAAGACTGAAGAAGAATTCCGTGCTAAAGTAAAAGAAGTAATTGCTAATCAGTTTGTAGCAGACACTGATTATAAATTTCTGATTGACGCTCGTAAGATGTTGATGGAGAAAGTTGGTAAGTTGGAATTCCCGGATGCATTGCTGAAACGCATCATGCGCATGAACAACCAGGACAAAGACGAGAAATTTGTAGAAGACAACTATGATAAGAGCATCGAAGAACTGACATGGCACCTGATCAAGGAACAGTTGGTGAAAGCTAACGATATCAAGGTTGAACAGGAAGATGTAGTCAATATGGCTAAGGAAGCTACCCGTGCACAGTTTGCACAATATGGTATGATGAGTGTTCCTGAAGATCTTCTGGAAAACTATGCAAAAGAAATGCTGAAGAAGAAAGAAAGCGTTGAAGGTTTGGTAAACCGTGTTGTTGAAACTAAATTGGCTTCTGCTTTGAAGTCTCAGGTGACGCTGGAAAACAAAACAATTTCTGCAGAAGAATTCAATAAGATGTTTGAATAAGCTTTTTTATTCTGAAAACAGTTTAAAAACATTAAGAAACACAGAGTCTTATATCATATAACTCTGTGTTTTTTTGTGTCTCTGTGTTCTTTTTTGTTTCTTTGCATTTCAATTTACTAAACCTAAAAAAGAAAGTAATATGGATGATTTTAGAAAATACGCTACCAAGCATTTAGGTATGAATAGCTTGGTGTTGGATGATGTGATTAAATCACAAGCCGGGTATTTAAATCCTTATATCCTGGAAGAACGTCAACTCAATGTAACCCAGTTGGACGTTTTCTCCCGCTTGATGATGGATCGCATCATTTTCCTTGGTACACAGGTTGACGATTATACCGCTAATACTTTACAGGCGCAGTTACTGTATCTGGATTCGGTAGAACCGGGTAAAGATATCTCTATTTATATTAATTCACCGGGTGGCTCCGTATATGCGGGATTGGGTATCTATGATACAATGCAGTTTATCACGAGCGATGTGGCTACTATCTGTACAGGTATGGCAGCAAGTATGGCTGCGGTGTTGCTGGTGGCAGGTGCAGAAGGCAAGCGTTCGGCGCTGACTCACTCTCGTGTAATGATACATCAGCCAATGGGTGGTGCACAGGGACAGGCTTCGGATATTGAAATCACGGCACGTGAAATTCAGAAGCTGAAAAAGGAACTGTATACTATTATTGCTGATCACTCTCATACTCCTTTCGATAAAGTTTGGGCAGACTCTGACCGTGACTACTGGATGACGGCACAGGAAGCCAAGGAGTATGGCATGGTAGATGAAGTGTTGATTAAAAAATAAATATGGCAGACTCAAAAAGAAACAAAAATAGGTGTAGTTTCTGTGGGCGTACGGAAGATGAAGTCGGATTTCTGATTACGGGAATGAACGGCTACATTTGTGATAGTTGCGCCACTCAGGCCTATGAGATCACTCAGGAGGCGCTGGGTGGAGCAAAAAGGAGTGGCGCTGCAACGAAACTGAGCCTGAGAGAACTTCCGAAACCTTTAGAAATAAAAGAATTCCTTGATCAATACGTCATTGGACAGGATGATGCAAAACGCTTCCTTTCCGTGTCGGTATACAATCACTATAAACGCCTGTTGCAAAAAGACGGCGGTGATGATGTGGAAATTGAAAAGTCTAATATCATCATGGTAGGTAGCACCGGAACGGGAAAGACACTGCTTGCACGTACCATTGCTAAATTGCTTCATGTACCTTTTACTATTGTAGATGCTACGGTGCTTACCGAGGCTGGATACGTGGGCGAAGACATTGAAAGTATTCTGACCCGCCTGCTTCAGGTAGCAGATTACAATGTTCCCGAAGCTGAGCAGGGTATTGTGTTCATTGATGAAATTGATAAGATCGCCCGTAAGGGAGATAATCCTTCCATTACACGTGATGTAAGCGGTGAGGGAGTACAGCAAGGTTTGTTGAAATTGTTGGAAGGTTCGGTTGTCAATGTTCCGCCTCAGGGAGGACGCAAGCACCCGGATCAGAAAATGATTCCGGTGAACACAAAGAACATTCTTTTTATTTGCGGTGGAGCATTCGATGGCATTGAGAAGAAAATTGCCCAGCGTCTGAATACACATGTGGTGGGGTATAGTGCAGTGCGTAACACTGCGGTAATTGATAAAAGCAATATGATGCAATATATTGCGCCTCAGGATTTAAAGTCATTCGGTCTGATACCTGAAATCATCGGTCGTCTGCCGGTGCTGACTTATTTGAATCCGTTGGATCGTGCCGCTTTGCGCTCTATCCTGACTGAACCTAAGAATTCCATTATCAAACAATATGTTAAACTGTTTGAGATGGACAATGTGGAACTGACATTCGAAGCTACTGTCTTTGAGTACATCGTAGATAAAGCTGTGGAATACAAGTTGGGAGCTCGTGGATTGCGATCCATTGTGGAAACCATCATGATGGATGCTATGTTCGAAATCCCGTCCGAACACAAGGATCACTTTGAAGTGACGTTGGATTATGCTAAACACCAGCTTGAAAAAGCAAACATTGCAAAACTGCAAACTGCTTAAAATCAAATGGTAAGGGTACACGAAACCGACTATTTTGTTTTTTATTGAAAAATATTCATTGGATTATGCTTGAAATTTAAGAAGTTGTTTATAACTTTGTTAGAGTTCTTACAAAAAGAATAGCTAACCGAGATGTTAAACAATCACTCAATAAAACAACCTAATGAATCATGGCAGGGAAGAAGATTAATTTGATAGACCAGCTGAAGAAATACTTCGGGTTCGATACATTTAAAGGAAATCAGGAAGCAATCATAGAGAATCTGTTGGCGGGTAATGATACATTCGTGTTGATGCCTACCGGTGGTGGAAAATCTTTGTGCTACCAACTGCCGTCCTTGTTGATGGAGGGCACGGGTATCGTGATTTCTCCTCTGATTGCCTTGATGAAGAATCAGGTCGATGCGATGCGTAACTTCAGTTGAAGAAGATGGTATTGCCCATTTTATCAATTCTTCTCTTAATAAAGGCGCGATAGATCAGGTGAAGTCTGACATACTCAGTGGTAAGACAAAGCTGTTGTATGTAGCTCCGGAATCACTGACGAAGGAAGAGAATGTGGAGTTTCTGAAAACGGTGAAGATTTCGTTCTATGCCGTGGACGAAGCCCATTGTATTTCTGAATGGGGTCATGACTTCCGTCCTGAGTATCGCCGCATCCGTCCCATTATCAATGAAATAGGAAAAGCCCCTCTGATAGCGTTGACTGCGACGGCTACACCGAAAGTGCAGCATGACATCCAGAAGAATCTGGGTATGGTGGATGCGCAGGTGTTCAAGTCATCGTTCAACCGCCCGAATCTCTATTATGAGGTACGCCCCAAGACTGCAAATGTAGACCGGGACATCATCAAGTTCATTAAGAACAATCCCGAAAAGTCAGGCATTATCTATTGCCTGAGCCGGAAGAAAGTGGAGGAACTTGCTGAAATCCTGCAGGCAAACGGAATCAATGCCCGTGCCTATCATGCCGGAATGGATTCGGCTACACGAACACAGAACCAGGATGATTTCCTGATGGAAAAAATTGATGTGATTGTAGCTACCATTGCTTTTGGTATGGGGATTGACAAACCGGATGTGCGCTATGTCATCCATTACGATATACCCAAAAGTCTGGAAGGATATTACCAGGAGACCGGACGTGCCGGAAGAGATGGGGGAGAAGGGCAGTGTATTACTTTCTATACCAATAAAGACTTGCAGAAGCTCGAGAAGTTTATGCAAGGAAAACCTGTAGCAGAGCAGGAAATTGGCAAGCAGCTTCTGCTGGAGACTGCTGCGTATGCCGAATCTTCCGTATGCCGCCGAAAGGCGTTGCTTCATTACTTCGGTGAAGAATATATGGAAGAAAATTGTGGTAATTGTGACAACTGTTTAAATCCGAAACAAGTGGAAGCTCAAGAATTATTGTGTACCGTGATTGAAGCTATTCTCGCGGTGAAAGAAAATTTTAAAGCGGACTATATTATAGACATAATACAAGGTAAGGAAACTTCAGAGGTGCAGGCGCATCTGCACGAAGATCTTGAAGTGTTCGGCTCTGGTATGGGCGAAGAAGACAAAACGTGGAATGCTGTGATCCGTCAGGCGCTTATTGCCGGTTATCTGAGTAAGGATGTCGAAAACTATGGCTTGCTGAAAGTGACGGATGACGGTAGGAAGTTCCTTAAACATCCCAAATCATTCAAGATAGTGGAAGACAATGACTTTGAGGATGTGGAAGAGGAAGCACCTGCACGTGGAGGCGGTGCGTGTGCGGTAGACCCGGCATTGTACTCCATGTTGAAGGACTTACGAAAGAAGTTGTCCAAGAAGTTGGAAGTTCCTCCTTATGTCATTTTCCAGGACCCGTCTTTGGAAGCGATGGCGACCATATATCCGGTGACTTTGGACGAGTTGCAGAACATACCGGGTGTAGGAGCCGGAAAGGCAAAACGCTACGGCGAGGAATTCTGTAAACTCATTAAGCGGCACTGTGAGGAGAATGAGATTGAACGTCCCGAGGACTTGCGTGTGCGTACTGTGGCCAATAAGTCAAAAATGAAAGTGGCCATCATTCAGGCCATTGACCGTAAGGTGGCGTTGGATGACATTGCCATGTCAAAGGGCATTGAGTTTGAAGAGCTGCTGGATGAGATAGAAGCTATCGTCTACTCCGGAACGAAATTGAATATCGACTATTTCTTGGAGGATATTATGGATGAAGACCACTTGCTGGATATCTATGATTATTTCAAGGAATCTACCACTGATAAGATACAGATGACGCACTTTGATGAACTGTGATGATTCTCACGGAAGAAGAAGTAAGGTTGTTCGCATTAAGTTTATTTCCCTGAGTATGGCGTAAATTAAAGATAGAATGTAGTTTTTGTTAAAAACCGGGGCTTATGTTTCATGAGCCGGTTTTTAAGTTATATGCCTGTTCAAGCCACAAATAAGTAACTAAGGAAATGATAATGATATTGCTACTTGCTTTTTATGCTCAAGTGAGTCAATGCTCGCCCCGAATTTAATACTTATGAAATCTTCTGAAAACTATACAAAAAGACAAGCTGTCAATTTTGATGAAAACTTTTGACTTTTAAAGGGTCATTTCATATCTTATGATTTTCAAGCTATTCAGATTATGGATCTTTCGGTTATATATCTGACAAGATCTTGGAAGTAAACATTATTTTACAGTTTTGTTTTCTCTTATGACAATGACGAAATCTGAGTTATTCCTTGAAATAATATTGAGGCAAAAAGAATGTCTTTATTGTAGATACTCTATGGACAAAAAAAACTTTGTCCTCATGTTGACCATTGGTTAGAAATCTCCCTTTTTTAAAAAAGAAGCCCATGTCTTTACTTTTATTGATGCTTATGACAATATCAACTGTGAAAGTTAGCTTATCCGGAGAATTTGACCTCATCATCATGTGCTCGGAAGTAGTTTTCGAAGAAATACCTTTTTGGTAAATCCTGAATTTAGTACCCCGATGAATCAACAAATCAATTTTCCTTGAATGAAAGCTCCCGGTATTTCTTGTTCATGACAAACAAAGTGAAAGATCAGAGGAAAGCAATCAACCCACCTTCGTTAATAACAGCAATATTGGGAATTTGCTTCATTCACAGGCTTCTTCAAGTGGGGCAAGCAATTGCTTATCACCTCTGGCAATTTTAGTTCATTTTAACAGCGATTCTTTATATGTACGTCTGCCGCAATATTTGGGAAGGAAGTGGGCGTGCCATCAACTGCCGATGAAGATGACAACCATCCGGATTCTCGTTTAAGCCCATGAAGTGATAATCATGCAGTGACAAGAAATTATCAGCTGAACGTACTTACAGGAGAAGTGGGAAAAGGCTTCGATGATGTGCCTTTTTGCCTCATTGCTTTATCACCATTCTTCATTCTGGACACTATTCGCAAGTTCTATTTTGAGGTTTTGGCTCACGCAAATATACTAATACATTGAAGCATATGTTTGGGATCAAAAGTCATGAATACTATTAAATTGTGGAAGCGGCATTTTGCAGCCCCTCGTTTTTTTCTTTCATAAGGAGCATTGAATGCCAAATTGTTGCTTTGCTTCAAGTGGTAATGAATAGTAGGGATCAGAAAATGGGAAATGGTTATGACCTCATAAGAACTGGAAGATTCAAACCAGTGAGACTTGCGGAGCTCAGATTGTCCGGTGTAAGAAAACCCTTTATCTGATTATTTGCTTCTTTCTATGTTGTAAAAATATCCCATGAAGCTTCTTCCCATTTGGTAGCCTCATGCCAGAATCTTAGATCTCATGAGTATTAGGTAATTCTATTCCCTATAAGCCTAGCTATTTTATTCATCTTATTATAATGTTCAGCGCAGTTTTGGCTTCAAGCCGTACGCAAGAATTCAATGAACGTGGGGCGGAGAAGTTTCCCCTGTTACATCAAGCTTTTAGTCTTATGAGAACTGTTTTTATATGCCGTTGAAGAAGGGACTTTCTTTGCGTACCAAAGCTTATGGTAATGGTTGTTGTACCGATGATTGCCGGGCACGGCTGCACATTGAAAAGGAAGAAGGAGAAACAAATCGATACCTAAAGTCACACCTGTTCGTGAAACCTTCACTCAGGTTGAAAATAAAAAGTCACCTGGGCCATAGGGCAACGCCTTGTATCTGCTTCCACTATAATAGGTAATACGTAACTGAACGAAGTACAT
>VOFK01000424.1_pt1 | contig 81646 bp, 103 predicted proteins | sample 5384121 | NCBI WGS metagenome assembly VOFK01 (sample SAMN12384730, study PRJNA508395) | human gut metagenome | isolation source: healthy gut J | host: Homo sapiens
AGATTCGAGCGTAGGTAAGGCTACTACACTAACAGGAGGTATAGTTGGCATATCCGTTTTGGCGGAACAATTTAAACGGCCACGGAAATCTCTATTATTTTGGAGGTTATATTCCGAAAACGCTTTCCAAAAATTAGGGAGACGAGAGCTGGCGTGTACGTCTTCAGATGGGTTGAAAATTTGTTGAGTCAATAAATTGGCATGGAGGTAATGCTACATTGGCAGAATTACCCCAATTGGTATCTATGGTACACACATACTTTTTTATGCAATATTTGCATAAAATCGAATCAGTGGAATTGCTGAATCTGTGTTTAATCAAACAATATCTTTAAATAATATAGCACAGATAATAGATATAGTAGTAGCAACTATGAATTAAAAATAGCTTACAAACATAAAGTATAAGTGTAAAGATTATTTTTGTTATCATGTTATAACAGATGAAAATAAAATTAAAACGAACAAATAATTCGTTTTCGTTACTCCGAATGAAAACTATTGCAGGATATGGTTTGTTGCTTACCGTATTGAGTATTATTGTTTTTTTTGTATGGCAGGGACTTCGGAAAATGGAAACATTGAACAATAGCGAACAATTTGTCAGGCCGAGAAAGAAGGTAATGAATCAGATTCTTGAAAAATTGTTCGATTTTTCATTCTCTGATGATATTCTGCTGCCGAGAGACAATGACAAACTTGATAAATATCGGATGAAGCATGAAGTGGCAACAGACGCTTTGCATGGACTGAAACTGCATTATCAAACTGATGGTGTCCAACATGTACGGATAGACAGAGTTTCTTCACTGCTGCAGGAAAAGGAAAAACTGTTATTCGGGGTGATGAATACCCTTTTAGTTTTTTTACACACTGACAGTCTGCTCCAATGGAGAATATTCGTCATCATTTCGCAAATGGCGCAACAGTTGGACATGACCGCAACAACAGAGAATGAACGGGGTGGATTATTCAAAAAGACAGAAGAAAAATCCGCCTACGCACGCCAAAGGGAGAAACGGAAAGAATCATTGTTCTCCCGACGGACTGCTGAAGAACTTTATCCCTTGCAAGAAGAGATACATGTACAATATACAGATTTTTGGAATAAACTGTCTGCCTATTCGGACAGCCTGCAACAATGGAATAGGGGAACTAAACTCGCAGATAAAAGATCTTATCTGTGAGTTTGAGCAGGCAAGCATTGTCCAATCTGACAATGAAGCGAAACAAATGACGGTGCTAAGGGAAGAGTCTTTCTGCATCATCCTCTTTATAGTTGTTGCTGCTATTCTGTTGATAGTGGTATTCTATATTTTTATACATCGTGACATCCGACACAGACTGGCATACTGGATGATGTTGGAAACGTCTAACCGTCGGAATTGTGAGTTACTAGTCGCACGCCAGAATCGCTATGATCTTGTACTGACGGATATGCGGATGCTGGAAATTGATGGGTACGGTGTGCTGTCGCTGATACGGGGCAGTAACTTGGGGCAGACGAAGACACTTCCCGTATTGGCTGTAACCGCACAGGCGAATGAAAGGCCGGAACATTTTAAGAACGAAGGCTTTACTGGCTGTCTGTATAAGCCTTTCTCGCTGGAAGAATTGCTGGCGGTCACTTCACGTATAGACAGGCTGGATTTTGCGGCTATCATGGAAGGCGAGGAAAACAGGAAAGAAATGCTGGGCATATTCATAGAGGACACCACTGAGGAACTTTCCGAGATGCGGGACGCTTTTTCTGTGGGAAATTATGAGAAGCTGGGACATATCATACACAAGGTTGTACTGCTCTGGGTGATAATCCGTATAAGCATATCTCTCGGTGGGTTGGAGAGAATGACTTCCATGCCTCTTGAAAAATGGAACCGGACATTGGATAAAAGAATTGAGAAACTGCTTGAGGCCGTTGGACAGGCCATAGAGAAAGCAAAAAGACTGAAAGAGAAAGCAGATGGAAACCATATTGATAGTAGAGGATAACCGTGCGTATGCACGCACTACCGCAAACTGGCTGTTGAAAAACGGCATCAATGCCCGTTATGTATTATCGGTGGATGCAGCGAAGGTCTTTTTGGGAAGCCATGAGGTGGATTTGGTTTTGTCGGATTTCCTCCTGAACGACAGTAACGGTGTGGAACTGCTGGAATGGATGAAGGCGCAGGGTTATTGTATGCCTTTCCTTATCATGACGGGTTACGGGGATATACTCGGTGCGGTGGAAGCGGTGAAGAAAGGTCCGCAGACTATCTGCCCAAACCCGTGCAGACGGAAGAGGTGCTCGGTATCATCCGTAGACTGTTGGATTGTAGCAATAGAAAGAAAGTTGTGGAACGGGCTTTCTATGTTGGCAAGAGTCCTTTGGCAGTGAAACTTCAGGACATTGTACGTGTAGTGGCTCCGGCCGACAGCCTGTCCGTATTGATACTGGGGGCATCGGGTACGGGAAAAGAGTATGTGGCCAGGCAAATACACGCATTGAGCGGACGAGCTGACGCACCCTTCATCGCAGTGGATTGCGGGGTGCTTCCGAAGGAACTGGCGGCATCGGAACTGTTCGGTTATGTGAAGGGTGCCTTTACCGGAGCGACGGAAAACAAGACGGGCATGTTTGCCGCCGCCAACCATGGAACACTGTTTTTGGACGAGGTGGGCAATCTGAATGCCGAAGTACAAAGGGCACTGTTGCGTGCCTTACAGGAAAAACGTTACCGCCCCGTAGGCGGTAAAGAGGAGATTCAGACAGATATCCGTTTGGTAGCCGCTACCAATGAGGATCTGGAGAAGGCGATAGCCGAAGGACGTTTCAGGGAGGACCTGTTCCATCGTCTGAACGAATTTCCGGTGCATGTACCATTGCTGGCAGAGTGCATTGAGGATATAATTCCGTTGGCGGAATTCATGCTGGATGCCGCCAACCGGGAATTGGGAAGGAGTGTGAAAGGCTTTGACCGCGAAGTACAGAAACGGTTGAAATCTTATTCGTGGCCGGGGAAACATACGGGAACTGAGGATGGTTGTCAGACGGGCCACCTTATTGGCGAAAGATGACTGGATAACCACCGGGGAGATAGACATTCCCGATAAAGGCAGGCAACCGGGAGAGTATTCACTTAATGACGAGCGGACGGAACGGGCAACCATTCTGAAAGCATTGGAGGCAACGGGCAATGACAGGAAAGCTGCCGCACGGTTATTGGGCATCAGCCGGAGCACGCTTTATCTGAAATTGAGGAAGTATCGTCTGGATTAGAATATGTCCGAAATTCGGACACATCATGTCCAATCCACAATGCTTTTATGTACACATCATTTTTACTGCTTTCTATATGGTTTATTTACAATGTTTTATCTGTGTACTGTTTCAGGCATGGCACTTGTCCTTATTCCGGCAGGATGAGTGGAGAGTTGAATTGTGGAACCTAAAAACATGATACGATGAAGACATTGGTGGAAACCTCTCTTTTTAATCTGTTCGCCTCTTATACAAACGGTGCCGGACCTGCGGCAGGTGAGTTGCCGGCCGCCTATAACGATTTCGTGAACTGCCTTGCCACGCTTTCATCGGCAGGGGACCTGACGGGACAGCTACGTCGTCTGAACTACACAAAAATAGAGCTGGCCTTTATGCGGCAGGCCTGCAACGGAATGGCTGAAGATTGCCGCAATATCCTGTATGACGTGTTCATCGACAAGACGCTGGCATTGCTGGATGCGGAAGCGGAAATACTGAAGGAGATGCTTCGTCATGGTACCGTGTCTGCCGGATTCCATGCGGAAGCGGTGCGTGGAAGCGGAAGGAAAACTTCCGTCACACTGACATGGAACGGTACGGACAGCGACCTGATTGAACTGGTGGCTGCACTGATGGCAGCCGGTGCGATAGGTACGGCCGAAGGTCGGGATTTGAAAATTGTGGATGTTATCCGCGTTTTCGAGGAAGTGTTCCATCTGAAAATCAATGCGCTGTACACCAAGCGTGGCAAAGTGTTCGACCGTTGTACGGACACCACTCCGTTCATCGACTCCCTGCGCAAAAGTTATAACCGGATGCTGGACGCACGACTGGCGTAAAGGTTGTACGCCAACAGCCGCCAACGGATGACTCGTATGTATGAGGTATTGCAGATTGGCGGCTGAATGTTTTTCTTTGTCGCCGGTTATCATGTCTAAAAATACAAGCTATGTCAATCTTGAATGATATTTGGAACCGCATTGCCCGGAAACCGGACAGGCGGAAAGCGGCGGCAACGGAAACTTCCGGGACGGAAAACCGGGTATATGCGGTGGTTACGGAAGAGGGCGTGATGCTGTTTTCCGACACCCCCAAGGGTATGAAGGCACGGAACAGCTATCTGCAACATCTGGCCGACGGCTTCTTCAACGTGACCAAAGTACCCGAAACTTTGCGGATATATGAGATTGACCTGCCTACCAAACGGGTGGCCGGGATGGCGGACAACTGTATCGAAAAGCTGTCCAAAGCGGATTTGCGAAGCACAGACGCACAATTGCGCAGGTCGGTGGTGAACTTCACCTCCGACAAGTTTGCGGATAGAAGTGTGCTGGACGGTGGGGTGTGCAGGGCAAAGTTCGACCTGCGGCCCGATTTCCATAACTTCGACCGGCTGACAAAAGAATTCGGTTTGGGTATCTCGCCCCGGAACTATGATGTAGCGTCATTGCTGTATATTTCGGAAAACGGGTACGCCGGGATTGTTGCGGCAGACAAGGTGCATCCGTTCAGCTATGAGTATGAGTTCAGGGAACTGGCGGAGAAGCTGGGAGACAGCATGAGGGCACGGATGAACGCGCCTTTGTCGGCACACGACTTCGGCTATGCGGCCTTACAGAAAGAGGCAAAGGAGATGGCGGTGGATTTGTTACAATCGGAGTTCCATATTACGGATGGAGAGTTCAGGTTGGGCGCACGGATAAGCCGAATAGAAAGGATGGAAATGTCACATCCGGTGTCGTATCCGCATTCGGAAGAGGAACAGACCGGCGGGTTACCGGAAACACACTACAGGCAGGAAGCTCCTGAACAGCGGATGTCTGACAGCCAACGGCAGGTGAAGCATGCGGCTTCCATTACCCCACAGAAGAAGGAGAAGAAACAATTAATCCTATAGAATCTATGAAAGAAAAAGAAAAAGCAAGCGGTGGAAAGCGGCAGTCTGTATATGACATTGGACGCCTTTTACAGACCCGTGTATCTGAGTATGCGCGGACAGGGGGAAGAGGGATTTTCCCGTTATATCAGTAACAACGTGCGGTCTCATACGACCGGTCGGGAATTTATTCCCGACCACTGAATGTTCCGTTTCGACTTTAAAGACAAAAGTCTGATTCCTCCCATATTCGGTACGGACAATGCGGATTATCTGGAACGGCTCTGTCCTGTACTGGAACGGGAGAATATATATCCGTCAGGGGTGGTGAGACTCCGGGATGCGGCATTCTGTGAGGAACGGGGGATTGTACATCTGTCATTATCAGCGGAATATACGGCTTTGCTGGAAAATGAGGATTACAGGCGGCTGCGACATCGTTTCGGAATGGACGGGGATGTGATACGCAGCGGGCTGGCTGCTTTTCCCACCTACATGGCGGTGGAACACGGGCGGAAGGTATTGCTGTTTGACAAGACAGACGGTGGGGACAGGATGCTGGATGAGTTTCTGAGTGGGCTGGCCGAACGTTTTTTTGACGGCAAGCGGAAACCTGAGAGCTTGAGGTTTTATGAGGTGGCTCCGCTGAATGCCGCATGCCGGGCAAAAATAGGTGACGGGCAGACGGTTTCTTCGGATATGGTGAGATATGGGATTTGTGTGGCATGTTGCGACATGGCACCTACGCTGAGGAACTTTAACAGGCTGAGAAAATTGCAACGGCAGCCTATGCCGCTGACCGGAGAACAGGAACGGATAGTCTCGTCACTGGTGGCACGACCGGATAATGTACGGTTCCCGAACGTGGAAATGAGGGTGCGGATTCCGGCAAAGAGAAAAGGACAAGGAATGAACATTTAATTTTTTGATGAATGGAAAAAGAGAATACGAACAGTGGCAGTGTGTATGTCACAGTGGACGGACATCTCAACCCGGTGCATGTCAGTATGAAAGGTACGGGTGAGGAAGGTTTTCTGGAGTTTATGCTGGAAGATGTGGAGAAGGCGCTCAAGGAAACGGAAATGCCTACCATGGGCATGATGTACTATAATGTGCCTGATATGAGGATTATTCCGCGTTTGCGGGAAGGGAATAATGATGATTATCTGCGAAGACTGGAAAAGGCGATGGACGGACATGGGATTAAGCCGCATAGATACCTGGCTCTGTCGGAAGTGGTGTATTGCCTGTGAAAGTACATGGACCCGCTTTCAAGGGACGAGAACTATCCCCGACAACTTACACCGGAGATGTGGCGGGAGATAAAGTCCGCACCACCCGAAGTGATAGCGGAGATGCAGGATGATTTGAAGCATGGGAACACGTATTATACGGGTGTTGAGACGGGTAAAGGGGTGCTGCTGTTCGGTAGGGATTACGTAGGAAACCGTCAATACGGGGATTTTATGGCAACGAATATAGAGAAGCGTTTCTTTGAACCGGACTTTGAGGAAAAGTATCTGAATGTGTATGAGTTACGGGGATGGCCTTCATTGATGGAAGGGAAAGTAAACCGCTGTTGCGATGATTACGGCTGTTTGTTGCCGTTGGAGAAGATTCCGGCAGATGCTTTTGTGGACAAATCGGCATTGAAAAGTATAACGGACAGTGAGCGTTATGATCTTGCTCCTACATGGGAGAACTATTATAGGCTGACTGATTCCGGAAAGGGGTTGGGCCTTACTCGGAGTCCGTATAATTATGACCGGATGACACTGCTGTATATCATGGATAAAGGCTATCCGAGAGACGGACTGATAGATGAATACCCGGACAACTTCAGTTTTTACGATAAATTCGAGAAGATAGAAAACAAACTGCTGGGCCGCAACAGATGGGATGTGTATGATGTGATGCAGGAGAAGGCGAAGAAACTGGCAGGGAAATTGTTGAAAGAGCACTTTTCGGAAATACGGCGGAAAACAGACGTAAAGGAAAAAGAGCATGTGAAAAAAAATAAGGGTATAAAGATATAGGGTGATAAAAAATGGCAGGGGAAACCCGTTACTGTTTGGATGCAGATAACGGGGCTTTTCTTTTTATTTTGTGGTAGCAGTAACCTTAGTTTGAATTTTTTCAGTTTTGTAAATGACATTTTGGCGGAAACAAGCAGTCATAATAGGTATAATTATGGAATGAAAATATGGAAGGAGTAGAAACCGATGGCTGGGTTACGGAATGGTTAGATATGTTATCTGTCCGGATGAGGATATTTGGTATATTTGGAGTGACAATGCACGCCAACGGATGACTTTAATTTTGAATGTTTTGTTAAGTGTGGAAATATGCTTTTATTTGCTTTGTAAATAGTGAAATTATAAATCAAATTGTTATGGAATTAGTTGTTATAGAGAAACATGCGTATTTACAGTTAAAACTGCAAATAGAGAGTTTATCCGCCCAGATTGAATCCGTTAAAAAGAAAATTGGTCCGGTTGAAATGGAAAAGTGACTGGATGCCCAGGAGGTCTGTCTGGCTTTGAATATCTCCAAACGAAGTTTGCAAGGCTATAGGGAATACGGGATTATTCCATATTCTTGTATAGGCGGCAAATATATGTATAAAGAGAGTGATTTGGCCAAAATATTAATTCAAAAAGAAAGATAACATATGGACGGAGTAATCACAAGGCAGTCAGAAGAGTACATAATGATGATGAGGATGCTTAAGAAATGCTCAAAAGAGATACTTGAATTTCAGGATTTGCCTGTTCCTATAGCCGGTGAGGTCTATATGACCGGTGAACAGATATGTGGCATGTTGCATATATCAAGCAGAACTTTGCAAAAGTTACGTGATGAACAGGGGATAGCTTATACTGTCATAGGGGGTAAGTTTCTTTATCCTCTTTCTAAATTGCAATTGTTATTGGAAGAAAATTATAGAAGTTATATTCGTTAAATCAAGTGGATAATTTGTATTTATGCCATTTTTTTGCTACTTTTGTAAAAGTAAGTAAAAGTGTAACAGGAAGAAAGTTGCAGCATATACGCGGTGAATTATTCGGTGTCATAGGAGCAGAGGCTTTTGGTAAGATACTGATAATGAATAGGGAAATTAAAAGTTAATCGTTCCCTGTCTCTCCGCAATAAACATTGAAAATCAATAGTTTACAAGAATTACACCCAGTTTTACACCCTACAATGTAAAATTGGGTGTTTTTAGTTTATTTAAGTTCTCTGTATTGTTTCGGCTTAGTTATAAACCGCAAAACGAAATGAAGTACTGAGCGTGTATCAAGGAAATGCAAAATGCGAATAAAAAAATTGCTTTTTATTCGTCGACTAAAAAATATTTGTGTAGTTTTGCTTTAAATGATAAAGGCATATGTATGTATTGGGGGTAACATAATAATTAATCGATTTATGATATGAAAACAAAGGGACTGTTAAGGATAGTAGTATTATTCTTTTGTGTGATAGGATTTTCCGGGTGTAATGACGATGAATCTGAATTTTCATCTACTGAGATTCAACAAGCACTTTTTGATATGAAAGGCACGTACAAGGGTGCCGTGGAAGTTTCATATTATAGAGGTAAGGAAATTGCAACCTTTCCCGATGGAATAGCAGTGTCAAAAGATTCTCTAATATTTAAATTGCCTTTATCGCCTATTGCAGAGATGATTAAAGATGAGAACATATCACGGCACTTAAGGGAAATAGGTGATGTTGAAGTAAAAGCAGGATATGAATTCCATCAGATGGATCAAGGTGTCATGAACTTTGTCCTGCACCCTGAAAATATAGTCATTTTAGGCGGATATGGTGCTCCATTGTCAGTGAGAATAGAATTCTCTCAAAATTTTGGAGGTGATGCAGAAATATATAGCCAGTTTATGATGTTTAATATTTCACCGACAGAATTGTGGATAGACAATGAAAGATCAGAAGATTTTTCGCAGCTTGTTTATCATTTCAGGGGTAGTTATGAATGAGGTTTCACATAGAGTTTTCATGAGTAGAAGGTTTATCTTTTAAAAACACTCAAGGTCTTTTAGTTTTGTGAGTGCCGATAGTCATTCGGTGTACAGCCTGTCATCTTTTTAAAGATGAAACTAAAATATTGTACGTTGGGGTAACCCAACTGTTTAGCTACGGCAATAGGGCTATTGTCGTTTTTCTGTAATAAATGCTTGGCTTTCTCCAGTTGCTTGAATTGAACGTATTCTTCCCATGTCTTGCCTGTCTCGAATTTCAGCAGGTCATTAAAATAGGCTGCTGAGAGATGAAGCTTTCCTGCAATATGGTAGGGCGTGGGGAGCTTGCCGCTTTGTAGTCTACCGGAAGCAATGTAATCGTCGAGTATCTTTTCTGCTGTTTTTTAAAATAGCTTTGTTTTTGTTTTCCCTTGTAATGAACTGACGTTCGTAGTAGCGTGTGCAATAGTCCAGAAAAGAGCTCAATGTGTTTTTGAGCGGATGGTGTTGCTGTGTGTCGATTGGATGATGTAACTCGTCCTCTATATTTTCGAGGCAACAGGTTATCTTTGATGTTTCGCGTTGGGAGAGATGGAGTGCTTCTTCTTTCCGGTATTGGAAAAAGGTATAGTTTTGGATATGGCTTTTCAATGAAGTCTGAGATAGTAGATTGGGATGAAAGGCTAATAGATACCCTTTGTCGGGAAGTGTGTTCTCTTCACTCATGCGAAATATCTCACTGGGCATGAGGAATACCATTGTCGTATTGGAAAAGTCGTAATACTTACGGCCGCAACAGCAGCTGTTGGGACATTCCTCAATGAGCAGGATGGTATAGAAATCAAACTTCACGGCTTCCTGTTTCAAATTGAGATTTTCCAAATTGATGATGCTTACTTGCGGATGCCATGTCTTGCAACCTAAGTTTCGATTGCACTCGCATACAGTCTTGAAGTCTAAAATCTTTTTCATTGTTCGGTTTCTGTTTCTTGCTCTGCAAAAGTAAATAATCATTCAGGCTTTCCTATTACCCGGATTACTGATTATATGACCTGATTTACAGCTTATAATGAGTAAGGTTGAAACTCATAGGTTAAGAAAACTGTAATTGAGGTTGGAACATCAGTAATTGAGGTACAATGAAATATGATGTAAACTGCTACTTTTGCTACAGTAAGAATTAATAATGAAACAGCATGAAAAAGTCATTAAGAAGTTTATGTGCAGTAACGACGATAAGTCTTTGTGCCATGGGAAACCTGTTTGCGGTAGATAATAATTATTTTAATAGTGTTTATATGATAGATCAAAAACAAAGTTTGGTTCAGGAGTGGGACAAAGTATTCCCACAAAGTGATAAAGTGCATCACATGAAAGTGACTTTTCGTAATCGTTATGGTATTATCCTTGCTGCTGATATGTATATCCCTCGCAATGCTGAAGGAAAGCTGCCTGCTATTGCTGTAAGCGGTCCTTTCGGTGCGGTGAAGGAACAGGCGTCGGGGTTATATGCACAGGCCTTGGCGGAGCGTGGTTTTCTGACGATTGCCTTCGATCCTTCGTATACCGGAGAAAGTGATGGAGAACCCCGTTATGTGGCTTCGCCCGATATTAACACGGAAGATTTTTGTGCAGCAGTGGATTTTCTGTCCATTCGTGACGATGTGGATGCAGAGCGTATTGGTATTTTGGGTATTTGCGGATGGGGTGGTATGGCACTCAATGCAGCGGCTATCGATACCCGAATCAAGGCAACGGTTACGGTAACCATGTATGATATGAGCCGTGTGAATGCCAATGGCTATTTTGACTCAATGAATGCCGATGCACGTTACGAATTGCGTAAGCAGCTCAATGCTCAGCGCACGGAAGATGCGAGGAACGGTTCGTATGCTTTGGCCGGGGGGTGGTGGACCCGTTGCCTGTGGATGCTCCCCAATTCTTGAAGGATTATCATAGTTATTATAAGACAGAACGCGGTTATCACAAGCGTTCGCTTAACTCTAACAATGGGTGGAACAAGACTTCTTCACTTTCTTTCATTAATATGCCTATACTTTCGTATAGTGATGAGATTCGGAGTGCTGTGCTGATGCTTCATGGAGAAAAAAGCTCATTCGCGTTATTTCAGTGAAGATGCTTTCAAGAAGTTGAAAGGCGGGAACAAGGAGTTGCTAATCATTCCCGATGCCAGTCACGTGGATTTGTATGATAATCTAAACGTAATTCCGTTTGACAGAATAGAACGGTTCTTCCGTGAATATCTTAAATGAAAAATATTAGTCGGTTCATAGTGGTGGGTTTGTTGTTTCGTGAATTATAAGAGGATGGCTGTCTAAATAGGATGCTTCAATGGAGTGGACATGAATATAATGTATTTGCGGGATTTTCGTGTTTTTAATATAAGAAAAATGTGCTGTAAAGGAAATAGTTGGTGATAAAATGTTTGCCATCTTATTATAATTGTTACCTTTGTGGGTCTTATAATATGAAAAACAATGAAAATAACAATTCTACAAAGAAATATAGAATGGGCGAATCCTCAAGCAAATGTAGAGAGCTGATGAGGCTATTAATCGTTTGCCGGATGCCGATTTGTTTGTCTTACCCGAAATGTTCTCCACTGGTTTTTGTACCAAGCCGGAGGGTGTGGCCGAGAGTGCAGACAGTGAAACATTGCATTGGATGCAGCGTAAAGCGGTCGAGCGTAACTGTGCTGTTGCCGGAAGTGTGGCAGTGCAGGAAAATGGAAAATATTATAACCGTTTCTATTTTGTACATCCTGACGGCTCGGTGCAGCATTATGATAAAAAGCATTTATTTACTTATGGAGGAGAGGATAAACGGTTTACTGCCGGAACGCAAAGGGTGGTGGTAAACTATCGGGGTGTGCGTATTTTGTTGGAAGTATGTTACGATCTCCGCTTCCCGGTGTGGTCTCGTAATTTGGGAGACTATGATATGATACTTTATGTGGCCAGTTGGCCTACTCCCCGTGTAGATGCATGGAGTGCTTTGCTCCGTGCCCGTGCCATAGAAAATCAATGCTATGTGGCAGGAGTTAATCGGATGGGGACTGACCCGGCTTGTGAATATTCGGGTGGGAGCGCCATCATAGATCCATACGGAAAGACAATGGCCGAATGTCCGTGGAGTTGTGAAAGTGAAGTCACTGCAGAGATAGATATGGAGAAATTAGCAGCATTCCGTGAGAAATTTCCGGTGCTGAATGATGCCGATTCTTTTAGCTTGCTATAAAAAAGAACGGATAGAATCGAATAATAACTAATAAAATAAATAGATAATGGCAGAAAAAAGATTATTGTTGGGCGATGAAGCGATTGCCTTGGGAGCGATACATGCCGGAATATCGGGTGTGTATGCTTATCCGGGAACACCGTCTACAGAAATTACGGAATTCATTCAAAATAATAAGCTGGCACAGGAAAGAAATTTGCATAGTACGTGGTGTACGAATGAGAAGACGGCAATGGAGGCTGCCTTGGGCATGTCTTATGCAGGCAAGCGTGCTTTGGTCTGCATGAAGCATGTAGGTATGAATGTGGCTGCCGATGCTTTTGTCAATTCGGCTATTACGGGAGTGAACGGCGGACTGGTGGTGTTGGCTGCTGATGATCCTTCCATGCATTCTTCACAAAATGAGCAGGACTCCCGTTTTTATGGAAAGTTTGCGATGCTTCCCATTTTGGAACCGTCAAACCAACAAGAAGCTTATGATATGATGCATGATGCCTATACACTTTCGGAAGAATTGAAGTTGCCGGTATTGATGCGTGTCGTTACTCGTTTGGCACATTCACGTGCCGGTGTGAAAGTGGGGGAAGTAGGGGAAGAAAACCAACTGAATCCTGACAGTGAACGTACCCATTGGGTGCTATTGCCGGCCATTGCGCGCAATCAATATGCTGTTTTGATAAAGAAGCAAGAACTGCTGGAAAAGGTTTCAAGAAAGTCGCCATACAATGGTTTGGAAAATTTCAATCCTGACAGCTCTTATGAGTTTGGTATTATAGCTTGCGGTATCGGATATAATTATGTGAAAGAATGTGACACAGACGATTCACCTGTTCCTGTATTAAAAGTATCACAATATCCTTTACCGGCAGAAGAGATTCAGAAGATGGCTGATTGTTGCAAATATATTCTGGTTGTAGAAGATGGACAGCCTTTTGTCGAAGAACAGGTGAAAGCTCTTCTTTCTAGCGATTATACAGTGAAAGGTCGTTTGACCGGTGATCTTCCCCGTACGGGTGAATTGACTCCTGACAATGTGGGTAATGCTATCGGTTGGGCTACCAAATCTCCTTTTGTCACTCCGCAGGTGGTGATGCCTCGTCCTCCGGCTTTATGTCAGGGATGCGGACACCGTGATGTGTATGATGCTTTGAATAAGGTTGCTGCAGAATATCCCGGTGCACGTATCTTTGGTGATATCGGTTGTTATACTTTGGGGGCATTACCTCCGTTCCGTGCTATCGACAGTTGTGTGGATATGGGGGCTTCTATTACTATGGCAAAAGGTGCTGCGGATGCAGGCGTTTTTCCTGCTATTTCTGTTATCGGTGACTCTACTTTTACTCATTCGGGCATGACCGGATTGTTGGATGCCGTCAATGATAAAGCGAATATCACGATTATTATTTCCGACAACCTGACCACAGCCATGACCGGCGGACAGGATTCGGCAGGTACAAATAAGTTTGAAGCTATTTGTCTGGGATTGGGGGTGGAACCCGAACATGTACGAGTGGTGGTTCCGTTGCCTAAGAATATGGAGGAAATAACTCGTATCATTCGTGAAGAAATAGAATATAAAGGAGTGTCTGTTATCATTCCGCGCCGTGAATGTGTGCAGACTTTAAATCGTAAATTGAGACAGAAAAGAGTAGAAAAGGCATGAGAAAAGATATTATACTTTCAGGGGTAGGAGGACAGGGTATCCTCACTATCGCTACTATTATAGGCGAAGCCGCAACTGTTGCAGGTCTTAACTTGAAGCAGGCCGAAGTGCACGGTATGAGTCAGCAGGGGAGGTGATGTGCAGTCTAATCTCCGTCTTTCGGACGAAACAATCCATTCAGATCTCATTTCATTGGGGGAAGCGGATTTGATTATTTCTATGGAGCCTATGGAGGCTTTGCGCTATTTGCCTTATTTGGAAAAAAGAAGGATGGGTGGTTACTTCTGCAAATCCGTTTAAGAATATTCCCAATTATCCCGATGAGGAAGAATTGATGAAGACGCTGAATAGTCTTCCGCGTGTAGCCAAACTGGAAATAGAAGATATAGCGAAGGAAAATAATATGCCGAAATGTGCGAATGTCATCTTGTTGGGCATGGCTGCTAAATTTATTGGAATTCTGTCACCTGAACAACTGCGCGAAAGTATCGGTCGGGTGTTCGCTTCTAAAGGTGAGAAGATAGTGGAAATGAATAAGCGGGCTTTTGATATAGGTTTGGAAGCGGCAAAGAATCGGTAGGATGCTATGAAAATATTTAGTGAAGAATTGGTAGAAAGAGCTGTGTCGGAACTGCATATTGCCGACCTCTCACAGGCAACTATCGGCGATGTGCTGTTGGTTGCTCAATATTTGGAGAAAGAAACCGGTATTCCTTTTATTCGGATGGATCAAGGCTCTCCGGGGCTTCCTGCCAATCAAATAGGTATAGAGGCCGAGAAAGCAGCGCTCGACCGGGGGTCGGTTCCACAATATCCGGCCGCTGCGGGTGTGGCTGAATTAAAGAATGAAGCTTCTCGTTTTGTAAAGGCATTTATGAATGTAGAAATTTCTCCGCGTGCCTGTGTGCCGACTACGGGTTCGGTTGCAGGTTCGTTTGGTTCGTTTATTGCTTGTACGCAGCGCATTTCCGGAAAAAATAAAGTATTGTTTATCGATCCCGGATTTCCGATTCAGAAATCCCAGCTTCGCATTATAGGGGTGCAGTGGGAAGAATTTGATATTTATGCTTATCGGGGGGCTGCTTTGCATGATAAATTGGAAAGCATGTTGAGCACGGGCGAAATTGCTGCTATCGTATACTCCAATCCGAATAATCCGGCATGGATTTGTCTGGAAGAGGAAGAATTGGCTATTATCGGTGAACTGGCAACAAAATATGATGTGATTGTGATGGAGGACTTGGCTTATTTCTGCATGGATTTCCGTCGTGATTTGGGACATCCGTTTGAGCCGCCTTATCCTCCTACCAGTAGCGCATTATACGGATAATTATATTCTGATGTTGTCTTCTTCCAAGATTTTCAGTTATGCGGGTCAGCGTATGGCATTGACATGTATTAGTGATAAGTTGTTCGACCGACAGTATCCGGCATTGGCAGAACGCTATAAAGATGCAGGTGTCTTCGGACCTACTTTGATAGCTTCCATTCTTTATATGATAACTTCAGGTTGTACGGCATCTACTCAATATGCTTATGCAGAGATGCTCCGTTTGTCTACCGAAGGTAAGATTAATTTTGTGGAGGATACGCGTGAGTATGCCCGTCGTGCCGAACGCATGAAGAAGATATTTACCGACAACGGTTTCCACATTGTTTATGATTATGATGCGACTCAGGTGGTTGGAGACGGATTTTTCTTCACTATCGGTTATGGCAAGATGAAAGGTGGTGAGTTGCTGCGTGAATTGTTGTATTATGGTGTGAGCAGTATTTCTCTTTCCACTACCGGAAGTGAGCAGGAAGGTGTGCGGGCTTGCACATCAAGAATGAGAGAGGAGCTGTATCCTGTCATGGAAGAACGTATGAAAGCTTTCCATGAAGACCATCCATGATAGATGAAAGACTAACACAAATAAAATCAATCTATTACTATGATTTGGAACAAAAATAAAGAATGTATGAGTCGGGATGAGATGCATGCGCTTCAAAGCAAGCGTTTGCAGAAATTGGTTGCACTGGTCTATCATAATGTCCCGTTCTATCGTAATAAGATGCAGGAGATGGATTTGTCTCCCGATGATATCCGTAGCATTGATGATATCGTGAAACTTCCTTTTACTACCAAACAGGATTTGCGGGATAATTATCCTTATGGGCTTCAGGCTGCTCCTGCTTCTGAAATAGTGCGTGTACATGCCTCTTCGGGCACTACCGGAAATCCTACTATTGTAGGTTATACCCGTCGTGACTTATCTGTATGGTCGGAAGTAATGTCTCGTTGTCTTGCCGCTTATGGGGTGACCCGGGAAGATACGTTCTCGGTGAGTTATGGCTATGGCTTGTTTACCGGTGGTTTGGGTGCTCATTATGGTGTGGAAAATTTAGGTGCAACGGTTATTCCGGCGTCTACGGGAAATACTGAAAAGCATGTGCGTCTGATTCGTGATTTAGGTATAACCGGTATCGCTTGTACTCCATCATACGCCCTTTATTTGGCAGAAACGGTGGAACGAATGGGGCTTACCAAAGATGATATAAAATTGCGTATCGGTGCTTTTGGTGCAGAACCTTGGACAGACAATATGCGTAAGGAAATAGAAGAGCGGTTGGGATTGAAAGGTTATAATCTGTATGGATTGAGCGAAATCATGGGACCGGGCGTTTCCTTCGAGTGCCAGGAACAAAATGGCTCTCATATCAATGAAGACCATTTCTACCCTGAAATAATCAATCCTGAAACATTGGAACAACTTCCCAGCGGGCAGCAGGGTGAATTGGTATTCACTACGCTCACCAAAGAGGGAATGCCGTTGTTGCGTTACCGCACAAAGGATTTATGTTCGTTGATGGAGGGTACTTGCGCTTGTGGTCGTACCAGTGTTCGTATGAGCCGCATCATGGGACGTAGTGATGATATGTTGATTATTCGTGGCATCAATGTCTTTCCTTCACAAGTGGAAAGTGTTATTTTGGGAATGCCTGAATTTGAACCTCAGTATATGCTGGTTGTCGACAGGCAAAATAATCTTGATATTCTTCAGGTTCAGGTGGAGGTTCGTCGTGACTTCTTCTCAGATGATTTAGGACGTATGCTTGCCATGAAAAAGACATTGAGTGACAAATTAAAGAGTGTGCTTTCTATCAGTGCGGATATTAAACTGATGGAGCCGAACAGTATCAGTCGTAGTGAAGGAAAGAGCAAGCACGTGATAGATAAACGAGTATTAAAATAAAAACTTTACGCAATATGACAATTAAGCAATTATCTGTTTTTCTGGAAAATAAAACCGGAAGAATTAATGATGTAGCAAAGACGTTGGCGAAGTATGACATTAATATGCACGCGTTCAGCATGGCTGAGTCTACAGATTTTGGAATCCTTCGTCTGATTGTTTCTGATGTCGATAAAGCAGTGGAAGTGCTCCGTGCAGAAAACTTTGCTGTAATGCTGACCGATGTGGTATGTATCAGTTGCCCGAATGTAGCAGGTTCGTTGTCGGCAATCCTGGAATGTCTGGCTGTCGAACAAATCTTTATTGAATACATGTATGCTTTTTGCTCAGGGTGATACGGCAAATGTGGTTATACGTCCTAATGATTTGAAGAAATGCGTGCAAGTATTGGAGAAATGTCAATGTGATATTTTGAATAAAAATAATCTGTAAGATTTCCGCATATTCGTTTGGGAAAAGAAAAAGAGGCAGTCTCGCTGTGTAGGGACTGCCTCTTTTTTGCAGAGTAGGTTATTGATTATTCAGCAATACAAATAGAAACACGGTTTTCTTCAGCTGTTGAGAACGGCTGAACTGTGTCACCTTTGTAATCTACATTAATTCTGTTTTCAGTGATACCTTTGGCTTTCAAAGCTTCTGCAACGGCGTTGGCACGTTTTTGCGAGATAGTTTTGTTGTAAGCGGCAGTACCGGTTTGAACGTCTGCATAACCGGTGATAGTTACTTTAGCATTAGGATATTTATTCAAATAGTCCACGATGCTGTTTACTTTACCCAGTTCGGCTTCTTTAATTTTAGAAGAGTTGATAACGAAGAAGATGTTTTCTGTCAATGCTTCAACTTTTACAGGTTTGGGCTCTTCCTTTACAACCGGTTGCGGTTTAGGCTCTTCTTTTTTAGGAGCAGGAGCTGGAGCCGGTTCATAATAAACAGGTTCTGTCTTCTTGTAAGTCTTGCCAAACTTGAATGTGAAACCTACCAATCCGTTGAATTGCCAGTCTGCATTACCTGCTTTCTTTGAATTGTATTTATCGGATAACGCATTGGCATTTACTTCTAAGTTGACGAATACATGGTCGCTCAAACGAATGTTTGCGCCTAAACCTCCGCGTCCTACAATAAAGTTTTTGCTGTCATTCCATAAATATCTTAACTCATGTCCCCTGTGCGTTGATAGCCACAGCTTCGTCATTGTCAAATGCATGGTTGAAACCTACTCCTAAGAAACCATAAGCATTGAATACACGTTTGGGATTGAATTTGCAGAATAAAGCACTTAAGTCCAACATAGCATCTACGTTGCCCTGTACAAATTTATATTTATACACGGTGGAAGGAGAAGCCCATGCTCCTTTAGCTTCCCAAGCACTTACTCCGGCACGCAGACCAAATAACGGGCTGAATTGGTAACCCCCTGTAACTTGTGCAGCTGGTGATATCAAATCCGAGAAACTAGCTTCACCCAAAGTATGGCTGGCACCGCCTTGAATTTGCATAAACCAATGAGGGTTGAACACCACTTTACCTTCTTCTTTCACTTCCTGAGCAAAAGAACTAACTGTGCAAAGAGAGAAATGCACAGATTAAGAATTTCTTTGTTAAATTTGATAGTCCCATTTTTAAAAATATTTTGGTGATTCTGCAAAGGTATAAAAAAATAATATATCAACACGTTTTTTCACAAAAATATGTTGATATACTAATAAAACCGGAATTTAAGCTTACCAAATGAGACTGTAATCGGTTTAGAACAAACTCCAGGCTACGGTTAATCCTGCCATAACGATGGCTACCATACTCATTAATTTAATAAGTATATTCAGGCTTGGACTGGATGTATCTTTAAACGGATCTCCTACTGTGTCTCCGGTGACAGTCGCTTTGTGTACTTCACTGCCTTTGCCGCCAAAATTGCCTTCTTCCACATATTTCTTGGCGTTATCCCATGCACCGCCCGAATTTGCCATGAAAATGGCGAGAACAAAACCGGATGACAAACCGCCAATCAGCAGTCCGATTACTCCCGGAACACCAAATAAGAGTCCGGTGGCAATGGGAGCAATAATAGCCAGCAGAGATGGGAATACCATTTCTCGTTGTGCACCTTTGGTTGAAATTTGTACACATCGTGCGTAGTCGGGTTCGGCTTCACCGGTCAGAATCCCTTTTATTTCCCGGAATTGTCTGCGTACTTCTTCCACCATGTGGGCAGCTGCACGTCCTACTGCGTTCATTGTCAGTCCGCAGAATAAAAATGCCATCATGCTACCGATAAAAATTCCCGAAAGAACTTTCGGATTCATCAGTGTTACATCATAGTACAGCATATAATCGGTGAAACTTGCATTGTGTACTTCAACAGTAATGCCGTTGGGCAGTTCTAAAATTGTTTGTCCCAATCGAGTCAGTCCGATACGTATTTCTTCTATGTATGATGCCAGCAGTGCCAGACCTGTGAGCGCTGCAGAACCGATGGCAAATCCTTTTCCGGTTGCGGCTGTCGTATTACCCAACGAATCGAGGGCGTCTGTGCGCTTGCGCACTTCTTCACCCAATCCACTCATTTCTGCATTGCCTCCGGCATTGTCGGCTATCGGACCGTAAGCATCAGTAGCAAGAGTGATGCCCAAGGTGGAAAGCATTCCTACAGCGGCAATTCCGATACCATACAGTCCCATGGAAATATTGGCAAAATCAAAACCTGATGCGAGCCAATAAGAAAGGATAATTCCAACTACTACCGCCAAGACGGGGATAGTGGTAGATACCATACCCAGCCCGATACCTGAGATGATTACGGTGGCCGGACCGGTCTTTCCGCTTTCGGCCAAACGTTGTGTTGGTTTATATGATTGAGAAGTGTAATATTCGGTAGAACGCCCGATGATAATTCCTACTATCAATCCGACAACTACGGCAAATGAGATATTTACCCAATTTTGTAAATTCAGTATCCAAAGGATAAGGAAAGTTGCAACGACTATTAAAGCAGAACTTAAGTTTGTTCCGACAGCCAGTGAGCCTAATAACTCTTTCATGCCTGCATTTTCTTTTTATTCTGACGGAGAAGATTCCTATAATGGAAAGGAGAATGCCTACAGCAGCAATCAACATTGGTGCGATAACAGCTTTAAATTGCATGGTTGTATCGTTTGTACCTATATAGGCAGCAGCCCCCAATGCAGCAGTGGCGAGAATCGAGCCGCAATAGCTTTCGTACAAGTCTGCCCCCATACCGCTACATCGCCAACATTATCACCTACATTGTCGGCAATGGTTGCCGGATTGCGTGGGTCGTCTTCGGGGATGCCGGCTTTCTACTTTGCCTACAAGGTCGGCGGCAACCCACATCGGCTGCTTTGGTATAAATTCCTCCTCCGACACGTGCAAATAAAGCCTGTGTGCTGGCTCCCATACCGAATGTCAGCATGGTGGTGGTAATGATACACAATTTGGCAGATGGATTCATGACGTCTGCGGAATACATTTATCCAGCAATAGATACCAGAACGAAATATCAAACAGACCGAGTCCTACCACCACCAGTCCCATGACTGCTCCGCTTCGGAAAGCGATACGCAAACCTTTGTTTAAAGAGCTACGGGCTGCATTGGCGGTACGTGCTGAAGCATACGTTGCGGTCTTCATTCCCAAAAAACCGGAAAGCCCGGAGAAGAAACCGCCGGTAAGGAAGGCAACGGGCACCCAGGCGTTTTGCAGATGGAAGCCGTAAGCCATAACGGAGAATAGAATAACCAGCCCCAGGAATACCATTCCCACTACCTTGTATTGCTGTTTGAGATAGGACATGGCGCCTTGACGTACATACAGAGCGATTTTCTCCATTGTAGGAGTTCCTTCGCTTTCACGCATCATTTGTTTGTAGAAATACCAAGCGAGTACCAACGCCAATAAAGAGGCGATGGGTACAATCCAGAAAAGATAGGTTTCCATACGCAGTATTGATTTAGAAGTTACTTCCCAAAGATAAAAAAAAAATAAGTGATATTCAAAGGTATAGGAGCACTTTTTTATTTGTTAAGGGAAAAAGAGAACCAGTTGGAATATTGTGGGTTATCAGGTTTATGGAATATGCCGGAGGTGCCTGAGGGAGGCTTTTCGGGTAGCGGAAGAATTTTACCGTTTCAAGCGATAAAGTTACCCGGATTCATCTAAGTATCCGGATGATAAAATAATAAATTGTATGGGAATAGTTATTTCCCCATACAATTTATCTATCAAGTCACTGCGGCCTATCTTGCGTAATTCATTGATGATAGCACGGCGTTCTTCGGGTTTATACCAGAAAAAGAACATTCGTTGCGCCAATTTTTCCTTTTGCGTCTTGGCAGAAAAGACCGGTTGCAAAGTATAGGGATGATAGCCTGTATACCAGGCTTCGGTAGCGATGGTCATGGGAGTGGGAGTGAAGTCCTGTACCTGTTCCAGATGGAAGTCCAACCTTTTGGTGATAACTGCCAGCTCTGCCATATCTTCTTCTGTGCATCCGGGATGGCTGCTTATAAAATAAGGAATGATTTGCTGTTTCAGATTCAGCTCCCTGTTCACTTTATCGAATGTTTTCTTGAATTCATAGAATTGTGCGAACGAAGGCTTCCGCATGATATGCAATACTTGATCGCTGGTATGTTCGGGGGCAACTTTCAGTCGTCCGCTCACATGTTTGGCTATCAGCTCGCGTGTATATTCGGCTGTGCTTCGGTTTATCGCCGGGTCTTTACTTTGGTATTGCAACAGGTCATAACGTACACCGCTTCCGATAAAGCTTTTCTTTATTCGGTATGGCATCTACCGAGCGATAGATGTCGAGCAGCGGGCGATGGTCGGTATTCAGATTCGGACATACTTTGGGATGGATGCAGGACGGGCGTTTGCAACGGCGGCATTTGTTTTCATCCATTCCGTGCATGGCATACATATTGGCACTCGGTCCTCCCAAATCGCTCAGATAACCTTTGAAATCAGGCATTTCTGTAATCTCTTTCACTTCTTTCAGGATGCTTTCCTTGCTTCGGCTGACTATGAACTTTCCCTGGTGGGCAGAAATGGTACAGAAAGCACATCCGCCGAAACATCCCCGGTGGAGATTGACGGAGAATTTAATCATATCATAAGCCGGGATGCGTTTCCCTTTGTATTTGGGATGGGGCAGCCGGGTGTATGGCAAGTCGAAAGACATATCCAGTTCGCCCTGTGTCATGGGAGGGTAGGGAGGATTGACCACTACGGTCTTGTTTCCCACATCCTGCAGGATGCGGGAGGCTTCGTATTTATTGCTTTCCTCTTCGATGAAGCGGAAGTTTTCGGCTTGTTTCTTCTTATCTTTCAGACACTCTTCATGAGAGTGGAGGATGATATCCGGTTTTTCTTTACTGTGCTCGGATGATGTGCTGATGTTTTGGAGCGGACACACGGGGTCTCCCTTACGGATTATGTAGGCTGTTTGTAAGATATCATGTGGAACAGGAAGACCGGCTGCTATAGGAGCAGCCCCGTGTGTCTGTCCGCAGCAGCCGTCAGTGCTTTCATTCTTCTGCAAAGTTCTGTAATCGGCTTTTCCCCCATTCCATAAATGAGCAAATCTGCTCCCGAATCTATTAAAATAGACTTCTGCACACAATCCTGCCAATAGTCATAATGGGTGACGCGGCGTAAGGAAGCCTCTATACCTCCCAAGATGACAGGCACATCCGGGTATAGTTTTTTAAGAATCTGTGTATATACAATGCTGGGATATTCGGGACGCATATCGTGACGACCGTCCGGTGTATAAGCATCTTCACTGCGTAAACGTTTATTGGCTGTGTACTTATTCACCATGCTGTCCATACATCCGGCAGATACACCGAAAAAAAGACGTGGTCGTCCCAGCTTTTTGAAATCGCGCAAGTCATCACGCCAATTGGGTTGAGGCACGATGGCTACTCTTAGTCCCTGTGCCTCTAATAATCTTCCGATAACGGCCGGTCCGAAAGAAGGATGGTCTACATACGCATCTCCGCTAAATAAGATAACATCCAGGTCATCCCATCCATCCACGCAGCTCAACTTCTTTCTTTGTTGTCGGCAGCCAATCTGTAAGTTTATGTTCTTTCAAATCCTTTTTATTCTTCTTTTTGGCCTCCTTCTTCATCATCCTGATTCTTTTCTTTTTCCCAGCGGATGTAGAGCAAAATCAATTGATGAAGCCCGAAGGCTTTCATGTTATTATGATAAATTACATCTATGCAAAGGTCGAGCAACTCTTTGTTGTTTCCCTCTTCACTGGTAATCAGTGAGCGTATATTCAGTTTTAATTTTTCCAGTACAGACTCATCTACAATGCCGTTACTGTCTATTAAGTGCTGAAATAGAGCGTATTTCTCGATTGTTTGCAGGTTTTCTTCCGAAATTTCCATGCAACGTGTGCCTGAGGCATTTGTTTGTATAGTGTACATAGTCCTTATTTTTAATGGTTTTTATACGGACAAAGTTAGGTGTTTTTATGAAATAACCTCTAATTTGCTTCTTTATTTTCATAGAAAATCCTTATTTTGCTTCGAAGAAACCTAATATGGCACTCATTATCCGTGTCCGTTGCTGCACTCCTTCGATGCTTTCGAAAGGGAAGCCCAATACGAAAGTGCGGTAATTGCCTTTGTAGGCAATGCCGGCACTGTAATTGCCGGGAGTGTATATAAATGTGGAATAAGCGGGTGCGACAGGAGTCAGGCAGTCGGGGGCAGGTACGGCATACGTTTTTTCATTCACGGTGCAGGGAATTGTAAAATGGGTGTTGGCACCGTAAATAGTGCCTGATGTTTTTCCGCCCATGCTTCCGCCAAAACTGTATTTCAGTATGTTCTCGGTAAAGCCGAGCGCCGAAGGACTGTTCATGTTGCTGCCGATATAAGAACCGCTGACCAATATGTTTCCACCACGGCGGCAATAATCCGTGATAAGTTGTTGCATGATAGGGGAGAATGCCTGTTTCTCCGCACCCATAATGAGGTCTGTGACCGGATAGTCTGTCAGTCGGACGAATCCGTTTTCCACTGCTTCGTCGCTGCATGAGACAAAGGAATATCCTCCGGCGGATTGTATGGCTTTGCCGTGTATGAAAGGATAATCAAACGTGTTTCCGGCTATCAGCATTCCTTCCAGCTCACTGCCACTGTATCCCAGTCCGTCTTTTGTTTCCCGTCCGATGCGGCTTCGGTCAAAACTTTGTTGTGCACCGCAATAGGCCGGTGTTATATAAGGTATTCCCGGGTCTGTCTTTAAGTCAAATCCTTGTATAAAATTCGATTCTATGGTAGCGGGACCGCTTAGGCGATCGAATGCATTTACTATTAAAACAGTTCCTTTGCTCTTTTTGGCTTTATAGGCCGACAGAATTTCGGAAGGGAAACTTTCTCCTCCACGGTTGACGGCTGTGACTTTGAAGCTGTATACCAGTCCCGGTTCGGCTTCGAAAGTATATTTCGTATCGCGAACCAACGTACCATTGTCGAATCCACCATGTCCCAAACGGGTGTACACAATGTATTCCCGGGCCTTTGCCGTAGGTTCCAGCGGGTCGTCTACTGCCTGCCAGCTCAGACGGAATGTGTTCTTCTTGCTTCCTTCGGCTATTGAAAAATTGCTCACCGGCAATGGTTGTACCACATAGTCAGTGCCATGCATAGTGGCTGTATACTTTAGGATTGATTTATAAACCGAACGTGCAACCGTGAATTTAAACCGGGGATTGTGTCCCAGTTTAAGGTCGGCAAAGTTCTGATGGGAAAGCAGTTCCAGAATCATGGATGGAACACCCGGCAGGCGTGTCTCGCTGTAATTGCGGTTCCACAGGCTGCGGCGCGGCCACTGAATACCAAATCCGGCAGAGATATCCCGTTGCAGTCCGGGCAGCACCATGTCTGCCAGGTCGCGGGAAGCATAGCGGGAGATTCCGGCGTTTAATTTCCCATTATTGCTGCCGGTGGTATAAATGCCCAATGTCCCGATTAGCTCATCTTCTTTGGAGAAGCCGGCATCGCTGTGCAGTCCGAAAGTCATTTCAAACGGCACTCCCAAACCTTGTTCCTGCGGATTGTAAACAGAACCGCCACTCATGTAATTGATAACCCGGCTGCGGCTGTTGATGTCGTCGGTATAATCATTTTTTCCTTCGGCGGGACTATATATACCGTAGGGCATTCCCGCCCATTGTGCTGCATAACGTGCTCCTTCCAGGTAGCGTGGAAGACCGCTGACGCTTCCTCCTCTCGAAATATTTCCCATGCCTCCTCCAAAGCGGACGGCATCGGCGCACACTACTCCTTTTTGTTTGCTCTCATTACTTAATACTACCATTCCGTAGTTGTTGGTTCCTTTGTCGAATTCAAAAGTGCCCAGATAAACCCATGTACCTCCGCCCATTTGCTGGTTGACTTTGAATTCGGTCACTCCGCCTTTATGGAAAACCAAATATTTGGCATCGCTTACACTTCCCGGCAATGTCTGATAAGAAACGTATACGGCATATTTCCCTGTTTCGGGAATATCGGGAATCCATTGTGCAAAAGCCTTTTCAGGCTTTTTTTCCGTTGCGGCGAAGCGTGCCGTGCCGTCCCGGAAAGGATTCTGTCCGTCTGTATAAACAGAACGTTTTCGGGCGAATCCTGGCAAAGGAGAAGTTTTCCATTTTCCTTTCCGGCTTTTTCTCTTCTAGATAAATGCTTTTTCCCGTAACTGTGTTGTTGTCCACTATTACTTCGTTGCGCTGCCGGTCTCGTTCGCGTGGCGTATAGACGACGGCACCGGCGTTTTCCAGCATGGGGATGATATAAGGAACGACGAAAGACTGTGTGAAGAGGTCTTCTGTGGTGCAGAATAAGCGCGGACGTTGCCATTCCCAACTTCCTTTGTTGTTTTTATAATATTTTCCATGGCTTTGCCACAATGCGATGTGTCTGCCTTCCAATCCTTTAGAGGCAAGATAAGGACGTGACATATTTTGTATCCAAGGAGCACCTTTATAGTCGATGCGTTGCCACAGCCTGCTTTTATCCTGTTTCTTTTGTAATATATTGGGGATTAATTCTTCAATCGGCTTTCCATCTGCATAAATGGTAATGTCGTAGTAATTGACGGGGCCGGGAAGACTTTGTTTCAGTAACCTGTAAATGGCTTCTGTATTTTCGGGCGTGAAAGGTTGATAACCAAAGTTCGCATTGGCATAAACATGCAGTGTCTTTTTACTGTGATTCAGTTCGTAGCGGTCCAGTCTGCACTTGCCGATATTGGCGTATGATGTTTCGAAATTAGTAAAAAAGTCTTTTAAGCGTTGTTCCACATTCCGGTCCGGTTCTTGTGCCGATATCCAGAAGGTACTTACCGCCAGAAACAGAAAAGACGTTATTATTTTCTTTGCCGGCTTAATAAACATAATTGCTTCTATTTGATGATGCGAAGTTAGAAATATTTGTTCGTATTTTCGTGTCGGCTCATCTAAATGAAATGAATTATCTTTAATTTTTGCTTTACATTAGCTGTTATGCTTCTGTTTTGTTTTCTTTTTCCTTTCTTGCAGGCTGACGCTTGTCACAAGCTTGGGGAAGAATAAGTGTTTTCTTCCTTTGGGTTAAGTCTTTTTCTACGTCCGGTTATTACGTCCTACTGCGGCAGGACGTACGTTCCATTGCAGTAGGACGTACGTCCCACTGTAGCAGGACGTATATCCCATTGTTGTGGGACGTAATAATCTGCCGCATGAAAAGTCTTAATCTGAAGGACGAAAATGCTTGGCCTGTCTTATGGAATATTTAAAAGGAGGTGTGTCAAAATAAAAATGGTCTATCAAATCTTAACAGTAGGGGCAGGGTTTGCCTGCCCGAACCAACAGTCACTAATACACAAAGCAAACTGTTTTTTTGAAGAGGAAACCTCGCCCCTGCCGGCAAAATGATAGCATCATCAACGTTTAGACACACCCCTTTTGCTGTTTTATTTTAAAAAGAAAGATTATTGAATATTCCCGATAGTAAATAGTTCAGGATGCTTTCCTTTGAAATCTTTATAATACAATTTAATTTCACGCATATCTTTCTCTATATCCCCGCTAGGGTGAATCACTTTTCGGCAGTGATACATTTTTTTTCGTAGTCTATAGCTACTAATATGATGGGCAGACCGGCTCCTTGGGCAATATAGTAAAACCCTTTTTTCCAATTCGGATTTGCTTTGCGCGTACCTTCGGGAGTAATGGCCAAATGAAATTTTTTGCTCGACTTGGCAATGTTTATCATCTGGTCTACCAATGAACTCTTGCGGCTGCGGTCTGCACCGGAATACCTCCCATCCAGCGGAAGATAGGTCCCAAAGGCCAGAAGAACCAGTCTTTTTTCATCATGAAGCCGGTTTCACGGCCAATAGCCCCCATAAACAGTTTACCGATAAACAAATCCCAATTGGTGGTATGCGGAGCTGCACAAATAATATATTTGTCATAATCGGGAACGGAGACTTTGGTCTTCCATCCCAACAGTTTGTAGTAGATAAAACTACAAATAGCTTTCTTCATTCTTTAAATCCGTGTTATGCTTTTGATGCTTTTTCCATTTCGTCTGCCACTATTTTTATTTCTTTGTCCAGGTCTTCATGCAATCTCTTATAGAAGCCTTTTACATTGCCCGGCTCGGTGTGGCTGATACGCGGAATCAATGCCAACACGTTATGTATTGCGTGAATAACTGCTTCACGGTTAACACCTTCCATCAAGGTAGCAAAAAATAAATCGCTTGCTATATAGGTTATTTTTTTCTTTAAATTTCTTCTACTTGCCATAATTGTAATGTTTTTAAGTTAATACAAAAAATCTAATTTCGCGGTAAAGTTAGCATTTTTATTTGTATACGTTTTCATATTTGCGAAAAAAGAGCGAAATTTGCACGTGATTTCTAAATGAGTTTATACACCTTTAAATAGAATAATAGAATATGACTAAAAAGTGCATTACAAATTGCCAGAGCTGCTTATCAGCCCAAACTTCCTAAAGCGTTGAAAGGCGCAGTTAAAGTTAAGGAAGGTGAACCTACACAGTCTGTAGCTGACCAGGGAAGCTATCAAAGCATTGTTCCCTAACACATACGGAATGCCGTTGATACAGTTCGTTGAAGGCGAAGCTGTTAATTTGCCTGCTATCAATGTAGGTGTAATTCTGTCCGTGGACAGGCTCCCGGCGGACACAATGTGATTTCAGGTTTGTTCGACGGTATCAAGGCGCTGAACAAAGACAGCAAATTGTTTGGTTTCATTCTGGGCCCCGGTGGTTTGGTTGACCATAACTATATGGAGCTTACTGCTGATATCATTGACGAATACCGCAATACGGGTGGTTTCGATATCATCGGTTCGGGACGTACCAAACTGGAAAAAGAAGAACAGTTTGATAAAGGTTTGGAAATCATCAAAGAACTGGGCATCAAGGCATTGGTAATCATCGGTGGTGATGACTCTAACACCAACGCTTGCGTATTGGCAGAGATATTATGCAGCCAAGAATTGTGGCGTACAGGTAATCGGTTGTCCGAAGACTATCGATGGTGACTTGAAGAACGAAATGATTGAAACTTCTTTCGGTTTCGATACTGCTTGTAAGACTTATGCCGAAGTTATCGGTAATATCCAGCGTGACTGTAACTCTGCACGTAAATACTGGCACTTCATTAAATTGATGGGACGTTCTGCTTCTCATATTGCTTTGGAATGTGCTTTGCAGGTTCAGCCTAACGTATGTATCATTTCTGAAGAAGTTGAAGCTAAAAAGATATGTCTTTGGATGATGTAGTAACTTACATCGCTCAGATTGTAGCCGACCGCGCTGCTCAGGGTAACAACTTCGGTACAGTATTGATTCCTGAAGGTTTGGTAGAGTTTATTCCTGCCATGAAGAGATTGATTGCTGAATTGAACGACTTCCTGGCTGCTAATGCTGCGGAATTTGCTTTGATTAAGAAATCTCATCAACGTGAATATATCATTTCTAAGTTGTCTAAAGAAAACTCGGCTATCTATGCTTCACTGCCCGAAGGTGTAGCCCGCCAGTTGTCATTAGACCGTGACCCGCACGGAAACGTACAGGTATCATTGATTGAAACAGAAAAACTGTTGTCTGAAATGGTAGCTACCAAATTGGCACAATGGAAAGAAGAAGGCAAGTATGTTGGTAAGTTTGCTGCTCAGCACCACTTCTTCGGTTACGAAGGACGTTGCGCTGCTCCGTCAAACTTCGATGCCGACTATTGTTATTCATTGGGCTACACAGCATCTATGTTGATTGCTAACGGCAAGACCGGTTATATGTCTTCAGTTCGCAATACGACAGCTCCTGCTGCAGAATGGATTGCCGGTGGTGTGCCTATCACAATGATGATGAATATGGAACGTCGTCACGGCGAAATGAAACCGGTTATCCAGAAAGCATTGGTGAAACTGGACGGTGCTCCTTTCAAGAAGTTCGCTTCACTGCGTGACAAGTGGGCTACTGAAACAGATTATGTATATCCGGGTCCTATCCAGTACTTCGGTCCTACAGAAGTTTGTGACGAGCCGACCAAGACTTTGCAGTTGGAACAAGGTAAATAATTCTAAATAGAAATATTAATATTGTAGGGGCGAGTTGTTTTCGTCCGGATGCACTTCATGTTGTGTTTTCGGGGGATTCAGTTCGCCCCTGCTTTGAATAATTCGGCATATATCAGCACTAAATGAGTAAGCAACCGCCCATATCGGTGGTAAATAAGCCACGTAAGACAACTTCCCGAAAATCTTCTTCTCCGCGCAAATCGCGGAAGAAAGATGCTTCGCCTCATAAAAAAAGAAGGTAGTCAAGAAATGGGAAATACCGACGGGGCTTTATTATATCCTGATGGGAGCAATCACCGTTGTGTTTTTTAAGTGCTTTCTTCTATTTCTTCATTCGTCCTTATTCTTATCGTTGGAAACCTTGTTATGGGCTGAAGGCATACGGTGTATGTGCATGCCGGCGGGGTTTTCATATTCATGGTATTGATGTTTCCCATTATCAGGGAAATATTGACTGGCAACGACTGACTCAGACCCGTCAAAGTCAATTCCCTATCCATTTCATCTTCATGAAAGCCTCCGAGGGCGGAGATTATGGTGATCGTGTTTTTCAGGCAAATTTTGATTCAGCCAAGGCTTATGGATTTATTCGCGGAGCTTATCATTTCTATAATCCGAAAACAGACCCGGTTCGTCAGGCTGATTTCTTTATCAATTCCGTAAAGTTGGACACAGGTGATTTACCTCCCGTACTCGATATCGAAAAGCGTGGAGATGATGCCCGGACTCTTCGTCGGGATTTAAAAATATGGCTGGATAAAATAGAGAGACATTATAAAGTAAAGCCTATTCTTTATACTTCTTATAAGTTCAAGACCCGCTATCTTAATGATTCTATATTTGATTCTTATCCTTATTGGATTGCTCATTATTATGTTGATTCGGTGGAATATAAAGGCAACTGGAAATTCTGGCAGCACACTGATGTGGGTACACTTCCCGGCATTAGGGAAAAGGTGGATTTGAACATATTCAATGGCTCATTGGAGGAATTGAAATGCATGACTATCCGTTGAGTCATTTCATAAAAAAAAAACAGACTATCTGTTCGGTTTTAGGTGAAGTGTTCGTTTTCGGACATTGGATTTGTTTTTTATTGATTTGATTATCAATATGATATGACTTTGGCATATACTTTGTGTTTGAGAATAGAGAAACAAAGTATGTGTATATTATGATAAGAACGTATTTTAATCAAGCTTTTCATTTAATCAGGCAGAATCCATTGTTCAGTGGTTTCTATATACTTGGAACCGGATTGGCCATATCGATGGTTATGTTATTGGTTGTTATTTATTATATAAAGGTAGCAGGAATTTATCCGGAGACTAATCGTGCGCGGATGATGGTTATATCGGATGTGCACATGCAGAGTGTTGATAATTCCAATTCTAATTCGACGGGTCTGATAGCCTACAATATAGTGAAAGACCTTTTTACAATCTGAAAGGTACAGAAGCGGTTTCTGCTATAGGAACTTACGTGGCAGGAGATGGTTATGCTCAGTTGCCTTCTTCAAAACATCGCATACCGGTAGTTCAAAAAGCAGTGGATGTTGCCTTCTGGAAAGTTTTCGATTTTGACTTTGTAGATGGAGCTCCCTTTAGCGAATCCGATTTTGCCAGTGGCATTCATCACATTGTCATTTCAGAGGAAGTGGCGCAACGGATTTTTTAATACTTCGAAGGTGGTGGGCAAGTATCTTACGATAGATTTTGTGGAGTATAAAATATGTGGAGTTGTCAAAACCCCCCAGTTATGCCACGGAACTGAGCTATGCACAAGTATGGATTCCATATACTTGTTTTCGGGGTATGATAAGTATAATCAATACGATGCGCTAGGTCTTATATGAAGTAGTCATATTGGCACGTTCCTCTTCCGATTTTTTGACAGCATAAAAGCTCAGGTAGATGAATTTACCCGAAAGTTTAATGCTATTTCTCATGATGGCTATAAACTGCTTTGGCATGGACAGCCTTATGCTTACTGGAAAACATTATTCCGTGTGGACTCTATGACGGACTTGGATTTTATGAAGATTTTCCGTCAGATAGGAGCTGTTTTGCTGATGCTGTTGTTAGTGCCGGCATTGAATTTATCGGGCATGATATCGGGACGAATGGAAAAACGTTTGCCCGAGATAGGAGTGAGAAAAGCATTTGGAGCAACGTCTTGTGTCTTATTTTCACAAATAATCTGGGAGAACCTGATTTTGACTGTTATTGGCGGTTGTCTGGGTTTGATTATATCTTATGGAATGGTGTTATTATCTAAAAATTGGCTGCTTACTTTGCTGGACGACAATGTAACGGCGTTACCTGATGGGGTAGGTGTGAGTATAACTCCTCAAATGCTGTTCAGTCCTGTTCTGTTTATGGCTGCCTTCCTGATATGTGTGGTGATAAATTTGTTCTCAGCCGTTATTCCGGCATATCTTTCTCTGCGAAAAAGATATTGTGTATTCCATTAATAAACAAAAATAAGAGGTTATGTGGCATCATATATTTAGAAACCTTTGGAATTCGCGTAAGCGTAATGTGTGGATATTGTTGGAGTTGATTGTTATTGCCATTGTATGTTGGATGGTAATCGATCCCTTATTTGTTATTTTCTATAATAAGTCGATTCCGGATGGCTATGAGGCAGATGGGTTGTACAGGCTTCAGCTTTCTGTGGTTCCTTCTGATGAAGAAATTCGCCCGGAAGATTTCCGGAAATTGATGGAACGGCTTCGAAGTCATGAGCAAATCGAATCGGCTACTTATGTAGTCAATAACCACTATCCTTGTTCGCGTGGAAACAGTTTTAATAATCTTACTTTGGACACAATGAGTGTTCGTGTTGCTTTTATGGATTTTGTTCCGCACACCGATTTCTTTCAAACCTGGCGGATACGTTCGGTCAAAGACGGTACTTGGGAAAGCCTCGAAAATGCCGAATATACGGTGAATAGTATTTTGATGACTTCGGATGCTGCTGCTTGTCTTTCGCCCGATAAAGATCTGACCGGAGGTGTGGTTTATGCAAGAGATAGTGTTCCTCTGAAGGTAACGGCGTTGATTCAACCGGTCAAAATGAAGAGTTGTATGCAGCCTTATTATCTTCGTCTCAATGCACGTACTGACGGCATTCCGTCATGGGCCTATGAGGGGAGGTTTGATTGTCTTTGCCCGTACAAAACCCGGAGTTGCGGAAACTCGCTTCATTGAGGATTTTATTCCTTGGATGGAAGAGTATTTGGCAGTGGGGAGGTTGTTTATCAGCAAGATTGAACCTTTCAGTAAAGTACGTGAGCAAAGTGATTTAAAAGAAGGAGCTACCAGTGAGATTCGTATTAAATATGCCCTTTGCTATTTCTTTCTGGTGAATTTGTTTTTAGGAGTCAGCGGGACATTTTGGTTGAGTACCCGTACACGTCGGGAGGAAATGGGAGTGAGATTGTCTTATGGGGCGTCTCCCGGACATATTCGTCTTTTATTATTGGGTGAAGCCGGTATGTTGACTACCATAGCAGTATTGATAGGTTGTCTTGTTTATTTTCAATGGGTGCTGAAAGATGGATTTTATGTGTTGTCGGGTATGACGCCCGGTGATAATATGCGTTATATTACTAATCATTTTACAGTTCATTTTCTGATAGTGTCGTTGATTGTATATCTTATCATGATGATAGTAACATGGATTGGGAGTATGGATACCGGCTTATAATATCAGTAAAATATCTCCTGTAGAAGCACTGAAAGACGAATAATGTTTTTATATTTGCCGTATGAATATAGTAATGAATATATTGTGGATTGTTTTGGGCGGACTGTTTATTTGCATAGAATACATTATAGCGAGCCTGTTGTTGATGGTCACCATCATTGGAATTCCTTTTGGTCTGCAGACATTGAAGCTGTCAGTTTTGGCACTTTGTCCGTTTGGTATGCAGGTGCGCAGTTGCCCCCGGCGGTGAGGGTTGCTTGAGTGTTTTGATGAATATACTTTGGATATTGGTAGGAGGTATTTGGATAAGTTTGTCTCATTTAGCTTTTGGTTTGTTATTATGCATCACTATTATCGGTATTCCATTTGGTTTGCAACATTTCAAGTTGGCTGGACTGGCACTTACTCCTTTCGGGAAAGAGATAGTTTAAGTCGTGCTGTCATAGAAAAAGAGTGTGTCAAAACGTGAATAATACTGTCGTTTAGTTGGTAGGGGCGAGGTTCGCTCGCCCGAAAACAGTTTGCTTTGTGTCTTCGGGCAGGCAAACCCTGCCCCTACAGCTACGATGGGATAGGCCGGTTTAGTTTTGGCACACTCCCTTTTTCTATGAATGTTATTTTTCTCTGTTATGATAGATTAATATCCGGGATTCTGTTTGATGTTCGGATTCTTATCAAGTACGTCCGTTTGAGAGAATGGCAAATAACGGTTCTTCGGAGCAAACTTACGTGTTTCAATTGTTGCTGTGCCGGTAACTTCTGCACGTTTGTACGGATCGGTTTCACTGTAATTGATAGCACCGGTAATACGTTTTAAATCACCGCTCATTAAAGTTTCTGCCAACATCTTGCCACCGGCGTCTTTCCAACGCAGGATATCTGCACGGCGTAAACCTTCACCTGCAAATTCTACACAACGTTCACGACGAATCAATTCACGTAATTTATCCTGAGTATCATATTTAGTTCTGACTACTTTAGGCATACCTACGCGTTCACGAATCTGGTCGATATAGTTGTACACTTGATCTGATGGACCGTTTAATTCGTTTTCGGCTTCTGCCCAACTTAACAGTACTTCTGCATAACGGAATATGATAACACAGGCAGCCGTATTCCAAATATTAGAATACTGTTCGTATGGATCTAGATATTTGGCCCATGTTAAAGCTGTTTTTTGAGGCATTGTCTGTATAAGTAGGAAAGTTCTTGTTTTTTGAACCGTCTGCCAGCTTCTCATCCAGTGTATTCAATATCTTTCCTCTCCATTCTTGTCCGGGATAAAGAATAGTCATATCCATGCGCGGGTCACGATTGGCAAAAGGATGTTTGGCATCATAATAGCCTGTAGCTTCTTCTTTAGTCAAACCATTGTCCATTTCATACATGTCTACCAAATTTTTGAGTAGGAACAATTGAAGACCATCCTGCATCATCATTATTATACATTTGACCGATAACGCCCAGTCCGAAGACACTTTCGAGGCGTTGATCTGCCAATATGATTTCTTTAGAATCTATGCCTGACAGTTTGAATAAGTTTTCATAATCAGAATCCAGTTCGTATTGTTTTAAATCGATGATAGCCTGAGCTGCATCTTTTGCTTTCTGCCAGTCACCGTAATATAGTGCTTCGCGCATTTTGGTAGCCAAAACTGCTCCTTTGGCAATACGTCCGCGTGCTGCCGGAGTGGTGTTGATGGCTGTAAGTGCATCGTCCAAGTCCTGTGCAATCTGTTCGCGTACTTCCGCTTCCGTATTACGCGGTACCTGTGCTTCTTCGGCCGTAGTATAAGAACCGATGATAGGTACACCGCCATACCACCAGTTCATAATGAAATATCTATAGGCACGGATGGCTTTGGCTTCTGCTATCAGTTCTTCTTTTTCTTACCTGCAGTAGTGAATTCTACATTGTCGATGTTTTCTAACACTGTATTACTACGGCGGATAATGGCAAAATCATAGAATGAAGCACCTGTGTTACCGCTGGATAAAGAGGGAACCGTCTCCCCCAAGGACGCCATCCTTCCCATGAAAAATTATTGTAACCTATGTCGGAACCGCAATCTAAATAAAGAATGGACGATGGATCTAATAATCCATTGTAGCAACCTACTACAAAACTCTCGGCATCAGTTTCTGTTTTCCAGGTTGTTGCAGGAGAAAAGGGCATCTTTCGGAGCTGTATCCAGAAAATCTGAACATGAAGCAGACAGCAATGCGATACCTGCTAATAAATATGTTGATAAACGTTTCATATTATTCTGTATTAATTAAGTGATTATAAAAAGTTTAGAATGTAATGTTGACTCCGAATGAATGTGTTTTATTCAAAGGGTAACTAGACAAACGTTCACTGACTGTTTCCGGGTCTACATTGATTGGCATATCGTCAAATGTCAGTAGGTTTTCTGCTGAATAGTATACACGCAGATTCTGAATACCCCATTTCTCTATCCAATTTTTAGGAAGAGTATAGCCTAATTGTATGGTTTTTCATACGGAGATAGCTTGTGTCCATAATCCAGAAATCGGAAAGTACATTCGAAGCTTCACTTGGAGATACACGTGCTTCTGCTATGCGTGGCATGCTTGCATTTTTGTTTTCGGGTGTCCAGCTATCCAACCAGGCAGTTGACGGATGTCCTGCGCTACCGGAGAATTCACCGAATGCTTCCTTGGTAAATGCATATCCTACACCGGCAGCACCATTGAAGTTCATTGATAAGTCTACGTTCTTATAACCGACATTAATATTGAAGCCAAATGTGAATTTCGGATCTTTGGTTCTATAAAGCTCGCGGTCATCAGCCGATATTTTACCGTCACCGTTTGCATCTACATAGCGTAAGTCACCTGCCTTGAAATCTTGTCCGAAAGGATATCCGTCCATTGCAGAGTATTTGGCTTGCCATGCAGCAGCTTCTTCATCAGACTGGAAAAATCCGTCTGTGCGATATACGAACCATGAATTGATAGGAGAACCCACTTCACGCATGAAGCTGCCATCGGCCATACGGTCTACTCCACCCAAGTTTTCAATGGTATTCTTGTTGTAGGCAAAGTTTCCTGAAACACCGAAGGTCCAATCGTTCCATGTATCGTTGTAGGCCAACTGAACTTCAATACCACTATTCTTCATTGCACCTACATTATCTTTGTATGCACCCAAGGCAAATTCTTTAGGTACGGAGACATTCATGATGATATCTGTGGTCTTTCTGTTGTAGTAGTCAATAGAACCGGTCAGCTTATTGAATAAAGTGAAGTCTATACCGATACCCCAAGTGGTAGCTTTTTCCCAAGAAAGAGAAGCCATTTTGTATGAACCTTGATAGTATCCTGTCACTAACGAACCTCCGAACGGATAGTTGGCGCCGAGGTTGTATGTATTCATCCATGGATAGTAGTCTCCTCCGGTCGGAGTACCGTTTCCCAAAGCATCCTGGTTTCCCAGCTGACCCCAAGAACCGCGAATCTTAAGGCTTGACAACCAACTGTCTCTTAAGGTTTCCATAAATGATTCTTCACTGATGCGCCATGCACCGGAGAATGAAGGAAGTATCCCCAACGGTTGCCCGGAGCAAAACGAGAAGATGCATCGGCACGGAAGTTAGCTTCGAATAAATATTTTCCTTTATAATCGTAGTTGATACGACCAAAAGTATGACAACATATTCAATTCTCGTGTAAAACCACTATTGGTTTGAGTAGCAGTTGCACCTGCATTCATATCGTCCAATTCATTGTTTGGGAAATTTTCACGGTACATATCATTGTAGCGTACATCGTATGCTTCTGCATGATAACCTAACATTGCTTTTTAAGTTGTGATCACCAAATTGCTTGTCGAAATTCAACAAAGCATCAAAGTTATACCGGGTCCAGTTTGTAAATGACTCAGTTAAGCTGTTAGGACGTGCGGCCTGTGCCGGGTCATTATTGATTTTTCTTTACGAAAGCCTTGTAGTGTTGGTCATCATTAACATAAGCTCCCGATACGGTTGCTGTAAGGCAATCCAAAATTTTGTAATCAACAGACAACATACCGGTAAAGTTCTGGTTATATTTATCTACTGTAGATTTTGAATCCAACCATGCAATCGGGTTACCGTCATTAGTTGAACCATAAGTTCCATCTTCATTCTTGATAGGAATCATCGGGCTTAGGGATGTTGAGCTGACGGATAATTTGGTCTGAAGAACCACCACCATAGTTTGAGTTAGGGTCTTTATAATCATTCTTGATATAGGACAAATTCATACGCACATGCCATTTCTTGGTTATATCTACGTCTAAATTCATACGTCCGTTAAACTGGCTGCGTTCTGAATTCGGAAGGATACCGGTCTGTCCCAAATAACCGACAGAGGCCATATATCTTGCATTCTCTGTACCACCGTTGATGCTTACATTGTGCTTATGCAGAACACCTGTTTTATAGGCAGCATCATTCCAATCGGTATTAGGATGTCCGTATGGGTCGGAACCATTCTCGAATAAACGGATGTCTTCGTCCGAATAACGATGTGGGTTATTATTATCATCGTCAATGCGATTGTACAGTCTGGCATAATCGGCAGAGCTTACACGGTCAATGGTTGCCGTTGCATTTTGAATACCGACATATCCATTGTACGAGATACGGGGAGCACCGGTTTTTCCGCGTTTGGTGGTAATCAAAATTACACCGTTAGATGCTTTAGAACCATAGATAGCTGCAGAAGAAGCGTCTTTCAATACGGAGATACTTTCAATATCATTCGGGTCAAGGTCGTTCATGGAACCACTTTCTACACCGTCAATCAAGATATAGGGAGATGCATTATTCAACGTTCCTACACCGCGGATTCTGATATTACTTCCGTCTTCACCGGGACGTCCCTGACCTGCAGTAATTGTTACACCCGGCATCAAGCCTTGCAAACCGCTTGATACATTCGAAATAGGGCGATTGGTTAACTCATCGCTGTTTACTTGTGCAACGGCACCGGAGAGGTTAGCCTTTTTCTGTACACCGTAACCTACAACAACAACTTCACTCAGGACTTCTGTGTCATCTTTCAACACTACATTGAGAGTCCCACCATTCCATTTGATTTCTTGTTTTTGATACCCTACATAGGAGATTACGATGATATCTCCTTTCTTCACGTTAGTTAAGGCGAAATTACCTTCAAAGTCGGTAATTGCTCCGTTGGTGGTTCCTTTCACTATTACAGAAGCACCAATAATGGATTCTCCCGTGGCGTCTTTCACAATACCTTTACATGTTTCATTTTGTTGTACGATAGCAGAAGTGTTAACTTCGGAAGCTGTAACAGCAGAAATGGTTCCTGTAGAGAATGTTCCCAAGAACAATAACATGCTAACTGATTTCAGTCGTTTTAACATAATATTGAATTTTAAAGTGTTTGATTGAAATTCAAAGTTCTAAAAGGATAAGTTCTTCTAGAACTATTCCTTTTTATAATCTGCTGATAATCAATGCTTGTATTAAATAGATCCTTGGATTATTTATACTGTAAATCACAATAAATGAGGAAAAAAGATAATATTTCTACCGATATTCTATTCGTTTTTATTAATCCCCTTTTCATTATACTATTGTTTATAACGGCTTTACATGGGAACTCATATATAAATTGTGAGTAAAAAAGAGTTTTATGTATTATCATTATATTACTAAAATTCTACCAACTAAATAGTTAAGTCTTTTTAGGGTAACCCTTTAATTAGATATTTTTATAGTTTAATTGTTAAATTGCAGAGAAAAACAAAGATAGTTTTCAAAAATGATTGGTCTTTTTTAAAAATATTATATATTTGCGCCATTAATCTAAATCATATTGAAAAAACATAGTTCTAGAAGAACTACGTTGATAGTAACTTATTTATTATCTTTAAATTAATACTTTATGTTAAAGAGAGTCAAGTCGGTCAGTATGCTGCTATTTCTTATGGCTGCATCTACAGGAAGCATGAATGCTGTTTCAGCTCCTGCAATAGCAAGTTCAAATGCTATTGAGCAACAGACCGAAACCTGTAAAGGAGTTGTAAAGGATGCTATGGGTGAAACAGTCATCGGTGCGTCCGTAGTAGTAAAAGGTACAACCAATGGTACAATTACCGGTATCGATGGTGATTTTACCTTGAGTGGAGTTTCCGAAGGAAGTATTCTTGTTATTTCCTATGTAGGTTATGTTACCCAGGAAGTAAAATTCAACGGTCAACCACTTAATGTAATCCTGAAAGAGGACAGTCAAACATTGGAAGAAGTTGTCGTAGTAGGTTATGGTGTACAAAAGAAAGCTAATTTAACAGGAGCAGTTGCAACTGTAAATGCAAAAGCATTGGAAAGCCGTCCCGTGTCAAGTGTTTCTGCAGCTATAGCAGGACAAATGCCTGGTGTAACAGCTATTCAGAGTTCAGGTGCTCCGGGTAGTCAAGCTGCTGATATTACTATTCGTGGTAAGAACTCTATCAATGCAGCCAGTCCATTGGTTATTGTAGATGGAGTACCGGGTAGCATGAATACAATTGACCCAAATGATATTGAAACATTTACAGTTTTGAAAGATGCTGCTTCTGCTGCTATCTATGGTGTACAGGCTGCTAACGGTGTAATCTTGATTACTACGAAACAGGGTAAAAAAGGAGAAAAGACACGCGTAACTTATTCCGGTAATGTATCTTGGTCTTCTCCGGTAGCAAAACGTGAATTAGTGAATGCTTATGAATATGCTGTTTTATATAATGAAGCAACTTTAAATGAGAATCCTAATGCTACATTGATGTTCTCTCCGGAAGAAATAGAAGACTATCGTACCGGAGCATTACCCAGCACAGACTGGTATGAAGCTGCTATTAAAAAGAGTGCTATAGAAACAATGCATAATGTTTCTATCAGCGGTGGTACTGAAAAAACAACGTACAATGCTTCATTAGGTTATATTTATCAGGATGGTTTGACTGCCGATAATGATTATTCTCGATTCAATGCCCGTATGAATTTGAATTCGGAAATCAATAAAATATAAGGTAGGTATCAATGCATCCGGTTATAGAGGTGTCTCTAATGATGCATGGAATGGCTTTGTGTCTGTTTATCAAGGCGTGACTCGCGAAAAGCCGACTAATAAAGTTTATAACGAAGATGGTTCTTATACTTATTCCGGTGTAGATAACCCGGTTGCCATACAAGGAGACAAGTCTGGTTTCAGACGTAATACACAGCAGGAAATAAATCTTACGGGTCATGCTACTATACAGATTTTACCTGAATTGAGTATTAAAGGTGTATATTCAGTACGTAATTATACCAGTAACCAAGATGGTTTTTAAAAAGCATTTCACTTATGGTAGCGGAAGCAATGCGTATGATTCCGGTTTGCGTGAAGGCTATGATAAATATTATAACCACAACTATTACACAGGACAAGTCTTGATTAACTTCAACAAGAGTTTTGGCAAGCATAATATCAGTGCATTAGCAGGTTTTGAATCTTATGAACATATCTATAAGTATACAGAAGCTACTCGTCAAGGTGGCGGTAGTGATGAGTTGCCTGAATCTCTGAATACATTAGACCAGTCTTCACAAAAAAATAAAGACGGAGGTTATGAAATGGCTCGTTTGTCTTATTTCGGACGTATCCAATATGATTATGCAGGTAAGTATCTGTTTGAAGCTAATTTACGTAGTGATGCCTCTTCACGTTTCCCGAAAGATAATCGTTGGGGAGTATTCCCCGCATTCTCTGCAGGATGGAGAATTTCTGAAGAAGCATTTATTAAAGACAATGTAGACTGGCTGAGCAATTTGAAGTTACGTCTTGGTTGGGGTAAAACCGGTAATGAGGAATTGAAATCCGATGATATTTATCCGGCAGTACCAACATATACATATAATATAGCTGACAATGCTACTAAATATTTATTCAACAATACTTTGTACTCAGCTATATATGAAGCTCGTTATGTGAACAATAATTTGAAATGGGCAACGGTTACTAACTATGAATTAGGTTTGGAAGCCGGTTTCTTAAACAACATGATTAATTTTGAATTATCTGTTTATAAGAAGAAAACCAATGATATGTTGCTGTATCTTCCTATTCAGGGAGTTATCGGTATGAATGCTCCGGCACAGAATATTGGTAGTGTGCAGAATACCGGTTTTGATTTCTTGATTAACCATAACAAGCAAATTAATAAGGACTGGAACTATTCTGTATCATTGAATGTATCTTATGTAAAGAATGAGATTACGGATATGGCAGGTACAGAAGGTCCGACAAGCAACGACAAGATTTGGAATTTGGAAGGATATCCTATCGGTTCTTACTACGGTTATGTAGCCGACGGCTTCTTTAATACAGAAGAAGACCTTCTTAACTGTCCGAAACGTTTGGCTGCCGGTCAGGAAAAATTAGGTGATATCAAGTACAAAGATTTGGATGGTGATAAGAAAATTACAGAAAAAGACCGTACTGTTATAGGTAAGAATTTCCCAAGTTGGACCGGAGGTTTGAATCTGAGTGTAGGTTATAAGAATTTTGATCTTTCTGCTTTATTCCAAGGAGCATTTGATGTAGACGGATACTACACCGCTGAAGCTGCTTATGCATTTTATAATGGTGCAACTGCTTTGAAAAGACATTTGGATCGTTGGACTCCGGATAATCACAATGCTTCTTATCCTCGTGTTACACGTTCTAGTCAAACAAACTTTGTAACATCTTCTTTCTGGCTTCAAGATGCATCATACGTTCGTTTGAAAAACCTTACTTTAGGCTATACATTACCTCAAGCATGGTTAACTAAAGCCGGTATCGCTAATGCAAAGGTATTCTTAACCGGTGAAAACTTATTTACTTTTACAGGTTTGGACGGTGGTATCGACCCGGAAGAAAGCAATGAACGAGGATGGTCTTACAGTAACGTTAAAAAACTGTCTGTCGGAGTAAAACTTTCATTCTAATATTTCAAATAAAACAGTATAAATAACATGAAAACAAAATTTTTACATATAGCAACGGCCTTATTATTTGCAGGATTCACTTTTTCTTCATAGTGATTTCTTAGACCGTTATCCATTGGATGAGCTATCTGATAGCAGTTTCTGGAAAACAGAGAATGATGCGATGATGGCCGTAACTGATATTTATGGCTGCCTGCCTACATGGGATCAAGACGAAGATATCAATTCAGATAATGCAGTTCATGGCATTAAATGGGCTGCCGGTAACATATCAAAAGGTATTTACGATCCGATGGACCAAAGCTGGGCGGGTAGTTATACTCCGATTCGTCAATGTAACTTGGTATTGGAAAAAGTAAAAGATATCGAAATGAGTGACGAATCGCGTAAAAAAATTGAAGGACAGGCTTATTTCTTCCGTGCATTTGTATACTTCAATTTAATCCGTTCTTTTGGTGATGTTCCTTATATTGATAAACCATTGAACTTAACGGATGTAGAAGATATCACTCGTACTCCACGCGAAGAAGTGTATGCAAAGGTTATGGCGGACTTTGACAAGGCAATTGAATATTTGCCTGAAGAATGGGATGCCGCAAATACTCCTCGTGTTACCAAAGGAGCTGCCTTGGCTATGAAAGCTAGAGCTGCTTTGTACTATAATAACTGGCAAGTTGCAGCAGATGCTTCTAAGGCTGTAATGGATTTAGGTAAATATGAACTTTATGATGCCGGAAATACCGGTAAATATCAGGAGTTGTTTTGGGAAAAATCAGATGGATGTGATGAAAATATCTTGTATGTACAATTCAACTACCCTGATAAAACTCACTACTTGATTGGTTGGGAATGTTTCCCTACTTTAGGTTGGGGAGGTATGAATCCTACTCAGAGTTTGGTTGACGCATTCGAAGATAAAGACGGTGCTCCTATCAGTAAATCTACAATTTATAATGAAAAGGATCCGTTTAAAAATCGCGACCCTCGTTTGGAAGTCAATGTACTTCATGACGGAGAAGAAATGTATGGTGTTACAATTAAAGTCAAACCGCTGAAATCAAGTGGAAAAACCGGTATTGAACAGCACGGTGATGCTACTGCAACCGGATATTATCAGCAAAAATGGTTAGACCCAAGTATTGATCCTCAAAGCGAAGGTTGGAATATGGGTAAAGACTGGGTGGTTATTCGTTATGCCGAAGTTCTGCTGACTTATGCAGAAGCGATGAATGAGCTTCATCCGTTGAGCGCAGAATCATTTGATGCTGTTAATCAAGTTCGTAGACGTGTAGGTATGCCTGATTTACAAAATACAGACCCAAGCAAACCGACATATTGTGCTACTCAAGATGAACTTCGTAAACGTATTCAAAACGAATGGCGTGTAGAGTTTGCACTCGAAGGCGGTAAACGTATGTGGGATATTCGTCGTTGGGGCATTGCCAAAGAAGTTTTGAATGCACCGTTCTTGGGATTGAAGATGAAACCTGTAGAAGGAGTAGTAGATGGCAAACCGGCAATTGTGGATTATATTCTTTATGAAGGTGAAAATATAAAATTGGCGGGTAGTCATTATGAAGATCATAACTACTTACTCCCTGTTCCTCAGACAGAAATCGATTTGAATCCTAAACTGACTCAGAACCCGGGATATTAATAACATTATAATATCTACAAGCAATAATTTAAGTGAGGGCATTGTCTTATAGTAAGTGTCCTCACTTACTTTATTAAATAAATATATAAGATGAAACGACTGGTCTATACCCTATTTGGAGCTTTGTTTATCCTTTATTATATATGTTACCAAGGAGTGTTGTCGCATGTGCTTTACTATCACGAACAACATCATCTTTTCCTTTTTTCTAAATCTTATTTTCTGCAATGTGTTCAATCTGAGGGTTGGCTAAACTATATCACTAACTTTATTATTCAATTTTTCTATTATCCTATTTTAGGAAGTACTATTTTGGCATTCTTGTTGGCATCAGTCTATTGGTTGACAAATAGCATTATAAAAATAATAACCGGAAAGAATGATCTGTTGCAATTGTCCATTATTCCTTCCCTTATTCTTTTTTTCTATACAATGGAAGCGAATCATTCTCTTTCTATATTGCCAGGAAGTCTGCTATGCCTGTTGATGCTCTATTTGCTTCTTTTGTTTATTCAACGTTACCGAAACGTATTTCCCCTCTTTCGTCTGCCTGGCATATCAAATAAAAAAATACGTATTTTATTAACTTCTCTTTTTTTACTAGGATATATAGGATATGGTTTTCACTATTTTTTTTATAACTACAATAGGAATGAGCGTATAATGTTAAAAGCCGAACAGTTTGTAAAAAGCAAAGACTGGAGAAGTGTGCTGGAGTATACAAAAAAATATTTAGATACCGGACGTTATAATCAGCTCATTTCTTATTTTCATCATTTGGCACTTTATCATACAGGACAGCTTCCTTATCATTTATTGGATTATCCACAAAAACAGGGAGTCAAGGGACTTTACTTCCCGTGGAACAGTGACAGTCGTGAGAGTGAATACGGACATATTCTTTATGAAGAACTTGGGTATATCAATGAGGCACAACGCTGGGAGTTTGAGTCAATGGTAGTATGGGGAGAAACAGCACCTCACCTTATAAATTTGGCACAATATAACATTGTAAACCACCGCCCGTTAGTGGCACAACGCTTTATTAATAAGCTAAAACAGTCTCTTTTCTATCGAGAGAAAGCTTTGCTACTTGAAAAAATTATAAATGAAGGCAAAGTTCCCGGACTAAGAAATGCATTGGATGGAAAGGTGGATACTCCGGCACGGTTTGCCAATGTCTTGAATATAGGGCCTGAATTGCAATACTTATGTGAGAATGACAGCACCAACAAAATGGCTTTTGAGTATTTAATGAGTAACTTATTACTGAGTAACCATGTGGTTCGTTTTGTGAATAACTTGAAATTCATGTCATCTTTTTCTTATACAAAACTTCCTCGTATTTATGAAGAAGCTCTTTATATTTATAAATTAGGTGTTGGCGAAGAAGAGTTTTCAAAGGTAGGAATAAAAATAAGTCCGGCAACGGAAGAACGGTTTAAACGATATTATAGTCTTGTACAGAGCAAACAGTTAGGCACTTTGCAAAAGGAGTTCGGAAATACGTATTGGTTTTATTTGAATTATATCAGTCCTTATGGTAATAAGGTGATAGCTAATTAATGGGAAATTATATGAAAATACAAAATCTGCTTTACTATACATTAATTATTTTTTTGTCAGGATGTACGCAATATCATCAGGCAGAAAGTATGAGTGACCGATTACCGTTAATTTATCCGGATTATACGGATGTGACTTTCCCTATCAATATTGCACCTCCTAATTTTAGAATTCAGGAGGAAGGAGAGGCTTTCCAGACAGAATTAGGATGCGGAGAGGAAAATTATGACATTCTTATTCAGGATGACGAACCAATAGTCCGTATACCGGAAAGCGAGTGGAAGGTACTGTTGGAGAAAGCTGCCGGCAAAAAAAATATATGTCAGAATTACTATTAAGCAGCATGGCAAATGGGTACGTTATTCTGATATTCAGGATAGTATATCCGTTCATGCGATAGATCCTTTTTTAGCGTACCGTCTGCTTTATCCCGGATATGAACTTTGGAATGAAATGGGAATTTATCAACGTGACCTGACAACGTATGAGCAGACTCCTATCGCTGAAAATAGAAATTTTGGGAAGCAATGCATTAACTGTCATACGTTTAACCGAAATTCACCCGATACGATGATGGTTCATGTGCGTGGTAAACAGGGGGGCACTTTAATTTCCCTTAATGGTGAGATGGAAAAAGTCGACCCCTAAGCCTGAAGAATACAGGCATGGCAGCCACTTATCCTGCCTGGCATCCTTCCGGCAGATATATTGCATTTTCTGCCAATGAGATACAGCAGTTCTTCCATTCCTCAGGACAAAAGCCCATAGAAGTATCTGATTTGGCTGCCGATTTAATGATTTTATGATGTACAGACTCACGAAACATTTACTGATTCGTTAGTTTATGGTGAACAATATATGGAAACTTTTCCAACATGGAGTCCTGATGGAAAACAGATTTATTTCTGTCGTGCTGAAGGATATCGTCAAGGAATGTCTTTGGACAGTATCCGGTATGATTTATATCGTATACATTTTGACGCAGAACATTCCAAACTGCATACATTGAATGTGTCTATAAAGCATCAGCCCTTCGTAAGACTGTCTCTTTTCCGAGAATTTCACCGGATGGCAGGGTTCCTTTTATTTACTCAGTCTGATTACGGCAATTTCTCCATCTGGCATCCTGAAAGTGATTTATATCTGCTTAATTTGGCTACAGGTAATATACGAAATATCGCGGAAATAAACAGTGACAATGTGGACAGTTTTCATACCTGGTCTTCAACAGGAAGATGGCTGGTCTTCAGCAGCAAACGTCTGGATGGGTTGTGGGCTCGTCCGTTTTTTGCGCATTTTGATCCCGAGACAGGACATTTTAGTAAGCCTTTCCTATTACCTCAGAAGGAGCCCGATTTTTATGATACCTTTACATATACCTATAACTTGCCGGAATTAATCAAGGCTGCCTGTATAAAGACTGGCAAAAAAATTGTTGGAAACAATAGAAGAACCTATACATCGGGCTAAAGTCAAAAAATTAACAGTTCTATTTGAAGAAAGCATATAAAATATTATCTTAATAAGAGTATGGGTTGGTTAATATTGCGCTAATGAAAACAAATAGCTAATAATCAACCCATTACTGTTGATTTAGAGCGTCCGAACGAGTAATGTACATAAAGTACAGAGCATGGAAAAACAAATAAAAAAAGCAGTCGGGACAAGCTACAGGAGACTATCCCTGCATTCGGTATGCAGAAATATTGTTGATATATGCCGAAGCGCATACGCATACTGCCGGATTTGATTCTCAGACACAGGCAGCTCTTAATGAATTGCGTGATCGTTGTGGTATGCCTGATGTTCCGACCAGCTTAAGCAAGGAAGAAGGGTTGGAGCTGATTGCAAACGAACGTCGTATTGAGTTGGCGGCAGAAGGGTTCCGCAGTGACGATATGTATCGTTACAGTGATGAATATTGGAATAAACATATCAACAATGTAGAAATTGCAGCTCCTGATGGTGATAATATTATCACTATGAGTTGGAATCCCCGTATGCACTTGAGACCTATTCCTCAAACTGCAATCGACTTGAATCCGCTTTTGGCTGATGACCAAAATCCCGGTTATTAAAATCCTATAAACGTTTTATATAATAGGGTTGATTATATAAATAAGAAAGCCGGCTGAATGATGAGAAATTCAGTCGGCTTTTTAATTTTATCGGTATGTGCTGACTTTTATAGCATGATGAATTTCACAGCCGCCCAATTATTCTTTTCCCGGTAATGAATAAATTTCATTCCCAGGTTTTCCGCTTTCTCCCGGATGACAGGAATATCCTGTACATAGAATCCGCTCATGTAAAAGCTCGAACCGGCATGCATACAAGCTGCATATTGAGGCATATCCGCCAATAATATATTGCGGTTGATATTGGCGATAATGACATCAAAGGGCTTGCGTCCGCTTTTAATAGGAGGCATCTCCCAATTCTACCGTAATATTATTAATCTGATTCAGAATAATATTGTCTTTGGAATTGTTTACACACCAGTCGTCAATGTCGATGGCGGTAACGGGATTGGCTCCGCGCATGGATGCCAGGATAGCGAGGATAGAGGTACCGCATCCCATATCCAGTACAGATTTGTCTTTTAAATCGGCGTCCAGCAGTTCGCTGATGATGGAACTTGTCGTTTCGTGATGTCCTGTTCCGAAAGCCATTTGAGGGTTAATCAATATTTCGTACTCTGTTTTCGGAGTATCCTTGTGAAAAAGTACTGTGAATGCAACAACGGTCACCGATAACGATAGGTTGGAAGAAATTCTTTTCCCATTCTTCATTCCAGTTTTTATCTTCGGCCTCTTTTACGGTATATTCTACTTTTGCGTTAGGGATGGGAAATTCCGAAATCATTTCATCCAGTACTTCTTTATTGAACAAGGCTTGTTGGATGTAGGCTTGTATACCGCCTTCACATTCCACAAAACTCTCAAATCCGATATCTCCTGCCAGTGCAGATACTACATCATTTACTGTTTCATTGCAGGGGTGAGTGGTAAAGGTTACTTCTAAATATTTCATATGTCTTTGTTTATTCGATTACTTTACGGAGTAATGCTTCCATTTCATTTTTGAAAATTCCGGCTTCGTGTACTTTCACACCATCCACATAGAAAGTCGGGACATAGTAATAGTCGTATTGGTCGGCTATATCAGGATGTTGTGTTTCCTCTATCATTTCTATTTCTATCGGTTGGAATTCAGGGTACTCTTCTTTCAGCTCTTCGATGTAACGCAATGCCTTTTTGCAAAACGGACATCTTTCCTGATAAAATAATTTCACTGCTTTCATGTGGTTGTTTGTTTTAAGTTTATATACCCTTAAAAAAGGGTAGTGGCAAAGATAGGGAGAAAAAATGAGAATAAGAGTAGAATAGGTGTTAATTGCTTTTTTCTCCTTATACTGTTCGGCATCTATTTATCTTCTTCATTCCGGTCGGATATCAACAGGTAAACTTTGTTCCATGATACAGATTCCTCCGATATTGGTTTTTAGGGGAATATCCGGTTTATTGGAGAATATCTTCGAGTCAATTTGTTGTTTTCCGTCTTTTCTTTGCGTATCTTTGTATGTTTGCAAATGCTTAACCACGAAGGTGGTTAAGTCTGACCACAAGGGTGGTTAAAGTTAGTCACGTCCGTGGTGAAAGTTAACCACCTTCGTGGTTAAGGAATAATTGACTTTAACTAATAAAAGAAGAACAGTATGGCAATACTATTTGATTGGTATGAGAATCCCCAAAGCTCTGAACAACAGGGAGAAGAGAATGCGTTGCATCCGCGTCTCCGGCTGAATGGGAAGATGAGCACGGCCCAACTCCGTGCCCGTATTCAGAAACGTTGTACGCTGACGGGACGGACGTGATAGCTGTGCTTGATGCGCTGTCACACACGCCATGGGCGAGGAATTGGCAGACGGCAAGCAGGTGCATTTGGACGGCATCGGGTTTTTCGTCCCAACCTGGTGAGCACCGAGCCGGTGACGGAAAAGACGAAGTACAAGAATACGAAGGTAAAACTGAAGGGGATTGTCTACCGACCCGACCAAGCTTTGTTGGATGAGGTGGGGAGGATAAAGGTGCAACGCACCAAGTTCCCTTTTCATTCGGCCAGACTGACGGTTGGGGAAATAGATGCACTGCTGACGGAGTATTTCGTGACCCATGATTTTGTGCTGCGGAAGAGTTTCCAACTTCTTTGTGGTATGACACAAACCACGGCCAACCGCCATTTACATCGCTTGTGCGAGGAGGGAAAGTTGGAAAATGCGGGACTTCCCAAACAACCGGTTTATAAGCCTGTGAATGGACATTATGTTGTGAATGACTGATTCTTTGTATATTCATTATATTATAAGTATTTAATCGGTTTTTTAAGAAACGATTCCATGTTCTGCTGACAAAGGTAAAATAGGGAAATCCCTACCAACTAATAGGGATTTTCTTTGTTATGGAGTAAAACCTCTGATTATCTTTGTACCGGAAAAGGTAGATAAAATAACAAATAAACAAGTGACGAGTATGAAAAAGATTGTATTGACTTCGCTTATGATGGTGTGCTTGCCTTTCCTGGCAGTGGCACAAAGCGTAGAAGACGACCTTTATTTCATCCCGAAAAAGAAAGCCGAAAAGAAGGAAGAGGTTAAGCAGGAGGTAAAGGTAGCAGTTCCGCAGAAGCAGAACAATACCACTGTCTATGCAGCTCCCGGTTCTACGGTTGTTGTGAAGGATGTAAAAGGCAATATGCGTGATGTGGATGAGTATAACCGTCGTTATACTTCACGGGATAATACGTTCTCGATGGAGAATGATACTTTATATATCGAGGAAAAACCTTTGAATGAGAGAGGTGAATGGGTAAATGGTTTCGAAGGTTCTCAAGATGATTATGAATACGCTATGCGTATCGTTCGCTTCAGAAATCCCCGATATGCTATCCCTGTGAGCAGCCCGTTGTATTGGGATGTGGTTTACGGACTTCCCTCTTGGGATTGGAATGTGTATGATGACGGATTGTATGCATACGTTTTCCCCACTTATACAAATAGATTATGGTGGGATTGGCGCTTTAACTATCTTTACGGACCCGGATGGAGCTTCAGCTGGGGATGGACTTCACCAAGTGGTATTATAGCAGTTGGTATCCCAATTATTGGTATGGCGGTTACTGGGGTGGCGGCTATTGGGGACACCATCCTTGGCATCATCACCATCATTATCCCGGCTATGGCTGGGGCGGCGGTTATTGGGGCGGCGGACATGGATGGTATGGTTCAAGTGCTCACCGTCCGGGCATTCATGCCGGCAGATATAACAACAATTATAACTCATCACGCCCGAACCGTAATAATTACGTAAATAACTATGGCCGTACTAACAGCAGTTCCTATGTAGGACGCAGTGAAGGCGGACGCACCAGCTCAAGTAGTTATCGTTCGGCTGCTCGTAGAGGTTCCAGTTCGGGAAGAGTAGTTTCCGGTTCAAACAGTTCGAATTCGGTTCGTCCGGGAAGAACGACTTATCGCTCTCGTACCGGAGAAAACATATCAGTCGGTCAGTCGGCAGGTTTACGTAATGAGAATGTTTACACTCGTCCCGAGGCAGGAAGAGGTTCTTCTTACAACAGGCCAAGCAGCACTCGCAGCAGTGTTTCTGGTTCGTCTTCTTATCGGAGAAACTCTGACGGTACGGTAGGTCGCGGAGCATATCGCAGTAACAGTAACAGCAGTTCTTCTCGCGGTAATTCTTATTCACGGGAGATTCTTACTCACGGCAGAATTCATCTTCTCGGAATAATACATCAACCTCCAGAAGTAACTCGTCATACCGTAGCAACAGTTCTTCGTCATCTTCACGCAGCAGCTATTCAAGCGGTGGAAGCAGTGTTTCACGAAGCTCCGGTGGCGGCGGTTCACGTTCAAGTGGCGGAGGCTCTCGCAGAAGATAAGAGTTAGAGATTAAACTAGACAGATGATAGAATTAAATAGACTTGGTATATGAAAAATAAAGTAATATTAACCGCTTGTGCGTTGCTGGCAATGGCAACGGCAGGTGCACAAAATGCATACGATGCCGAGCGGTTGCTTGGTAATGATTTGAACGGAACAGCTCGTTTTGTGGGTATGGGTGGTGCAATGGGCGCTTTGGGCGGCGATATGTCTGTGATGGGCACGAACCCTGCCGGTATCGGCATCTATCGCAGCAATGATGTTGCATTGTCTTTCGGTTTCAATAATACGGCAGCGAAGAGTAATTTTTATGGCACATCGATGAAGGAAGACCGGACACGCGCTTCTTTCGACCAAATCGGTTTTGTATATAGCAATAAGATTGGCAATAATACTTCTCTGCGTTTTGTGAATTTTGGGTTCAATTATCATAAGAGCAAGAATTTCAATCGTTTGTTCTCGATGGGAGGAATATTGGATAACGGTCTCTCGCAGAGTATGCAATTGGCGGAACTGATGGACATAGGAATGGAAGGAGTAGGGGTTACCGGACCTGAATCGTTTCAGGATAAGATTATCCGTGTGGACAATCCTTATGCAAAATATTGGAATAAGTTGCCGGTGCTGGGAGTCTTGGGTGCCCAGACCGGTGTGGTGGACTGGCCGACCGGACAGGATAGAGTAATAGGTTGGAATTGTTATAGCAATAATTTCTTCAGCAAGGAGACCGGCGGTATCAGTCAATATGATTTCAATGTATCTTTCAATATCGAAGATAGAGTGTACTTGGGAGCTACTCTGGGAGTATATGATGTCAGCTATAATCGTTTCTCTTCTTATACGGAAGATTTGAACAATGATTTCGGTGAAGAAAACGGTGGTTATACCTTGGATAATTATTATACTTTGGACGGAACCGGTATTGATTTGAAACTGGGTGTGATTGTCCGGCCTTTCGAAAGTTCGCCTTTCCGTTTGGGCTTTGCCGTACATACTCCCACATGGTATGATTTGAGAGAGAGCTATAATGCCAATTTATCTTCAAATATTGATTATTATGGAGAGGCGTACAATCAGAATCTTGGTGATTTCTTGATTGGACGTGATTATGATTATCTCACTTATGATTATAATCTGACTACACCGTGGAAGTTTAATGTCAGCGCAGGTACTACTGTCGGAGGTTTGGTAGCTATCGGAGCAGAATATGAATATCAGGATTATTCTTCCAGTAAATTGGAGGATGTGGATGGTTATCCGCTGGGCGACCAGTCAAGTGTGGACGATTATCTGAAAGGTGTTCACAATCTGCGTGTAGGTATGGAAACGCGTATTGTTCCCGAGTTTAGCATTCGTGCCGGATATAACTACACATCGGCAGCTTTTGCTAAGGATTCTTATAACGCACTGGCTTTGTATAGCACACATACCGATTATAACAATACGGAGTCAAAGAATACGTTTACTTTCGGTTTAGGTTATCGCGGAAGCGTGATATATGCCGATTTAGCTTATAAATATGATATGTATAAGTCTAAGTTTTATCCTTTTGATGATGTGGAGCTGAAAGCCGCACAGGTGGATAACTCACGTCATCAGTTGTTGTTCACTGTAGGAGCACGTTTTTAATGGATTTATTGTGAGTCTAATATAGTTAAATTTAATGCGAATGTATCAGGAGCGAAGCTTGCTCTTGATACATTTTTTTGTAGGATGTTGTGGTTAAAGGGAAAAGCTGTCTAATTCTTTTGTTGTTTTTGCATTATTGCTTTATATAATAAGATTGATTCCTGTGCAGTTTGCATTGAGGGGATTGCTTGAGAAAGATTCTGTAACGCAAGGGGATATATGATTGTTTCTTTGCTATTTGATTAAAAAGAGGATTATTAACGTGTCATTATTTATGACGGTATTCTTTCTCTTTTTCCAGAAGTTGAGTCCGACATATACACGTAGTGTTCCGAAAGTGTTAGTCAGTGAAAAATCTTCTTTCCGATAATCGTAGGTGTGCATGACCAGTGCGGCACCTGCGAAGTATTTACTGTTGTTATAGACTATGGAGGCACGGGTAATCAAATCGAAATTGATATCTTTTATCCAGTGGGTATGGGGTTGGGGAGTATCGTTTATCTTTGATTTCTTATAGGCAATGGCGGGAAGGAGTGAAAGATTGGATACCCAGTTCTTGGCAAAGACCCAGTTATAGCCGTATCCCAGACAAAGGCTGTAATCCGAATATTTCACTTTCTTGAAAAGTAAAGCATTGTGTAACTGATCTCGCATCTCGGTCGGTAATTTATCATAATCAAAAGAAATATTATGCTGTGAGTAAGAGAATCCTGCCATTAAAGAACCGGCACTTTTTCTTTGGTTTGTAGATTGGCTGTAAGCGGCAGGGTAGGAAAATCGTTTGTAATTGAATATCCAGTAAGCGTTCAACCCCTTGATTTTACTTTGAAAGCCGTTGAAGTCCATATTTTTGGTCGGGGTATTTAATTGGAAGCCATTGTACGAGCGTATCTTGAAATCGCTTCCCGTTTTTCTCCAATACAGGTCTACTCCGAATTTGGAACTGTAGAGGTTTAATGCCATTTCTGTTTTCTTGGCTTTATTTTTATGTCCGCCGAATATGTCTTTTTACATCAAAAAAGAGTATCCCAAAAATATCCAGCGCCAACCAAAATAAACTCCCAATTTGAAGTTGGCATTCGGTGAGAAACTTATGCTTTGTTCACCGTTGTTGCTGTTGCTTCCCAATCGGTAATATTCATACCAACTGCTGTGTTCCAGCATAAACGCCAGATTATAAAGGTTGGGGGAGATGAAAGTGGTGTCGACAGCATTGAACTCTTTTCCTACCTTTCTGATTTTCCGCCCCGTGTGACGCACCGTAGTGGCAATACCATCTGTCAGATTGACAAAGAACGCCTTTACTGTTTTGCGCTGTTGTATCCTTCTTTATCTCTTCTTGTGCGGAAGCATTCAGGATATAAAGAAAGAAGCTGAGCAGCAAACAGATTTTCCGGGCGTTCGTCATAAATGTGATGTTAGAGTTTATTTAAAATACGATCCATTACCCAGTTTGTGGGAGTGGCACTGATTCCGTCACAGGTACAGATTGCTTTTCCTTGCAGATGTTCTACCACAGCCTTGATGAGAGGCAGTTGTACATGAGGGGGATTTTCGGGCAGGAATTCTTCACGGCCTCTTTCTGTGTGGAGGGCAATAGGTTCGTAAGTGAAGACAGAGAAACAAATCATTCCTTTGTCGCCAATGATTTCGATGCGGTCTTCTTTGGCAGATTCATGTGCCACAAAGCACCATGAGCCGGGGAACCGGCAGACCGAATCAAATTTTGAAACAGGCACTGATGGTGTCTTCTGCCTGATACAGACCACCCGGTTACTTTTTTATATCCTTCTGCTTCAAGTATGCAGCCGAACATATCTTGTAATAAATCCAATTGATGAGGGGCAAGGTCGTAAAAATAACCACCTCCCGCAATGTCCGCCTGTACGCGCCAAGGAAGGTTTGTACTGTTATAATCGAGATTACGTGGTGGTTGGGCAAAACGAATTTGTATATTGATTACGTTGCCGATTTCTCCGTTCTCTACCATTTGACGCACTTTCTGAAAATAAGGAAGGTAGCGGCGATAGTAAGCTACAAAACACGGAACTCCTGTTTCCTGCGAGATGCGGTTGATGCGGGCACAATCTTCATAGCTGGCTGCCATTGGTTTCTCAATATAGACAGGTTTTTCCGGCTTTCATTGCCATGATGGCAAAGGTGGCATGGGAAGAGGGGGGCGTAGCGATGTAGACAGCATTTACGTCTTCATCACCAATGAGTTGTTGTACGTCGGTATACCAACGTGGGATATTGTGTCTTTTGGCGTATGATTCTGCTTTTTCTTTGTTGCGGCTCATCACAGCCACTACTTGAGAGCCTTCAATCATGGCGAAGGCGGGTCCACTCTTTTTCTCGGTTACTTCACCGCAACCGATAAAACCCCATTTAACTGTTTTCAGTTTGTTCATTACTATAATATTTTCGTCATTTCTCCTGAAATGACAACAATTCAGATTGCAAATATATTAAGATTTTGCAATTTAAACCGTATAAAAAATCACTTATTATAGTATTTCTTTTTTTGTAGTTCTCTGAATTCGGGAGTTAGGGTATAGGTGTCGAGCCATGCATTCAGACTGTCCAGCAAGATGGGAGAATGTTTGCTTACTCCCCATGAATAAAACTGGGTAAAACTGATGGCTGTCTTTATATCCAGTTGCGGAAAATCATTGATGGAAGCTTGGGCGATGCTTTCATCACATACTGTGTAGTCTATATCTCCGTGAGCCACCATTGCCAGCAGTTGCTCAGGACCATATTTTTCTACTTCTTGAATGTAAATAGTGTCTCCGATTTCGTTGCTCAAATTATGGATGCGGAGCAGGACCGGTGATCCCTTGACTACGTGAAGGGTTTTGCGTGCCAGTTCTAATTGGCTGTGAATATACATACTGTCATTTTCCTGTTCGGGCTTGCGCTGCACCAACACTTGCTTGTTGAGAAGGATGGGGTGGGTGAACAGCAATGAGTCTTTCGATTCGCTGGTTACTATGGTGCTGTTTGCCAGTATGTCGTATTTTCCGGTTAATATGCCTTCCTGTCTTTTTTCAAAACTCATTTCCGGAATAATTTCGGGTGTCAGTCCTTTACTGCGGGCAAACGCATTCAATAATTCATAATGAAAACCGCTCACAGTATCCCCATCGGCAAAATAACTGATGGAATTATATTCTGTCACAGCTCGCAGGATTCCCGATTCAACGATAGTCTGATAGTCTCGGGGGTTACCCTTTTCTTTGTCTTTTCCGGGAAAGAAGAGAGTATAGAGGGTAACAGCCACAATTCCCATTATGATATATTTCAAATATCTCTTCATCACTGCCGTTAATCAAAGAAATTCCATGAAAGTCCGAACTTAATGGTTCTTGGGTTGATAGGATAATGAGGTGCGAGGAAGTATCTTGAACTTCCCGAACCTTGATTGATATGATACATCATCACAAAGAAACGGGTACGCTTCAAATGTAGATTGGCATATACATTAACGATGGGATAAGAACCGATTTCAATTTTGTCTTCGGGATTCTGATTATAGAATTGACCGATGGCAGGAGAATAGTCCGGCGCATAATACTTCGTGAAATAACGCACATCGGCTCCCAGTTCCAGTTGGAGCACTTTCTTGGCAAGTCCTGTTTTGATATATAGATTGCCATACATGGATAGCTCCGCAAAGGTAGTATATCTTGTTTGCTCGATTTCTGATAAGCTACTTCACCGTCCAGATGAAGGATACCGAATTTTAATTTTTGCTGCAGAACGGCACTTAATACTTGAATATTTCCGGTGTATTGCTCTACGGCGGCATTATTCTTAAAAGAAAGAATCTTGCCTTCATTGTCTTTTACGGGGACACTGGTATTGGCAAGGTAGGTGTAGTTCTTGATATTTTCTACACCGGCACGCAAAGTTGTTCCCCATTTATCGAAACTTAGCTTGCCTTCCAGTCGGGTACGCATGATTTTGGACAAGTCATCATTGTTCCACCAGTAATGCTTAGAATGGAAGTGTCTGAAATAGAAGACCGGATTCTGGTTTTTGATAAATGCATTGGCTTCCAACCGAATGGTATCGCCAAATAGAGGTATATTTAAATCTCCATTGCCTTCAATATTGAATTGTCCGGCATCCTCACCTGCAATAGCCAGTTCTCCTAAGATGTTATAGTGTAGCAGCTTACCTTGACGTTTGGATAACTCGCCTCCAATGGACAGCACGCTTTCTTTATAATGTCCCAAACGGCGTTCTTTGGGAACATCTGTTGTATCTGTCAATGTAAAGTTGCGGTATTCATAACTCATAAAAGCGGTGAGACCTGCCTTAGCCCATTTGTTAAATCCTTCGTGCAGTGATATGCCGATGGTATTTTTTGATGGAAGAGCGTCGGGTTTTATCAATAGAGTCGTTGCCCAAGTAATTGTGCTCAAAATATTTCTGATTCTGTTCGTCATCATAAGAGATGTATTTGCGTCCGTTCAGGTCGACTTGCAAGGTATGGATGAAGCTGGTAACAGGAACGAATTCTTGGATAATTCTTACAGAATCTTTAGTTACGCTGTCTGTTTTTTCTTTGTGAAAACCAAGGTTGTAACGCTGAGTCATAAATACGTGATAGCTGGTATTATGATTCCATACTTTGTTCAAGTTGGTGGGGATGTCGTACGATTTGTATTCCTTTTTTCCTTCTGCCATGTCCAAAGGATTGGTGATGTAACGGTCGTCGGCAATACCGCCGTTTTCAGCCATTTTCAGGTTGTCATTGTTGAATATAAAGTGCATGTGTTGTATTTGTCTCCCCCCGATAGCTGGCAAACAATCCTCCGTTGAAGAATGCTGTGGATTGGCTGGCATAGAGACCGCGTCCGTAGAGATAATCAATATAAAAAACCGACACCGAATCGCTTGTTGGCATTGATGGCAAAGTAGGATTTGAAACGCTCTTCACCGTTACGGCTATCGAAAGTTTTATAATAGCTCAGGTTGGTAAAGGGAGAAAGCGTATTGGTAAATATGATATCTCGGGCGGAGTACGGTAAGGTCGTATGGATCGGTAAAAAGAACTGACTGGCATCCCGACGGTCGAAAAAAAAAGACGCGACAGGCGGGGAGAGCCTAAGTTGCCCAAGTAGTTATATTGTCCGGTCATGCCTCCGGTGTCGTTTGTGTTCTGGAAAGCGTGTGTAAGGGTATCTACCGGTACGAAGGTCACATTACCGAACCGGCTGTCTATTTTCCATGAATAAAGCCCGATGGGAATTGTGTTTGCATCGATCACGGCAGTTGTATCTATAGGGTTACCATTACGGTCACGCTGCCCCATGCTTAATCCGCTGGCAGAAGAACCGAAGTTATTATTCAGTGTGTTTTGTGCCTGCAACATCACTTGGCTGCACAGAAACATTAATAGAATGAGTGAGAATATTCTTTTCATAACGCCCGCAAAGATACAATATAAAAATAAAAGGAAGCGCTTTTTCCACTGTGGAAAGTTCTTCCTTTTTTATTATTCGTTTAGAGTTATTTTAACTTACTGAGGCTTAATAATCTCCATTCCGATGTGAATTGCTTCTTCGTTTACGGGGATAAGGTGGTGGTGGCGCTCGGGCAATGTCTTGCGTAACGCTTTCAGTACACTTTCAATAGCTACCACCGGACGCAGTTTCAATAATCCTCCCAAAACAATCATATTGAATGTTTTGGCAATGCCGCGTTCATTGGCTGCATCCATAGCGTCGATGCGGTAAATCTGAATGTCTTTACGGGTTGGTGGCTCGATAATACCATATCCGTCGTAAATCAGAATACCTCCCGGTTTTACTTTGTTTTCAAACTTAGCCAATGAAGGCTGATTCAGTATGATGGCTGTATCATATTGGCTGAGAATGGGAGAGGAGATGCGTTCATCGCTGACGATAACTGTAACGTTGGCGGTTTCCTCCTCGTTGTTCGGGGACCGTATGCGGCATCCAGGTTACCTCCTTGTTTTCCATCAGTCCTGAGTAAGCCAATATCTTACCCATTGACAATACGCCCTGACCGCCAAATCCTGCTATAATTATTTCCTGTTTCATCACTTTTGTTTTTTTATTCTTTATCTTTCAAATCGCCCAACGGATAGAAGGGGAACATGTGTTCCACCATCCAGTCATTTGGATGCTTGTGGTGTCATCTTCCAGCCTGAGTTACAGGTGGAAACGATTTCTACCAGATTGGAACCTTTTCCGTTCATCGAGTTCTCGAAAGCTTTGCGGATGGCTTTCTTTGCCTTGCGGATAGCGGCAACTGTATGAACAGCCTGACGGGTGACGTATGCTGTACCCTCCAGTGTGGCGGCTATTTCGGTCATTTTCAACGGATAACCGTGGATGGTTACGTCGCGACCGTAAGGACAGGTTGCGGTTTTCATGCCGATTAGTGTGGTCGGAGCCATTTGACCGCCGGTCATACCGTAAATAGCGTTATTGATAAAGATAATGGTAATGTTTTCGCCTCTGTTTAGCGCGTGGATGGTTTCGGCTGTACCGATACATGCCAGGTCGCCGTCACCCTGATAAGTGAATACCAGACGGTCGGGCCATAAACGCTTCACGGCAGTAGCAACGGCAGGTGCACGTCCGTGAGCAGCTTCCTGCCAGTCAATGTCCAGATAGTTATATGCAAATACGGCACATCCTACCGGTGATATGCCGACGGTCTTGTCCTCCATGCCCATTTCTTCGATTACTTCGGCTATCAGCTTATGAACCACACCGTGGCTGCATCCGGGACAGTAGTGCATCGGATTGTCGTTCATTAGCGTTGGTTTTTTATAAACCAGGTTTTCGGGTTTTATGATTTCTTCTCTTGTCATATTTTCTCCTCCTATCGCTTAACACATGAACCGTAAAAAGAACTCTATCAGCTTGGTAAAGATAGCTGCGGCACAAACATAAATGAATACTTTAAAGTCACTGACAAAGAAGTAAGTAAGAACAGCTGCCAGTGCCAATACCATGAATATGATATTCAATATGTTTCTAATCAGATTCGTGTTCATACGTTTATTATTTAATAATTTTTTCTTTGAGCGCAGTAACTACTTCATCCGGGTCGGGAACGATACCTCCCAAGCGTCCGAAGTATTCGACGGGCACTTTACATTCTACTGCCAGACGAACATCTTCCACCATTTGTCCGGCATTCAGTTCCACGGTGAGGATACCTTTTACTTGGCGGCTGCGTTCGGCGATTGCTTTAGATGGGAACGGCCACAATGTAATAGGACGGAGCAAACCTACTTTGATACCTTCTGCGCGTGCTTCCTCCATTGCTTTTTGAGCAATGCGGGCACATGAGCCAAAAAGCCACAATCAGATACTCGGCATCATCGCAATGAATTTCTTCATAGCGTACTTCTTTTTCTTCTATTTCAGCATATTTTTGTTGGAGATGGATATTGCGTTTTTCCATTTCGGCAGGATCCAATTCCAGTGAAGTTACAATGTTGGGGACCTCGGTGTTTGAGCTTGCCGAAGGTTGCCCATGGGCAACGTGCCATAACTTCTTCGTTGGTGAGGCGCGGACGCTGTTCGGGTAATACCACTTTTTCCATCATTTGTCCGATAACACCATCTGCCAAAATGATGGCAGGGTTGCGGTATTTGAATGCCAAATCGAAGGCCAGACCTACGAAATCAGCCATTTCCTGTACTGATGCGGTGCGAGAGCTATCAGGCGATAGTCACCGTGTCCTCCTCCTTTTACTGTCTGGAAGTAGTCTGCCTGGCTGGGCTGGATGGTTAAGCCGGGACCTCCACGCATGACATTCACAATTAAACAAGGGAGTTCGGCTCCTGCAATGTACGAAATGCCTTCTTGTTTCAAGCTCACACCGGGGCTTGAAGAAGAGGTCATTACCATTTTTCCGCTGGCTGCACCTCCGTATACCATATTGATAGCTGCTACTTCGCTTTCGGCCTGAAGCACTACCATACCGGTAGTTTCCCAAGGTTTTTCGTCGGCAAGAGTTTCCAATATTTCCGATTGGGGGGTGATGGGATAGCCGAAATAGCCGTCCACTCCGAAGCGGATGGCGGCATGGGCTATGGCTTCATTTCCCTTCATTAAAACGACTTCTTCTGCCATATGTTTCTTTATTTTATTGTTGTTTTACTTTATATACACTGATGCATCCGTCGGGACACACTGTAGCACAAGACGCACAGCCGTTGCAAGTATCTTCCAATACTTGTTGGGCAAACGTATATCCTTTTTTATTCACTTCTTTGGCGGTGAGCGATATTACATGTAGCGGACATGCCACTACGCAGAGATTGCAGCCTTTGCAACGTTCTGTGTCGACTACAATTGCACCTTTAATTTTTTGCCATAGGGTTAGTTATTATTGATTATACATGTCTTTATTATAGAAATTAAGAATATCCATCAGCATGGTGTGTGCCTGGACTGCCGGACTTTCAGGGTTTCGTTCGATGGCTTCCAGATAGTTATTCAGAGCTTGTTGCCAATCACCTTTTTTGCGATAGGCATTGCCCAGCAAATAATAGGCTTCATCTTTGGAACCCTGATGGTTTCCGATGAAATTAGTTAGCGCGTTAATCGCTGTATCTGTTTCTCCTCGTTCTATAAGTTTCTTTATGTCTGATAATTGCTTTGCCATTGCTTATGGTAATAATCTTGTTGCATACAAAGATACTCTTTATTTGTAATTAACAGGAAGTTTAGAGTAGAAAAAACGAACTTTCTGCTAAATTCATTTAAAACTTTATGTCCGTGAAACGGGTGGATATGTTATTTTGTTTTTCCTAATGATTTGATTATGATAGAAATAGTTTCAAATGAAACCATTGATCTCCGGTTCTGTTATTTATTCTTAAAGAAAACAATTGTCCCACGGCTATGAAGAGGAGTCTCTCAGAGTCGTGGGACGATGAATCGGTCGGACATGACATATCCGACTGTTTTTATTTCGGTAAACTTTATTTTATGATTTCACCTACATACATATTATATGTTTTCTGTCCATCGTTGTTCGGATTCATTTTTTTCGCTTCTTCACCGGTGATATTCTGTTGCATCAGTTTTTTGCATTTGACCACTACGGATGGCTTGTTGTTTCCTTGCATATAGAAAGAAACTGTATAGCTGTCGCTTTGTGACAAAAGCATATTTCCCATTGTTTTTTGCGTGTCGATGAGACAGAATGCTACGTCTTTGCCGAATAGCTTTCCAAATCCGCCCCAACATTCTTTGCCGATTTCAAATTGTTCGTCGTTGCCTGCGGTGATGGTCATACGGACAGCGGCTTGTATTTGTGCATCAATGTTTTGGGTCGTTGGTGCAGTAGGAGCAACAGGTGCAACAGGTGCGATGGGTGCTGTGGGGGCTACCGGTGCCGTGGGCTGTATATTGGCAGTGTTGGATTGTGTTACGGTTACGCCCGGAGTAGCCACAGTTACAGCCGGAGTCGGGTAACAGGAGCCGGTTGCAATCCCAAAGCAATCATTCTGTTACCTAATGATGACTGGATAGATTTGAACAGTTCATCTTTCAGGTCAATTGTTTTTCTTCTGAATTTACCGCAGATGGGTGCCAGTTTGGTTTTTGACTTGTTAAGTGCCATATCGTCAGTAATCCATTCTTCGGCAACATATTTTTCACCGCCGTCACGGGCTTCATCGTACCAATAGCGAATACGTGTCATTTCCAAATCGCATTTGCCCGGTTTGCAGGTCATAAGGAGCTGGTAATAAATGCGTGTTCTGTCTAATGACAATGCTGAAGAGGTGAATACCAGATATTCTTCTCCACCGGCTGCTATCGTACCCTCTTCTTTATTAGTATAAAGAACCCGGGCATTAAGTTTGCCTTCGGGCTTGAAGTATGTATTGGCCCAGTCAAGCAATGCATCATACAATTGTTCTTGTGAGAGGGCAGGAACTTGCATTTCTGTAGTAAAAGAAACTTTTCCATCAACAACGGGAATAGCTCCCGCCAAATATTTCTCATCGGTTTGTGCCTTGGCTAATAAAGGCAGACAGATGAGTACTGAAAGTAGAAACTTCTTCATAGTAATAATATTAATTGTTTTTAATAGTAAGCAAAGATAGAAATAAAAAAAAAAGAAGCTATAAAGCCTCTCTTTTTTTTACTTTTATTATTATAGAGTGAAATTTACTTCACAGGTATCTTCTCTATACGTTTTTGATGGCGTCCGCCTTCGAAATCGGTTGAGAAGAATTCGTTCATGATTTTGTCTGCCATTTCATTGTCGATGAAACGTCCCGGCATTACCAGAACATTGGCATCATTGTGTTGGCGTGCAAGATGAGCAATCTCGGGCATCCAGCACAATGCGGCACGAATACCTTGATGCTTGTTCAATGTCATGCTGATACCTTCACCACTACCACAGATAGCAATACCCGGATAACATTCTCCGGCTTCGACTGCCAGTGCCAGCGGGTGTGCAAAATCAGGGTAGTCACAACTGTCTGTGCTGTATGTACCAAAGTCTTCAAACGGATAGTTCTTGGCCTTCAGCCAAGTTTTTACATATTCTTTCAATTCAAATCCGGCGTGGTCGGATGCCAAACCTATTTTTTTCATGCCAGCATTTCTTTTACCTGGTTATACACATTCTGTGCCGTGAAGCCCAGTTTTTCATCCAATACTTTATAAGGAGCAGAGAATCCGAATGATTCTAATCCCCATACTTTACCATTTGCACCAACCAAACCTTGGAGATTGACAGGCAGACCGGCCGTCAGACCGAATACTTTGGCATCGGCAGGGATTACGCTGTTTTGATATTCTTTGCTCTGATTGCGGAACAGACCTTCTGAGGGCACTGAGACAATGCGTACTTTGACACCGTCTTTGCGTAGTAGTTCAGCACCTGCCACCAAAGTAGATACTTCGGAACCGGATGCTACAAGAATTACATCGGGGTCAGTATCTGAACCGGCAACAATGTAAGCACCTTTTTCTACTTGACTGTAGTTGTTGCCTGTGGGCAGGTTGTTGATGTTCTGACGTGAGAAGATCAATGCTGTTGGAGTAGAGGTATTTTCCATAGCCAGTTTCCATGCAACGGTTGTTTCTTCTACATCAGCCGGACGGAGTACCAACATGGAGTTATGTCCTTTGTGGTTCTTCAATTTTTCCATTAGGCGGATTTGTGCTTCCTGTTCTACCGGTTCGTGGGTAGGTCCGTCTTCACCTACGCGGAAAGCATCGTGTGACCAGATGAATTTAATGGGGAGTTCCATTAAAGCTGCCATACGAATAGCCGGTTTCATGTAGTCTGAGAAGACAAAGAAAGTAGCACATGCGGCGATGATACCACCATGCAGAACCATACCCAAACAGCAGCATGCCATGGTTAGCTCGGATACGCCTGCTTGTAAGAAAGCACCGCTGAAGTCACCGTAAGTGAATGCATGGGTTTTCTTTAGAAATCCGTCTGTTTTGTCAGAGTTGGATAAGTCGGCAGAAGAAACAATCATATTTTCTACTTCGGTAGCCAATACTCCGAGAACAGTAGCTGATGCGGCGCGGGTAGCGGCATTGGCTTTCTGTTCGATAGCATTCCAATCGATTTGGGGAATTTTTCCGGAGAACCAGAAATCCATTTTAGCTGCCAATTCGGGATTTGCTTTTTGTCCATTCGGCCTTGTATGCATATCGTTCGGCAACAATTTTCTTCAATTCTTCTTTGCGTTTGGCATAGAGCTCTTTTTACTTCAGTAAAAATCTGGAATGGATTTTCAAGGTCGCCACCCAAATTTTTGATGGTATTGATATATGCCTCACCACCCAAAGGAGCACCGTGAGTACCGCAGTTGCGTTCATAGCTTGAGTTATCCGCTTTACGTGCACCTTTACCCATAACAGTTTTACCGATAATCAACGTTGGTTGTCCGGTTACAGCTTTGGCTTCAGTCAATGCAGCACGGATAGCATCAGGGTCATTGCCGTCAATGGTCATTACTTTCCAGTGCCATGCTTCATATTTTTTAGCAACATCTTCGCTGGTAACAGCATCCGTTTCAGTAGAAAGCTGAATATCGTTTGAATCGTAGAACATAATGAGGTTGTCCAAGCCTAAGTGACCTGCCAAACGACCTGCTCCCTGAGAAATTTCTTCCTGGATGCCACCATCGGAGATGTAAGCATATATAGTCTGATTCATCACGTCTCCCAAACGGGCTTTCAAGAACTTGGCTGCGATGGCTGCACCTACCGCAAATGTATGTCCTTGTCCCAAAGGACCGGATGTATTCTCAATACCACGCATAATATTCACTTCGGGATGTCCTGGGTGGGGCTTCCCCATTGGCGGAATTCTTTTAGTTCATCTATAGTGAACTTGCCACTCATAGCTAATACGGAGTAAAGCATCGGTGACATGTGGCCGGGTCAAGGAAGAAGCGGTCACGACCTTCCCAACACGGATTTTCGGGTCATATACTAAGAACTCTGAAAAGAGTACGTTTATGAAATCAGCGCCACCCATGGCACCGCCGGGGTGACCGGAGTTGGCTTTCTCTACCATCGCTGCGGCTAAAATACGGATATTATCGGCTGCGCGATTCATTAGTTTCTTATCATTCATAGCGTAAAATGTTATTTATGGTGCAAAGATAATTAAATCTTTGATAATGTCATTCCTAACTCTATGAAGAATATTCTATAGAATATATTTTCATATTTCGGTTTAACAAACTTGTATGGTTTATGGTTTGTTTCCTTTATAAAAGTTCCAGCAATTGTTTTTTTACCGTATCTACTCCCGGGAAGCCGGTAAACTTATTTTTGATGCTTCCATCTTTGTCAATAATCATATAAGTGGGCACTCCCTGAATGCTGAATTGTTTGTTGATGTAAGCCCATTGTGCATTGGTGAGGCGATAATGTTCTCCATGGATGTCTGAAATCATGTTCTCCCATGTTTCTTTTGGTGAGTTCTCACCGGCAATGAATAAATATACTATGTCCTTGTCTGCCAATTCTTCTTTCATTGGTTTCATATCTTTCATTGCTTTTTGGCAGGGCCGCACCAAGTTGCCCAAAAATCTACCAGCATGACTTTTCCTCTGAATTTGGAAATGATGGAAGCGAATAAATCTTCATTTGCTACTTCGCCGGTTTCGTTGATGGTGAAGCCCGTTTTCTTTTTATTGGCTTCAATCGTTTCTATCAGCTTATTATTCATCGAAGTCAGTTTTTCCAGATAGTAAGGGTTTTCCATCAGGCGAATTTCCTGAAAATCGGTTTCAGTCAACGGACAGAAGTCGGTGATTTTTTCGGCATATTTCATAGCTTTGCGTATATCAAAGAAAAGGCCTTTATCAGCACCCATATAGTTGGTTACTACTTTCATGCCGGCTTCTCGTACTTTCTTGCTGTATTCCATGAACAGCGGGTCATATTTCTTTCTCAAGTCTTGCATCTTTCCGGCTAATGCTTTGGCGCTTTTTCCTGCATCAATACTGTCTTTATATGCTTTGATGACTGCTGCATCTTCGGCTGAAGTCCGGTCTGACGAAATAATATAGCTGAATATGTCTTTCATATTGCCGTCCAAAGGGACACGTATTTCATAGCCTAAATATTTTAGCATTCTGGAATAGCCGTTGCAGTAAAGCATTTCATTGCTGTTCAGTGCTCCTATGGTTCTTATATAGTCATAATAGTTGGTGGGCAGGTCGGGGGCTTTATAGCTTTTGAATGCTTCTCTTTCGGGTAGTCCGCTATAATATATATATGCATTCATCAGATTTGAGTTGATACTGTTGAGTGCTGCGGTACATTGAAATTTATTGTCTATCAGCAATAATTGGCGGGATGCATTATCCAGTTCTTTGGCATTTTGTATGATTGAATTTCTGTTTTGGTATTTGTTCAGGCAATAGGCTTTATATTCTTCTGCCGACATATTATATATTTCTTTTAGAAAATCTTTTCCTTCCCATTCGGTTGCCCATTTGCTGTTCAGGGTTTTGTTGAGTTGCGCCATTGTGCCTGAGAAATATAGTTTCTCTCCTTCCGGTTTGTTCTGTTTCAATAATTTGCTTTGTGAACGGCTGATTTCCCGTAAATTAATGATTATTTTGGTGTCTTCTCCGGGAGTCATAAACAATGTACTGATTTTCTCTCTTCCCATCACTAAATCAAGGCTGGTCGGAGCAGAGAGGTCGATTGCTGTGCAGAAGCTGCCGTCTTCTTTGATTTCTATGGGAATTTCGTTTTCATTACCGGTCAATAACTCTCACAAAGGTAGGCATTTAGGTTGAGTTGATAGTTATGTTTATAGTCCAAAAGTTTTTCCACTCAGTGTAGCTTTTCCCATTGTCAATTGAGGAGCCGGTAATATTTCTACAGCATTTGTTTTTTGTTTTACCTCTTCCGGTAACACTAATTCGGGTAATTTCCCATTTAAAGAAATTCCCCATATTTTGAAGCAGTCTTCGCAGTCACTTTCTATAAAGTCTATCGTTTTTACGGTAGCCGGCAGGGTAGGAAATATCAGACTGAAAGTAGCCTCACCGCTGTCGGGCATCCAAAATTCTTTGTCAAGGGTGATGCCACTGCCCGAACGGATGGGATATTTTTTACCGTTATCAGCTAACAGATAGCTTTCTCCGCTGATTCTAATCCAATTGTGTGGGCGATAATATGCTTTGATATCCAAAACGGTAGCGGTGTCGGAAAGTGTGATTTGGTTGATCTCCACTGTGGATGTGTTGCGAACAATAAACGGAGGCTGGTTGACTTTACGTTCTTGGGCTTGTATGGAACATATGGTTCCCAAAGCCAATAATAATGTGCATAAGGTTTTCATAATATAGTTTTGTTTTGGAAAAAAGCCGCCATTGATTTTTGATTGGTCAATGGCGGCTGATTAAGTTTATTTTGACTTTTGTGTTAAGTTCACATATCTGTGAGTTTAGATCAATTTACGAGAACCGTCGCTGATAACTACATCGTAAACTTTCGGACTGCGACCAAATTTTTCTTTGAATCTTTCTTTTGCAGTAGTGATGAATGTTTCATAAAGTTCATTCTTCACTAAGTGGATAGTACATCCGCCGAAGCCACCGCCCATAACACGTGAGCGGTAACGCCACAATCGAATGCGATATCATTTAAAAAGTCAAGTTCTTCGCAGCTAACTTCATATAATTTGCTCATGCCATTGTGTGTTTCATACATTTTCTGGCCGACAGTTTCATAATCACCTCTTTCCAATGCATCACAAACATCAAGTACACGTTGGATTTCTTCGATGACATATTCTGCGCGCATGTAATCTTCTTCGCTGATGTCAGCTTTAGCTTCCTGCAACATTTCCATTGTACAATCACGTAAAAACTCTACATGTGGATGTTTCTTTTGAATAGCGGCAACAGCAGCTTCGCAGCTCTGACGACGCTTGTTGTATGCAGATGATGCCAACTCGTGCTTAACTACGGAGTCTACCAATACTAAACGATACCCTTCCGGTTTGAATGGGAAATATTGGTATTCCAATGAACGGCAATCCAAACGGATTAAGCTACCTGCTTTACCGAATACAGAAGCAAACTGGTCCATGATACCGCAGTTTACGCCACAATAATTGTGTTCAGTTGCCTGACCTATTTTAGCTAATTCGAATTTATCTATCTTGTTGTCGCCAAACAAATCGTTGATAGCATAAGCATATGTGCTTTCCAGTGCAGCCGATGAAGACATACCGGCACCCAAAGGCACATCACCTGCAAAAATGCAGTATCAAAGCCTTTTACGTTTACACCGCGCTTAATCATCTCACGGCAAACTCCGAAGATGTATCTTGCCCAGCTGGCTTTTGGAGCATCTTCTTCGTTCAAACCGAATTCTACATAGTCTTTCAGGTCGATAGAGTAAGCGCGTACTTTATCTGTTCCGTTAGGTTTGATTTCAGCAATTATACCTTTATCTACAGCACCCGGAAATACGAAACCACCGTTATAATCGGTGTGCTCACCAATGAGGTTGATACGACCGGGTGAAGCATATACTGAACCTGTTGTGCCATCAAAATGTTTGATGAAGCGACTTCTTACATATTCTATGTCCATGATAATTCTATAATTTAAAGGTTAATATATCGCATTTATTATTATTCTGCTTCTCTTCTTGTAACCTTGCTGCCGATAAGGGCGTAGAACAGCAGGTAGACAGCGCAAGCTACTACACACCAGAAACTCTGAATGTAGCCTACGAGGTCGGCAACTGTAGCTTGGATAAACATCATTACAGCGCAACCGAATACCATTGTCATAAAAATACCGGAAGCGATGGCTGTATATTTGCCAAGACCTTCAACTGCCATATTGAAAATAGCTCCCCACATTACTGAAGTACAAAGACCTACCAGTAGGAATGAGAAGATGCCCAAAGGAATTTCTTCCCAAATAATTTCGAGTGTACCCCAATTCACACCCGGAAAAGCTACCGTGATGGTAGGTGCAAACATACCAAACAAAACGAGGATGATAGTAGCTGATGATACAACGGTAATCATGGTGCGGCTCGATACTTTTTCACCAATACTGGCACCTACGAAACGACCAATCAGCATCATAAACCAATAAACGGCTACAATCATACCTACTGTGCTGGCGGGGAGTCCGTAGTCACTGATGAGGTACTGTTGTACGAAGTTAGGTACACCTACTTCGATACCCATATATACGAAAATACCCAAAGTACCCAATGCAAAATGACGGTAACTCATAGCACCTTTGATAAGGTCTAGCTGTACAGGAGCTTGTTTAGGTTCTTCAATTTTAGTGAATGAAATTACGATGAAAGCCACAACGAAGATAGCAAGTGCAATCATCAAGGCAGGTGTTGCATCGGAAATTTTGGCTTTTGCAGCATCACCGATGAGAGCTCCCATCAGAATATAACAAGCTACAGCTGCGGTAGAGTTGAACACACCGCCAATCTGAATTAGCTGGTTACCGCTGTTACCACCACCTCCGAGAAGGTTCAGCATGGGGTTAACCACGCAGTTAAGGATACACATACACAGACCGGCGATAAAAGCACCAATCAGGTAAACAGCAAATACAAGACCAAGATTATTATCTACATCCATCAGACCGCTGATCCACTGGATAAGGATACCCACACTACCTACGACAAGACCGATAAGGGCGGTTTTTTTATAGCCATACTTAGAGATAAGCATACCGGCGGGAATACCCATTACGAGGTAAGCGATGAAGTTACCATAGTTACCAATCTGTGCAAGCACATTTGAAATTGGTCCTTGGTTTTTGATAATTGTTGCCATGGGTGTACACAGGTTGGTCACGAAGGCAATCATTGCAAAAAAAGGGCAATCATGATGATGATAGCACCCCATTGTTTTGTTTTTTGAGCCATTGTTAAATCGTTCTTTATGTTTATTTTAAAATTGTTTTGCTTATTTTTCTACGCCGAATTTGTAGATGGTTATCTGTTGGTATACCTCTTCCGGTTTTAATACACAAGAAGGGAAATGACCTTTATTCGGAGTATCAGGGAAATGTTGTGCTTCAAAGCAGATAGCGCTTCTGGCAGGGAAAGTGGCACCGTGAGCGCCTTCAAAGCCATTGTGCCAATTGGCTGTATATACTTGGACACCCGGTTCAGTGGTGTAAACCTCCATGCTGCGTCCGCTTTCAGGTTCAACACATTTAGCAGCAAAGCTAAGGGTTCCTTGTTCGCGTTTATTGAGTACATAGCAATGATCATAGCCGGCACCAAACTCTAGTTGTTCAAATTTGTCATTGATGCGGCTACCCACAGCATGAGGAGTACGAAAATCCATCGGTGTACCTTCTACTTTGGCTATCTCGCCGGTGGGGATAGATACATTATCCATTGGAGTGTAAAAGTCTGCATTAATAGTTACGATGTTGTTTTCAACGCTTGCTGTAGGATTGGCAATACCTGAAAGACTGAAAAAACCGTGGTGAGTGAGATTGACTAATGTTGTTTTATCTGTTACTGCTGAGTAGGTTATGATGAATTCATTTTGATTACTCAGTGTATAAACTACTGTTACATCCAAATTTCCGGGAAAGCCTTCTTCGCCATCAGCCGATAAATAATGTAGCTTCAAACTTTGCGGAGTTACTTGTTCGGCATCCCAAACACGTGCGTGGAAACCGGTTGGTCCACCGTGTAGTGAGTTTGGTCCGTTATTGATTGTCAGTGAGTATTCCTGCCCATCTAAAAGAAATTTTCCGTTTGCGATACGATTACCGTAGCGTCCTATTAACGTGCTCAAAAAAGGTTCATGACTGTTGATTACATGGTCTATACTATCATGTCCTTGGATGACATTAGCAAATTTGCCGTTTTTATCGGGAGCCATTATAGCTAAGACAGCACCACCGTAATTAGTGACAGCTATTTCAACTCCATTTTCATTCTTTAGTATGAAAAGGTCTGTTTGTTTCCCATCTACTGTTTTTTGAAAGTCGGTCCGTTTCAGACCGCACAAATTCTCATCGGAAGTTGATGTGTTTATCATATTATTGAAAATCTTTTTTATAGTAAGTACAAAACTATTGCAAATAAAAAAAAGATTTTCTTCGGTATTCCCAAACTTTTTGTGGAAAAGTGAACTTGCTAAACGTGAAATTTTAATAAATCAGCTACGATAAAGCTGCTTCCGCCGACAAAAAATAAAATCTTTTTCACTGGAATGTTGTTTTGCTGCTTCAACTGCTGCTTTAACATTGGGGTAACTCTGACCTTGCAAACCGACTTGTTGTGCTAACGCTTGCAACTCATTTTCCGGCAGGGCGCGTTTTACATCGGCACGGGTAAAATAATAGATGGCATCTTTGGGCATCATGCTAAGCACTCCGCTGATGTCTTTATCATTCACCATGCCCATTACAATGTGCAGGCGGTCATATTTTTGATGTTTCAGTTGTTCCACAATGTAGGAAATGCCTCCCTACATTGTGTCCGTGTCGCATACCAATGCAGGGTGCTCTTCCAATTTCTGCCAACGTCCCATCAGTCCTGTCAGTTTTGAAACATGGGCAAAGCCTTCGCGCACATTTTCTTCGGTGAGGTGGTAGCCTATCTTTTTTAGTTGGCGAATGGAAGAAAGCAGTGTGTTGGTGTTTTTAAGTTGGCAAAGTCCTCCCAATTCTCCTTTTAGTTCGGCGAAGTCTGTTGTTTGATAAATTCGTTCACCGGTTTCGTTGACAGAAGAACTTTGTAAGAGATGTTCTTCTTCGGCAAAATAGGATAGGGGCGTGAACACTCTGTGCGCGTTCAATAAATACAGGTTTGGTTTCGGGAGTTGTTTCACCAATAATGATCGGTGTGTTTTCTTTGATAATACCGGCTTTTTCTCCGGCAATTTTTGCCAGCGTATTACCGAGAAACTGTATATGGTCAAAGCTGATATTGGTAATGAGACAGAGATCGGGATGAATAATATTGGTGCAGTCCAAGCGTCCGCCCAGTCCCACTTCAATAATGGCTACATCCACTTGTTGAGTAGCAAAATAATGGAAAGCCATAGCGGTGGTAAGCTCAAAGAAAGAGGGGTGCAGCGGTTCGAAGAAGGTACGGTGCTTTTCAACGAAGTCAATTACGAACTTTTGAGAAACCGGAGTTCCGTTGATGCGGATTCGTTCACGAAAATCAATTAGGTGGGGAGATGTATAGAGGCCTGTTTTATATCCTGCAGATTGTAGAATTGCTGCTAATGTGTGTGAGCATGAACCTTTTCCATTGGTGCCGGCTATATGGATGGTATGGAATTTGCGATGAGGATGTTCGAAATATTCATCTAAAAGATAAGTGTTTTCCAATCCTTCTTTATAGGCATCCTTTCCTATGTGTTGGAAGAGGGGGGCACTATTATATAAATAATCCAGTGTTTCTTCGTAAGTCATAATCGTAAAAGTTATTGTCCGTTGTGATAGTATATGATAAAAATGGGCAGATATAAGAGGTAAAATACACTTTCATCCACTGTAAAGATGAAAACATTTTCTCTATAGTGGATGAAAGTAACTTTTTGGTCATAGCACAACGGCTATGAGATAGTTAATCAAAGAAGTTTTTAAACTTTTTGAATATCTTTTCCTTGATGCTCAGGTTAGGTTTGAAGTTGTCAGATTCCTGCATCTTCTCCATTATTTGCTTTTCTTCTTTATTCAGTGTTTCGGGTACGTATACACTGACATTAACCAATAAATCGCCCGGTACCTGTACTATATCCATAGCTGTTTACATTTGGCAATCCTTTACCTCGTAATCGTAGCACTTTGCCTGGTTGAGTTCCTGCTTCAATTTTTACTTTTACTTTACTGTCGATAGTCGGAATTTCTACAGTTCCACCCAATGCAGCTGTAGGAATACTCAATAGAAGGTTGTATATCAAATCATTTTCATCACGAATCAGGTCGGGATGTGATTCTTCTTCAATGACAACAAGTAAGTCACCCGGTACTCCGTTGTGCTTTCCGGCGTTACCTTTTCCGTTTACTGTCAGTTGCATACCTTCGGCTACTCCGGCAGGAATTTTAACTTCCACCACTTCTTCGCCATATACGATGCCTTCACCCGAACAAACCTTGCATTTGTTTTTGATGATTTTACCTTCACCGTTACATTGGGGGCATACACTTTGTGATTGCACCATACCAAAGATACTTTGTTGAGTACGTGTCACGCTACCTGTTCCATGACATGTAGGACAAGTTTCCGTACCTCCTTCACCTTCGGCTGCCTGAGCCGTGGCAGTGATCACATGCTACATATTTCTTCAGTTTGAATTTTTTTTCTACTCCCGTAGAAATTTCTTTTAAGCTCAGTTTGACCTTAACACGTAAGTCCGAACCACGGAATTTGCGTTGAGAGGCACGTCCGCCTCCACCGAAACCACTGAATCCTCCGAAACCTCCACTACGTCCTCCGAATATATCGCCGAACATAGAGAAAATATCGTCCATAGACATACCTTGTCCGAATCCTTCAAAACCGCCACCGGCAGCTCCACTCATACCGGCGTGCCCGAACTGGTCGTAGCGGGCACGTTTGTCGGGATTGCTTAGCACATCGTATGCTTCGGCTGCTTCTTTGAATTTCTCTTCAGCTTCTTTATCTCCGGATTTTTATCAGGATGATATTGTATCGCTTTTTCTTGCGGTATGCTTTCTTTATAACATCAATAGTGGCTGTCTTGTCCACTTCCAGCACTTCGTAATAGTCTCTTTTTGCCATGTTGTTTTATGATACTATTTTATTGAGCCACTACAACTTTGGCGTGGCGGATTACTTTATCATTCAGCTTATAGCCTGTTTGAACACAGTCCAGAATTTTTCCTTTTTGTTCTTCAGATGGTGCGGGAACCAATGCAATGGCTTCATGGTAATCGGTATCAAAATCTTTGCCGTCAGTTTCTATCTTCTGAAGTCCTTCCTGATTTAATACCTTTAAGAATTTGTTATAAATCAGTTCGATACCTTCGCGCATTGCTTTTTACATCGTCCGAGGTCTCTGAAATATTCAAAGCGCGTTCCAAATCATCTAGAATAGGCAGGATGGCAGAGATTGTTTTTTCACCACCGTTTTTAATTAACTCTGCTTTTTCCTTCATGGTACGCTTGCGGTAATTATCGAACTCGGCAGAAAGACGTAAATACTTATCATGTTGTTCTTCTATGGTCTTTTGAGCGTCAGCCAAATCCTTATTTACCTTTTCTTCGGCAGATAGCTCTTCTGCTGCTTCCTTCTGAGTCTCTTCGTCAAGAGCAGCTTCTTCTGTCTTTTCTTGGTTTTTCAAAACTTCCTCATCCTGAGGTTGGTTTTTCTCTGTTGGGTTCATATTCTTATTAAACTTTTTGTTTTTCTTATTCTTACTCATAATCAGTCAGGGTTTTTAGGTTAATTTATTGCTAACAAATTTCGTGCCTAGTTGTTTCCCTGTCTCAAATATTTTGCAAAAGTAGGGAAAATATGTCACACTGGCATACTTTTCTGAATTAAAATGCCTACCTTTGCACTTTCAAAAATCGAAATAATATATAAACTAAGGTATATAAGGATGATTACAGTTTCAAACTTAGCCATTCAATTTGGTAAAAGAGTATTGTATAATGATGTGAATATGAAGTTCACCAATGGCAATATTTATGGAGTAATCGGTGCAAACGGTGCCGGAAAATCTACTTTTCTGAAAGCAATTTCAGGTGAACTGGAACCGACTAAAGGGTCTGTGACACTGGGGCCGGGGGAACGCCTGTCCGTATTGAGTCAGGACCACTTCAAATTTGATGAATATACTGTAATGGACACGGTTATGATGGGGCATACAGTATTATGGGATATTATGAAGCAGCGCGAAGAACTGTATGCCAAGACCGATTTTACGGATGAGGATGGTTTGAAGGTATCCGAGTTGGAAGAGAAATTTGCTGAATTGGATGGCTGGAATGCCGAAAGCGATGCGGCTATGCTGTTGAGCGGACTTGGTATCAAGGAGGACAAGCATTATATGAAGATGGGTGACTTGAGTGGTAAAGAAAAAGGTGCGTGTTATGTTGGCACAGGCTCTTTACGGAAACCGGATAACTTGTTGCTTGATGAGCCGACCAATGATTTGGATATGGACACAGTGACATGGCTGGAAGAATATTTGTCCAACTTTGAGCATACCGTATTGGTGGTGAGTCATGACCGTCACTTCCTTGACTCTGTTTGTACACATACGGTTGATATTGACTTTGGCAAAAAGTGAATATGTTTGCCGGTAATTATAGTTTCTGGTACGAGTCCAGTCAGTTGGCACTTCGTCAGCAGCAGAACCAAAAGGCAAAAGCCGAAGAGAAGAAAAAGGAATTGGAAGAGTTTATCCGTCGTTTTAGTGCGAATGTGGCAAAGAGTAAACAGACTACCAGTCGCAAGAAGATGTTGGAGAAACTGAATGTAGAAGAAATTAAACCGTCTTCTCGTAAATATCCGGGTATTATCTTTACTCCCGACCGTGAACCGGGAAACCAAATTCTAGAAGTGTCGGGGTTGCGTGCCGAGACAGAAGATGGAGTGGTCTTGTTTAATGACGTGAACTTTAATGTTGAAAAAGGGGATAAGATTGTATTCTTGAGCCGTGACCCTCGTGCCATGACTGCTCTTTTTGAAATCATTAATGGAAACCGTAAGCCGCAAGCCGGTAAATTCGACTGGGGAGTAACAATAACCACTGCTTATTTGCCGTTGGATAATACTGATTTTTTTGAATGCGATTTAAATCTGGTAGATTGGTTAAGTCAGTTTGGTGAAGGAAACGAAGTCTATATGAAAGGTTTCTTAGGGCGTATGTTGTTCTCGGGTGAAGAAGTACTGAAAAAAGTGAATGTTCTTTCTGGAGGCGAGAAGATGCGTTGTATGATTGCCCGTATGCAGTTGCGCAATGCCAACTGTCTGATTCTTGATACACCTACCAACCACTTGGACTTGGAGTCTATTCAAGCTTTCAATAATAACTTGAAGAGTTATAAAGGAAATATATTGTTCGCTTCTCATGACCATGAATTTATCGAAACGGTTGCCAACCGTATCATTGAATTAACTCCGAACGGTATTATCGACAAGATGATGGAATATGATGAATACATCACTTCGGATCATATTAAGGAAATGCGTGCACGTATGTATGGAGAATAATATGTCTCCGAGATAATTTTTTTCAAGATAGAGGTATAAAGAAGGTGTGCCGTAATGAGCGAGGATGCTGAAAAAGTGATTTTTTTTAGTATTCAATTCTTTTTTGGCACTATAAAATATTTTGTGTAAATGTGAAATACGGGATTCAGCTTGAGTTCCGTATTTTTTATTTTATAGATTTGCAAAATGAAGAAAATTATGAAAGCAAAGAATCAAGCAGTGCCTGATGAGGTATTAAGCAAGGAGTTCCTTAGCCGGTTTAAGACAGAAGCCGATGTAAGCAATTTCCTGAAGCAACTACATGCTCAGGTATTGGAGAAAATGCTTGAAGGTAAAATGGATGCCCATTTAGGCTATGAAAAGAATTCTGTAGCGAGAAATATACAGGTAATTCCTGTAATGGAAGTTATGCGAAGAAAATTCAAACCGAACATGAAGAAGCTGCCATTTCCATTTCCCGTGACCGTAACGGCCAATTGAGTCGATAGCGGTCCCCAAACATGAGAGCCGTGGTCTTCTATTGAAGAAATAAGAGTTTCACCATCAGGCGCAAGATGAATTTCCTATTGTTTATTTTCTGTGTCATATATCAAATCTCCTTTTGCATTTTCACATTCAAAGGAAGGATATGGACAAATTACCATATCTTTGTCGTCATTACTGCACCCATATATGACAATGGACGGACATAACACAAATAAATAATTTAAAAATGTCTTCATGAGAACAGTATTTAAGAAGTTAACAATAGATTCCTTATATTTCACACCATCGGATATCCATATATATGTATAGGCTTACGCGTACGTACGCGTGACCCGATGCGTACGTACGTGTAGCCCAACGCGAATATACGCGTGACCCGATGCGTATATACGCGTTGCCAAAAGGCCTTGAGGTTTTAAGCAAAGCTCGGCATCTTTTTGTGTAAGGGTAGATTGCATCACTCCCCCTCACCAAGTCAGTTATTCTCGTTCTCCGTTCATCTTACATTTTAATCAAAACATTCATATAATCAGACGGTTAAGAATGTAAGGATACCCTTTCATCCTCCTTTCAGCCAGGCTTATCACGTCCTTTCAAATCTGCCTTCAGTATTTGTGTCACGCCCTCAAAAGTATTACGAATGAAAGGAGGCTGAAAGGAGACTGAGGGGACAATGTAGGTCCCTATTCACTACCGGCCCCCCCATCAACAGGACGTTTCAACGGATAATGAAAGGATGACGAGAGAAACCGATTTCCGACTGTAGAGCGGAATAATAGTGATAATCATTTCTTCAGATTTCCACATTTCTCTTCTATCAATAGACTATGTTTATCGATTAGGCTATTGATACTATCGTTAGGAAGTTTGAAGAATGTAGAGTCAATGCCATACAGCTGGGTAAACACACATCTGCAATACTTTTTTGGCCTGTATTGTATCGACTCCGCTTTCTGCCATGACCTTGGCGAATGACGCAACATTCTTATCTAAGAATTTCTCAAAAAAAGGACAGCATTACTTTCTTTCTTACCTCTGACATCCACATACAAACGAAGCCAGAACCAAGCATATCAACCATGTCTTTTTCATAATTTATCCGATTTTATTCATATTCATGCCAAGAGAAAAGCCAGTACCACCATCATCCCAAATACAACCAGAGCACCCACATGTACAACTCGGTGGAAGTGGGGAACCACCTGCCATAATTCATATTAGGATCAGGGAAAAGGCATCCTTCTGGACCTGTTGTCTCATAAAAGCATGAAGGAGGGAAGAAGCCTGTTCCCTTCATTTTTTTTTTATTGTCTTGTCAGACAAACGAATTTTTTCTAAAGTCTTAATCTTTTTTTTCATACAATCTAATATTTAATGGTTCACGATAATTTAAAAAGTTCTCTTTGGAAGATTAAGTATAGCAGTTTCTAGTTTCTCATATAGCTCATCTCTATTTAATAACATGATATGTTTTTTTCAATTGCAGGCAAATATTTTTTTTTCACAAACATTCATTATCCTAACAGAAGGATATTCATTATTTAAATAAGATATATGTTCATTTTTCCTCATAATAAAATAATCTAGATACTCTATTAATTCATCTATAAAGCCACCTTAATTTAAATGAGGAGGATCTATTTTTCCCATATTAGTTTAAGATGTTGCAATCTTATAAAAAAAAAACAATACAAAGCAAGAAAAACAGAATTTATTTGTCCAAATTATCACATTTTCATCTTTTACATCAGCATAATCTAGAGCATGACATGACCGTTTTTCGCTAAAAGCCCAATTTTCCAGATAACCTCACCCCTACGGTTAACAAAATGACAGGACTACTGAACCATTGGGAACAACCCTTCCGTACATACGTTTTTTCACACATACAATAGTGATTCCTTCTTCAGAAAATTTATCTTAATGATGAAAATCCACCTGATTAATAATGTATTTGGGGTGTTAAATAAGTTATTTTATTTGTTGGCTTTAATTCTGTTTGCTTAATTTTAGAGTAATATAAATCTTAAAATAGGATATATACTATGGAAAGGTTATTGTTACTATTGTTTATGGGAGTTCTTTTTTCTCCTGCTCTGATTCTTCTATAAATAAAAGAGAGTAAAAATACTACTCAAAATATGGAACAAAGAAGTTTAACTTCCATGTATACGGATTTGATTAATTCATTTGAAGATGTTTCTGCCCGTGGGTTAGATGGTGTTTCTATTTTGTATCCTGATTATTTTGGAGGAGCTTATGTAAAAGATGATAAGGTGGTCATTTTTTTAACTAAAGAGTCCGATAAGGATTTCGTTAAAAAGGATTTATCTAAAAAGAATTGATTTGAATTATGTTTCATTTGTGGAATGTGATTATTCTTATGCTGAATTAATGGATTTGGATAAATGGTTATTTGATTTCTTTACGAAAAATGAGAATAAGTCGTTTTTGAATACTTTGCATGTTGATGGGTGGAATATAAATAAGAATAAAAATAAAATTATTATTAAATTAAATGATTGTAGTAGTTTTTTACATTAATGGATTTTAAGAATAAAGTAATAGATACTCAATGATAGATTTTTGAAAAATCTAGAGGAAGATTGAAGTAACATTATACTCCGGAAGTGTTTCCGTTGATAATCACAGGGGAACTTCTGCAAGTTTAGGCTATAGGATAAAAGTCAAAACATTGACAATGCTATCATTTAGTTCTGCCATTCTGAGCTTTTGCGAAGAATCTGTTAACATAAAGTAGATGTAAACACTTCTCCTTCACTACGCTCAGGATGACAAAATGATAAGACTACCGAGCCATTGGGAATAACCCTTCTGCGTATATGTTTTTTGTGCAGGAAGGATAAGTTACGTATGGCATCAGAACTTCCTAAAAAGTCCACTTTTTTCCACACCATTCATTTCCACCACCACGGTATGGGGCGGATGGTATAAGAAAGTATGGCTGCTGCCATCGGCATACTCTTCCAGCTTCCCGTCACCCCATTTGATGAGCCCGGTCAAGTCGCCGGGGAGGTGTGCATTTGTGATATACCTTCCTCGCTTTTTTTATTAGCCTTAAGACTTGTTTCCACTCTTCCATTTTTTCGGCATATTCATTCAGGATTTCTGCGAATGCTCAGCCCTATTTTGATGTAATCTTTCTCATTAAGATTGGCTAAAAGAAACTCGTATGCTCCATTCAGGTCCGTCGAATCCCCCTCCGTTCAGCACTACCAATCCGGTTTCTGTTGCTGATCTTTTAATCACATTTAGTGGATTATATGTTGATTTCAGGTAATGGACGAAATCATCGCCATAGAATTTCTTTTGCCCATACCAGCATATATTTATTTCCGAATAATATCCCCGCACGAAGCGGGTCATCGGGTAAAATAACCGTATTATCCCATAATGCTTTTCAGTCTGCTATGAATCAGATTAAGCATGGCATGACGATATTTATCCTCTTTATCAAGCAATGAGAAAGCAGCAAACAATGACATTTGCATTTGTTGTGGAAGTGACAGTCCGGCAGTGGTTTAGAGCAACCCGGACGGCTGTCGGCCACCATGTATCAATGAATTTTCTCATCTTTTTTCTACATCTGTAGTCAAAGAAACTTAATGTTTGGCAAGTTCACTTTGCAAGCTTGGGGTAAAGTGGCAATCAGCTTGTCGAATACATTATTTTCGTGGATGGCACATTTTCGGCTATGCGCCATCCCGTAGTTCGAAATACTTGAGAATGAATATACGCAGATGGTATTGAACGAAATCTGCCAACAGATCTAAACTGGAACAAAAGTTCCATAGACATCATCTGCTAAGTTAATATCAGGTTTTGATTCCAACGATTTACTACGTCTTTGATGGCATCTACATTATCTTTTGTTCAGCTCGTAGCTGGGCGGATTGCTCGGGTTACTACAAACAGGGTTTTGTACTTTCGTCACGCAAATCCTTGTTGATATCCTCTACTTTGTATTGCCAGGTGTGCAAGCCGTTTTCGAGCAATACGTAACTGAACGAAGCAATACTGA